>Ga0209382_10011116_pt1 | contig 11191 bp, 11 predicted proteins | sample SoiMetdeltSBSDD5_FD_187599 | JGI IMG/M metagenome (GOLD analysis project Ga0209382, IMG submission 187599) | Bulk soil microbial communities from a Populus tree surrounding site in Tennessee, USA - Soil MetaG P. deltoides SBSDD5 (SPAdes) (version 2) | ecosystem: Environmental > Terrestrial >...
TCACCGAGTCAAGATAGGGCATGAATCGGGGCAAATTAGAGAGGTTGCGCCAGAACGTATATAACTCCGTGCGGGGGCGGGCGATGTAGATTGATCTGCCAACATGCACACCCTGCTGATGCGGCAGGCTGATGTCAGCATTTTGGTGGGCAATAGCAGTATTAATCCCTAATGTGGCGTAGATGGGCGAGTGCCCGGTAACACCCCGATAGACCATCTCAGCCGCAACCACGCCGAGAAGTGCCCCGGAGAGTCCTCGTCGCTTCACGGCGGCAAACGCCAGCAAAGGGCCTGCAAGTGCAGAGATGATCCGCTCTGTCTCGCCGACGTTGATAGTTGCGCTCGGTCCCTGTTGTGTCTCTATTCCTTCAGTTTCTTGGTACATAGATGGCTGCCTTTTGATAGTATGCGTGGTGCTTCATGCCGTTTGCCCGGAACTGTTTCCGTCGTACCCGGGCGCGTACTGCATGAGACACTCGCCTCGAATCGGGGCCGCAACCGAACCAATGTGATCGACATGATCCGGCGATGCGTATGTCTTACTAGTGTAGTCAGCAGGTGTAAGAGGGGCGTAAAAAACCCGCCACAATCCAGTAATAAGGAGGATTAGTCAGGCAATTGGTTGATCATCTCTAATTCGGAAAATCTCTCGGAAAGCCGGGGAGTTTGTGTTTAGTTCTCTTGTTTGGTTCTAGCCAGCGCAGCTTCGATTACCTCTAACAACCCGTGCCGGGTGAAGGGTTTGGGCAGCACATCAAAGGCCCCGATTGCCAGTGCCACATCGACCAAATCTTCAAGCCCGTATGCCGTGATCATGATGATTGGGATGTCTCGCAGTTCCGGCTGCTCTTGACACCACATTAAGAATTCAAGCCCGCTCATTACAGGCATCATCAGATCGCAAAAAATGACATCCGGTCGGCGCTCTTCCATCAGATCGATGGCTTCCTTTGCGCTGGTAGCGGTGAGTGACTCATAGCGCTCCAAATGAAGCATGCCCTTGAAAATTGCGTGCAAGGGTAATTCATCATCAATCAGCAATATTTTGGCTTTCGCCATAAAGTCCTCGTAAATCTGCTAGATAGCGACCTTACTACTATACAACAAACTATTACAAACCGATACAGAAACCAACTGCAAGGGAACACTTAATTTGCAGTCCACCACAAAGCGATTAGAGTATAACACTGGGTGGGGAGTTAGGAAGGAGAACAAGACACATGGAAAAATTATCTGATACTCAGGATCAGCCAGATACATCAATCGCTCGCCGTATTCGCACTCTCCGCGAGAATCAGCGAATGTCACAGCGAGACCTCGCCCGCGCAAGCGGCCTATCTCCCAATACGCTGAGTTTGATCGAACGCGATCAGACCTCACCGACAGCCAGCACGCTACTTAAGCTAGCGAACGCACTAGGGGTCAGTATAACACTCTTTTTTCAACCCGAAGAGACGCATGAGGTCTCAATTCATATGACTAGACTGGGAGAGCGAACGTTTAGCAAATTTGCTAGCGGAGAGGTCGCGCCTCTAAGTAGCGGCGCGAGGGCAAATCGCGCATTTGCGCCAGCATTATTGATTATCGAGCCACATGGGCATAGTGGAGAGACGATGGTTCATAGAGGGCAGGAGTTCGTATACTGCATATCGGGACGCATCACTTACGATATTGAGGGGCGGATTTATGAACTTGGGACAGGCGACAGCCTCCTGTTTGATGCGGAGCTTGCCCATCGGTGGCATAACCCTGATACACTACCGACCGAGATATTAATGATCCATAGTGCGTACAAAGAAGCAGAGATACCTGCCAATGCTCATTTGAAACCCTGAGCTTAGCTGCCAACTCATATTTATGACTCGAAGCTGTAGCCGTTGAGAAACGGGTATTCTCCAATCCTCTGCTGAATGCTGCTGACCATTTCGGGAGGCCAATAGGCGTCATGGCTACTCTTGCGGGGCGAGTCGAGTACAATGCTTGCGCAGTCACGTAGATAGTCTTGTGGGCAATCAACTCCTATGAAGCCGCATAGAGCAGCCAATGACTCCACCGGTTTCTTGATTAAATCTTCAAGCCGTATATCGAAGATATCTTCATTGGGAATTCGATACTTCAATCGCATAATGGCAGCTAACCGCCCAAAGTGATCATCAGCACATTGGCCGAGCGTCAGAATGGCTGGCGACTGCCGCCGCCATATAGTAGCAATATTGTCAAATGGATTCCGAATCATGTGTATGAATTTGATCTTTATGCCACTGCCCACCAGTTGCCTGAGTTTAATCAGGATGTCGGGCTGCCCACCGTATTTTCTGATTGTAGCAGCAGCCTGCTTATCCCCCAGCACGCGCAGAGTCTCGTAGCATCCTTGCCACTGGCCCGGTATTGCATAGGAATATCCCTGCCAAGTTGATCCAGCTTCTGTGAATGCTTCTGCGCTTCGGATAAGTTGCTCGTACAAGTAACATCGCGGAGTCCCGAGAAGCACATGCTTTAGTACATCAACTTCGTTCCCTAGTACGACATTGCGATGCGCATCAAGCATAGCACTGATCAATGTATGCCCACTACGCGGATGTCCCACGAACAAAAGAAATGTGCTAAGTTCCTTGTAGCTGCCGCCGAACAATTTCGCATAAGCGCCAACACGGAAGCGTATACCCCAAGAGTGCTCCGTCAGGAATTGCGTGAGGCGAGAAGGTTCGCTCATTCAAGCATTCTCCGATTGCAGACCAGCGAAGGGAATACAAATGACCATCCAAAGGATGAGAATTATCCTCATCAGGTTGGATTGATACAAGTGCTAATCCCTGGCTCGATGCATGGTCAGAGTTCGGAGTTTTCCTCTCAACCTGCGTCGCAGGGGTTGAGATCTGACAAAGAACGATTCAACAGGGTGAGTCAGATAACCGCTATAGGCAAGCCACTTCCGACGATAGATCGATACACGGGGTGGGGAATCTAGTGCGTCACCCACGACGTTGAGATACTGTGGAAATACAAATTCTGGGTCAAAGTCTCGCAATGCTAGCCTGTGAGCTGTCTCCGCATAAGCTCCCCGATCTGCCATGACTTTTGCCAGCCCTGTTCGGAATGTATCGGGAGTCACGGGCAGCCCAGCATCACGCACCAGTTCAGGAGTTGCTCCGCTCGCAAGATAAAGCACAGGCAGGCCACTCGACATTGCTTCAAGCACTACATTCGGACAGGCTTCGTTCTTGGAATAGATCAGGAAAACATCGCAGGAGCGCATAACAATCGCTAAATCTTCACGTCCCAGATGACCCACTGGATGCAGATTGGGAAGCTCCAGCAGATGCTCGTAGCGCCCGCATAACATAAAATCAATCTCTGGATTAGCCGCTGCTGTCTCGTACAGCAATGGTGCACCCTTCATCGGATTGGTACTGTAAGTCGCATAGCACACTCGCACTGATCCGGGTAGATCGCGGCGCGGTCCGTCCGGCGTGAATGTGTCCAGATCTACAGGATTCCAGATCACTGGTCCGCTTTGCGTGATCACTGGGAACTTCTCCCGCGTGCTGAATCGGCAGTAGCTGCTCTGGAAGATGCTGCGGTCGGCTAATTGACTGACCCGATGTTGGCTCTTATCGGACCCATCAAACCGGCCATAGTCCTCGGCTGCTCCATCGATCCGGTGCACCAGTCGGGCTTCCGGGTTGCGCCGCCACGCTGTCATGATCTGGTAGTAAGTTACGTGCCAAGAGTTCAAGAATAGCACATCGTAGCGGTCTGCAATGTCCTGAGTATGCTCAATATGATGCTCATCCAGATACTTCCGTAGATTATCAATAAAGTAGAATCCACCGCCTGCGTTCTGAGTCTTGATTGGAATACAGATTTTCATACAGGTTCTGGGTGGGGAAACGGACTCAACTGTGTAGGCACAGACTGTCCATCCTATCCAACAGATCAAGAGTTTGACAAGAAATAACTCAGTCTATTATACTTCTCGCCATGTTGAAAACTCTGGTTTGTGTTCATCATCACCATCACCATACAATGCCATTCGGGAATCGGCCCGGCGGCGGCGATGGTGCTTGGTAAGGGCACACGCCAACTAGAGCAGCAAGCAAACACGCGCTCTTAGACCCCTCGGACCGACCGGGGGGTTTTTTGTTCATAGTGCTCAGTGCAGAGTTCGCAGTGCAATAACATCAGTGCTGTTGAGAACAGGAAGCACTTGGAGGAAGCATGCAACCACAAGTCCGAATTGCCCTACCGAGCAAAGGCCATCTTGAAGAGCAGACACTGGCCTTTCTCAAGGAGGCCGGTCTTCGGGTGGATAAGATCAATCCGCGCCAGTACAGCGCGCATATGCCAGCGCTGCCCGAAGTGTTGGTGCTGTTTCAGCGCGTGCGCGATATTCCGAAAAGCATCGCGGCGGGTGATGTCGATCTGGGGATCGCCGGGACGGATACAGTGCTGGAAGCGCTCGGTCCAGATGATAATCGCGTGATCACGATCCACGAGGCGTTGGGCTACGGCGAATGTGAGTTGGTCGTTGCTGTGCCGCACGCGTGGATAGACGTAGACAACCTCGATGGGTTGGCCGCGAAGGCGCATCAGAATGGCGGGCTGCGAGTCGCAACCAAGCATGTCAACCTTGCGGAGCGATTTTTTGAATCGAAGGGGATGCCAGATATTCGCATTGTCAGTGCGGATGGCGCGCTCGAATCGGCCCCTGCGGTGGGCTACGCGGACTTCATCGTGGATATTACGTCGAGCGGTATTACCCTGCACGATAATCATCTGAAACCGCTCAAAGATGGGGTCATCTGCCGTTCGCAATCGGTCTTGATCGGCAACCGCGAAGCGCTAGAAACCCGTGAGGATGTGCTGGGCGTCACCCGAAAACTGCTCGAATTTATAGAAGCACAGCTTAGGGCGCATGGACAGCACATGGTATTCGCCAACATGCGCGGCGAATCTGAGGGCGAGATTGCCGAGCGTGTATTCAGCCAGACGGAACTCGGTGGGCTGCAAGGGCCAACTGTCTCTCCGATTATCACTCGCGATGGATCAGGGGGCTGGTGGGCGATCAATATCGTCGTGCCTTCAGATCGCCTCTATACAGCTATTCAGCAGCTTCGAGCGATTGGCGGAAGCGGCGTGATCGTTACACCGATTTCGTATATCTTCGAGGAACGACCACAGCGCTATCAACGGCTGCTGGCGGCGCTCGGCAGGGCTGATCTGGTAGAGGCAAACAGGAATTCATGATGGGCCACTTATTGCGTACCTACGAACTAGACGAGGCTCGCCGAACAATTCTTCAGCGCGTTCCACCGGATGAGTTCGAGATAACCGAAGGGATGCAAGAGAGTATTGCGTCGATCTTCGGGGAGGCACTCACTCCTGATCAAGCAGTGCGCCGCATCATTGCTGACGTGCGTACGCAAGGCGATAGTGCCCTTCGCGAGTGGACATCGCGCATTGACCGTGTGACACTTGACTCGATAGCTGTCACGGCTGATGAAATCAATGCCGCTTATTCGCAAACCGATCCTAAGGTCGTAGATGCACTGACATTAGCCGCCGAGCGCATCCGCGCGTTTTACGACAAGCAGCCGCGCGCTTCGTGGATCGATGCCACCGAACAGGGGATTCTTGGTCAGGTGATTTTGCCGATTGATCGGGTAGGCGTGTACGTTCCGGGTGGAACCGCGCCACTTCCCTCATCATTACTCATGAGTGCTATTCCAGCCCAAGTTGCGGGCGTAGCAGAGATCATCGTATGCACACCTCCGAGCAAGGATGGACGAATTCCAGGAGTGATCCTTGCCGCCGCCAAAGTAGCGGGTGTCGAGCGAGTGTATAAACTCGGCGGTGCACAGGCTATTGCGGCGATGGCCTATGGCACAGAGTCGGTTCCCCGCGTCGATAAGATCGTTGGCCCCGGCAACCTGTTCGTCATGCTAGCGAAGCGGCAGGTCTACGGGGCGGTCGGCATTGATGGTTTGCTCGGCCCTACAGAAACTATGATCATAGCCGACGAGGATGCGAACCCTTCGCTTATCGCCGCAGACTTATTGGCACAAGCCGAGCACGACGTACTGGCGCAGGCGATCCTCGTCACGCCAAGTCGTAGATTGGCGGAGGGCGTTATCGAAGAAGTGAATACACAGACCGCGAAGCTGCCTCGGCTCAATATCCTCGATCAATCGCTGGCGGGGCGGGGTGGTGTCGTGATTGTGCCTGATCTGGAAACCGCGTTTGAAGTAGCCAATACTTATGCCGCCGAGCATCTTCAGCTATCAGTGCGCGATCCGTTTGCGTGGCTTGGAAAGGTGCGGCACGCGGGCGCGATCTTCCTCGGCGAGCACAGCTTCGAAGTGTTGGGCGATTACGTCGCAGGCCCCAGCCACAGCCTGCCGACTAGCGGCACGGCGCGCTTCGCCTCTGGCATCAACGTGTGGGATTTCGTCAAAGTGACCAGTGTGATCGGCTTGCAGCGAGAGGCTGCCGCAAAGTTGAGTGGATCGGCGGAAGTGCTTGCCTGCGCCGAGCAGTTAGACGGTCACGCGGCGGCAGCGCGGGCGCGCATAGCCAATTCATAGAGATCACCATATGACCACAAAAACGCAAGTTGAAATTGATAAGTTGATTCGCCCTGCCGTCGCAGCGATGGAGCCTTACACGCCAATCCTCCCATTCGAGGTAGTGAGCGCGCAGCTAGGCCGCACCCCAGAACAGATTATCAAGCTGGATGCCAACGAGAATCCCTATGGGCCATCGCCGCTTGCGCTTGAGGCGCTGCACCATCTCGACCGCATTATGCCGATCTATCCTGACCCGGAAGCCCGTGTCCTGCGAGAATCGCTTGCCAATTACACAGGAGTCAATGCAGAATACATTCTCGCGGGTGCAGGCGCGGATGAGCTAATTGATCTCATCATGCGGCTGTTTATTGATCCCGGCGATGCGATTATCAACTGCCCACCAACCTTCGGTATGTATTCATTCGATGCGGCACTCAATGGCGCGCGGGTGATCAATGTGCCGCGTCACGCGGACTTCTCGCTCGATATAAAAGGGATTGAAGCGGCATCGAATGAGAGCCGTGCCAAGTTGTTGTTTCTATGCTCACCCAACAACCCGGATGGATCGCTGATTCCACTTGATGCGCTGGATCGTCTCCTTAATCTGCCGGTTGTTGTAGTGCTGGATGAAGCATATATCGAATTCGCGGGCCTCGATGCCAGCCTCATTAAGCGCGTTCCATCTACGCCCAACTTGATGGTGCTGCGAACCTTCAGCAAGTGGGCAGGGCTGGCGGGCTTGCGGATCGGGTATGGGGCTTTTCCGCTGTCGATCATCGAACACTTGTGGAAGATCAAGCAGCCTTATAATGTGAATGTCGCCGCCGATGCTGCCGCCCGTGCTTCTTTGGTGGATGCACCATCGCTGATGAAGAATGTGGCGAAGATCACTGCCGAGCGCAACCGCCTCATCGGTGAGCTTGCAGGCATCCCATATCTCAAATCCTATCCAAGCAAGAGCAACTTTGTGCTGTGTAAAGTAACGGGGATCAATGCTGCGGAACTCAAGCGGCGGCTGGCAGAGGAATACGGTATTCTCATCCGCTACTTTGATAAACCCGGCCTGCGCGATCATATCCGTATCACGGCGGGCAAGCCGGATCAAACTGATGCACTGATCACAGCATTGAAAGAAATTTCCTAGGGAGAATCGTCTTGACCATCCGACAAGTTATCGCCCGTGAGTCGAGTATCGAGCGTGCGACCAATGAGACGCACATCGTTGTCTCGCTGAACCTCGATGGGAGCGGGCAAGCGGAGATCGATACCGGAATTGGCTTCTATGATCATATGCTGCATCATATTGCGGTGCATGGCCTGATCGATATGACTGTTAAGGCGACAGGCGATCTGCACGTCGATCCGCATCACACGGTCGAAGATGTAGCGATTGCCTTCGGACAAGCTCTCAATCAATCATTAGGCGACCGGGCGGGTATTGTGAGGATGGGACATGCTTATGTGCCGATGGATGAAGCGTTGGCCCGTGTCGTCATCGATCTGAGTGGGCGGCCTTACACAATCTTCGAAGCCGAGTTCGATACTCAGATGATCGGCGGCTTGCCGACTTCGCTGGTGCAGCACGTGTTCGAGTCGCTGGCAACTCACGCCAAGATGAATCTCCATGCGGCGGTGCTATATGGTCGAGATGATCATCATAAGGTCGAGGCATTGTTTAAGGCGTTTGGCCGCGCCCTCGATACAGCCATCCAGTTCGATAAACGGCGGCGTGGAGTCGCCAGCACGAAGGGTACTTTGACGGCATGAACGGTCGTCCAGTAATTGATCAACTTCTGCAAGATCGCCTGCGTGGGATTGCAGTCGGTGCGGCAATTGGAGATGCGCTTGGCATGCCGCTTGAGTTCGGCCCGAAGCGTCCCACTGATCAGCTTGTCACCGAAATGACCACAGGCAGACTGCCCGCCGGAAGCTTTACTGATGATACTGAGATGGCGCTTGCGCTTGCCTTCAGCTTGATGGAAACGCGCCCCCTCGATCCTGATGATCTTGTAGAGCGCTTCGTCGCATGGATGAAAACCAATCCGCCCGATATTGGCCTCCATACTGGGGCTGTCTTGACTCGTGTGGGTAATGGAATTCCCTGGGTAGAAGCGGTTGAGTTCGTCCATCGGGAGCGCCCCAACTCGGCAGGCAACGGTTCGTTGATGCGCTGCTGGCCTGTGGCGATTGCGTACTGGAACAATCTCGACAACCTGCTGATCGATAGCTGGGAGCAGAGCCGTGTGACTCATGCTCACCGCGACTGCCTAACGGCTTGCGCCTTCACCAACGTGCTGATCTATAACTTGCTTCAGGGCATGCCGCCTGATGTGGCAATCACGGTGACAAGCACAATGGTGCGAACCTCCGAAGAATTCTGGCGGCGGGTATATAACGCGGCCTATATAGATCGAGAAGATCTCAAGAACTCTGGTTGGGTCATGGATACGCTTGAAAGCGCCATTTGGGGGTTAGTCAATACACAGTCTTTCGAAGAAGCCGTAGTACAAGTGGTAAATCTCGGCAATGATGCCGATACGGCTGGCGCAGTGGTCGGTGCGCTGGCAGGAGCGCGTTACGGATATAGCGCGATCCCGGAACGATGGACTTCTAAACTCGAAGGAACTTGGCCTGTTGGCAACGATCAGCCCTGGGATACGAAAGACTTTATCCGGCTAGCTGATCAACTGAGCACCGGGATCACTGTATGAGTCACTTGATTCTCATTCGTCATTCTGAGTCTGATGCACGCCGCGATCTCCCTTCCCATCAATGGGAATTGACGACGGCAGGTCATCAACGCGCTGCGGATTTAGCGTCAAAATTGGGACGGTATGCGCCATTCGCGATTGCTTCCAGCCCGGAGCCAAAAGCGTGGCAGACGGCTGAAGCCATCGCAGATCGGCATAGGCTAAAGGCAATCACTGATCCCGATCTGCGCGAACACGACCGCCGTACCGTCAAATGGACGGGTAGCAGCGAGGAGTACGAGGCGGCGATCAGCCGTTTCTTCGGCCAGCGCGATCAGCTTGTGCTCGGAGAAGAGACAGGCAGGCAAGCTCTGGATCGGTTTAGTACCGCCATACAAAATCTGGTAGCAAAGCATTATGATCAGAATCTCGTCGTGGTGACGCATGGCTCAGTGATCACGTTGTTTGCCCAGGAGTATGCAGGCGTCGATCCTGTTCTATTCTGGAAATCGCTGACCCAGCCCTGGTACTGTGTCTTCTCCGTACCGGAATTACAGCTTCAGAAAGTTGTACCGTATCAGGATCAGGGACGTAAATCATGATAGCGATTATTGATTACGGAGCGGGAAATCTGCGGAGCGTGCGAAATGCGCTGACCTACCTCGGCGCGCAGGTGATTACTGCCTGTGCTCCCGATCAACTGGCAGGCGCGGAGAAGATCGTGCTGCCGGGGGTGGGAGCGTTCGGCGCGGGGATCGGGGCGCTGCGCTCGGCGGGCTTCGAAGCGCCAATCAAGGCGGCAGTTGAGGTGGGGACTCCGCTTCTGGGAATCTGCCTCGGCATGCAGTTCCTATTCGAAAGCAGCGACGAGAGGGGCCAGCATCAGGGCCTCGGAGTGCTGCCCGGTCGGGTAACGCGCTTCGTCTCGACTGATCTCAAAATACCGCACATGGGTTGGAACTGCCTCGATGTGCAGCAAGCCAACCCTCTGTTGGAAGGCGTGTCGAGCGGGGCGTACGCTTACTTCGTTCATTCGTATTACGTCGAAGCTGCCGATCCGGGCGATGTGCTCGCAACCACCAACTATGGAATCCCTTTTGCGGCAGTGATTGGACGGGACAATGTATTCGGGATTCAGCCGCACCCGGAAAAGAGTCAGTCGGTGGGGCTGCGGATTCTCAAGAATTTTGTGGAGATGGGATGCTAGCTAAGCGCATTATTCCCTGCCTCGACGTTCACGACGGGCGGGTTGTCAAGGGCGTGAACTTCGTTAATCTGCGGGATGCAGGTGATCCCGTCGAGCACGCACGCATCTACGATCAAGAAGGTGCAGATGAGCTGATCTTCCTCGACATCACCGCTACGCACGAAGGGCGCGAGACGATGCTCGATGTGGTGCGCCGCGTGGCCGATGCAATCTTCATCCCGTTTGCGGTTGGCGGCGGAATCCGCACGGTCGAAGATATGCGCGATACTCTGCTGGCGGGCGCGGATAAGATTGGGATCAACAGCGCGGCGGTGCGTACTCCTGAACTGATCAGCGAGGGAGCGGAACGGTTCGGAAGCCAGTGTATCGTGGTCGCCATTGATGCCCGTTGGAACGGATCGAAGTCCCAGGTTCTTGTGAGCGGCGGGCGCACCCCGACAGGACTCGATGCTATCGAATGGGCGCGGGAGGTTGAGCAGCGCGGCGCAGGGGAAATTCTGCTCACCAGCATGGATCGAGATGGCACGAAGGCGGGCTACGATCTTCCCTTGACCTGCGCTATTGCCGAAGCAGTGAGCATCCCGGTGATTGCATCAGGCGGAGCGGGTACGCGCGAACATTTCTACGAGGCGCTTACCGAAGGATGTGCTGATGCTGCCCTTGCCGCCAGCCTATTCCATTTCCGAGAATTGGGGATTAGTGAGCTAAAGGATTATCTCGCCAGTCGC
>Ga0209382_10011119_pt1 | contig 11190 bp, 4 predicted proteins | sample SoiMetdeltSBSDD5_FD_187599 | JGI IMG/M metagenome (GOLD analysis project Ga0209382, IMG submission 187599) | Bulk soil microbial communities from a Populus tree surrounding site in Tennessee, USA - Soil MetaG P. deltoides SBSDD5 (SPAdes) (version 2) | ecosystem: Environmental > Terrestrial >...
CGTCTGACGGTGGAGGCCGTGGCGCGTGAGGCCAAATTGAGTAAGGGGGGTGTGCTGTATCATTTTGCCACGAAAGAAAGCCTGATCCAGGCGATGCTCGATCGTCTCATTCAGTACTGTGAACAGGAGATCGCGCAGCACCAGCAGAACGATGCAGCGCCAGGAGGCTGGACACGGGCCTATGTGCGGAAGACGCTGGCGCCCTTGACGTCTTATCCAGGTGAAGCGGCCTTCCCCAAATCCAAAGATGTCGGCGTGGGGTTGATCGTCGCCGCCGCTACCAATCCCAAATTGCTTGAACCACTGCGTAAGCGGTTTCGTACCTGGCAACGAGCCATCGAGCGTGACGGGATTAGTCCGACGCGTGCCACAGTTGTGCGCCTGGCGGTGGATGGCCTGTGGTTAGCCGATGTGTTGGGGATCTGGTCGCTGAACGACAAGCAGCGTCGGCAGGTCCTCAACGAACTGACCCGGCTGACGCGAGAGACCAATCAGAAAGAGCCTGCGTCTAGAGAAAGCAACCGTGCTGGCACTGTGACACGCAGGCGTCGCCGCGACGGCCACGCCTAAATGCCGTGCTATGCCAGCAGCCTATGTGATGATGTGTGTGAGGTGTCCCTATGATGCGGTTGTTTCACTGTCTATCACCCTATGCCCTGAGCGGGCTGCTGCTCCTCATGACAGCCTGTGCCCAACAGCAACCTACTGCTGCGCCACCGCCACCGCCGAAGGTGACTGTGAGTCAGCCGATCAGTCGCGAGGTGGTGGAGTGGGAGGAATATACCGGCCGGCTTGAGGCTGTGGAGTCGGTCGAAGTCCGAGCCCGCGTCAATGGCTATCTGCAATCTATCCATTTCAAAAATGGCGCCACCGTGAAGCAAGGAGACTTGCTCTTCGTCATCGATCCGCGCCCCTATCAGGCTGAACTCGAACGCGCCAAGGCCGAATTAGCCCTGGCCAATGCTCGGCTCGAACGTACTGGCAAAGATCTGACACGGGCCCAGATGTTGGTGCGCTCCCGTGCCGTCTCGGAGGAAGAAGTGGATACGCGTGTCTCTGACCAGCGCCAGGCGCAAGAGACCGTGCAAGCCGCACGGGCGACGGTCAACGCCGTGCAACTCAATGTGGAATTCACGCAGGTTCGGGCACCAATCAGCGGGCGCATCAGCCGGAACCTGGTTAGCGTGGGTAATCTCATCAATGGCGGGACCACCCAATCTACCTTATTGACCACCATTGTCTCGCTCGATCCTATCTATTGCTATTTTGAGGCAGATGAACGCTCGTATCTCAAGGGTATACGTCAGTTGCGCAACGGCGATCGCACGAATGGCCGTGCCGGCAAACAGCCTGTCTCCGTAGCGTTGGCCGATGAGGAGAATTTTCCGCACCAGGGCTCTATCGATTTTATGGACAATCGGCTCGATCAAAATACCGGGACAATCACCGCCAGGGCCGTGCTCCCCAACCCTGATCTGCTCCTTGCCCCAGGCCTGTTCGCGCGTGTACGCCTGCCGGCGGGCGACAAGTACAAGGCGTTGATGCTACCTCCTGAAGCGGTCGGGAGTGATTTGTCGCAGCAATTCGTTTTCGTGGTCGACGATCAGAATCTTGTGCAATCCCGCAAGGTGACCCCGGGGCCGATCATCGATGGCTTGCGTGTGATTCGTGACGGCTTACAGCCAGACGACTGGGTGATCGTGAAGGGTGTGCAGCGGGCCAAGACCGGGGCCAAGGTCGATCCAATCAAGCAGGACAGCGCGGGCGCGCCACCATCTCCGCCGGCTGCATCTGAGCGTACAGCCCAGAAGTCGAATGGCGGGAGGTAAGCCATGTCGCGCTTTTTCATCGATCGTCCGATCTTCGCCACCGTGCTGGCCCTGGTCATCGTGATCATTGGGCTCATCGCCTGCTACATGCTGCCCATCGCGGAATATCCGGAAATCGTGCCGCCGACCGTCGTGGTCAATGCCAGGTACCCTGGTGCCAGTCCGCAAGTCATTGCGGATACGGTAGCCACACCGCTTGAACAGGAGATCAACGGTGTGGAGCAAATGCTCTATATGGCATCGCAGAGCACCAGTGATGGGCAGATGTCCCTCACCATTACCTTCCAGCTCGGCACTGATCTGGACAAAGCCCAGGTGCTGGTGCAAAATCGCGTTGCCATTGCCGAACCGCGCCTGCCCGAGACTGTGCGCCGTTTGGGGATTACCACCCAAAAAAGCTCCCCCGATCTGCTCCTGGTCGTGCATCTGCTGTCGCCAGATAACCGTTACGACCAGGCATATATTGGGAACTACGCCCTGATCCAGATCCGTGACGTGCTTACCCGTCTCGAGGGCGTTGGAAGCATTACCCTGTTTGGCCTGCGCGAATTCAGTATGCGTGTCTGGCTCGATCCCGACAAGCTGGCCTCGCTCAACATGACGGCCGGTGATGTTCTACAGGCTTTGCGTGAGCAAAACGTCCAGGTGGCATCGGGCATTATCGGGCAACCTCCTACGCCCGCGGGCAACCCGCTGCAACTGTCTGTGACGACCCAGGGACGTCTGCTGCAACCCGAACAGTTTGGGGACATCATCATCAAAACCGGCAGCAGTGGCCGCATGACGCGCTTGCGTGACATCGCCCGCGTGGAGTTGGGGGCCCGTGATTACTCGGCCAATAGCTATCTGGACGGCAAACCGGCCATGGCGATTGCCGTGCTGCAACGCCCGGGCTCCAATGCCCTGGCCACGGCGAACGGCATCCGCAAGACCATGGCCGAACTCAGCAAAAACTTTCCGAAAGGGCTGGAATACCGTATTGTGTACGACCCGACGGTGTTCATCCGGGAATCGGTCAATGCGGTTACCCATACGCTCCTCGAAGCCTTTGCCCTCGTTTTCGTAGTGGTGCTCATCTTTCTCCAGGACTGGCGGGCGACGCTCCTACCCATGATCGATGTGCCAGTGTCGCTCATTGGGACCTTTGGGATCATGGCAGCCCTCGGCTTTTCGTTGAATAATCTCTCCCTGTTCGGTCTCGTGCTGGCCATTGGCATCGTCGTGGACGACGCCATCGTCGTGATCGAGAATATCGAGCGCTGGATGGCCAAAGGCTTGCCCCCGCGTGAGGCGACGCTCCAGGCCATGGCGGAAATCACCGGTCCGGTCATCGCCATTACCCTGGTGCTCAGCTCCGTGTTCATCCCCACGGCGTTTATTCCGGGCATCAGCGGCCAGTTTTATCGGCAATTCGCCCTCACGATTGCCGCCTCGACCATTATCTCAGCGATCAATGCTTTGACCATGGCGCCAGCGCGGGCCCTCCAGTTGATTCGTCCGCACACTGCAGAACACGCGGGGACGCGAGAGGCCTTGCCGCGCTTCGGCATTGTGCTGCTCAGTGGCTATCTCGCCTCTACCATGCTCACGCCCCACGTGCTGCCGTGGCTCGATCTGCCGGCTCTCGCGACCTCTCTGCAGGCCATTGCGGACCATGTCCCGGTGCTGGCCGGCCGCGTGTCCAGCGACGTACTGATCTGGGGAGTCTATGGCGTCGTGGCACTGCTGGGGGGCGTCGTGGGGTGGTATCTTAGCCCACTGATTAATCGTCTGTTGGGTGGATTTTTCTGGGGTTTCAACTGGCTGTTCGCCCGCACCGTCAATGGCTATGGACGGCTCGTGCATGCCGTGCTGCGTGTGAGCGTGCTTGCCCTCGTGGTCTATGTCGGTCTGCTTGGTCTCACCTACTGGGAATTCACCACCGTGCCAACAGGGTTCATCCCGCCTCAGGATAAAGGCTACTTGATTGTCAATGTGCAGTTGCCAGACGGTGCGTCCCTGGAGCGGACCGATGCCGTAATCCAGCAGGTGACAGAGCTGGCGCTCCAGGCGCCGGGCGTTGGCAATGCGGTCGGCTTTGCTGGTTTTTCGGCAGCAACCCGTGCCAACAGCTCGAATGCCGGCGCCATTTTTACCACGCTCAAACCCTTTGAAGAGCGCGTGGCCCATGGTCTCACTGGCACGCGCATCGCTCAGGATCTGCGGAAACGCCTGGCTGATATCCAGGAGGCCAGTATCGCGGTCTTTCCCCCACCGCCGGTGCGTGGGCTAGGGACTGCCGGTGGGTTCAAGCTCGAGGTACAGGACCGAGGCGGGGGTGATTTAGTGGCGCTACAGGCCGCGACCGATCAGCTCGTTGGGGCGGCAAGAGGGCAGCCCGGTCTGGTAGGGGTCTTCACGCCTTTCCGTGCTAACACCCCACAGCTCTATGCTGATGTTGACCGCACCAAGGCGAAAATGCTGGGGCTACCGCTCGACAATGTGTTTGACGCCTTGCAAACGTATTTGGGGTCCGCCTATGTCAATGATTTTAATTTGTTTGGGCGCACCTACCAGGTGAACGTGCAGGCCGCCGGGACATTTCGTAAAGACCCGAGCGATATCCTGCGTCTGAAGGCGCGTACGACCTCCGGAGCCATGGTGCCCCTCGGTTCGGTCCTCAATGTGCGCCAGATTACCGGGCCAGATCGGGTGGTGCGGTACAATATGTTTCCAGCCGCGGAGATCAATGGGGACACAGCTCCGGGGGTGAGCTCTGGGCAAGCCATTGCGACGATGGAACGCCTGGCCAGGCAAGGGCTCCCCAGTAGTATGGGGTTTGAGTGGACGGACCTGGCGTACCAGCAAATCAGCGCTGGCAATGTCGCCGTCTTCGTGTTTCCCCTGTGTGTGTTGCTGGTCTTTCTGATGCTGGCGGCACTGTACGAAAACTGGTCAATGCCCCTGGCGGTCATTCTGATTGTGCCCATGTGTTTGCTCTGTGCCATTATGGGCGTCAGCCTGCGCGGTATGGACAATAACATCCTGACGCAAGTCGGCTTTGTCGTGCTGGTGGGCCTGGCCTGTAAGAACGCTATCCTCATAGTCGAGTTCGCGCGTGCTGCCCAGGAAAGCGGCCAGGATCGCTACAGCGCCGTCATCGAGGCGTGTCGCTTACGCCTGCGACCGATTCTCATGACCTCCTTCGCCTTTGTCCTGGGTGTGGTGCCGCTCCTCATCGCTGAAGGTGCTGGAGCTGAGATGCGCCAGGCGCTAGGCACCTCGGTGTTCAGTGGCATGCTTGGGGTCACCTTCTTCGGGTTGGTGTTGACCCCGGTGTTCTATGTGGTCATCCGTTGGTTCATCGAGCGCAAACATAGCAAGCTCGAGCGCCAGCACGAGAAGCAGCCCGTCGCGCAAGCCACCCACATCATGCTCATGCTGGTGCTGGTGCCTGGGTTCCTGGGGCTGGTGAACGGCTGTAAGGCAGTGGGGCCGAACTACAGCGAACCTGCCGTGCAAGTCCCCACCGAATTTGCCAATCAGGAGCAGCCAGGCATGTCGACGGCTGCGGTGGAGGTGGTCTGGTGGCGTGGCTTTCAGGACGAGGAACTGAATCAGCTCGTTACAGAGGCGCTAACGAACAATCATGACATACGCATTGCGACGGCGCGGTTGCAAGAAGCCCGGGCACTGCTCAGCTTCACGGAATTCGATCGGTACCCGACCGTCACCACGCTAGAGACGTACACGCGCGAGCGGCTGAGTAAAGCTTCCGCCCGGGGTGCTGACCGCGACACGAATTTATACCATGCCGGCTTTGACGCCAGTTGGGAGCTGGATTTCTTTGGGCGGGTACGTCGTGCCATTGAGGCCAACACCGCCGACGTGGGGGCCGCCGAAGCCTCGCGTCGCGATGTGATCGTCAGTCTCCTGGCCGAGGTCGCCGGCAACTACTTTGACCTGCGTGGGGCCCAAAACCAACTGGCGGTGGCGAGCCAGAATGCCGAGATCCTGCGGCAAACGCTGGAACTCACGCAGGCCCTGCTGGAAGCAGGGCGGGGTACCGAGTTGGATGTCTCACGGGCTGAAGCGCAACTCAACGTCACCCTCGCCATCATCCCGCCCCTGGAAGCGAGGATTGCCCGCGCCTCGCACCGCCTGGGCGTACTGATTGGGCAGCAGCCCACGGTTCTGGTCACGACGCTCTCAGTGCCTCTCCCCTTACCCGGTTTGCCGACCCTGATTGCCCTGGGGCAACCGGCCGATTTGTTGCGACGCCGTCCGGATATCCGCGTCGCCGAGCGCAATCTGGCCGCAGCCACGGCCCGCGTTGGCGTGGTTACAGCCGACCTCTTCCCACGCATCACGGTGCTCGGCAGCGTCGGCGTGGAGGCTGGTTCTTTGAAGGGGTTCGGCCAGGGGGGCATTGAGACGTTCTCGCTTGGTCCGAGCATCTTTTGGGCTGCCTTTGACCTGGGACGGGTGCGGGCGCGCATCAGGGCGGCCGATGCCCGCACCGAAGCCGCCCTGGCGCAATATGAACAGCGCGTGTTATTGGCCCTGGAGGAAACCGACAACGCCCTGGTCGATTTCCAGCGCCAGCAGGCCCGTCGTGATTTGCTCCGCGCTGCGGCCCAGGCCAGTGAGAAAGCCTCTGGTCTGGCGAAGCTGCGCTATCAGTTTGGCGTCTCCGACTTCCTCACGGTGCTCGATGCTGAGCGCACCCGCTTGATTGCCGAGGATCTCCTGGCGGACAGTGAAACGCGCACAGCTCTCACCCTTATTGCTGTGTACAAGGCCCTGGGCGGTGGGTGGGAGTCCAGAGGGTAGGAGGATGGAGGGAGAGACATACGGGTGTGCAGAGGTTTTCTCTACTCGATGTGTGTCGCAATACCAGTGCCGGGGGAGGCCCACTCCCTTGCGGTGTAGCAGCCTCAGCAACATTGACATCAGGGTACAGATCGCCTGCGGTCACGGCAATATCTTCCGGCATGTCAGTGACAAAGCGGTGTGCCGGGCGCACAATATATTTTGGCCAGACCTTGGGCGCCAACTGTCGCGCCATTTCCGCGCTCAGCGCCACATGCACACTGCTCCACTCAGAGCTTTCGAGGTAGGGTCCATGCCGGGAAAAGGCGAAGGCATAGCTGTCCTTTTACTTGTGCATTACTCCACTTACAGACACAGGAAATAACTTGTGGCCTCCACTACATCAATATCCCTCAATACCCAGGCCACCATTCCGCCGGTGGCACCCCAGCACCCCACTATCCTGAGCAAGCACGGCGATACGCGAGAGGACGACTATGCCTGGCTGCGCCACAAGCAGGACCCAGCCGTGCTCGACTATCTGAAGGCCGAGAACGCTTACGCTGAAGCCGTTACCAAGCCGCTGCAACCATTCGAGGACACGCTCTACCGAGAAATGGTGGGGCGCATCCAGGAGACCGACTTGTCCGTGCCATACCGGCTGCGCGGCTGGCTCTACTACAGCCGTACTGAAGCCGGCAAGCAGTACCCTACCCTGTGCCGCAAGTCCGCTGCCGATGGCGAAACAGCACCAGAGCACATCCTCCTCGACGTAAACAAGCTGGCTGAGGGCAAGCCCTTTATGGCGCTTGGTGCCGCGGCGCTGAGCGAAGACGACCGCCTCTACGCGTTCACCACTGATATCACCGGCTTTCGCCAATACACCATGCGCATCAAAGACCTGCACACCGGCAGGCTGCTGCAGGTGCGGCGACAGCGGGTCACGTCGGCCGCATGGGCGGCGGACAACAAGACCCTGTTCTACACCACTGAAGATAAAGTGACGAAACGCTCCAATCAGCTCTGGAAGCATGTCCTGGGGCAAAAGCAGGATATGCTGATCTACGAGGAGAAAGACGAGCGTTTCCGGGTCCATGTCCACCGCACCTGCAGCCGTGCTTACTTGCTGCTCTCGAGTAGCAGTCACACCGCGAGTGAGGTGCGTTACCTACCGGCCAGCCGGCCCAATGGCCGCTGGCGACCGGTACTGAAGCGCCGTGCCAACATTGAGTACGATGTTGACCATCACGGCGACCGCTTTTATCTGCGCATCAACGATACCGGCCGTAATTTCCGTCTGGTGTGCGCACCGATCACCGATCTCAGGTCTGAGAACTGGCAAGAAATCGTCCCACACCGGACAGACGTCATGCTGGAGGACATCGATCTGTTCCAGCATTACTGTGTGTTGCACGAGCGCGACAAGGGCCTGGCACAGCTCGTGATTACTGATCTGGATTCTGGCGCCACCCACCGTATCGCCTTCGATGAACCGGCCTACAGTCTCTCAGGCGAGGCCAACCCGGAATGGGAGACGCGTACCTTCCGCTACGTCTACCAGTCGATGACTACCCCGAACACTGTGTACGACTACAACATGGCCACCCGCGAGCGTCTCCTGCGCAAGCGCCGGCCGGTGCTGGGAGACTTCGATCCGGTGCACTACATCACTGAGCGCCGCACTGCCCGCGCGCAGGACGGCACTGAGGTCCCAGTGTCGCTGGTATATCGCAAAGGGATCAGGCGCGACGGCAGCGCGCCGCTATGGCTGGAAGGCTATGGGGCATACGGCTATCCGAATGATGTCTATTTCTCATCGAACCGGCTGAGCCTGCTCGACCGCGGCGTCATCTACGCTGTCGCCCATGTCCGTGGTGGCGGCGACCTCGGCAAGGCATGGCACGACGCTGGGCGCATGCTCAACAAGCTGCATACCTTTACCGACTTCATCGCCGTGGCCGAGACCTTGATCCGCGAGCGTTATACTTCCTCCGACCGGCTCGCGATCTCCGGCGGCAGCGCCGGGGGGCTATTGATGGGCGCGGTCACCAATATGCGGCCGGACCTGTTCAAAGTGGTGCTCACGCAGGTGCCCTTCGTCGATGTGCTGTCCACAATGCTGGACGCCAGCTTGCCGCTGACGGTGGGCGAATACGAGGAATGGGGCAATCCTCATATCAAGCAATACTACCAGTATATGCAGCAGTACTCACCCTACGACAATATCGCACGCCAGGCTTACCCGGCGATGCTGGTAAAGACCTCACTCAACGACAGCCAGGTGATGTACTGGGAACCTGCTAAATACGTTGCCAGGCTACGTGCCATGCGCACCAACACCACCCCGCTGCTGCTCGTCACCAATATGGGGGCGGGGCATGGAGGCGCCTCCGGACGGTACGACCATCTGCATGAAATTGCGTACGACTTTGCATTTGTGTTAGATCAGTTGGGCATTCACACCTAGTCAGGCCGAATCGGCTCTCGCCCGCTAGCACGGCGCTAAACTGCTGCCGCCAATCGCGTCCGTGCTACAGCGGCGAGATGCTGGCGGTCGACCTTGTTCGTCGAGGAGAGCGGCAGAGCGTCGATGCACCACACGAAGCGTGGATGTTGATACGCCGGAGCATGTGCCAGGGCGTAGCGCTTGATATCCTCGTCGGTGAGGGCCGCACCGGGGCGCAGCACGATGAATGCGACCGGCTTCTGGCCTTTAATGTCGTCGTCCATCGGGATCACACAGGCCTGTTCGATGGCAGGATGGGTCTCGAGCATTTTTTCGACCTCGCCGGGGTAGATATTCTCTCCACCACACACGAACATGTCATCGACGCGGCCAACGAAGTAGTAAAAGCCGTGCTCGTCACAGCGGAAGACATCCCCCGTGACGTAGAACCCGTCGTCGGTGAACGGCGGCTTGAGGTCAGGCCGGTTGTGGTAGCCCACCATGAGGGCCGGGCACTTCATCTCAAGGACGCCTGCGTCAGCCTGGAGGTTCGTGCCATCGACCAGCCGCACCTGCACCTTTGGGTGCGGATACCCTACTGACAGTTCAGGCTGTGGCAGACCCTTGGGGTGGGGGCCAAAAACGACTGGCCCGGCTTCAGTGGTACCATAGCCATTGGTAACGACGGTGGTAGGGAAAACCTCGCGGATCCCGGCTATCAGCAGCGGGCTTACGGGCGCAGAACCCATGCGCAGGAACTCAACAGAAGAGAGATCCGTCTTGGCGAGCAACGCCTTTTCCTTCAGCATCATGGCGATCATCGGTGGCACCGAGGTGAGCCAGGTACACTGGAAGCGCTCGACCGCCTCGATATAGGTGGGCGCGGTGAATTGTGGCAGCAGCACGATAGTCGCGTACGCGGCGCAGGCGAACTTGGTGAGCGCGAGGGCGTTCATGTGGTAGAGCGGTGCGGCGACCAGCAAGCGGTGCCGGGCGACATCCTGCCCCTCCAGGCGGGTGCGCACGACCCAGAGGTGACTGTCATGCGACAGGACTACGCCCTTTGGCTTCCCAGTCGAGCCAGACGTGTACAGGAACATGGCAGGCTCTGCCGGCGCTGGCTGCACTGCCGTGAACGGACCATGGTCGAGAAAGCGCCCGAAGCCTTGCGGCCCAGGGTCACCGAAATCGATGACTGGCATATCAGCAGGGCAGTCCGACCGTCGTCGTGGATCGCAGAACACCAGGCGCGCGTCGCAGTCCCTCAGTACGACCTCAATCAACGCCGGCGGAAATTTAAAATTGACCGGCACCGCCACCAGCCCGGCACGCATGATGCCGTAATACGATGCGAGATACTCCACGCGGTTCGCCGCCAGAATCGCCACCCGCTCGCCCCGTGCCAGACCACGCGCCAGCAAGCCACGTGCCACACCGTTCGCCATACGATCAAGCGCCTCAAACGAAAACTCGCACGGCGCCGTCTCACCGCCGAGGTCGATCACGGCGGTCTTGTGCAGGTCTCGATTTCTGTCGATGAGATCGCCCAGGTTGTAGAACTCCCGCATGTTGGCTACCCCTTGCCTATGGCTTGATAATCACCTTGCCGATGACTTCCCGCTCCTGAATCAGGCGCAGCCCTTCGAGCGCCTGGGTAAGCGGCAGCACGCAATCGATCACGGGCTTGAACGTTCCTTGCGCCACCATCGTCATGAGGGCCGTGAGATCCTCGTTATAAAAACTGTTCGAGCCAATGATTTTAAGTTCAAAAGTCCAGATGTAGCGCAGATCTTCTGGTGGATCATAGCCGGCCGTGGCCCCGCACACGAGAATGCTCCCACCGCGTTTCACGCAACGCAGGGACGGGTGCCAGGTGTCACCCCCGGTAAAATTGATTACGACATCGACACCCCCCTCGTACGAGCGCCGTTGCGGCTTGCCATAGGTGTCGAGCACCCACTGCGAGAAATCGACTTCCTGATAGTTGAGTACGTGATGAGCGCCAAGCTCCTTGAGCCGTTGGAGCTTTGTCGCACTACTGGCGCAGGCGATAACCTCAGCCCCGAGCATTTTGCAGAGAATGATGCAGCCCGTGCCTACCCCGCCGCTGGCCCCGAGGATCAC
>Ga0209382_10011120_pt1 | contig 11189 bp, 8 predicted proteins | sample SoiMetdeltSBSDD5_FD_187599 | JGI IMG/M metagenome (GOLD analysis project Ga0209382, IMG submission 187599) | Bulk soil microbial communities from a Populus tree surrounding site in Tennessee, USA - Soil MetaG P. deltoides SBSDD5 (SPAdes) (version 2) | ecosystem: Environmental > Terrestrial >...
GAGGCCAATGTTATAGGCCGCCCGCACGCGCTCACGGACGTGCGCCATCAGGGCCTCGACATCGGCAGCGGTGGCATGACCGACATTTACAATAAAATTGGCATGGACCAGAGAGATCATGGCCCCCCCGAGGCGCGTCCCCTTTAACCCCAACCCCTCAATGAGACGCCCCGCCGCTGTGCCTGGCGGATTTTTAAAGACGGACCCGGCATTGGGTTGTGAGAGCGGTTGCGTACGCTGACGCCGCGCGTATGACTCGTGCATTAATGCTTCAATCTGCTCCCGCTCGCCCTGCTGAAGACGCAGAGTGGCTCCTAACAGGACAGCGCCCTGCGGATACGACGAGCCCCGATACCGCAGTCCCAGGGCATCGACCGGCAGCGCCTGCACCTGGCCATCACTGCGCAGCACCCGGGCCTGCACCAGGACCCGACTCATATCGCCCAGGTGCGTACCCGCATTCATTACCATCGCACCACCCAGCGTGCCCGGAATGCCATAGGCGAATTCGAGACCACTCCACCCTTGCCGGGCCAGTTGCAGCGCCAAGCGTGACAACGGATAGCCAACCCCAACCTGCACATGCGCCCGGGCCGGCTGGGCACCTGGGCCACACGGTTCCACACAGTAGGCGCGAAAAGCCCCGCGCAGCAGCACGACAATGCCGCGAATGCCACCATTCCGAATGAGCAGGTTCGAACCACCACCGAGGATGAAGAGGGGAATCGCGTGCTGCCGCGCCACCGCCTGCAAGTAGCGCAGAGCATTGACCGTTTCTATGCGCACCAGGGCGTCTGCCGGTCCGCCAATGCGGATAGAGGTCAAGGGCGCCAGCGGCCGCGCAAAGTCCTTGCGCCCCGGCACGTCGCGCAGCAAGGTCTGGAGATCCCACGGAGTCGCATGCTGCTGTACCATATCAGGCTTCTCCCGTGGCATGTAAAAACGCCTCACCCACCTGCCATACATCCCCGGCACCAAGCGTCAGCAGGATGTCGTTGGCACGCAGAGACCGCCGCAAGAAGGGGACCACCTCAGCGCGCTCCCGCAGGTAGTACACCTCGCACTGGCCCTGGCTGATCAGGCCCTCGTAGAGCAGCCCAGTGGTTACCCCGGGCAATGGCGTTTCGCCGGCGGCATAAATATCGAGCAACACCAGTGCATCAGCATCGTGGAAGGCCGTATAGAACTCCTGCAGCAACAGGTGCGTGCGCGTGTAGCGATGCGGTTGAAAGACCACTACCAGGCGTGCCTCGGGCCAGACTGCCTTGGCGGCCCGCAGCGTCTGGCGAATCTCCTCGGGATGGTGGCCATAGTCGTCCACGACCGTAATACCGTCGCGTACCCCGCGCCTGTCAAAGCGCCGATGTACACCGCTAAACTCCTCCAGGGCCTGGGCAATAGCCGCTAACGGGATGTCCAGTTCCATACCGACCGCGATGGCAGCCAGGGCATTGGCGACGTTGTGCATGCCAGGCAGATTGAGTGAAAACTGGCCGAGCCGCTCGCCCGTCCGGAAGACCTCAAAGTGCGAACGCAGCCCAGCCAGACGCAGGTCACGCGCCAGGTAATCGGCCTGGCTGGTCAGACCGTAGGTGAGGCAACGCCGGCGAATCTGCGGCACCAGACTGCGAATGTGGGGCTGATCCAGACAGATGATGCTGCAGCCATAGAACGGCACTTTATTGATGAACTGCGCAAAAGCCCTCTGCACTGCCGCCAAGTCCCCATAGAAGTCGAGATGTTCCGCATCGACAGTCGTCACCACACTAATCGTGGGTGACAAGAGCAGGAACGAGCCATCGCTTTCGTCCGCTTCAGCCACCAGATATTCGCCTTGGCCGAGTTTGGCATTGCTCCCCAGGCTGTTTAAACGTCCCCCAATGAGTACCGTGGGGTCCAGACCACCGTAGGCCAGGATGGTAGCCACGAGCGATGTGGTCGTGGTCTTGCCGTGTGTGCCGGCGATGGCAACGCCGTATTTCATGCGCATCAACTCCGCGAGCATTTCAGCGCGTGGAATGACCGGAATGTGCTGGGCACGGGCTGTCAGGACTTCGACATTGTCCGGCTGCACCGCCGAAGAGATCACCACGACGTCCGCTCCCTGCACGTGTGCTGCAGCATGCCCCTGGTACACTGTCGCCCCCTGTTGCTGCAGCCGTCTGGTCACATTGGAGAGTGCCAGATCAGAACCACTCACGGCGTACCCCAGATTGAGCAGGATTTCAGCGATGCCACTCATACCAATGCCGCCAATACCCACAAAGTGGAGGCGTTGCGTATTGCGCATAGCAAAAGCCCCTCACCCTGTGATAAAACCCTCTCCCGAGGGAGAGGGAGCAACAACAGTCGTACTGCCCAGCAAGTGCAGGCATGTCGTGACAATAGCGTCAGCAGCCTGGGGTCGACCGAGAGCACGGCTGCATGCGGCCTGCTGCTGCAGTAGCTCAGGCTTACGTAGGAGTGGCTCCAGCACCTCATAGAGCCGCGCGCCAGTGAGCTCAGCATCGAGGATGACCTGCGCCGCACCCTGCTGCTGCAAGGCCATGGCGTTGTGACGCTGATGATCATCGGCAGCATACGGGTACGGTACCAGGATGGCCGGCTTCCCACAGGTCGTCAGTTCCGCCAGCGTACTGGCTCCAGCCCGACATAGGACCAGGTCGGCCCAGCGGTAGCGCTCCGCCATATCATGCAGAAATGGCAGGGCCTCCGCCTGCAGACCCGCCTGGGCATAGGCCTGGGTCACTGCTGCTGCATCAGCCAAGCCGGTCTGGTGCACCAGGCACAGACGTGGCTGATGGGCAGCGAGTAAGGGGGCTGCCTGCATCATCGCCTGATTGAGGCGATGCGCCCCCTGACTACCACCGAACACCAGGAGATGCAGGTTCCCGTCAGCCCCTCTGGGCTCTGCCGCGCCGACCTGGCAAATCTCCTCACGCACCGGCGTGCCGGTATACTCCACGGGCCGGCCCGGCAGATACGCCGCGCTCTCTGGAAAGGAGGTAAATACGCGCTGGGCAAAACGCGCCAGACTGCGCACCGTGAGCCCTGGGACGAGATTCTGCTCCATGAGCACACAGGGCACGCGCAGCAGGGTGGCAGCCAGCACCACTGGCCCCATGACATAGCCACCCGCCCCAACCACCAGGTGCGGATGCACACGCCAGAGGAGACGTAGCGCCTGGAAGGTGCCAAGACCCAGGGTGCCTAATGCCCTCCCCTGGGCCACCCGTGATTGCCCCTGCAGAGCCCGTACGGTTACCGTGGCGAATTGAAAACCTTCACGGGGCAGGAGGCGCTCTTCCAGACCGCCGCGATGTCCCACAAAGAGTACGTCTGTACCAGGGCAGCGAGCCGTAAAGCGCCTGGCGACCGCAATGCCAGGATAGAGATGCCCACCGGTACCACCAGCCGCAATAATAACGCGCAAGGGAACAGGTTGGGTCACGACCTCCCCCCTTCCGCAATGTTGAGCATAGTGCCAATGGCCATCAGCGATACCAGCAGATTCGAGCCGCCGAGGCTAATGAAGGGGAGTGGGAGTCCCTTGGTGGGCATGAGACCAATGACGACACACAGATTCATGACGACCTGCAAGGATAGCAGAACGAAAATGCCCAGCCCCAAATAGGTCCCGAACGGATCGTTACACGACACTGCGATGTGCAGCACACGCCCTAACAGCATCACAAAGAGGACGATGAGCACCGCTGCGCCTAGCAACCCCAATTCCTCGCCAATCACCGCAAAAATGAAGTCAGTATGGGCTTCTGGCAAGTAAAATAGCTTTTGCTGGCTTTGCCCCAGACCAATACCCAGCAGCCCGCCATGCCCCAGGGCGAGTAACGCCTGCACCGCTTGATAGCCACCGCCCTGGCGATCCTCCCAGGGATTGAGAAACACCATGAGCCGCCCCATACGAAAGCGCACATGCGTCACAGCCCAGTAGAGCCCCGGCAGACCAGTCAGGGCGGTACAGGTGAGGTAGCGCCACGGCACACCGGCAATCAGCAGTTGCAGGCTCGCAGTCGCGGCCAGCACAACCGCGCTCCCCAGGTCAGGTTCCTTGAAGACCAGCAGCGCTGTCACACCCAGGACAAGCATGTTTGGCAGGTACGTATGGACAAAACTGTCGAGGCGTTCCTGATTCAGCGCCAGACTACGAGCCACATAGAGGAGCAGGGTGTACTTGGCAAGCTCCGAGGGCTGTATGGACAGCGGCCCGAGCGTCAGCCAACGGCGTGCGCCTCCGACCTCCTTGCCAAGCACCAGCACCAGGAGAAGGGCCACAAACGTCACCAGGAGCGCAGGGGCTGCCAGGCGCCGCTGGATACGATAGGGCATGGAGCGCATAACCCACAAACCGAGCAGACCGGACCCGGCCCAGAGCAACTGACGCTTGAGGAAATACAGGGAGTCATGATGGCGCAGTTGCGCGAGCACGGCACTGGTGCTATATAGCATAGCGAGTCCTATCGTCAGCAATAAGAGGGTGAGCCCCAATAAGGCAAAATCCGTGCGCCGTACCATGCTATCACCGTAATTTCAACGTGCTCAGACTGAACAACGCTAGGGTGATGGCAATGATCCAGAAGCGCACGATGACTTTAGGTTCTTGCCAGCCCTTTGCCTCAAAGTGGTGATGCAGGGGCGCCATACGAAACACCCGCCGCCCTGTCAACTTAAACGAAGCCACTTGGATAATGACGGACACGGTCTCAATGACAAAGAGCCCACCAATCACGAGCAAGAGCAATTCATGTTTCGCCAGTACTGCCACCGTCCCCAGGGCACCACCCAACGCCAGGGCACCTACATCACCCATGAAAATCTGCGCCGGGTACGCATTGAACCACAAGAACCCCAGGCTAGCCCCGAGCAAGGCTCCACAGAACACGGCCAATTCGCCGGCCCCACGTATATGCATAAGGTTCAGATACTCGGCAAAGTTGGCGTTGCCAACGACATATGCAATACCAGCATAGACGAAGGCCGCAATGATATAGGGCCCAGTGGCCAGTCCATCCAGTCCATCGGTGAGATTCACCGCATTACTCGTGCCGACGATGACCAGGACGCCGAAGGGGATATACCAGGCCCCGAGATCAGGCCGCAGCTGTTTGAAAAAGGGCATATTGAGACGCATCATATTGCTGCCCGGTTCGGCAGTAAGATACAGCAGTCCCACGGCGGCGGTGGCAATGGCAATCTCCAGCAGCAATTTATAGGTGGCACGCATCCCGGCAGAACTTTTACGGACTTTTTTCAGGTAATCATCCCAAAAGCCCACAGCCCCGAACGCCAGGGTAGTGAGCAAGGCCACCCAGACATATGGCATGGTGAGATTCGCCCAGAGCAAGGTGGCCAGCGTCATCGTCCCAAGGATGAGCAGTCCACCCATGGTGGGCGTACCTGCCTTACTGTAGTGGGATTTGGGACCGTTCTGGCGAATGACTTGTCCTACTTGCAAGCGTTGCAACATGCGGATGACGTACGGTCCAACAATGATACTCACAAGCAGTGCGGTCAGCGCAGCCCAGGCAGTACGGAACGTCAAATAGCGGAAGACGTTGAACACTGAAAAGGTCTGATGTAAAGGGAAGAGTACATGATAAAACATCACCCGTCCCCTTCAGGCTCTACCAGAGCCTGCACCAGGCGTTCCATGGCCATACCCCGCGATCCTTTCAAGAGCATCACGTCCCCTGCACGCCGCAGTGATCGGAGCAGAGCGACAGCGTCCTCCGGTTGCGTTGTCGTATGGATACAGGCGATGTTCATGCCGGCATCCTGGGCCCCCCGGGCAATGTGCTGCGCTAAAGGGCCAAAGGTAATCAGTTCCTGTACCCCGTTCTGGGCGACCAGCACTCCCACCTCCTCGTGCAGCGCCAGACCACGGTCACCTAACTCCAGCATGTCCCCCAGGACAGCCAAGCGCCTGCCAGCCACGCGTGTGCGGCCCAAACATTGCAAAGCTGCTCGCATCGACTGTGGACTCGCATTGTAGGTATCGTCGATCAGGGTGACGCCGCCCGCACCACGCCTGACCATCATGCGTCCATACATACCGTGATAGCTCTGCAGGCCAGCGATAATGTCTGTGGCCGGGACGTGCATAGCCACTCCGACGGCGGCCGCGGCCAACGCATTCAGCACCTGATGCGCCCCCAGCACCGGGAGAGCCACGTCATACGCTGTATCGTCGAGCACGATGGTACACAGCACCCCTTCCAAGCCGCAGTCTGCACGCACCCAGCCACGTATGTCAGCCTCTGTTCCCTGGCCAAAGGTGAGCAGCCGCCCGGGCGCTTGCTGCCCCAGGGCGAGGGCACGAGGATCATCGGCATTCACAATCGCCACTGAGGCGGCATCGAGCGCCTCAATGAGTTCGCCCTTGGCCTGCTGAATACGCTCAATCGAGCCGACATATCCGACGTGCGCTAAACCAATATTGGTGATGATGCCGATGTGCGGCAGTGCCAGCTCACACAAGCGGCGAATTTCGCCAAGATGGTTCATGCCGAGTTCGAGCACCGCCACCTGGTGCGTGGCCTCTAGCTGTAACAGGGCCAGTGGCACGCCAATGTGGTTATTGAGATTCCCCAGAGCCTTACATGTGGCATAGCGCTGTTGCAGCACTGCCGCCGTCATCTCCTTCACTGTCGTCTTGCCATTGCTCCCCGTAATGGCCACGACCGTGCCCGGGAACTGGCGACGCTGGGCGAGGGCCAGGGCTTGCAGCGCCTCCTGGGTATCAGCGACGCGTATGCCGGCTGAGGTGGCGACGCTAGCCTGACAGTCCGCCACGCAGTGTGCGTCCGCGAGCAGGACGGCGGCAGCACCGCGTTGCAGGGCCGTAGCGGCAAACTGATGCCCATCAAAATACTCCCCGCGCAGGGCAACAAAGAGCGCTCTGGCTGGTACGGTGCGTGAATCCGTACTCACCCCCTGCACCTGCAGTTGCGGATCACCCCAGACGAGTACTCCCTGGGTCCGTTGTACAATTTCTGCGACACTCCACGTTGGCATAGGCTCTCACCCTCGACGTTCGAGGGCAGCTTGGGCGACTTCACGGTCATCAAAATGCCGGCGCGTCTGCCCCAGAATTTGGTAGTCTTCGTGTCCCTTACCAGCAATGACGATGGTGTCCCGGGGTTGGGCCATGGCGATGGCGTGCTCAACGGCCTCCTGGCGGTCGGGCAGGGCCACATAGTCCGCAGCGCTTTCCACCCCGGTGATGATTGCGTCAATAATGCGCTGTGGGTCCTCCGTGCGCGGATTGTCGGACGTGATGATGGTATAATCGCTCAACCTGGTGGCCACCTGTCCCATCAGCGGACGCTTCCCCGGATCACGGTCCCCACCGCACCCAAACACCGTGATCAGACGACCCGTGGTCTCCGCCCGTACGAGCTGTAGGACTTTCTCAAGGGCATCCGGGGTATGCGCGTAATCAACAAACACGGCAAAGTCCTGACCGCTATCAACACGCTCGAGGCGACCGGGAACCCGTTGTAGCTGCGCAATAGCCTGGACGATAGCTCCAGCGTCGATATCTAAAGCAATGGCGACCGCTATCCCAGCCAGGAGGTTATAGACGTTATGGCGCCCCACCAGGGGCGAGGCAATCTCAAGCTGTCCCTTGGTCGTTGACAGGGTAAAACGAATGCCGTCGAGCCCGTGTCGCACTGCCGAAGGCTTACACGTCGCTTCGCCATCCAGTGCATAGGTGAGGAGACGCGCCCGCGACATGTGGAGGAGTTGCTGGCCGTAGGGATCATCGAGATTGAGAATGTGCCACACAGATGATAGCTCCTGGAACAGACGCGCTTTGGCGGCAAAGTAGGCCTCCACCGTGCCGTGATAATCGTAGTGGTCACGACTGAGGTTGGTAAATACTGCCGCTTCAAAACGGCAACCCCACACGCGCTCCTGGTCGAGCGCATGGCTCGAGACCTCCATAACGGCATAGCCGAGGTTGGCCTCGACCATCTGCGCCAACAGACCGTGCAGTTCAAGGGCATCAGGCGTAGTGTGGGTGGCCGGGATTTCCTGGGTCCCGAGGCGATAACTCACTGTACCAATCACCCCAACTGCCTTGCCGGCCGCTTGCAGAATTGACTCGATAATATAGGAGGTCGTAGTCTTCCCATTGGTCCCCGTGATGCCAATCAGACGCAGGCGCCGTCCAGGATGCCCGTAGTAGGCGCTGGCCAGGAGCGCGAACGCCTGACGACTGTTGGGCACCTTAACCACGGTGCAGCCCGCCTGCTGCACGCGTTCCTGCAAGACGCCAGGGAACTCTTCCACCACCAGGACGGTAGCACCCCGGTCGAGCGCCTCGCCGAGAAAGCGGTGGCCATCAGTATGCGCCCCACGCAGCGCCACGAAGAGCGTCTCCGGTACCACTTGACGGGAATCCGCCGTCAGACGCCGCACGGCACGACGCGTGGGGCCAGTCAGAATGCATGCCTTGCTGCCACTGAGGAGGTCCATGAGTTGACGAGTCGGTTTCACACGCGATGCCTCTCAGGTTAGGGCCGCCGTTCCTTCTCAATTGTCGGGCCAGCCGACAAGACCACATGCGCTGGCTCACGCTCTCCTGCCCTGGCGCCTAACGGCAAGATGATACGTGGCATCTCCTGGTCTCCCGCTGGCGGTGCCGAGATTGGAGTGAGCGCGGTGTCCAGGCTGATCGTCTGTGTCTGCTGAGACGGGACTTGCAGATAATACAGCGCCTGCTGTGCCACACGTTTAAAAACCGGTGCGGCTGCCTCACCCCCCCACTTGGCCACACGGGGTTCATCGATAATGACAACTATGGCAAGCTGTGGGGCCTCAGCCGGCACATATCCCACAAAGGAAGCAAGGACCTTGCTGTGGCTGTAGGTGCCGTGTTCGACTTTCTGGGCTGTACCCGTTTTGCCAGCCACAGTATACCCTTCCACCGCCGCCTGTTTCCCGGTGCCCCGCTCCACCACACCGACCAGAATCTCGTTCATGCGTTCCAAGGTCGGAGATGACAGCACGCGGTGGCGGGTGTGGGGGGCAAAAAACTGGAACTCGTCGCCCTGTACGATGTGCTCAACCATGCGCGGGCGCATCAGCCAGCCGCCATTCGCCATGGCGGCGTAGGCGGTCAGGAGCTGCAGCGGAGTCACCATCACTTCCTGACCGAACGCCAATGAATCATGGGTGGGCTTGGTCCATTTCTTCGGAGGACGAATCATCCCATCCTCCTCGCCAGGGAGGTTTACCAGGGATTTCTCACCAAAGCCAAACCGGCGAATGTAGGTGTAGAGCTGCTCGTCACTGAGGCGCGCAGCGATCTTCGCCGTTCCTATATTACTTGACTTTTCAATGACCTGTACAAAGTTCAGGAGACCGTAAGGATGATGGTCACGCAGACGGCGTCCGCTCCGCACCACGAACCCATTCTCACAATGGAACATATCCGTGACACGCGCGACGTTCTCCTCCAGAGCCGCAGACGCCGCTACCAGCTTGAACGTCGAGCCGGGCTCTACAGGATCAGTCACAGCCCGGTTCCGCTGCCAGACACGCTGCTTGGGATCTTGAAAGTCGTTCGGGTTGAAAAATGGATAATTGGCCAGCGCTAAAATATCGCCAGTCGGCGGGTGCATAATGATCACCAAGCCGCTCCTGGCTTGCGTTTCTTGCACGCCGGCGGCAAGTTCCTTCTCAGCGATATATTGCAGACGTTCGTCAAGCGTCAGATAGAGGTCGGCGCCACGGGGCTGGTCGCTGGGATCGCCAGCCATCACCTGCACCGTACGGCCGGTGGCATCACGTTGCAGTGTGGCTTGCCGCGGTATACCCGTGAGGGCGCGATTGTACAGATGTTCGAGCCCCCCCAGTCCCGTACCATCGACCCCTACAAAGCCGAGTATCTGCCCAGCCAGGTGGCGCTTCGGATAGAAACGACGCGTCTCTTGCAGGACCTGTACACCGCGGATGTTGAGCTTCTGCACCCGCTCGCCGACCTCCGGCGGCAGTTGACGCGCCAGCCACACAAACGTTGAGACGGCCGACAACTGATTGTGCACCGTCGCCAGCGGCAGTCCTAAGACCTCTGCCACCTTTGAGGCGGCGGCATCTGTGTCATCAATGTCCTGGGGAATGACATATACAGAGGGTACCGGCACACTCGTTGCCAGGACGCGTCCATGGCGGTCGAGGATGCGCCCCCGTTCAGGATGCAACGTGATCTGGCGACTGTACTGCCGCTCTGCCAGGTCACGCAGGTGTGTGTGCTGAAACACCTGGACCACCGCAAGTCGGATGAAAATAGCGCAGAACATGAAGGCAAAGCACCCTACAACCAGGCGCAACCGTGGGCCACTGTAGGGTTTAAAACGTCCGCTGAACCGCATCATGGCCTCCTCTGGCCAACTGCCTGTTGCCCTGACCGCACATAAATCACCTGCGTCGCTTGCGGTGGACGCAACCCCAGGTGCTGTGTGGCAATATCTTCAATGCGTCGCAGTAGGCGCAGAGAGCTGAGTTCCACTTGCAACTCTTTCTGCCGCTGCAGCACCTGAGTCCGCTGGGCGAGGAGCTTGCCGTGGCGATAGCCCAGGCCCACCAGGCGCACTTGCGGCCAGAGGTAGAGCAACACCCCTCCCAGCACCATGACCGCACTGAGCAGCAGCGCCATCCCGACATGCCGACTGGCGATACGACGCGCTCGTCCCCGTGACATCGGCGGCGAGACAGAGGTGGCCTGGGGCGGACGCGGCATAACTCATTCCTCGCTGGCAAGCTTCTCAGCCACACGCAGCCGCGCACTGCGACTGCGTGGATTGTCCTGGATCTCGTCGACACTTGGGGTCAACGGTTTGCGTGTGATCAGGCGCAACCGCGGCCGCCGGCCACAGACACACTGCGGCAGCTGTGGCGGACACACACACCCTCGCGCCTCCTGGCGCATGAAGGTTTTCACGAGCTGATCCTCACCAGAATGAAACGCCAAAACAGCGAGGCGCCCACCAGGGCGCAAAGCCGCCAGCGCTTGTGGCAGGGCGGCGGCCAGAGCCGGCAATTCGTCATTCACCGCCATACGTAGAGCCATGAAGACACGCGTTGCCGGGTGCAGATGAGAGGGCCAGGCGGCGCGCGGGATGGCCCGTGCCACAAGCTCAGCGAGATGACCAGTACGCGTGATC
>Ga0209382_10011122_pt1 | contig 11188 bp, 12 predicted proteins | sample SoiMetdeltSBSDD5_FD_187599 | JGI IMG/M metagenome (GOLD analysis project Ga0209382, IMG submission 187599) | Bulk soil microbial communities from a Populus tree surrounding site in Tennessee, USA - Soil MetaG P. deltoides SBSDD5 (SPAdes) (version 2) | ecosystem: Environmental > Terrestrial >...
GCGCGCGCTAGGCGGTCAGAGACCGTGGGCCCGGGCGTACGGGCACATCCGATGCAGCACGCAGTTCGGGCAGTCGGGGCGCTGGGAATGGCAGGTGCGGCGGCCGTGGCGCAGGAGGTTGAGGTGCAGCTCGAGCTCCTGCCCCGGCGGCGTCAGCGCGGTCATGGCGTCGGCCTGCTCCTTTGCCCCGGCGCCCTCGCGCAGAAGCCCAAGGCGGGTGGCGACCCGCCCGACGTGCGTGTCGACCGGCACGTCGCGCAGCCCGAACGAGAACAGCAGCACGCACGCGGCCGTCTTGCGCCCGACGCCGGGGAGCGCGCACAGGTACCTCTGCCCCTCCTCCACCGGCACGTCGGCGAGCCAATCCAGCGAGAGCGGGTCGATCGCCTCGAGGATCTCCTTGATCCGCCGCGACTTGGTGGGTGCGAGACCGCCGGGCCGGATCGCGTCCTCGATCTCCTCGACCGGCGCCTCCCGGACCTCGGCCCAGGTCGGGAAGCGGCCGCGCAGGCCGGCGAACGCGACGTCGCGGTTGCGGTCGTTGGTGCTCTGGGACAGGACGGTGAGGACGAGCTCGTCCAGCGGCCGGCCGTGCGGCCGCTGGCCGGGGATGCCGTAGGCATCGCGCAGGCGGTCGCGAATCCTCCGCACGCGGTCGGCGCGGGGTCGCTTCCAGGCCGGGCTCACACCGCCCCCCAGCGTTCACAGGCACGCGCGGCCTCGGCCACGGCCTCAGGCAGGGCGGCCGCGATCGCGGCGGGGTCGTAGCCGCTGTCGGTCAGGCGGGCGACGACGACGCCGGTCAGGCAGTCGCCCGCGCCGACCGTGCTCAGCACCTGCGCGGGCACCCCTGGCACGTCGGCCGCGACCGAGCCGCGCAGGAGGGCGCCGGCGGGACCCAGGCTCACCAGCGCGAGCTGTGCGCCGGCCGCAACCAGGGCATTGGCCGCCGCGTTCGGATCGCGCTCGCCCGTGAGGATCTCGGCCTCCTCGCGGTTGCAGCGCACCAGGAGCGCGCCGGGGACGCACGCGATGGCCTCGGCCGCGGCGCGGGCGACGCTCGTCCAGCGGTGCAGGCGCAGGTTGGGGTCGAAGAGCACGGGCCTGCCGAGCTCCAGCGCTTGGTCCCGTGCCGCGCGCGTCAGGCCGCGCTCACGCTCGCCCACGAGCGTGTTCGAGCCGAAGAACACGCCGTCGCACGCCTGCACCGCCGCGGGCAGGCGGTCGGCCACCGCCTCGAGCGCCATCGATATCGCGTCGCCGTAGATCTGGTAGCGCGCGTCGCCCTCCGTGTCGACGGCCACGAAGGCGACCGGCGTGTGGTGGCCCTCCATGAGCCGAAACCAGGTGAGGTCCACGCCGGCCCCGTCCAGCTTGTCGCGCAGCCAGGGGCCCCACGCGTCGCCGCCGGCGCCGCCGGCCAGCGCGGCGCTGCCTCGCACCTTCTGCGCCGCGGTCAGGGCCACGTTCGCCGTCGCGCCCCCGAAATGGGGGACGAACCCGTCCGCTTCCGCCAAGCCGTCGACGTGGCGCTCGCAGATCATGTCGACGAGGGCCTCTCCCAGGCAGAGCGTGCGCATGCCGGTAGCTTGACCGCCCGTGCCGCTTGAAGAGCGCACCGACGAGCTCGACGACGGCCCGGTCCACTGGTGGCAGGCGGGGGACGCGCCGATCCTCTGGCTGCACGGTATCCCGAACACCGGCGCGATGTGGCGGGATTTCCTGGCCTGCTGCGGCGGAGTGGCCGTGGACGCGCCAGGCTTCGGCCAGACCGGCAAGCGTGCTGATCTCGCGTACACGATCGCCTTCTACGGTCGCTTCGTGGATCGCTTCCTGCACCATCTGGGCTGGGAGCGGTGCCGCTTGGTGGGGCACGACTGGGGCGGTGCCTGGGCCCTGACCTTCGCGCAGCAGTCGCCCGAACGCGTGGAGCGGCTCGCGCTCATCGACAGCGTCCCGTTCCTGCCTGGCTACCGCTGGCACCGGATGGCGCGCCTGTGGCGGGCGCCCGCGGTCGGCGAGCTCGTGATGGGGACGACCAATCGCCGCACGGCGCGCTGGACGCGCAAGTACGTCGGCCTGCCCGCGTCGATGGACGAGGAGGTGTTCGCCCACTTCGACCAGGGCACGCAGCGAGCGATCCTCAAGCTCTACCGCTCGGCGCCCGCGGACGTGCTTGCCGCGGCCGGGCGGCGGCTGGGCGACGTGAGCGCGCCGGCGCTGGTGGTGTGGGGCGACCGCGACCCCTACCTCCCGCCCCGCTTCGGCGACGGCTTCGCCGCGGCGCTTGGCGACGCCACGGTCGAGCACTACGCCGATGCCGGCCACTGGCCGTGGCTCGAGCGCCCCGACCTCGTCGCGCACATATGCGACTGGATCGCCGCGTAGCCGCGGTGTGGGGCTTCGGCGCGGCTTTCGTCGCGCTGTGGGTGCTCCTCAACCTCCCGTCCGACGACCTCGCCGGCGCGGTCTACCGGGCCGACCTGTTCTCCGCCGACGGCTACCTGCTGTGGGACAACGGCTGGTACGCGGGCCACCACATGCTCGCCTACTCCGTGCTCTACCCGCCGCTGGGCGCGCTGCTGGGCCCCCGGCTGCTGGGCTCGCTGGTCACAGTGGCGGCGGTGATCGCGTTCCAGCAGCTCGTCACCCGCGCCTACGGCGAGCGCGCGTGGATCGCCGCGGCCTGGTTCGCGATCTGCGCTGCCGCCAACCTGTTCGCGGGTCGCGTGCCCTTCGGGCTCGGCATGGCCCTAGGCCTTTGGACACTGGTCGCGTGGCAGGGCAAGCGCACCCCGCTCACCCTGTTGCTCGCCCTGCTGACCGGCCTGGCCTCCCCGGTGGCCGGGGCGTTCCTCGGCCTCGCCGGGCTGGCCAAGGCGCTTGCGGGCGTGCGCCTTCGGCGCAGGCGTGACAAGCAGCCGCGCGAGCGCGGAGCGCCGGTGGTCGGGCAGCAGACCTCGAGCGACGCGGGTGTGACCGTGCTGATCTTGCTGTTGGCGCTCGTGCCGCCGGTCGTGCTTGCCGCGCTGTTCCCCGAGGGGGGCAAGATGCCGTTCGACCTGACCTCGTACTGGCCCTGCGTCGCGGTCTCGGCGCTCTTGGTCATCGCCCTGCCGCGGGAGGCGAAGGCGCTGCGGATCGGCGCGGTTCTGTACGGGATCCTGGCCACGGCCGCCTTTGTCTTCGACACGCCGGTCGGTGGCAATGTCGCGCGGCTCGGAGCCATCTTCGCCGGCCCGGTGCTCGCCGCCGCGGTGCTCGGGCGCCGCGACGTCGCCCGGTGGCGCGTGGCGGCGGTCGCACTCTCCGCGCTGCCGCTGGTCTTCTGGGTGACCGCCCCCGTTGTCAAGCAGCTGCGCGTGGGAAGCGATGCGTCCGTCCATGCGTCCTACTACCGCCCGCTGCTGCGCTTTCTCGCCGGGCGGCCGTCGCCGATGCGGGTCGAGATCCCACCGACCCGGTTCCACTGGGAGGCGACCTACGTCCCCGAGCGCTTCGCCATCACGCGTGGCTGGGAGCGGCAGCTCGACCACCGCTACGCCAACCTCTTCTACTCGGGTCACCTGACCCCGCAGCGCTACGTCAACTGGCTGCGCAACACCGGCACGTCGTACGTCGCGCTTCCGATCCGCGCGACGCCTGACTACGCCGCTGTGGCGGAGCGCCGGCTTCTGGCCGACGGCGTGCCGGGCCTGCACGAGATCTGGCATGACGCCGACTGGCGGGTGTGGCGCGTGCGCGACTCGGGCCTGGGCCAGGTCACGAGCGTCGGTCGCGAGGGATTCTCGGTCGACGGCACCGTCCCTGCGGCGCGCGTACGCTGGACGCGCTGGTGGCAGCCGCAGTCCGGGGGCTTCGTAAGCCGTGCCCGGGGAGGATGGACCGACGTCAGAACCGGGCCCGGCGGGCGCGTCCGGGTCGACGCCGGGTGACGGGTCCGCGGCGCCCGGGCAGCTCCGCGCCGGCCGGTACGATGCCCGGATGCTCAGTCGGCTCCGTGCGTACGTCCCGCGGGCACTGCCGAACGGCTGGACCGACGTCGTCCGCCAGGTCCTCGTTTTCGCGGCGGCGTACTACGCCTATCGGCTCGTGCGCGGGGCGATAGACGGGCACACCACCGCAGCCGCGTTCGAGCACGCCCGCGACATCATCGGCATAGAGCGGTCGTTGCACCTGTTCATCGAGCCCGCGGTGAATGCGTGGGGCGAGTCAAAGCCGTGGCTCAGCGACTTCGCGAGCTGGATGTACATCAACGCCCATCTGCCGCTCATGATCGGGTCGCTGATCTGGCTCTACTTCTTCCGCAACCGGGCCTTCTACTTCGTCCGCAACGTGTTCGTCGTCGCCATGGGGATCGCGCTCATCGGCTACATCGTGTTCCCGACCGCCCCGCCGCGGCTGTTCCCGGAGTGGGGGTTGCAGGACTCGGTCTCGCAGTTCGTCGGCTTCAACACCGACACGTCCGCCGCCGGCTCCCTGGTCAACCCGTTCGCCGCCGTTCCCTCCATGCACGTGTGCTTCGCGCTGATCATTGGTTTCTCGCTCGCCCGCCTGGTGAGACCGTGGCCGCTCCGTATCGCGTGGTCGCTCTACCCGCTGCTGATGACGTTCGTGGTCGTCATCACGGCCAACCACTGGTGGATGGACGCTGCCCTGGGCGCGCTCACGGCCCTGGTGGCGGTCTCCATCGCCCAGGGGCTGCTCGCGCGCGCCCGGCCGGATGACTGGGCGTTCGCAGGCGCCCGGCTCTGATGGAACGCGGCTCGGTGGGCCGGCGGGAGCGCTCCGCCCGGGCCGGTCGCACCGCGCCCGGCCGCCCGCGCCGCAGCCCGCTGACCGGCGCCGAGGTCTCGGCGCTGATGCGGGACCGCCTGATCGAGTCGCGCCTGACGCCCAACGCGATCTCGCTGACCGGCCTGGTGCTGAACGTCGTGGCCGCCGTGCTCGTCACGCAGCGGCTGTTCTTCCTCGCCGGGGTCGCGTTCATCATCGGCTCGATCATGGACACGCTCGACGGGCGCTACGCGCGCACGTCGGGCAAGGGCACCCCGTTCGGAGCGTTCCTTGACTCGACGCTGGACCGGATGGAAGAGGGCATCGTCCTCACCACGGTGGCTGCGTATTTCGCTTCCCGCGGCATGGACTTCGCGGTGGCGGCGACGGTGGTCGCCGTGCTGGCTTCGCTGATGGTGTCGTACACGCGGGCACGGGCCGAGGCGCTCGGTATCGCGTGCAAGGTCGGCATCGCCACGCGACCGGTTCGCGTGGTCATCCTGGCTATCGGGTTGGTCTTCGCAAAGGGCGCCGGATTGGGCGATTTCGAGCTCTTGGCGCCCGCCGTCTACGTGCTCGCGGCCCTGTCCGTGATCACCGTGTTCCAGCGCATCTGGTACGTCCGCGGCCAGCTCAACCGCGCCGTTCGGGCGAATGGCGGCGTGTAACCGGGGCAGCGGGGTGGGGTTGGCTTCCGCGGCTTCAATGCGAAAGGAACCGAAGAAGTGAGCACGAACGGAGGGCCCTCCGCCAACGGCAAGGCCCGCTATCAAAAGGACAAGGTCCGGGTCGCCATCGTCGGCGTCGGCAACTGCGCGAGCTCGTTCGTGCAGGGCGTCCAGTACTACAAGGACGCGCACCCCGGCGAGTCGGTCCCCGGTCTCATGCACATCGACGTCGGCGGCTATCACGTCGGCGACATCGAGTTCTCGGCCGCGTTCGACATCGACGCCGACAAGGTCGGCAAGGACCTCTCCGAGGCGATCTGGGCGGGGCAGAACAACACGATCAAGTTCACCGACGTGCCGAAGCTCGACGTCCCCGTCCATCGCGGCATGACCCACGACGGGCTGGGCAAGTACCTGAAGGAGAAGATCACCAAGGCGCCCGGCGAGACGGCCGACATCGTCCAGATCCTCAAGGACACCCGCACCGACGTCGTCGTCTCCTACCTGCCGGTCGGGTCCGAGCAGGCGACCAAGTGGTACGTCGAGCAGGTGCTCGAGGCCGGCTGCGGCTTCGTGAACTGCATCCCCGTGTTCATCGCCCGCGAGCACTACTGGAACCGGCGCTTCGAGAAGGCCGGGCTGCCGATCGTCGGCGACGACATCAAGTCCCAGGTCGGCGCGACGATCGTCCACCGTGCGCTCGCGCGGCTGTTCGCCGACCGTGGCGTGAAGATCATGCGCACGTCGCAGCTCAACGTCGGCGGCAACATGGACTTCTACAACATGCTCGAGCGCGAGCGGCTGGAGTCCAAGAAGATCTCGAAGACCAACGCCGTCACGTCGATCATGGGCTACGAGCTGCCGAAGGACGATGTGTACATCGGCCCCTCGGACTACGTGCCGTGGCTGGGCGACCGCAAGTGGGCGCACATCCGCGTCGAAGGCCAGTCCTTCGGCGACGTGCCCCTCAACGTCGAGCTCAAGCTCGAGGTCTGGGACTCGCCGAACTCGGCCGGCATCGTCATCGACGCCGTGCGGTGCTGCAAGCTGGCGCTCAACAACGGCATCGGCGGCCAGATCGACGGCCCGAGCTCCTACCTGATGAAGTCGCCCATGAACCAGCGTCCCGACAACGAGGCGCGGGAGATGACCGAGGCGTTCATCGCCGAGCACACCACCAAGGACGAGAAGCCGGCGGCCCGCAAGGCCGACAAGGTCTGAGGCATTAGGCATTAGGGGTTAGGCGTTGGTAGGGCACTAGCCTTCCCGGCGGTGCTCGAGCGCTTTCGCATCGCCCAGGTCTCTCCCTACGCCTGGGAAGATCGCCATGACGTCAATGCGTTCGTGCGCGAGACGTCCGAGCGCCTCGTCGAGCGCGACCACGAGGTCGTCGTGGTCGCGCCGTCGCACTCGTCCGAGCTCGTGCACGCATCGCGTAACGCCATACGCGGGGACGAGGTCTCCGTCGATGGCCTGCGCGTGCTCGGCGTGGGCGAGGTCTTGCCGTTCCGCTCGGCGCGACGGCCGGCGTCGGTGCCGGTCGACGTCGCGCGGACGATCGAGGGGCTGCTGGACAAGGTCGCGTTCGACTTCGTCCACGTGCACGAGCCCTTCGCGCCGAGCGTGCCGGCGGCCGCACTGCGCCAGTCGCGGGCGCTCAACGTCGGCTCCTTCCACGCGCCCACCGAGCGGCTCATCTCGACCCAGGTCGCTCGCCGCGTGGTCGAGCTGTTCTTCGGCCGCCTGGACGCGCGCACCGCGGCCTGGCCGACCACGCAGGAGCTCATGGGCCGCTGGTTTCCCGCTCCGTACGAACTCATCCGCCCCGGGACGGCGGAGTCGGCGCCGCACGCGCGTTCGGGGCCCGTCGAGATCGCGTTCGTCGCCGACGAGGAGCGCGCGGCGCAGCGCCTGTTCCTGCGCGCGCTGCGCCGCCTGCCGATGGCGCTGCCGTGGCGGGCCACGTTGATCGCGGACGAGTGGCGCACGCGCCCGCTGCTGCGGCGCAACCTGGCCGACCGCGTGCGCTTCCATACCGGCGCCGGGACCGAGGCGCTTGACTGGGCCGACGTGATGGTGTTCGCCTCCAGCGGCATCGCACCGGCCCCGTCGCTGCTCCGGAGCGCCGTCGCCGCCCAAGTCGCGCCGGTCGCCTCGCGCCTCCCGCTCTACGAGGGCATCCTCGAGGACGGCGAGCGCGGCCTGCTGTTCGAGCCCGGCGACATCGAGATCCTCGTCGCGCAGCTGACGCGCCTGATCGAGGAGCCCGACGAGCTCGACCGCTTCGCCCGGCCCGGCCCGCGGCGACCGTGGAGCGCGGTCGTCGACGAGCTCGAGGAGCTCTACGACCGCGTGTCCGCGCGCCGGCACGACAGCCGCGCCAACGGGGACCTGCGCCAGCGGCTGGCCTCGCGCCCGCTCATCGACGTCGACCTGCACATGCACACCGACCACTCGAGCGACTGCGCCACCCCGGTCGAGGCCCTCCTGGGCGAGGCCAAGGCGCGCGGCCTGGGCGCGATCGCGGTCACCGACCACAACGAGATCTCCGGCGCGCTCGAGGCGCGCGAGAAGGCCGACGGGATCAAGGTCATCGTCGGCGAGGAGGTCAAGACCACCGACCAGGGCGAGGTCATCGGCCTCTTCATCGAGGAGAAGATCCCGCGTGGCGGGACCTTGCAGGAGGTCATCGCCGAGATCAAGCGCCAGGGCGGGCTGGTCTACGTCCCGCACCCGTTCGACCGCCTGCACGCAGTGCCCGACTATCCGCACCTGCTCGACGTGCTCGAGGACGTCGACGCGATCGAGGTCTTCAACCCGCGCGTGGCGATCTCGTCCTTCAACGAGGAGGCGGTCCGCTTCGCCGAGAAGTACCGGATCGTCTGCGGCGCCGGCTCGGACGCGCACGTCACGGCCGGCCTCGGATCCGTGCGGATTCGGATGCGCGACTTCGACGGACCGCAGGAGTTCCTCGAATCGCTCCGCGACGCCGACATCATCCGCAAGCCGGCTTCGCTCGTGTACGTGCAGGCGCTCAAGTTCCTCCAGACCAAGGCCACTCCGACGGGTGCGCAGCGCGCGGCCAAGGAGCGGCGCATCCGCCGGGCCGAGCGGCGCGCCGCCCGCAAGTCCTGATGCACCCGCAGGAACAGCCGCCGCACGGGTTGAAACCAGGCTTCGCTGTGCCGGCGACCGACGACGAGATTCGCGAGAAGTACCTCGAGCGGGCGATCCGCGAGCTCAATACGCTCACGCGCGAGCTGCAGGGCTGCGAGCACTGTCCGCGCGGCAACCTCATGCCGGTGCTCGGCTCCGGGCACCCGCAGGCCGACATCTTCCTGCTCAAGTTCGCGCCCCGCCCGGCGGAGGTCGAGGAGGGCGTCGCCTTCTACGGCCGAGCCGGCTCGGCGCTGATGAAGTCGTTCAAGCGCCTGGACATCGATCCGCTGACCGTCTACGGCACGCTTTGCGTCAAGTGCCCCGTCTCGGACCCCTCGCTCGCCGATCCGGCCTGCATCGGCCGGCTGGTCGAGGAGCTCGCCATCGTGCAGCCCAAGCTCGTGGTGGTGATGGGCGACGACGCGCTCGCGGTCCTGAACGACCTCGACGTGCCGCTGGCGCGCCCGCTCACGCCCGAGCCTGGCACGGTGCAGCGGTTCACGCCGTCGACGGAGGTGCTCTACGTGCCCAACATCGACGAGGCCCTGGACGACGAAGCGGCCAAGCGCGGGTTCTGGACGGCGTTCCGGGCGCTGGGCGCCTGGCACGAGGCGCTGCCGCCCTACTAGATCTCGGGGCCCTCTTCCTCGCCCGGGTCGGACACGACCTCGGCGGCGTGGATCTTGCACAGGGCGGGTCCTCCGGTCTCGAGCACGGCGCGCTGCTCGTCGGTCGTCAGCTTGGCGCCGCACTCCTCGCAGCGGTCGCCGACCTGCTCGAGCGTTCGCTCCTCCAAATCCACGCTGCTCAGACTAGTCCACCGTGAGCACGATCTTCCCGACCTTTCCACCGGCCGCGAAGCGCTCGTAGGCCTGCGCGGCCTGGGCCAGGGCGAACGTCTGCGCGATCGGCACCTCGATCTCGCCCCGCTCGACGAGCGGCAGGACGTGGCGCTCGACGCGGCGCGCGGTCGCGGCCTTCTCCTCGAGCGGGCGCGGGCGCAGCGTCGAGCCGTGGATTCGTGCCCTCTTGCCCATCAACGCGAGCAGGTTGAGCTCGGCCTTGGCGCCGGCGCCCACGCCGATGATGCAGATCCGCCCGTCGGTGGCCAGCGCCGTGAGGTTGTCGGCGAAGTTGGGCGCGCCGACGAGCTCGAGGACGACGTCGAACGGCCCTTCGTCGGCGAAGGCGTCGGGCGCGACCACCCTGGCGCCCAGCGCGGCCACCCGGTTGCGCGCGTGCTCGCTGCGCACGGTGGCGACCACGCGCGCACCGGTCGTGCGGCCGAGCTGCACCGCCGCGGTGCCGACGCCGCCGGCGCTGCCGTGGACGAGGAGACGCTCGCCCGGGCCCAAGCCCGCCTGCGTGAAGAGCGCGTCGTGTGCGGTGGTGAATGCCTCCGGGAAGCCACCCGCCGCGGCCCAGTCCAGCGCGTCCGGGACGGGCATGAGCTCGCGCTCGTGGACGACGGCAAGCTCCGCCTGCGCGCCGCCGCCCACGATCGCCATGACCCGCTCGCCGTCGCCGAAGCGCTCGGCGTGGCGCCCGCGCGCCGCCACCTCGCCCGCCAGCTCCAGGCCCGGGATGTCCTGGGGCGAGCCGTGGGGCGCGGGATAGCCGCCGCGCAGCTGGTGCATGTCGGCACCGTTCAGGCCGGCAGCGCGGATGCGGACGAGGACCTCCCACGGGCCCGGCTCGGGGTCGGCATGCTCCTCGACCACGATCTCGCCCTCCCGGATCGTCGCTGCGCGCATCGGGCGGGCAGTCTATGCCGGGCCTCCCGGTAGGGTGGTCGCTGGCGATGCCGATGACCCCGGTCTGGAACGAGGGTTTCGCCGGCCTCGAGGCTGCGGCGCTCCTGCGCAGCGAGGTCTGGCGCGACCCCGGGCTGGACGGCGGTGGCCGGGGGGTCCTGCTGGTGCCCGGCTTCATCGCGGGCGACCAGACGCTCGGCCTCATGACCCGGTGGCTGCGCCGCGCCGGCTACCACACCCGCTCGGCGGGCCTGCGCATGAACGTCGACTGCGCGGGCGAGATCCTCCGTGGGCTCGAGGCGCGCCTGGACGGCCTGGTGCAGCGACACGGCCCCGCCGTCGTGCTCGGCCAGAGCCGCGGCGGCAGCCTGGCGCGGGCGCTGGCCGCGCGGCGTCCCGACCAGGTCGCTGGCCTGATCACGCTGGGCTCGCCCACGCTCGACCCGCTCGCGGTCGGCCCGCTGACGCTGCTCAGCGTGCGCGCGGTGAGCGCGCTCGGGGCACTCGGCATTCCCGGCTTCCTCAGCCGCCGCTGCCTCGACGGTGCCTGCTGCGCCGCGTTCCGCGAGGGACTCGAGACGGAGTGGCCGGTGGACATCCCCTATGTCTCGATCTACTCGCGCCGCGACGGCATCGTGGACTGGCGCGCGTGCCTTGAGCCCGCGGCGAAGACGGTGGAGGTCCACGCGAGCCACTGCGGGATGGCCGCCCACGCGGGAACCTATGGGGCGATCGCGCAGGCGCTGCGCGCGGTCGGTCCGGCCGACGGGCTCGCGCGGGCCGCGTAGCATGATCGCGATCCCCGACGAGGCGCTCGGCGTCCTCGAGAGC
>Ga0209382_10011123_pt1 | contig 11188 bp, 9 predicted proteins | sample SoiMetdeltSBSDD5_FD_187599 | JGI IMG/M metagenome (GOLD analysis project Ga0209382, IMG submission 187599) | Bulk soil microbial communities from a Populus tree surrounding site in Tennessee, USA - Soil MetaG P. deltoides SBSDD5 (SPAdes) (version 2) | ecosystem: Environmental > Terrestrial >...
GAAGGCATCGTGCCGGGCGGCGGCGTCATGCTGCTGAAGGCCGCCAAGGCAATCACGGTCAAGGGCGACAATGCGGACCAGGATGCCGGCATCAACATTGTGCGCAAGGCCCTGCAATCCCCGATTCGGCAAATCGCGGAGAATGCCGGCGTCGAGGGCTCGATCGTGGTCGGCAAGGTGATGGACGAGCGATCCGGCTCGTTCGGCTACGACGCGCAAGCCGACGAGTACGGCGACATGATCGAGAAAGGCATCATCGATCCTGCCAAGGTCGTGCGCATCGCCCTGCAGGATGCGGCATCCATCGCCGGCCTGATGATCACGACCGAAGCCGGCGTTGCCGAGGCACCGAAGAGCGAAGCCGGAGCCGACGCCAGGGCAGCATGATGTGGATCGCGCGCCAAACGCAGTTGGATAGCACGCACATCTCCGGGTGTTTCCAGTCCCGGCCGCCGACGTGAACGCCATCCGTTCGCCCGATCGCGGTAGGCGGCTTCGACCCGAAGTCCTGGCATTTCCGGCTCGCCGTCAGCGGCAGACACTTAACGGTTCATCTTAGTTCGAGTTTCCGCAAGCGGTTCTGCACGCGCCGGCATGTGCGCGACCATTCCGTCTTGGTCATATGCGTGGCGCTGTCCCACATCGCCTCGCAATTCGCGATGTTGGCTGCATGGGCCTTCTGCTTGTCCAATTCGACCGACTCTGCCGTTGGGGCCACCATGGCCACACTTGGAGCAGGATCGGCTCGCACCGTCGCTCCGGCGCTGGCAAGCACGATCAGGGAAACGATGATCTTGATTTGCATGGGCGGAACTAGACCCCTTCTTGTGAAGCCTCTTGTGGCAGGTGGCTTGCCAAATCCACGACATGGCTCAGTTCGGCACGGTCACCAACCAGGAGGGCACGTATGCTGCCACGAACCGTTGCTGTTTCTCCTGTCAAGCTACGGCGTGCTGCTCATGGAGCGGCTTCCGCTCGATCGCAACTGAGATCTGGGTATCGGTTTGCGACCGGACGCCGGCCCTAGGCGACCCAGGGCTGGCGTCCGCGGCAGCTACGCACGACTAGAGCTGCCGACCGTTCGCGAACGCTTCTTCGTCGCGTTGCGCTGGGTCTTGTCGAGCGAGTATTTTCGCCTGGACCTGCGTTACCAGGGCCGGCAGTCAGCGACAACGCAATGACCCCCGTTGCGCGCGGGTCCGCTTGGGTCAACTGCGCCACGAGCCACAACCTGCAACAAGGCAACCAGTTGCCAGGAAGCGTCACAACTTGTTGAGGGCTTCGGCGCATGCATCGGCGACGGCATAGTTGGCATTCTGACCGATGTTGGCCCAGCTGCCCTTGACCACGTAGTCCCGTTGCTCCCAGGATGCCTTGATGCCCTTCAGGGCTGCGAGGTTCGCTGTGTAGCCTTCCGTGTCTCGGAACCTGCTCACACAGATGGGCGCCATGGCGGCGACGAGCACGGTCTGGGCCCGCTCATTCGCCATCACGTTGGCCTTGGTGTTGGTGACGATCCAACCCATCGAGAGTCCGACGATGACAGCGGCGCCTGCACCCATCGCAGTGCCCCACAAAAAACCATTCAGGCGGTCGTTCATTCTCATTATCTTAGCCTTTCTCGCAGAAGATTACTATCTGAGCGGAGTTATTCGGCCCTGGCCTCAGAGAGGCGAGTGAAGTCTTGCAGGACGCTGGCCATCAGCAATTGCCTGCGCGGGTCCTGCGCGATCGCTGTCGATGCAAAAAGGCCGAGCAGATAGCCGTGCTTTTCTCCGCGGCTTCGGGCCATGTCGCGGCAGGAGCCGCGACGAGCTGCTTCTCCAGCGCCTCTTGCCGAACCCAAAGGGTTTTGTCGTTGGCTTCCACCTCCGCCAGCAAGCGGCGGATCTCGGTTGCCCTCTGGGCGGCCATTCCCCGACGGCGATCAAGCGCGATAAGTGGGTCCGTCATGACCGCCTCCACGAAACTGGTCTGCAGTGTCACGCCCGGCCCCTCTCCGGCTCAATGCGCCGTCGCCGGTCTGGCCCGTGCGAATGCGTACGGCTTGGTCGATCGCGGAAACGAAGATCTTGCCTGGGCCGACTCGGCCCTCCCCACGGCGACCGCCCAGAAGGGCAGATTGTTGGCACGTGCCGCTATAGAGACGCACAAATCAATCACGGGCCAGCTTCGGAAACTACCTACGAGCGGAATGAGGTACGATCTCAGTCGTCCGGGGCCAATCTCTATCGGCGCCGGACGACGGCTCGCAGCTTGCGGCGCTGATTAGGGCGATGCCTACCAACGCAGCGCAGACCAGCATTTTCGCGGCTGGGGAAACGGCCTTCCCAGCAATGCCGTTGGCCTTCTCGATCAACGGCACCGAGGGACGGCCGCGCGAGGGCAGGAGCGCAATCAAGCGATGCGCTATTCCCCCCGCTTCCGCTTGTGTCCATCGTCCGCCGGGCAACCGCACGATCAGCGCAGCTAGTCTCTGCGCGGCGCAGTCTCTCGGTAGCTCGGACAGCTCGACTGCCTCCTTCCAGGGATCGAGGTCCAGCCGCGCAAGCGCCGATAGAACGCTGAGTGGCATTTCGTTTCTCTCCATGCCGATCGATCCATGGAGAAAGTCATCGAGCTCAGGTCTAAAGAAAGAAACTGCCGTAGCGGGCGTCACGGTGACCACCATTGGTGCGATTTCTATCCGCCGAAGCTGACTGGGTCGGGCGTCGACCGCGTCGTATGACCGCCAACCGGTATGTCTCGTCAAAGGCCGCCCAGCTTCGCGGGGGGAAGCTGGGCCACTGAAGTTAGGGCCAGTTGCATGCGGACGCTGTTGCAGGCCTCATACGGCCCCGTGCATGAGCACACGGGAGAGACGCTGTTGCCAAGGTTCGGACAATACCCATCTCGGAATGGCGAGAGAGCGGTAAAAAGCGATGCCGCAGTAGCTGGGCGGCCGGATTCCAGACATCGGCTACCCAGAATTTCCGGCTTCTACCTCAAGATGTGATAGGGTCTGCTCGCGCGTTCCCCTGCTCTGCCACTTTGGCTGGTGGGCGGAGGTGCTTCAAGCGTCCCCGCCGAGTGCGCAGGCCAAGCTTATGGGCGTTCGATCCGAGCACGCACGCAAACGAAGAATTCCGAACTGGGACGAGGAATTGGAAATGTCGAAGGATGACCTAGCGTCTCGCAACCAGGAGCTCACGACCCTCAACGGCCAGCTCCAGGCGACAATCGAGCGACAGCGCGCCACATCCAGGGACCTCCAGAACATCCTCGAGAGCACTGAGGTGGCAACGCTCTTCCTGGACGCCAACCTGAACATCCGCTTCTTCACGCCGGCCGCAACATCGTTGTTCATGCTGGTGGCCTCCGATGTCGGCGAGCCGCTTGCCGGCCTCTCGCGCCGCTTCGAGGACGACAATCTCCTGCCGGATGCACGGGCGGTGTTGGACAGTCACACGCCGGTCAGGCGTGCGGTAAGAACCGAGGACGGCATCTGGTTCATTCGCGCGGCGCTGCCCTACCGGAGCGGCGGAAGCGGTATCAAGGGCGTGGTGATCACGCTTGCCGACATGTCCGAGATTAGAGTCGCCGAGCGCCGGATTGAAGCGGCACGGGAGACGGCTGTGATAAGGGTAGGCAGTCTGACGGCGCGTCAGCGGCAGATCTTGGACCTGGTCCTCGCCGGCCATCCCAGCAAGAACATCGCTACCGACCTGGGCATCAGCCAGCGCACGGTCGACAATCATCGCGCGGCCATCATGAGAAAGACGGGCTCCAAATCCCTTCCTGCGCTGGTCCGCACGGCGCTCGCTGCGGCCTGACCGCACCGTGGCTAGCGCTTGTGTCGGGGCGCAAGCGAAAGAAGGGGCACGACGCCGTTAGTGTCAATGATGATCTTGTCGGCACTGCTGAAAACGCGCTCCATGGTTTCGAGGTAGAGGCGCTTGCGCGTCACCTCCGGCGCCTTCTTGTATTCTTCGACCACCCTCACAAAACGTGCCGATTGCCCCGTCGCTTCGGCGACCGTCTGCTGCTGATAGCCCTTGGCCCGCTGCAGGATGGCCTCGGCTTCGCCGCGTGCCTCCGGAACCACGCGGCCGGCATAGGCAAACGCCTGGTTCTGCAGGGTCTCCTTATCGGTGGCTGCGGCTTGCACGTCGCGGAATGCGTCGATGACCTGAGCCGGCGGATCGGCCTTGAGCAGCTGCACCCGCTCGACGCGAATGCCTGCACCATAACGATCCAGCACATCCTGCATGAGCTTCAACACAGCCAGCTCGATCTTCTGACGTGCTGACGTCAGGATTGGCTGCAGGTCGGATTGGCCGATCACCTCGCGCGTGGCGCTCTCTGCCACCTCTTGCACTGTGGTGTCCGGGTTCTGGATATTGAAGAGGTACTGGACGGCATCGTCGATGCGCCAGAGGACGACAAGCGACACATCTACGATGTTCTCATCCCCGGTTAGCGTCATGCTCCCCTCGCGCGCGGAGCTCACGTCGGCGACGCCGCGCGCGACCCTTCCGATCTCGACGATGTTCTGCCGGGTCACTTTCGGGAGGCGCACCTCGTCAATCGGATACGGCATGCGAAAATGCAGGCCGGCCGGCTCCTGGCGCGTAACGTTGCCGAAGCGCATGACCACGCCCAGTTCGTCGGGATTCACACGGAACGTAAATGCGAAGGATGCGACGGTTACCCCCAGTATGATGGCCGCGATGATGAGGGTCGCGCCGGGTATGCCCGAGCTGCCGGGCATCATCGGCTTAAGCTTGCGGTGCTTGGCCCTCAGCAGGTCCTCAAGATCCGGCCCTTGCTGCAGGCCGCCTGGATCGCGGCCGCCGCTATCCTGATTGTTCCACGGCATGAAGCCTCTGCTTCTCCGCCCATCTGGTTGCCGCCTCTCATGGCAGCTCGCGCGCAGCCGCGCGTATCCGAATCCATCGGCCGCCTGACGTGCGCTGCCAACGTGTGGAAAGTACTCAGCTGTTGCGTGCCGGCTCCCTTTGGAGGCGGGCCACGTCACGACCCGCATGTGCTGAATCATGACCTGCCGTTATCGTCGCGGCGCTCGCGCAGCTCCGGAGCGGTGTCCGGCAGCTCGATCTCGGGCTCGCCCTCGAACGCGCCTCCTTCGCCGGAAGCGCGCGCCGTCTGCACGATGACCTGCACCCTGTCGTCCGGCAGGCCGAAGCGGGAGAGCGCGTAGCGCAGCAGCCCGAACGGCCACCTCGCGCCTGCCCATGATGGCGATCCCGACGGCCCCCAGCCCCACAGAAGGGCGAGTGCCACGCCGCAGCCGCCGCGTACCTACCTGATCGAGACCGTCGAGGAGCCGCTCAAGACCTTGTCAGTCCTCGCCAATCGGCGTGTCGCTACGACGATCACCCTGCCTGCCATCGGTGTCGTGAGCCCAGCGGTCGGGCGCATGCGGTCGCGCATCGCCGATCACAAGCGCGGCCTGAGCGGCACGACCGTCCGGGGTTGCCCGACCCAATCCGCCACCCACGTCCTTAGCGAGCTGTGCGAAGAGCTCATTTTGCTGGAGCGGCGCGCACGATTGCTCCCGGATGGAATTCGTTCCAGCCTTCAAAAATCGGGTTCGGAAATGGAAGCCATTCCAGTGGCTCCTTGTAAAATCGCAGGAAGCATCCCACTTATGTGAAGCCGGTGCGCTCCGTCGGAGCGCCCCTCATGATCTGAGGTTCCGCTTCCGCCCTCCGGGCATGGCCTTTCCCCACATCTGAGCAGCCGGGCCGAGCGTGCGGCCCTTTCGACCGGTTTCATCACGCTTTTCCGGGAAGGGAATCCGAACATGCGTACCAGCGGTACCGTTAAGTTCTTCAACACTGCCAAGGGCTTTGGCTTCATCCAGCCGGAGAACGGGGACAAGGACGTCTTCGTTCATGCCACGGCTCTCGAAGCGGCCGGGATCACCTCACTCTACGAAGGCGACAAGGTCAGCTTCGTGCTTGAGGACGACCGCAAAGGCCGCGGCAAGCAGGCCGGACAGATCCAGAAGGCCTAGGCGACACTCGTCCCCAAGGAAGGACTCTTATGAAGCGCCGCCAGGCTCGCCTGGCGGCGCTGTTGGCGTCTCGCACACAAACCACGAGGACCACTCATGAGCACCGTAGATGCACGCCGTCGGGCGCTGCGCGGAACCAAGCGCACTTGCCAAGCTTGCGAGGTCCGCTTCTACGATCTCGGGCGCGATCGCATCGTGTGTCCGATGTGCGGCGCCGACTACGCGCTCCCCGCCGAACCGACTGTCGCACCGGCGCGTGCTGCGCCCTTCACCAACAAGACGGGCTGGCACCGTCAGCCGCTCAAGCGCTTGGCTCCTGCGCTACCGGTTGGCGAAGCCATGCCCAGCGATCGCTTCGCCGCCGCGGCGGCGGACGAGGAGAACGGGCCGGCGGCAACCGTCGATAGCGACGATATCGGTGATGTGACCGAGGAGCAGGATCAGACGGACGTAGCCGGCCTGTTCGAGCACGCCCACTCCGGGGAGAACGAGCCACGCTAGCGCCGGATTGATCATTCCGGAGGCCTTGACAAGGGCGGCACCGATTACGTGCGCACCGAACGCGATTGTATCTCGGTGCACCGAGGGCCGACGCCGCGGCCGACGAGGGTTAGGAGCAAGTCCCGCGCATCGCCCGCCTTGGATCGAGGCAACCGAAGCGGGCAAATGACGCCCTGACCGACACCTGGCCCAAGCCCGGCACCCGCCGGGTACATCATCCACGCGCGGCAGGATCGGTACTCCCGAACGCGAGTGAGGGTCAGGGGACGAGATAGGATCGCACCTGTACGCTGGTGCATAACTGGTGCACGGCACCAGAGGGCAGGTGGGTCGATATCTCCTAAACCCTTGATTTTACTGGTGAGCCCGGTTGGGATCGAACCAACGACCACCTGATTAAAAGTCAGATGCTCTACCGCTGAGCTACGGGCCCATTCTGCGTGTCGGTTGGTGACGTCGGCCTTGCGGCCGGTCGTCGCCGACGGCTTGGCGCCTATAGGCGCCGCGCGCGGCTTGTAGCATGCGGCGGGGCGTTGCGGAAGCGAGGTGCGTCGGCCGGGGAGGCAAACGCCTTTGCATGTCTGGTGGGCGGCGTGCCCGCCGTCTGGGCAAATTTGCTGCAGTCGCGTTTTGAGCGTTCCGCGGATGGGCCGGCAAGATAGTATTGCCAACGGCAGAACCGCAGAGCCCGCAGCGCCCAAGGAATAGCGTCTGTCCCGGCCCGGCGATGTCGGCCGACCAGGACAGGCAGGACCATGCGGGACTATCTCTCGTTCGTGCTCAACGGCGAGCAGGTTCAAGTGCGTGGGCTCGATCCTGCGACGACGCTGCTTGAATACCTGCGCCGGGATCGGCGCCTCACCGGCACCAAGGAGGGCTGCGCCGAAGGCGATTGCGGGGCCTGCACGGTGACGGTAGGCGAGCTGGCCCCTGAGCTGGGCCCTACCGGCATCCGCCATCGCGCGCTCAACGCCTGCATCCTGCTGCTGCCGATGCTGGAAGGCCGCAGCGTCAGCACCGTGGAGCGCCTGCGCGGCAAGGGTGGTGCCCTGCACCCCGTCCAGCAGGCCATGGTGGATACCCATGCCTCGCAGTGCGGGTTCTGCACCCCGGGCTTCGTCATGTCGCTCTACACCGCGTACGTGAGCCACCCGCAGGCGGGGCCTGACCCCTTTCGCATGAACGACCTGCTGGCGGGCAATCTCTGCCGCTGCACCGGCTACCGCCCGATCGTGGAGGCGGCGCAGGCCATGTACGACCGTCCGCGGCCGCAGGGCGAAGCCGAGGCGAGGGCCGTCGAGATCGCCCAGCTCCAAGCCATCGCGCACGGCGAGGCGCTCATGCTGGAGGGGGCGGGCAGCCGCTTCTACGCCCCGGTCACGCTCAATGAGCTGGCGCGCCTGTGCGAGGCTCAGCCGGACGCCACCATCCTGTCGGGGGCGACCGACGTGGTCCTGTGGATCACCAAGCAGCACCGCCGCATCGCCACGTTCATCTCCACGGGCCGGGTCGGCGAGCTGCAGAGCGTTTCCCAGGACGGCAGCACGCTCCGCATCGGCGCCGGCGTGCGCTGGGCCGACCTGGAGGGGAGTATCGGCCGGCACTACCCCGATTTCGGTGAGCTGCTGCGGCGGTTCGGCGCGGTGCAGGTGCGCAACGCCGCCACTGTCGGCGGCAACATTGCCAACGGCTCGCCGGTGGGCGACGGGCCGCCGGCACTGATCGCGCTCGGTGCCAAGCTCCTGCTGCGCCAGGGCGCCGCGCGGCGCACGATACCGCTGGAGGCCTTCTTCCTCGCCTACGGCAGGCAGGACCGCCGTCCCGGCGAGCTGGTCGAGGCCGTCGAGGTGCCGCTCATCGAGCATCCTAGGCGGCTCCGGTGCTATAAGGTGAGCAAGCGCTTCGACCAGGATATCTCGGGCGTGTGCGGCTGCTTCAATCTCGACATTGAGAGCGGCACCGTGCGCGCGGCGCGCATCGCCTTCGGCGGCATGGCCGGCACGCCGAAGCGGGCCTCCCACGTCGAGGCGGCGCTGACCGGCCGGCCCTGGACCTCCACCACCGTGCTGGACGCACTGCCCGCCTTCGAGCGCGACTTCACGCCGATCGACGACATGCGCGGATCGGCCGCCTATCGCATGCAGGTGGCCAGGAACCTGCTCGTCAAGTATTTCCACGAGAGTGAGCGCCCGTTGCGGGAAACCCGGCTCGTTGGCCGCGGAGGGGCATTCCCGTGAGGCCCTGTGCAAGCGATGGCGCCATCGTAGGTTGGGTCAAGCGAAGCGCAGACCCAACACTGTCCGGACTCGTTGGCCGATGCTGGGCCTGGTTGACGCTCCTGCTGCCCATCGAGAATGCCATCCGTCCCGACCGCGCGAGGGTCACGCCGTGCTCGCCACGGTCAAGGCCAAGCCCCTTCGGGGCGGCCCTGCGGGCCGGCCTTGACCGCGGCTGCGCGCGTCGCCGGAGGAGATATGCGGTCGGGACGGAGGAATGCCGCCGGCGGGGTCGAACCAAGGAATGGACCCTGGAAATCGCTCCCCTTCGAAGGGAGAGCGTGACGGGCGGGCCGGGTGCAACCCGCTGTCCCATCCTTTTGTTCGGCCCCAGCGGAGCATCCTTCCGTCCCGGCCGCATATCCCAACAGCCGCCGCGCGCGGCGTCCGTCAAGGACGGCGCGAAGCGCCGCCCCCGAAGGGGGCTTGTCCTTGACGGACGCGAGTACGGCGGCATGCTTGCAGCGACCGGGGCGAAGCAGCTTGCCGAGTGGGCGCATCGGTGCAATGCCGCTTCGCAGCATCGCACCCTACGTCGTCGGAGCATGAGGCCCTGATGCACGCGCCCGCTGCGAGAGCCAGCACATCGAGCATCGAAGGCGGCGTCGGCACGCCGCTCGGCCACGACAGCGCACGCAAGCACGTCTCGGGCGAGGCGGTCTATATCGACGACATCCCGGAGCCGCCGGGCACCCTGCACATCTACGTTGCCATGAGCGAGCGGGCGCACGCCGCCGTCACGGCGCTCGATGTCTCCAGAGTGCGGAGCGCGCCCGGCGTGGCCATCGTGCTGACGGCCAGAGACGTGCCGGGCGTCAACGATGTGAGCCCGGTCGCCGGCGACGATCCGATGTTCGCCGACGGTGTGGTCGAGTACTGGGGCCAGTGCCTGTTTGCGGTGGCTGCCGACACGATGGCCGATGCCCGCGCCGCCGCCCGCCTGGCAGTCGTGGCGTACGAGGACAAGGCCACCTGCCTCACCATCGATGCCGCGATGAAGGTCGGGCTGCTGCTGGAGCCGCCCCTTACCCTGGCGCGGGGCGACGCCGCAGCGGCCATTGCCGCCGCGCCGCGCATCCTCTCCGGGCGCATCACCATGGGCGGGCAGGAGCACTTCTATCTCGAAGGCCAGGCGGCGCTCGCGGTGCCGGGCGAGGACGGCGATGTCACCGTCTATTCCTCCACCCAGCATCCGACCGAGATCCAGCACAAGGTGGCGCATGTGCTCGGCGTGCCGAGCCACGCCGTCACCGTTGAGACGCGCCGCATGGGCGGCGGCTTCGGCGGCAAGGAGAGCCAGGGCAACCTGCCGGCGGCGGTGGCCGCGCTGGTGGCCCGGCTGACGAGCCGCCCGGCCAAGTGCCGCTACGATCGCGACGACGACATGACGATCACCGGCAAGCGGCACGACTTCCGCATCGACTACCGGGTCGGCTTCGACGACGAGGGGCGTATCCTCGGCCTGGAAGTGGAGCAGGCGGCGCGCTGTGGCATGTCGGCCGACCTGTCGCTGGCGGTGGCCGACCGGGCCATGCTGCATGCCGACAACGCCTACTATCTGCCGGCCGTCCGCGTCACGTCCTACCGGTGCAAGACCCACACGCAGTCCAACACCGCGTTCCGAGGCTTCGGTGGCCCGCAGGGCATGCTTGGCATGGAGCGGGTGATCGACGAGGTCGCTCACGCACTGGGGCTCGACCCGCTCGCCGTCAGGCGCGCCAACTTCTACGATCACATGGACGCCCGGGACGAGGCCAGGCAGCAGAGCGCCCGCACCCTGACGCCCTACCACCAGACGGTGGAGGACTGCGTGATCCAGGAGATCGTAGACGAGCTGGAGGCATCCTCGGACTATCAGCGTCGGCGCGCCGAGATCCGCGCCTGGAACGCGGCAAGCCCGATCCTGAAGCGTGGCATTGCGCTCACACCCGTCAAATTCGGCATCTCCTTCACCAACACGTCAATGAACCAGGCGGGCGCGCTGGTGCACGTCTATGCGGACGGCTCGATCGCGCTCAACCACGGCGGCACCGAGATGGGCCAGGGGCTCAACATCAAGGTGGCCCAGGTGGTGGCAGAGGAACTCCAGGTGGATGTCGGCCGCATCAGGATCACCGCCACCACCACGGCCAAGGTACCCAACACCTCGCCCACGGCGGCCTCCTCGGGCAGCGACCTCAACGGCATGGCAGCGCGCAACGCCGCCGCGGCCATCAAGGCGCGGCTCGTGCGGTTCCTGGCGGAGCGGCATCAGGCGCAGCCTGGGGAGGTGCGGTTCCTGCCCAACCGTATCCGCGTCGGGGAGCGCGAGATCCCCTTCGCCGAGGCGGTGGGCGAGGCCTACCGCGCGCGCATTCAGCTCTCCGCGACGGGCTTCTATGCCACGCCCAAG
>Ga0209382_10011126_pt1 | contig 11186 bp, 9 predicted proteins | sample SoiMetdeltSBSDD5_FD_187599 | JGI IMG/M metagenome (GOLD analysis project Ga0209382, IMG submission 187599) | Bulk soil microbial communities from a Populus tree surrounding site in Tennessee, USA - Soil MetaG P. deltoides SBSDD5 (SPAdes) (version 2) | ecosystem: Environmental > Terrestrial >...
GGCCGAGAACATCCACTACATCGGCGACCTGGTGCAGCGGACCGAAGTCGAGCTGCTGCGCACGCCGAACCTCGGCAAGAAGTCGCTCACCGAGATCAAGGAAGTGCTCGAGAGCCACGGCCTGTCGTTGGGCATGCGCCTCGACAACTGGCCGCCGGTCAGCCTGAAGCGCGATGACGATCGCGACGTGATTTGAAGTAGAAGTGACTGAGTAAAGAACAATGCGTCACCAACTTTCTGGCCGCCAGCTGAGCCGCAACGCCCCGCACCGCTGGGCGATGCTTCGTAACATGGCAGCGTCGCTGCTTCGTCACGAGACGATCAAGACGACCGTGCCGAAGGCGAAAGAGCTGCGTCGAGTTGTCGAGCCGCTGATTACGCTCGGCAAGGATGACAGCGATGCGAATCGCCGCCGTGCGTTCGCACAGCTGCGCGATGCGGAAGTTGTGGTGAAGTTGTTCGAAAGCCTTGGCCCGCGTTTCAAGACGCGTCCGGGTGGTTACACGCAGATCCTGCGTATGGATCCGCGGCCGGGTGATTCGGCGCCGATGGCGCTGATGCGGCTGATGGATCAGCCGGAGACGCCAGCGGAAGCGGGTGACAAGCCGCCGACGCAGCAGGGCGAAACCGAGACCACCTCGAAGAAGGCTGCGCCGAAGAAGCAGGCTGCGCCCAAGAAGGCTTCGCCGAAGAAGAAGGCGGCGGCGAAGAGCGCTGACGAGAAGGCTGCGAAGAAGGCGAAGGCCGTAGAGAAGGCCGAGTCGAAGGCCAAGAAGGTCGAGGCCCGCGCGCAGGCTGCGGCGAAGAGCCATAAGAAGGCTGCGCCGAAGAAGAAGTCGAGCGCGACGAAGAAGAAGTCGAAGTAGGCGTTGGTTAGATCGCTGTAGGTCGGGCTTTAGCCCGACTGAGAAGATGAGGAAAGGCCGGGCGAAAGCCCGGCCTTTTGCTTTCTGCCTAGACCTTACGTCCCGAGTCTACCGGGTCGGGTGTCGTCGCCGGCGGGTCGAACTGAAGCTCCACTGTGCGTGGCTGGGGCTTCTTGCCTTCGACAAACGCAAGCTCTGCGCGCGCCTGTTCGCGACGGCGCTCCGTCATGACCAAGCGCACCGTCTGACCAGCCATGCTGCCCTTGTCGAGGGTCGCCATTCCGTGTGCAACGCGCGTGTCGCTGTACTGCGCGCTGGCCATAACGAGTGGCGCCGTTGCGATCTTCGCATTAGCGATGACGGAAACGCTTTGGACGCGATACTCCAGCGCACCCTGCGACAAGATGAGCGGAGGGGCACCGGGCGGCACATGGAACTCGCCGTTAATCCTGTGTTCGGCCTTGCGCTCGGCGACGGGTAGTTTGCTCCACAAGTCCATTGCGGGCTTGCCGAAGAGATCGTAGTTGCGAAGGACTTGGGCTATGACCGCCGACAGCTCGCCGCGTAGCGTGCCTTGCGACGCGGTGATGGGCTGCGCAGGGTCGAACGGCGGTCCCTGGTCGTAGGTGACTCGCCAGTCGATCAGCTCAAAGTCGAAGCTCGCAAAGTACAGATCGGTGAACGCGTCGATGAACGCTTGCCAGTCAGTCTGAAGAGCATCGCTGAGCTGAATCGTCTCGACACCATGACGGTGTGCCTCATCGAGGGCATCCGCCGTGAGCGGGTGTTGTGCGACCAACACGAGCTTGTCCGAGAGCCGCTCGTGCTTCTTGATCATCTGCTCAACCCACTCGATGTCCGGTTTGCGGCTTCTGCGTTGGCACTCGTACGCCAGTATGAAGGGCACGCTGCTTTCCGTGAACTCGACGACCACGTCGACCTCGCGCCGCTTACCCGTGTTGCGATTCGTAAGGCGCTTGGACTCCGACACGACGGCGTCGCGACGCGTCTTCAGCTGACGCTGGATCAGGTAGACGAGCTGCTGAAATTCATCACTGGGCATGCTCCAAGTGTAGGCGAGCGCTGGCCCGAAGTGTGCGCAGGGTCAAGCGAGGGGGCGCGTAGAGCCGCCTTGTAAGGAGCCTCGGCAATTGGCGCAGCGGCTCATAACCCTCAAGGGGGTTGAGACGTCGTCGGTCGTGTCTCAAGCCAGCCCAGTAGCACTTTGCGAACGACTCTACCAACTCCGCGCTCCAGGTCACTTTGATCGTCCGCGCCGCCTACGTTGAAGCCGGCATCGAATTCGTCTGCGCGCAGAAGTTCGCCTCTATGGGCAATGCCTGATCTCACCTGAAACAGCTGAGAGGCCAATCTGCTTTCCTGGGGATCATCCGCGTACTGTCGAACGAACTCTTTGAATCTCCGAGTCAGTCCGAAGCGAGGACCGCCGCATGTCGAGCATCGCTGGTCAGAGCGCAGGTTCCGACATGTTGGGCACCGTGCCGGCTCCGGGTCGTCGGCATGACAAAGAGCGTCGATTGCGAAGACGTACGATACAAGTGAAAGACTCTTGGAGACCGGCCATACCTCTTGGCCATTTCCAAACAGTTCGCAGGCGCGGGCAAAGGTGATCTTCCGATGCGCTGGCAGAGCGAAGTAAATGTCTAGCCACGCTTCGAGTCTAGACGGGAGTGTGGCGATGTCGCTGGGACCAAGGCCGCTGCGTCCAAAATGCTTTGCCGTGTCGACAATCGGTATCGAATCGATCTGTCCAGTCCAGAATTCACCCCATTGATCCGTCACGAAGGACGGATACGTGCTCGGCGCATAGACCGGCTTCCCTGAATCCTTATCGAGATACCAGTTGTGTTCAGTCTGTGTCGGTTGCCGGAAGCTGTTGTTGGTTAGCACTTGAAGGAGACGAAGGGCTTCGTGCTCGATCGCTCGGCGGCGAAAGAAGGTGCCCTGAATCACCATTGCGGTATCCAGCCAATCGTGCGATCCGATCCCGGACTCGACTTGAGAGGTGAGGAACTCTACTCGTGCTCGCTCACGGTGGTCATGTGCCCAGTGATCCCTGGTTCGCAGGGGAGCAGCCGATTCCTCGAACGCGACTGCCAAAGTGACTCCGTGCCACCCATGGGGGGTCTCAGGTCGCGGGTCCCCTGGTTGTGGCGGAATGATCTGCAATACGTCGCGGTAACGATACTGCCCAGTTACGGGTAGATAAGTTAGCAGGGGAGTTCTGGAGATCATTGGGCCGCGAGGTCTCTGCTGCTTGCATCACGGCAATGGAGCTTATGCCTTCGTTCGATCAAGCGACTTGGCGAGCATGCTGAGAAAGGATAGATATTCCACCGCGTTCTGCGGATGATCCTGGACGAGACCGTGCGCTCGCGGGTTGCGCAAGGCAAGCATCGCGCCCGCAAACAAGAACATCATGCCCTGTTGTTCGCTCCTCTCGCTGTCATTTGCCTGGTCGTTATATTTCAGGATGGGTGCCTTCGGGCTGAAAGCAAGTTGCATGAGCTCAGTGCCACTTGGATCTGTCTTCATGCTGCGCATCTTTACTAGCATGTCGAGGACTTTGCAGCCTGCCTCAACCGCTTGCGCGTAGTGACCATCTTCAAAGAGCTTCGTACAAGCACGAGCGATCTCGGGATGAAGATCTAGCTCGCCGAAGGCTCTCTTTGCCTTCGTTGCTGGAGAATCGCTGCCATCCGCAAGCTTCTCATTGAAGAGCTCAATGATTGTGCGCAGGTTTGAAATCTCGCGTGCCTTGCTCTCGGTTACGCTCCGAATGACTTCGCGCAATGGAGTTTGGTGGATCATGTTGTACCCGGCCCTATCCAACCCTCGAGGAGCAAACCGGTGGTACTCGAGTGTGTCGTGCCCAAACACTTCGATGATCGTATCGTTGAGTTTGCTCTCTAGTGCCTCAAGTCTCGGGTCTTCGCGCTGCGTAAGCGAGTCGGGATCAAGGGCCTCAAGATCTTTGATCCGCCGTTCTAGCTTTGGAATTGAAGCGCGCATCTGGTCGGGTGTCAGGTTCGCGGCTTGCGGCTGCTGCGGAGGTGTTTTTCGCGTTGCCATCCTGCATCCCTCGGATAGTCATTGGTACACCAGCGCGAATACTAAGCGCCGCGTCCTAGGAAATCATCGCCATTCATCTATACTGTTGAGATATACAGTCAGTGCATTTTCGCGTAAGATCGACGCGTGCTTCACCAAGCACACCACGCCCGCTGGAACCTCCCGATCAACTTCCAGCAGGTACTTCCCTAAGGAGCGGATTTGAAAGTAGCGGCACCCGACAGTGCGCGAACACTGCCGAGTGCCTAACCACAGCCAACCTGACTAGAGGTATGACCATGGATAGGCCAAATAATACGTCCAAGCCCCGCTCGGGCCGAAATCAAACTGCAGCGGATGCTCCTTCCTCTGCACCGCGCACCCCACAACAACAACGCATCGAAGCACAACGCGCGCAGCTGCTGCAGGCGCACGGCGTGCTCATGTGCCTGTACGAGGTGCTGCTGCACGCGGAGGGCGACGACGCAATCTTCTACGCGGAGGCGGCGTATGTCGCAGCGAATCTCATCAACAACTCTGCTGAAGAGCTGGACAGTGCGCGCTTGCGCTGAACCACGCCTTCCCGGCCTTCCTCCGCGCGAGCGGAGGAGGGCTCGAGCGTGTCAGCGGAAACGTGAACCAGCGTGGCTCTTGCGGCCGGTTCAGGCGCCATGCTATCGGTCACGCAGGACAACAGAACAGCTGCTCGGTTGCTACGAGACAACACCAGGATTCACAGCATGGGGTGGGAGCAAGACAATCACGACTACGCGAAGGAGCACCGCCTCAACATTTCGCCTTTTCGAGGTGTGTATGGGTTCACCAAGTTCGTTTACGGCACGGCGACGTTGCTGGGCTCGATCCCGCTGGCCATAGCGATCCGCTCGCTGTGGGTGACTGCAGTTCTCATTCTGGCGCTGCTGCTCGTCGTTAATTCGCCGAGCTTCAAGTTCATGTGGGGCAATGCACCGTGGTTCCAGACCTTGATTGGCCAAACAGTGCTGGTGCTGACTCCGATCGCATTGGTAGTCGCCGTATGGCCTTCGCCGTGGTTGGGCCTTGTTGGGTATCTTGCTGCTGCCATCTTTGGGCTTGCTTATCACAAAGAATGCAAGGCCTTCGTTCGAGAGTTCAACGTCCCGGAGCAGGGCTGACCTGAGACTTGACGCATTGGAGACATCACCATGGACGGTTCACTCCCTTCCTTCGAATCCCGCCTCGCCGACATCCGCTCGACGCACGACCTCGAGGATCAACTCATCGAGCTCGCCGGCCACCTGAACGCCGGTACCCATCGCTTTCTCTCCCTCATCGCCGAGTTCGATCGTCGCAAAGGCTGGAATTGCCGCGCGACGCGGGACTGCGCGCACTGGCTCAACTGGAAGTGCGGCATCGACCTGGGCGCGGCGCGCGAGAAGGTGCGCACCGCGCGCGCCTTGGAGAAGCTGCCTCAGGTCTCAGCAGCCATGGAGCGCGGCGAGATCAGCTACTCCAAGGTTCGCGCAATCACGCGCGTCGCAACGCCTGAGAACGAACACTACTTCGTGCACATCGCTCTGCACGGCACTGCGCATCACGTCGAGACGCTCGTCCGCGCCTATCGACGCGCGACGGAAGCCGAAGAGCTCTCGCGCGAACAGCGGCAGCAGATGAATCGCGAGGTGCGTTACTGCTGGGACAACGATGGCTCGCTCGTATTGAAGGCGCGGCTGCCCGCGGAGGTCGGCGCGTTGGTGCTGAAGGCGTTGGACGCCGCGATCCCGGAGACCTCTTCGCCCGAACGTCCAGATCCAAGAACTTGCACGGATGGTTACATCCCGTCGGACTCGATCGACCGGCCGAGCTACTCCCACAAGCGCGCCGATGCGCTGGCCGTGATCTTCGAGAGCTTTCTCGCGCACGGGGCCGAGGCGATGAGCGGCGGCGAGCGTCATCAAGTCGTCGTCCACGTTTCCGCGGAAACGTTGCAGGCCGGCGGAGGGCATCACTGCGAGATTGAAGACGGTCCCGCCGTCGCCGCGGAAACGGCCCGCCGCCTGACCTGCGATGCCAGCCTCGTCGCGATCGTTGAGAACGAGAAGGGTGAGCCGCTGAATGTTGGTCGCAAGACGCGGAGCATTCCGCCAGCGCTACAGCGCGCGCTGAATGCGCGTGACAAGGGATGCCGCTTTCCTGGATGCACGCACAAGAAGTACACGGATGCGCATCACATCAAGCACTGGGCGAAGGGTGGCGAGACGAAGATGTCGAACCTCGTGACGCTATGTCGCTTTCATCATCGGAAGGTGCATGAAGGGCAGGTCATCGTGCAGGTGCTGGATGATGGGGCGATTCGGTTTGTGCAGCCGGATGGGGAGGGCTTCGAGAGTGAGCCGCAGACGATTGGTGACTGGCGGCAGCTGCCGGCAGTTCACACGCGGGAGGGTATTCATATCAACGCAAAGACTGCTGCCACGCGCTGGGATGGCGGCCCGATGGACTACGGGTTGGCGATGGATGCGCTGATGTACCTTCGTCGTCAAGACGTTTGGGCGGAAACGTGACCTGCCCCATACCGTGGAGGATGATTGAGCAAGGTGGACCAGTCTATCGAACTATGAAAGCGTACTTGCTTGGTCGCACCCTATGACTGAGACCGGAGGGCAGAAAATGAACCAATCCGACGTCATCTGGGGACTCGCGAAGGACAACTTCGAGCAGGCGCGTGCGCACGAAACGTATCGTGCGAACATCGCCACCTTGGTCATCACCCTTACCGGCATCCTTGCAGGATCGCTCTCTGTCGATCTCGGTCCTCAGCATCACAAGTTTGTCTATATCGCGATGATGGTTCTCGGGTTCTACGGTGGGCTGGCAAGCGCAAAACATTACGAGCGCTTCAGGATGCATGTAAAGATCGCGCAGCATTATCTGAGCCTGTTGAAGACCACCGACGTTCTTCAGATTGATGTCAACCATGAGTTCAAGGCGGTCCAGCAAGCGCGGAAGTGGGACCATTCGGCTCTCGCATCGTTGAGTCTCAATTGGCTGTGGACTGGGTTTCCGATTGCTGTTGGCGTCACCGGCTTGGGGCTGTTGCTGTGGAGCAGCTAACAGTCTCTACTTCAACGCATAGCCGAGCTGCAGAAAGTAAGTGCGCCCGAGCAGCCGATAGGCCGCAGGCACCGTATTCCCTTCGCCGCCGCTGCTGAGATAAGGCGGATCGCGGTCAGTCACATTGTTGACGCCCGCACGGATCGTTAACCCAGTCCATTGATACGATCCCTCGACGTCGTGATAGACCATTGAAGCGACGTCGTGGCAGTACGGATCGCCCTCCTGTGTGCGCGCGCACTCCACGTATGGGCCTATCCATTGGACGGTGTAACCGGCACTCCAGGCGTTTCTCGTCCAGTTCACTCCGCCGAGTCCGCGCCACTCGGGGAGAACGAAGCCGAAATTCGCGCGACCCGCGCGCTCGATCGAATCGCCGCCCTCGAAGACCTGCACTTCGTGACGCACCAGATTGGTCGCGAGCGCGTGCAGGTTGAATTCTCCTGCGCGTGACGAAAAGCCGATGCTTGCAGCGAGGTCGAACCCCTCGACGGTGACGCGCCCGTAATTGCTGAGCCGTAAGTCGATGCTGCGGATCGAGCCATCAGCGAAGCGCTGGATCTTCCCGCATGCGAGTGCAGTGCCTTGATCGGCGCACTCGCTCAGAATCAGGTCGTCGTTCGGCTCCTCGACGAAGCGATCGAGCTGCGTTTGAAAAACATCGATACTCGCCTGCCACGCCGTGGCGCCTGTCGATCGAAACTGGAGGCCCGCGTTGAACGAGTGGCCTTCTTCGGGCTCCAGCTCTGTATTGCCGCCGGCGTAGCGAAGGTACGTGCTGTCCAGCGACTGCACATAGCTGCCTCCAGGAACACCGTTGGCTGCGCAGTTCGCCTGTTGTTCGGGCGTGGGAGAGTCTCCGCACGGGTCTACCTCCTGAAACGACTGTTCGGAGACTTGCGCCCGATAGAGCTCGTCGAGCGCGGGCGCGCGAAACAGCGTCCCGTAATCCACCCGCATCAGCCACGCGCTCGACAGTTTCCAATGCATACCCGCATGCCACGTCGTGTGCGTGCCGAACGTGCTGAAGTCGGAGACTCGGCTGCCGAGCGTAGCGGCGAGACTTCCCCAACCGGCTTGCTCGTTGAGCAGTGGGACTCGCATCTCTCCATAACCTTCGCGAGCCTCGAACGAGCCTCCGGGAACATCCGCAGCCAGGGGCAGGCTCACGGTTCCGCCGACACGCTGCGGATCGTATCGGTAGGCGCCCGAATCTCGCCGGAACTCGCCGCCGAGCGCCCAAAGGATCTCGCCCGCGGGCGTACGTCCCCAGGGACCATCGAAGCCGATAGTGGCCAGGCGTTGCGAGTTGTAGCCGTTGTCGCTCAGCGCGCCTGCCATGAACTCGACCTGTTCCTGCGTGATCGAGCCTGCGCCGCCGAACAGATTGATTGGCACGCAGCCGTCGATCACTGCGCCCGCAGGCACGATTCCGGTGACCGGATCGGGGGCTCCACAAACGATGCGGCCCGATGCATCGCGGCCGGAGGGGCCGAGCCCGGCCGTCAACGGGTCGAGCAGCGGCAAGCCATTCTCATGTGTGACGGCGTCGGACTCGGAAGTAGCGGCCGATACCTCCCACCTCCAGCCACCCAGCTCGCCACGAATGCCGGCCAGGGCGCGCCACATTTCTATGCGCTGACTGAACCGGCGCGTATCGAGTTCGACGAAGCGGCGCACACCATCGGAAATATCCACGCCGAACGGGTTGTAGAAGTTCGTGGCAGGGACACCGCTCATGATTCCAAACACGGCAGGCGCCAGACTCTGTGACGACTCACGCCGGCTGAACAGGCCTTCGAAGAACAGTTCGCGGTCTCCGCCCAACGGCTGATTGCCCAGCAGCCACAGCGATCCACGTTCGTTCGGCGTCTGCAGATAGGTGTACGGCGCGTAGTTGAAGGTTTCTTCGAGGTCATCCGCGCGCCAGTCACTCGCCGCCTGGCCAGTGGCCCCCGGCACGCGCGTGTACAACCCAGTCGGCAGTCCGAGTACGTTTCCGTCAGGTACTTCGAAGCGACCGTTCGGGATGACGAACGAGCCAGTGGGCGCGCGAGTGCCGTCGGTGCTGACAACCGCGAGCGGAATTGCCGAGTATTCCCGCGCCCCCATCGACACACGCTTTTGCTCGACGTAGTCCGCGCCGAGCATCCAGTGTCCCTGACCGACGTCGCCACCGAGAAGCGCTTGCGCGCGCGTGATCGTGCCATCGTCCCGCGAGGTTTCGGAGCGCTGCAATCCCAGCTCGACACCTTTGAAATTCGAGCGCGTGATGACGTTGACGACGCCGCCGATCGCGTCGGCACCGTAAACCGCCGAGGCGCCGGTGGTGAGCACTTCGACGCGGTCGACCATCGACAGCGGCAGTGAATCCATATCGACGGACGCATCTGCGCCGATTCCGCCGTTGGGTAGCCGTCTGCCATTCAGCAGCGTGACCGTGCGCTGTGGCTGCAGCCCACGCAGGTCGATTCGCGTCGATCCATCTCCAAGGGCGTTCACATTGGTGTTGGGAGGTGACCCGGTGTTGTACGGCAGGGTCTGCAGCACCTTGCCGAGCGAATCGTTGCCGCCGCGTGTGAGCTGTTCTTTCGTCACGACCGTGACGGGCGCGGTGGATTCGCTTGTGTCACGAATCCGCGAACCGGTCACGACCACGGTCTGAAGTACTTCGCTTTCGGCAGGTGACGCGGTTTGCGCAAGCGCGGGCGTCAGCGTGACGAGCAGCGCGCCGTACGCTTGCCGCAGCGCTTTCGTACCGGATCGCCTGCGAGCATTCCGCATGGCCCGATTCCCCAGCGGGGAGGCGCCTGCATCACCCTCGCTTCGGCACTTCCCCTTTGCTTCGCATCTGCTCGAGCAGCTCGCGCTGCTCGGCACGATACTGCTTCGCTTGTTCCGTCAACGCCCGGAATCGCGGATCGGCCCTGAAACGCGCATAGAGTGGATCTCGCTCGGCAAGGTACCACCAACGAAAGTACCTTTTCATCTTCTGTGCGATGGCCAGCTCCGTGAGCACCCGTTCGTCGTCGCCGAGGATCGCGAATGCGGCGGCGCGTTCGCGACAGAACCAGTTCTCCGTTCGGCCGACTGATTCGGCCTCGAGTTGCACGAGGATCGAGGTGGTCAGTTTGCGACCGCGCTCCGTCTCTCCGGCGAGTACGAGCGTATGCGCATATACCAGTCCGAAGCCGCGGCTCCAGAGTCGTGGCTCCGCCTCGGTCGCCTGGATCGCATAGCGTGATTCGAATTGTTTGAGAACCCGCGCATAGTCGCCCGACGCGATCGCTCCGTCTCGTAGGGCTTCGGCCACGGGTGCTACCGGCGCGGTTTCCCTGTCGTCGTTGACACGCCACGCCAGCTCCGCTGCACGGCGTGGATCGCGTTGATACTGGGCAATCTTGACCAGGGCAGGCGTGTCGTCCGGCGACTTGCCGATCAACGCCGTCGCTGCCAGCGGGTCATCCAGGTCCAGATAGATGCTCGCGGCCAGATTGCGGTTTTCACTGTGGGAATGCTGCGAGATCGCCTCCTCGGCCAGGCGCAGGGCTGGCGCAAACTGACCGCTGTATTCGTATTTGGACAACGCGAGCTGAAACAGCGCGGGCTCGTATCCAGGGTTGATCGTCAGCGCCTCCCGCACCAGACGATCGTGCGCCGCCACGTCGCTGCGGCCCACCATGACGAAGAAGGCCTGGGTCAGGTGCAGGTCAGGCGTCAGAGGATCGAGCTGGCGAGCGCGATTGATCATCTCGATCGCTTCGCCCTTGCGATGCTGTCCGAACAGAAAGCGCGAGAACGCCGCGTAGCCGGCGCCGTAGCTGGGCGCCAGCGCGAGCCCCTTGCGATACCACTCCTCGGCCTTGGCGGGATCCTCGGCGAGGCTGGCGCGATCGATCCATGCCGCGCCGAGCGCCGGGTTCAGTTCCAACGCTCGATCGAGCGCCTGGTGCGCTTCGGCACGCAACTCCGGGCTTTTGCCCCTCGTGAGAAAGTCGGCCTGCAGCTGCGCTTCTTCCAGCGACAGGTAACCCAGCGCGAAGCTCGGATCGAGGATCGTGGCGCGCCGGAAAAGCTCGATAGCGCCCTTTACCTTATCGAGCTGCTGCCCGTCCCCCATCAACCGCCAGCCGCGTACGTGCAGCAGATAAGCAT
>Ga0209382_10011128_pt1 | contig 11184 bp, 12 predicted proteins | sample SoiMetdeltSBSDD5_FD_187599 | JGI IMG/M metagenome (GOLD analysis project Ga0209382, IMG submission 187599) | Bulk soil microbial communities from a Populus tree surrounding site in Tennessee, USA - Soil MetaG P. deltoides SBSDD5 (SPAdes) (version 2) | ecosystem: Environmental > Terrestrial >...
CCCCCCACGGAGCGCATCGGTCCGAACCGATGCGCTCCGTGGCCCCGATCAGCGTGGTGCGCGAGCCTCCAGCGCCGCGATGGCTTCTTTAGCCGTCGACACCCACCCGAACTTGTGCGCGAAGTTCTTGAGCACGGCCGCCTGATGATCCGGCGCGTAGGTCGACACGGCGTCGGCAATCAGCGTCGTCCGGTAGCCGCGCTTGAAGCTCTCCCGCGCCGTCTCCTCCACGCAGATCTGGGTCACGGTGCCCGTGATCAGCACCGACTCGACATGGCGCGCCTTCAGCAGGTCGTCGAGGTTCGTGTTGTGGAAGGCGCCATAGCCGAACTTCTCGACGATCGGATCGCCCGGCTCAGGATAGATCTCGTCGATGATGTCCGCGCAATCCAGTTCCTTGCCGACGTCCGCGTAGAAGCGCAGAAAGCCCTTCCAGCAGCAACACACCGGCGGCGCCACCTGCGGCGACCACTCCCAGATCGGCGTCCACTCGGGTCCTGCAAGGAACTTCGTGTAGACCACGGGAATGCCGCGCGATCGGCAGACCGCGAGCAACGCCTGGTGCGCGGCGATCGTGGGCCGCGCTTCGGGGACCTCGAGCGGAGCGCCCACGCGCACGAAATCGTTCTGCATGTCCACGATCACCAATGCCGGACGATTGAACCGATCGATCGCCATCGCCGACCTCCCGCGCGCCGGACCGGCGCGGCGGCTTGGTTGTAACGCGACTGCCGGCTGTGTACAACGCCCTTCGCGGCCGCGCCCTCGTAGCCCGAGCGCCTACACGGCGGCGACCGGGCCACCGATCGTGGCCCTGTGCAGCGTGCGGAATCGGAGGAGGAGCGCGTCGCGGTCCCGCTGGGGGACGGGATAGCCGACGTACCCGGTGGCGGTGATGGCGTTGGCGAGCGTTGACGCCTCGTCGTCGAAGAAGCGCTCCACCGCCCTGAGATCGGCGTGGATGGCCTCGCTCCGGGCGCACGCCCCGTCGTAGTCGAGCAGGCGCAGGGAGAGTTGCTCCAGCGCGACGCGGGAGGAGCCGCGTAACAGGGCCTTCCACAGCTCCGGCCAGTCGTGCGGGAGTCGGCGGAACGTATATAGATGAGAATGACGCGGCACGCTCAATTGCTCACGCCGGCGTCGAGCGGTCGGATGCCCGACGAACCGGAGCAGCCGCATGAGCGCGAAGAACGCCTCGCGAGTGACCTCGCGCGAACGAAACGCGCCGTGGAGCTCGAAGGCGGCGAACGCATCCGGCGAGGTGGTCAAGCAGAAGCGCGTGTCGCCGCCGTCGACCTGGATCCCGATGAAGGGATAGAGGAACGGAAAGGCGCCGGCGACGTTTCTCCTCGGGCGCAACGCCTGGATCAGCCCGATCTCGGTAAGCGAGGCCTCCAGCTCCGACGCGGAGGTCTGCCACTCGATGCGGTCGGCCGCTCTGACCAGCGCGCGACGCTTGCGATCCTTCTTCGTCCGGCGCGTTGTCCGGTACTGCGCCAGCCGCCGCCGAAGATCGCGCGCTTTACCGACGTAGAGCAGCCCGCCGGCGGCGTCGTAGATGCGGTAGACACCCGGCTCGCGCGGCACTCCGGCGAGAAAGTCGGCGCCGAACTTCCGATCGAAGATCCGCACGCGCCATTGTCCCAGCGAGCGTGCCGATCCACGAAGCATTTGTCTTCGTCTGCCGTGCGCGACCTACCTCGTCGGTGTGTGGGGGCCTTCGTGCTCGTGAGCGCGATCTGCATATTTCTGATCCGCGAGCTTGTTGACCACCGTCCCGTCCGGCTACGGCTTCGGCATCGGTTCAAACTCATAGATGCCGCCATCCGTCATCAGCGCCAGAAACAGATGCCCGTCACGGACGACGTACGACCGAATATTGCCCCACTGTTTCACGATCTGATCGTGCAGCGAACCGGGCGGACACTTGGCACGCGTGAGGGCCAGCGGGCCGAGCTCGATTTGGTTCGGGCCACTCGACTTCCAGGTCCCGCGTCCCCGGTTGCAGTCGACGCGCGCGATGAGCCGTCCGGCAGCGGCGAATTCGATGGTGTACTTCGCGCGGTCATCAGGCGTCAGTGTCGTGCCGTCACTGCCTTGGAACTTGACGAGCTGCCACGACGTCCCCGCGAGCGCAGGCGATGATGGAGGCACGGACCCCCGGCTGCCCCCAGTAAACACCGCCAGTCGCGTTCCCGCCGCATCGAACAATTCCAGGCGATCGGCAGCCACGGTCAATCGAGCGGCATTCTTCAGCGCGTCTCGAAACGGGCGCTCGGTCTCGCTTGGATTCAGGCACGCCATCCGGGTCCCCGCCATCTGGCCGAACGTTACGCGATCGCCGTTCCATTCATAGCCGCCCAAGATCCGGTTACAGCCGTCTGAACCCGACACACGGCCGCCCGCCTCGAACTGCAGATGAGCCTCACGCTGTGGATCCTGCGAAGGCGTTGGCTTCCCCGCCAGCTCGATCGCCCTCCAGTACGTCCCCTCCAGCGGTGTCGTGGTTCCGGCAGCGGCTCTGCGAAGCCTCGGCTCGGCGCTTGCCTGAGGAGCGCTGGGAATCGGGCGGCCGGGCGCGTTCCAGGAAGCGGGGTGCGGTGCGTCCAGCCAGGAGGTCACCGTTGTCCGAGACCAGCCGGTCGCGGGATGAGCCAGGATCATCGCGACGGTCAGCGATGTGAATCGGATGAGCCTGGACATCATTTCTCCGTGGCTGGTTTACCAGCCGGGGCGGTAGATCCGATCGTCGTCACCCTCGGGCCTATCCGGACCTTTCCAGCCCTCGATACCAGGTCATCATGGTTGACGGAGCTGAGCGTGTCGAGGCGGTTGTCGTTACCGGCCGATGCACGGGTGAGAAACGGACGAGCTCCGATGAAGTTCCGCTGGCGACGGGCCGCGGTCGTGTTCTCGTGTGCGTTCCTGACGGGTTGCGCGACCGCCGTTCCGATCCCACTTCCCCGAGCGAGCCCGAACATCTCCTGCGCCGCGCCCGCCTCGGACGGTGACTTGCTACTCGGCGTCGCCCTGTCGGGCGGAGGGAGCCGGGCCGCCATCTTCGGCGCAGCGGCCTTGGAGGCGTTGGGTCGGCTCCGCGCTCCCGACGGGGGGTCGATCCTCGAGCACATCGGCTACCTCTCCAGCGTCTCCGGGGGGAGCATCGCCGCTTCGTACTATGCCCAGCACAAGCCCCGTCGAGAGATCCCGATTCTGACGCCTGCGGGAGACTACACCGTCGAGTATGAGGCGTTCTTCCGTCGATTCAGCGAGCGCGTGGCCCAAAACTTCCAGGGGCCGCTCATCCGGCACCAGCTCAAATCGTTCCGATGGTTCAATTCAGCGCTGACGGCGCGATCCCTCGAGGAGGTGCTGAAGGAGCGGCTGCTTGGTGAGCTGTCGCTTGGCGCCCTGAGCCAGCGGCAATTACGCCGGGATATTCCAGGCCTCCTCTTCAACGCCGCCCTCTTCAACAACGGTCGGCGCTTCGTCTTCACGACAATGTCGCCGGACGTCGCGCGCTACGACGTCTTCGCCGACCTGCGGAAATCTGCCGCCATGCGGGATGACACCGTCGAGTTCGTCCCGCTGTCGCAGAGGATGTGGGAAGGCCTGACCCCGCTGACGCCGCACGACCTGCGCCTCGATCCATGCCCCATGCCCGTGGCGAGCATCGTCGCCGCCTCGGCCTCCTTTCCTCCATGGGTCGGGCCGATCACGTTCCACGTCGAGGGGGACGAGACCTACTGGCACGTCGGGGATGGGGGACTCTACGAGAATTCCGGGCTCGAAACTCTGTTCTCGGTCTTCCTGAAGAAGCTGCAGGAGAAGAGGGCGCGGCGCGTTGATATTTGCCTTCGACAGCTCCTATCCCTTCGCGGTCGGCGAGCGGCTCCTCGCTCGGCGGTCGAAGCCCTTCTCCCTCTTCACTTATGATTTCACCCGCTACTAAGCATCATGGAGCAACGCGCCTACGCCTATAATCATCTCTTCTTCCGCATGCTGCGGACGCTGGGCGTGATCCCCGACGTCGACACGCTCCGCGTCATGTTCCTGCACCATACCGACGCGCAGTGGCGGGGCGATCTGACGGATCTTCCCAAAGCCTGCCGCAACGAGAAGCGCCCACTGAGGACGCCGACCGAAGTGACCGATCGCCTGGCCGAGATCCCGACCCGCCTCAGAATCGTCTCGGAATGTGAGCAGCAGTTGCTCGCCACCGCCGCCGACAAGGTGGTGGCGCAGAGCCGGCAGGAGATCGAAGACTTTGTGGCCGGCAGGCCCTCGCGCGAGCGCACGGCGCAGTGACCCGGCACGATACGCGCTCGACGGCAAGAGGCGTGGGATCGTGGAGATGGCTCGCGATGGTGAGCGGCGTAACGCTTGCCGCGGTCATCGCTGCCTCTCCCGTGGCTGCCCACGAGTGTCCAATGGGGAGGCTCCGCATCTATGCCTCGTGGACAATGCAAGGCGCAACGCTCTCCGCGAGCACTGGTGAGAAGAACGGCGTCGAGATGGCCGTCACGGAGACTGGCGGCGTGGTCGGCGGGTATTGCCTCGAGGTCGTCCATCTGGACAACGCGTCGCCGCAAACGGGCCAATGGGACAGCGAACGCGAGGCGGCGAACGCCCACCGGGCCGTCGCCGACCCGCAGGCGATCGTTTACATCGGCCCGAACGACTCGGAAGCGGCGCGAATCTCCATTCCGATCACCAACCGAGCCCACATGGCGCAGATCACCGCGGGGGCCACCTATCCAGGCCTCACGAAGCGGATTATTGGAACCACCGCGCCAGGCGAGCCCTGGAACTACCGACCGCTGGCGCTCGTCAACTTCTTCCGCCCTCTCAGCACCGACGACGTGCAGGGTGCTGCGGGAGCGAAGTGGGCCAAGCGCCTTGGGGCGAAGAAGGTGTTCATCCTCAACGATGACGAGACGTACGGCAAGGGCGTCGCGAACATCTTCGAAGCGACCGCGAAGACGATCGGTCTGGCGATCATGGCCAACGAGAACGCCGACTGGAGGCGGGCGGATCAGAACCCGATGCTCGCCAGGATCATCGCCTCGGGCGCCGACCTCGTCTATATGGGCGGCGTCATCCAGACCGGCGCCGAGGTCATCATCCGCCAGATGCAGCAGGTGGGTTTGGTGGCGCCTCGCGCGCGGTTCATGGGCCCGGACGGGTTTGTTCGTGAATGAGCTCCTCACAGGTACGACCTGCGACGCCGCCGCGGCCACCGAGGTGCGCCTGACGTTCCCGAGCCTCCCCCCGCAGAGAATGAAGGAGATCGGTGCCGGAACGTACGAGCAGTACCAGAAGACCTTCGGCAAGGAGCCGACCGCCTTTGCCCTCTACGCGGTGGAGGCAGGGCGTGTCGCCATTGACGCGATCCGGCGTGCGGCCGCCGAGCTCGACAGCGTCAACAATCCCCGTGACAAACGTGAGGCGGTGCGAAAGGCGATGGCCACGACCCGGAACTTCCAAGGCATCAACGGCACGTGGAGCTTTGACGACAACGGCGACGTCGACATCGATACGATGTCGGGCTTCAAGGTCATCAGGGGCGACGGCCCCTCGACGTGCAAGTTCCAATTCGAGACGGTCATCCTTCAGCAGTCGTCCTCCTGACGTCCGGCACGGCCCCGGATCGCATCGGAATCATCGGTCGCGGATCCGAGCAGCCGGTGTCCGACAACGACAGCGACGCCGGGCGCGCGCAGAACCGGCGCCTAGAGGTTGTGGTCACGCAGCGATAACGCGTGTTGGTCGGATCCTCAGGCGGCAATCCCGAGGGATTTGCTGAGGTCCGTTAGAGCGGTTTTCTCTTGCTCGCTGACCTGGGTACCGCCGATTCCGAGGAAAGCGCCCCCTTTGGCGGCCTCGGCTACTTTCTGGCCGATGGTCTGCAGCCAGCGCTCGAATGCAGGACTCTCCGCAGGCGCCTTCTGGTCGAGGAGCCCGGTGTGACCGGAGGCGTGATCGAAGCGATCAGTCCTGGCGAGCGGCGAGGATCGTGAGCGAGATCTGCACGCGCTCCCCGAGATACGCGCCGCCCGTGTCCATCGCGGCGTTCCAGGTTACCCCGAAGTCGCGGCGGTCGATCGCCGTTTCCGCGCGGAAGGCAGCGGCAATCTTCTTGCTGAAAGGGTGCATGGCCTGGCCGAGATAGCGCGTGTCGAGGACGACCGGCCTCGTTGCGCCGTGAATCGTGAGGTCGCCCGTAACCTTCCAGTGCGTCGGATCGAGAGCTTCGACTCGGGTGCTCTTGAACGTGATCGTCGGATGGTCGCTGCCGCCGAGCAGGTCCGGGTCCATGAGCCGGCTCATGAGGCGATCGTTGGTCACGTCGACGCTGGCCACCGAGATCGACGCGTTGACCGACGACGCGGCGGGCCGGGCCGCATCGAACTGGAGCGATCCCTCGAGCGCGCGAAAGCCCGTGCGATAGGTCGAGAAGCCCATGTAGTCGAGCGAAAACTCGACGCTCGAGTGCACCGGATCGATGGTCCACGTAGAAAGCGTTGTCGCCATGGCATTCCCTCACAGCGGGTTTGGACCCACGATTTCCCAGCGGTAGCGCTCACGGAGTTGCTTGCGTTCATCGTCGTTCATCGGTCCGGGACGATGCAACAGCTCCTCGACGTAGCCTCCGGCAGCGGCCGGGGTGTAGAGAAACACGACCCGGGCGGTTTCGCCACCGCTGTTCTTCCAGGCGTGCGGGACGTTGCGCGGGAAGAACGCGCACGTCCCCGGTCCGCCGACACTGACCTCGTCGCCGATCTTGAAGGTGATCTCGCCGGCGAGCACCCAGGCGACCTCGTCGCTGTCTCGATGGAGATGGAAGAGGCTCTTGGTGCCAACCGGCACGGTTTCCTCGAACAGCATGATGCTCTCATTCGTGTCGTGGCCGAGGAGCTTCAACGCGGCGAAGCGGCCCGGCGCCGCCATGTCGAGATGCTTTCCGCCGCCGGCGGGTACGACGATGCCTTTTGTTGCGTTCATGCTGGTGTCCTTTCCGAGAGCGGCCACACCCAGCGATCCCACGCGAGACCGACCACGTCCATCTGACCCTCGGCTCGCGCGCCCGATCGTTCGGCGACGCGCCGTGAGCGGGCGTTCTGCGGAAGAATGGCCGAGATAACGTACTTCAGCCGCAGCACGTCGCGCGCGTAGTCGCGAACGCAGCCCGCCGCCTCGGTCGCGAAACCCAGGCCCCAGACGGCGGGGTCCAGCGTGTAGCCGAGCTCGCATTCGAACGTCAGAGCGACTCCTTCGGGCGCCTCTTCGCGCCCGAACCAGCCTCTGCGAATCCCGTGCTCGGGCTCCGTGGATTCAACAGCGAGATCCATCAAGCCGCAGCGGCCGATCAGCGCGCCGTCGTCCTTGCGCACGACCGCGAGATAGCCGAGCGCGAGCTGCCCGTAGCTCGTAAGTGTGTACCGCAACCACTTGGCGGTCTCTTCGGGTGAGCGCGGCCGGCCTCCGGGATAAAGATACTGCGCGACTTCGGGGAGTGCGTGGATGTGCGTGAAGAACGGCAGATCGTCGGGCGCGATCCGCCGCAGCACGAGGCGAGCCGACTCGAGCCGGTCCGTGCCGTGCGCCAGGGTCATGTCGAGGACTCTCTGGGCGCGTCGGCCGGGCTCGGAAGCATGTCCCGCAGCACCAGCGGAAGGAGCAGCAGTACGAAGACGATCGAGAACAGGATGCCGAGCGCGGACAAGACGGACGGCAATCCCCAGGCGTCGATGCCGTAGCCCACGAAGGGACCCAAGAGCGCGAAGGACGCGCGAGTCCCCAGGTTCACTATGGACATCACGGTCGCGCGGAACGCGGATGAGATCTTCTCGTTCAGCGCATTCAGGAAGAGCACGTCGCCGAGGCCTCGGCTGATCTGGATCAGGAGCCCGAGCACGATCCCAGCCCAACCGAAAAACGCGGCCATCCCGAAATACGCGACGATCGGCAGGGCGCCGACGGCAGCGAGCAAAGGCCGCCGGCCATATCGCGCGCTCAGGGGACCGACGGATCTGCCGGCGAAGCCGCCGAGCAGGTTGTAGCTCGCGTCCAGGACTCCGAAGTAGGCGAGCGGCACGGCGATGTCCTGCCAGTATTTCTGGCGTGTCCACACCATCACGAGCCCGGCCGTGCCCGACACGACCAAATTCAGGAGCACGAGCCGCGTTGTGGCGTCGCGTACCAGGGTGGTGAAAAGCACTTCCCTGAAGTTTTCGAACCGTTTCTTGCTCTCGCGGGCAGCGCCCGGCTCCACGACGCCCAGCACGACGAGCACGGGGATCCAGCTCAGGATCGCGTTCGCCCACAGCAGATGCCCATAAGACAGCGTGACAACCGCGCCGCCCACCAGCGCGCTGACCGCGGCTCCCGTTTGTCCCGCGAGCTTCATGTTTCCGAGCACGGCCGTTCCTCGGGACCGCTCGCCGCCGGCGGCGAGATGCGCGTCATAGAGAAGTGCGACATCGCCCCCCGAGATCATGCTGAGCGCGATTCCCATCGTGAGGTGATAGAAGAGGAACCCTTCGTAACTGTGCCACAGCGGCAGCAGGGAGAAGCTGACCGCTTTGAGCGTCGAGCCCAACAGCAGCGTCTTCTTCCTTCCCCACAGATCCGAAAGTAGTCCGGTCGGCACTTCGCCGCAGAGAATCACGATCGCGAACACCGCCTGCAGTTCCATGAACTGCCGCATCGTGATGCCTTGCGTCGCGAGATACGGCACCCACACCGGGATCACGATCATGAATGGGTTGAGGAACGAGAAGCCGTAGAGGAGTCTGACGTTCCTGTTCATTCTGCGGCGACCACGCGCGCGCGGCGCCGAGCGGCCGCGTGCGCAGCCAGCACGGCGAGACCGCCGACGAAGAACGCGCGGAACTCTCGATGGCGCAGCGAAAGGAGGGCCTCGGGCAGGCGCATCGTGGCTCAGGACGGCGGCACTTCACGCCGCTGGCCGAAGCGCCAGCGGTGGCCTTCGAGGTCGAGCGCCCAGTAGGTGCGCTCGCCCCAGGAGTGGTCGCGCAGCTCGTTGGCGATCCGCGCACCCGCGGCGATGGCGTGCTGATAGTGCGCATCGACGTCGTCGACCTGCACGCTGATGAACTGGCTTTCGACGCCGCCGCTCATCGGGCTGATCGCGCCGTGGTGGCCTTGCCCGCCGACCCCGATCAGGCTGTCGCCGACCTCGACCGTCGCATGGAGGAGCTCGCCGTCGGCGCTCACGAACCGCGCGGTCGGGATCTCGCGGAACCCGAACGCGCGCTCCAGGAACGCGAGCGCGGCGCGGAGGTCCGCATAGGGAACCTGCGGCACGACCGTCGGCCGGCGCCTGGGCTCGACCTCCTGCCGAATCGCCGCCATGAGCAGTGCCTTCCCCCGGTCGAGCGCCGCCGAGTCGAACGCGGCCTCGCGCCGCAGCTTCTTCGCCAGGTCCACCGGCTTCATCGCGACTTCACCCTGTTTTTCCCCCTCGGCTCGAGCAGTTCGCGCAGACGCGCGCGGGCACGGTTGAGCCGCGAGCGCACGGTGCCGATCGGCAGCTCCAGCGCCTCGGCCACACCCTGGTATGAGAGCTCCTCCCACGCGAGAGCAGGAGCGCTTCGCGCTCGCCTGCCGGCAGCGCCTCGATCGCGTCGGCCGCCCGCGGGAACAGGACGCGCGCGTCGAGCGCCGCGGCGCTCGTGCGCCCCTCCCCCGCCTCCAGACTCGCCACCATGCGCGCGCTCGCGCGCAGCCATCGGGCCTCGGCGCGGCGGTGCTTGAGCAACAGATTTGCGCCGATCCCGTAGAGCCACGGCAGCGCGCTCGCGCGCGAGGCATCGAACGTCTTGCGCCGCTCAAACGCGATCCGGAAGAGCTCACCGTGCAGTCCCTCCGCGACGTTGGCGCCCACCCGTCGGCCCAGGAAGCGCAGCAGGGTAGCCGCGTGACGGTCGTAGATCAGCCCGAAGACCTCGGGCTCGCCCAGCGAGCGCCCGATCACCTCCGCGTCCGAGGGAGAGCTCATCGTCTTGTTTTCCCGATCGCGGCGTTTGGTTCGCTGGACAGTGGACAGGAGGCGCCAGATCGCTGGCGCGAGGTGTACGGCTGCATCGGCGACGGCTTCGGGCTGGTATTGGCCATATCCGCGTTGATGATCCGTAGCGCGGTCCGTAGAGTAACCGACGACCGAATGCCTCCTGACCTCCTTCCGGACTTCTCCGGCATTACGGTACTCGTGGTCGATGATGACGCGGCGGCGTTGGACGCACTCACGCTGCTGCTCCGTGCGTGCGGCGCACACGTCATTCCTGCGGAATCGGCTGTCGCCGCTCTCGCACACCTCGATACCGCTGCGAAGATCGATGCTCTCATCAGCGATCTTTCGATGCCAGAGATGGACGGCATCGAGTTGATTCAGCGCGTCCGCAGGCACCCGTCTCGCCACCGGCTACCCGCGATCGCGCTGAGCGGCGCCGGGACGACGTACATGGAGGCGAGGGGCTTCGATATGTTCGTAACGAAACCGGTCGACGTCGCCAGGCTGTGTGCCGCGATCAGCGCAGTACTAGGTCTCCGCCGCGGGGAATCTCCGACCTAAAAGAAGGCGCCCTCGCGTCAAGAACATGAGCGCGGGCTACACGTCCGGCGTTCCAGCGCGTGGACCTCGAGCCGGGAGAGTCCCGTAACGTCACGATCACCACCGACCCGCGGTTGCTCGCTCGGTTCGACGGCTCGAAGCATCGCTGGCGCCTCGACGAGGGCACCTATGGCGTGACGCTCTCACGCTCGGCCACCGACCCGGTCGCGAAAGGAAAGGCCAGCGAGTCTTCGACCCTGACCCGTCAATGCAACGCGCTTGAAACTATTTGGTAGCGAAGCAATAGAAGAAGCCGTTGCCGCCAGTGCTCTTGAGATCGTTCTGACTGCAGCCGCCATCGGGCCCGCGCGTGGCATGCGATGAGTTCCAGGACTTCGACGCGTCGTCGTCGCGCAGACCCTGCCGATCGTGATGGCCGACCATCGCCGCTCCCTGCCCGCTCTTCGTCCAGTTGCCGCAGGTGCGATCGTCGCCAGCCGCAAACGCCGTACCGTCAGGCTGCGAGCCGGTCAGGATGTCGTGCATGTTGGGTGTGTCGCCACGGCCGTTCACCACCTCGCCCTTCTCGGTCAGCGCCGTCTGCTTGG
>Ga0209382_10011130_pt1 | contig 11183 bp, 9 predicted proteins | sample SoiMetdeltSBSDD5_FD_187599 | JGI IMG/M metagenome (GOLD analysis project Ga0209382, IMG submission 187599) | Bulk soil microbial communities from a Populus tree surrounding site in Tennessee, USA - Soil MetaG P. deltoides SBSDD5 (SPAdes) (version 2) | ecosystem: Environmental > Terrestrial >...
ACGACTCGCATTCGCAGGTTCCGCAGCACTCGCCCGGTGAAGTCATCGGAGTGCCGATGCTGGCCTGAGAAGTTAGCTCGAGCAGGGAGGTCGGGCGACGCTGGGGCAGGTGGCTCCAAACCAGGGTCGCTCGAACGGTTAGGCCGGCGGTGCCGGCTCTGGGCGACTCTCGTTGGTCGACCGGGGCAAGAAGGGCGGCACCGCCGGCCAGCCGCGCCCACCTCGATTTTTCCAAGCACGATTCGACACTTCCGCAGGTGCGGGCAGAGGCCCTGCCTTCCGTTACTGGCATTCGATCCGGCCCCGCGGCACCATTGAACCGGACACCAGGGCGTGCGCACGTACTGGCGTAACGTCACTCGGGAGGCTTTATGCGAATCGCGGCAATTGGTTTGGGGCTCATCGCTGTGGCACTGGGCTCGGGTGCTGCGTTCGCCGCGGGCGGCGGCAGCTCGGGTGGCGGCAACAGCTCCTTCAACATGCCCGAGCGGCAACTGACGCCGGAAGAGCAGGCGAAGCAGGCCTACAACCAGGGCGTGCGCGCGGTGAAGGCGGCAGACAAGCTTTCCAAGGCAGCAGACGAAGCCACCGACGAGAAGAAGAAGACGAAGGCGCTCGACAAGGCGAAGCGTCAGTACGAGAACGCGCGCGGCTATTTCGCAGCAGCACTGCAACGCCAGCAGACGATGCACGAAGCGTGGAACTACGTCGGCTACACGAGCCGCAAGCTCGGCGAGTACGACAAAGCCCTGCAGGCTTACGACGAAGCGCTGCGTCTGAATCCCACTTATGGCGAGGCGATCGAGTACCGCGGCGAGGCGTATCTCGGGCTCAATCGCATCGACGATGCCAAGAACGCGTACATGCAGCTGTTCCAGAGCTCGCGCCCGCTGGCCGACCAGTTGATGACGGCGATGCAGAAGTGGGTCACCGACCGTCGTGCGGCGGGCAACGCTGCTCCTGAAGTCGATGCGCTCGCGCAGTGGATCGATGAGCGCTCGAACATCGCGCGTCAGACTGCTTCGCTCGCGACGGATGCGCCCGCGGTCGTGCACTGGAACTGAGTACGACTCGCCTCCTGCCGATTCTTCTGTGTTGCTGGGTCGGGATTGCGTGCAGCGATCCCGCCAGCAACGAGGCGCAGTACACCTGGCGCCTGCCGCCGGGTTTTCCGCCACCGGTCGTTCCTGCTGACAATCCAATGTCCGAGGCGAAGGTCGCGCTCGGCTGCCGGCTGTTTTTCGAAACGCGGCTGTCCGTCACCAACACGTATTCCTGCGCCAGCTGCCACCACCCTGAGCTCGCATTCACGGACGGCCGTGCGCTCGCCGTCGGCGCGAAAGGCGACAGCATGCAGCGCGGCGCGATGACGCTGACCAACGTCGCGTACAACCCCGCGTTCACGTGGGCGAGCGACAGCGTCGTGACGCTGGAACGGCAAATGGAGCAGCCGCTGTTCAACGAGCATCCGCTCGAGATGGGATTGAAGCGCGACGATCGCGCGCTGCTCGAGTGGCTGCAGCAGCAGGAGAACTACGCCGCGGCGTTCCGCCAGTCGTTTCCGCAAGAAGCCGCGCCGGTCACGATTCCCAATGTGCTGAAGGCGATCGCCTCGTTCGAGCGCACGCTGATCTCCGGCCGTTCGGCGTTCGACCGCTACGTCTACGACGACGACCGCGCTGCCTTCTCCGAGGGAGCACGGCGCGGCATGCGGCTGTTCTATGCGGATCGCAGCGGCTGCTCGCATTGTCACTTCGGGCTGAATTTCTCCGGGCCGATGGTCCATCGCGGCAAGCCGCAACAGCGCGCGCTGTTCGCGAACAACGGCTCGGCGGTGCAGGGCGACGAAGGGCTATCGGTCGAGACCAAGCGTCAACAGGATCGCGGCCGCTTCAGAGTGCCGACGTTGCGCAACATCGCGCTGACTGCGCCGTACATGCACGACGGCAGGTTCGCCACGCTGGAGGACGTGATCGAGCATTACGTCGCCGGTGGCAAGCATGCGGAGTCGATCGGCGTCGTGGATTCGCAAATCCGCCCGCTCGATCTGAGTGCCGAGGAGCAGCGCGATCTGGTCGAGTTCCTGAAAAACCTGACGGATCCACAGTTCGCAGCGAAGCGAACGTGCGGGTCACTGTGAGTTCATCCTCCCACCCGCGCCGCGCACATCCGCTGCGCGTCCCAGCACCGTGACGCGCTGTCCGTGCTGCAACCGTTCGACTCCGCGCACGACAACCAGGTCACCAGCAGACACTGAGCCGCGGATCGTGACGAGATCGCCGTCGGTAGCCACCGACGTCACCGCGACTTTCTCCGCCGTGCTGTCGGCCCGCACGCGCATCACATAGTTGCCGTCCTGGCGGACAGCGATGGCGTCGCGCGGTACCACGAGCGACTCGGTCGCTTCGCGCTCAGGCAGGCCGACTTCGATCGGGGTACCGACGCTCAGCGCGTTGTTCGCCAGCGTGAGTCGCAGCTCGAACTGGCGCGAACGCTCCTCGCCAACGGGCACGACAGTGCGCACGCTGGCCTTCATCTGCCGGTCCGCTATCTTGATCGGCAGCTCCATCTCCGGCCTGACCAGGCCGACCAGAGTCAACGGTGCCTGCACGCGTGCTTCCACGTGCACGGTGTCGACCAAGTGCGCGATCGCGGCACCCGTCGCGACGTACTCGCCGCGTTGTGCGAGGCGCTCGGTGACGACTCCGGCGAAAGGCGCGCGTAATTCAGTCTGATCGAGATCGTGCTGCGCCACGCGCTGGCGCACCTGCGCTTGTTGCAGCTGAGCCGTCAGTACCGCCAGCTGCGACTTGACTTCGTCGAGCTGCGTTTGGGAGATCGTGCTGCCGACTTTCTCCAGGCGCTGCACCTGGCGCTCGGACATCGCACGCTGCGACTCGATGCGCGCGACCTCGGCCTTCGCGTCGTCGACGCTCAGCCGCACAGCCTCATCCTCCAGCTTCGCCACTCGTTCGCCCTGACGCACACGCGTTCCGACTTCTGCGACGTATTCCAGGCGCCCCGCGCCGCTCGTTGCGAGCCGCGCATCGTTGCGACTCACGACGCCACCCGGCACCCAGCGGCGCGGCGCGACGCGTGCGACGGCAGCCTTCGCGACCTCCACCACGACGCCCGGATCTTGCTGCGGCGGCCCCTCCGCGCCTGCAGCGGCTGTGAAAAGAGCAACCGTGGCCGCAAGCGCCAGCGCGGACATTCGTGAATTGACCATCCTCATCCCCTTACAGACCGGTCAGGCTGAAACCTGACCCACAGGAACACTGCTCACTTCCTCAGCGGGCACACTGCGCTCGTACACCAGCCGCAACAGGCTCGGCAGCAGCACGATCGAGAACACCATGCTGACGATCACGCCCGCGACGTTCACCGCGGCGAGTCCGCGATAGATCGTGCTCGCCGGGCCGGGATTCACCACCATCGGCAAGGCACCGAGTGCTCCGGTCAGCGTGCTTGCGACCATCGCGCGCAGGCGCTGATTCAGTGCCATGCGCAATGCTTCCTCGAGACTGTGGCCGTGATTCAGCGCGTCGCGCGTGCGATCCACCAACAGGATCGAATGATTCACGATGATGCCGATCATCATGATGAAACCGATCATCGTCAGCAGATCGAGCGGCTGGAACGCGACGAGCCCGAGCGCGCGGATGCCGAGCACACCACCGGCGAGAGCCAGCGGCACCGTCAGCACCACGACCGCGGCGTCGCGCAGCGAGCGGAACATCGCTGCCATCAGCATGAACAGCACCAGCAGCGCCAGCAGGAAGTTCGTGCCCATCGTCGAGACGATCGCGTCGAGGCGGTCGGCACTGCCCGCGAGCCGGATGTTCGCATCCGGCGGCAGCTGCGAGCGCAGCGTCGGCACGATGTCGCTGTCGATCTTCGCGAGCATGTCCTCCAGCGACAGCGTCGGCGGCGGATCGATCGTCAGCGTCACTGTGCGGTGATGATCGATGCGGCGGATCTGCTCGGCTGCGAGCGTGGTCTGCAGGTTCACGAGCTCGCCGAGCGAGACGATTTCGCCGGAGGGTGTCATCAACGGTGCTTGCGCCAGCTCCTCCGGCGTCTCGCCCAGATTCGTACGCAGCATGACGGGTAGCCGAGTCTGGCCGTCGAAGTACTCGCCGAGCCATGCGCCGTCGCCCAGCGCGCGCACGACAGTGCCGAGCGAGGCGCGATCCCAGCCGACTTCGGCGATGCGCCGGTCGTTGGGCTCGGCCCGCAGCTCCAGCGCTTGCACGTCCGCGTTCGGGAAGGACTGCACGTTGGCGCCCGGGAACGTCCGCTCCAGGAGCTTGCGGCCATCTTCGGCTGCGGCGTTGAGCGCTGCCGTGTCGGTGGACTGCAGATGGATCGCCACCGAGCGCGCGGAGCCGCCGATGCCGCCGAACAACTCGCCCTCGTTCACGAAGACGCGCGTGTCGGGCAGCCCGACGACGACTTCGTCGCGCACGATGCGCTCCAGCTCGCCGATCCGATCCTCGTCGATGACGCGCGCACCGATGGTGCCGCCGCCCGGCCATAGCAGGACATAGAAATTCTTGAGGCGCGGCTCCTTCTCGCCTTTCATGTAGGGCTCCATGCGCGCGAGCAGCGTGCCGACGATCTCGCGATTGACGGCTTCCGGGCTCATGCCCGGCGGGAAGCTGAAGTACGCGTCGATCGCAGCGCGTTTCACCGGCGGCAGGTAGTCGAGCTTCGGCATCAGCAACCACAACAGCACGAGTGGCGCAACCAGCAGTGCGCCGACCCAGCCGAGTTGCTGCTTGCGCGTGCGGGTCCATGCGATGATGCGATCGGTCAGCACCGGCCAGCCTGCGCCGTACCCGGAATTCTTCGAGTGAGTGCCGAGCCAACGGCCGGCCGCCGCCGGCACGACGGTGATCGCGACCAGGATCGAGAACGCGACCGCGATCGAAATCGTCAGCGCCAGGTCGGCGAACAGCTGTCCCTCGACGTCCTTGAGAAACAGCACGGGCAGGAACACGGCAATGGTAGTTGCCGTCGACGCGAACAGCGCCGGCACGACCTGACGTGTGCCGTCGTGTGCGGCCTGTTCGATCGGCATGCCGCCTTCCTTGAGCCGAATGATGTTGCCGGAGACGACGATGGCGCCTTCGACGACCATGCCGACGGCGAAGGCGAGACCCGCCAGCGAGATGACGTTGATGCTGCGACCCGCGAGGTCGAGCACACAGAACGTCGCCAGCAGGCAGATCGGAATCGTGCTCGCGATCAGCACCGTCGCGCGGGCATCGCGCATGAACCACCACACGCAGAAGAGTGCGAGCAGGGCGCCAACCACCAGATTCTCGACCAGCAGGCTCACGGCACGGTTGATGAACAGCGATGCATCGAACGATTGCTCGATGCCGAGGCCGCGCTGCTTGAGCGGCCCTTCGCGCAGCTCCGCGACGACCTGTTTCACTTGCTCGAGAGTGCTGAGCACGTTCGCACCCGGCGCACGCACGATGCGCAACCCGATCGCCGGGTTGCCGTTCTGATAAGAGAAGAACTGCCGGTCCGGCGGCCGCATCTCGACGGTCGCGAGGTCCGCGAGTCGCACGGGCTGACCGTCGCGCCACGCGAGCACGAGCTGCCCGAGGTCCTGAGCGTCATAGCGCCCGGTGTAGCGCAGTGAGTATTGCCGACGTCCGACATCGAGCTGACCGGCGGACACATTCGTCGCGCTCGCAGCCTGGCGTGCGATGTCCGGGATGCCAATGCCCAGCGCCGCGGCGCGCGCCAGGTCGAGAGTGATGCGCACATCGTCGGGCGGACCGCCCTGAACTTCGACCTGCGCAACGCCCGGCACCGATTCGATGCGCGGCTTGACGACGTCCTCGACGAAGCGGCGATAGCGCTCGATCGGCCCTTCGCTTCCCGGCAGCAGCTGCACGAAGAAGAACGACAGCTGCTGGTTCGAATCGCCGCCGTCGCCGCCGAGCTGCACGACCGGCCGGTCCGCATCGCGCGGTAACGGCGGCAGGCGGCTCATGCGGCCGATGACGTCGACCAGCGCCGATTTCATGTCGGTGCCGATCGCGAACGTCAGGAACACCTGGCTGCCGCCGGAATTCGCGTTGCCGTTGACTTCTTCAACGCCGGGCAGGCCCTGCAGCACCTGCTCCTGCGGCTCCAGCAGCTCCGCCTCGACTTCCTCGGGCGAGGCGCCGCGCCAGTTGGTGAGGATCCCGATCGTGGGCCGTTCGATGTCGGGAAACAGCTGCAGGGGCAGCTGCCTCAGGCTGAGGACGCCGAACAGGGAAATAAGTAAAACCGTGACGCCGATCGCGACGGGGTTACGGATGGCTCCTGCGATGATGCGCACCGATGACTCCCTGGATCTTGATTGCGGCGATTGGACCACCAAGCGACAAGCACGTTCGGCCTGGTGAGACCAAGCGACGGAAAAGCGCGATCAGACGTGCCTCGATGGGATGCTGCACGTAGGTCACTGGTTTATCTGGTGCTGAAGAATCGTCAACGGTCGCACCGATCGCTCGCACGCCGGCAGGTCAGCGATTAAGCTGTGCGCGATCGAAACAACGCCGCCAGGAATAAGCGCGGCGCCAAAACCCTTCAAAACTCATGGGAGTTCACCCGATGTCGACTTTGCGTGTTTCCAGTTTGCGTCTGCTGTGCGTCGCAGCTGTCGCATCGATTGCTGCGGGTTGCATGACGACGAAAGCCCCGGAATCCGCGGCGCCGCCTCCGCCGCCGGCCGCCGCCAAGGTCACCGACGTCACCGGCACGTGGGAGCTCAACGTCGAAAGCCCGATGGGCTCGCGCGCCTCGGACGCGGTCTTCACGCAGACCGGCGAGACGCTCGGCGGCAAGATGGTCAGCCCGCGCGGCGAAGTGCCGCTCACCGGTACGATCAAGGGTGACGCGGTCAACTTCAGCATCACTGTCAACGCGCAGGGTCAGACCCTGCAGATCGACTACACCGGCACGGTCACCGGCGACACGATGAGCGGCACGGTCGTGTTCGGTTCGTTCGGCGACGGGAAATGGACCGGTAAGAAGAAGATTTGACCGAGGTCGTCGTCACTCCCGGCGAGAGGCGGGCCACGCTGGCCGCTCTCGCCGTCGTCGTGCTGCTGAGCGCGCTCGACCAGACGGTCGTTTCCACGGCGATGCCACGCATCATCGAGCAGCTGCAGGGGCTGTCGATGTATGCGTGGGTCACGACGGCGTACATGCTGACGTCGACGGTCTCCGTGCCGATCTACGGCAAGCTCAGCGATCAATACGGCCGCAAAGGCATCCTGATTCTCGGTGTCGTGCTGTTCCTCGCGGGCTCTGCACTATGCGGGCTGAGCGGCGAGTTCGGTGCGCTGCCGCTGCTCGGCGGCGGCATGATGCAACTCATCGTGTGTCGCGCGATTCAGGGTCTCGGCGCCGGCGCGCTCATGACCGTGTCGTTCGCGATCATGGCGGACCTGTATCCGCCGCGCGAGCGCGGTCGATTGTTCGGTGTGTTCGGCTCGGTGTTCGGTATCGCCACGGTCGTGGGCCCGTTCGTCGGCGGCTTCCTGACCGATCACGGCACGTTCTACATGCTCGGTCATGAGGTCGCGGGCTGGCGCTGGGTTTTCTACGTCAACCTGCCGCTCGGTCTGCTGGCGCTCTTCATGATCATGTATCGCATGCCGGTGCTACGGCATGGCGCCGGCGGGCGCATCGATTATCTCGGCGCGGTGCTCGTCGTGCTGATGGCCGCGACGCTGCTGCTCGGACTCACGCTCGGCGGCACTTCCTATCCGTGGGACTCGCCGTACATTCTCGCGCTGTTCGCAACCGGCGGCGTCTCGCTCGCGATTTTTCTGTGGATCGAGACGCGCGCGACGCATCCGATACTGCCGCTGCATCTGTTTCGTATTCATGTGTTCCGCATGACGGCGCTCGCGTCGTTCGTGATGAGCACCGCATTTCTCGGCGTCGTGATGTTCATGCCGCTGTACATGCAGGTGGTGCAGGGGATCAACGCGACGCAGAGCGGCTTCGCCCTGCTGCCGTTGATGGGCGGCCTGATCGTCAGCAGCATCGTTTGCGGCCGGCTCGTCACGCGCACCGGCCGCTACAAGCCTTTCATGATCGGTGGCGGCATCGTGCTGATCTGCGGCGTGATTGCCCTGACCGGCATCGGACCGGACACGAGCAGCGCGGACCTTGCGTGGCGCCTGGTCCTCACGGGGGTGGGCCTCGGTCCGGCGCAGACACTGTTCAACCTGGTGATCCAGAACTCGGCGCCACCCGCCGAGATCGGCGTGGCTACCAGCACGGGACAGTTCGCTCGACAGATGGGCGCGACAGTCGGCGTCGCCGTGTTCGGCACGTTCCTCACGCACGGTTTGACTGAGGAGTTGCCGAAGCACGTACCGTTGCTGCCGGGCGCGAGCGAGCATCGCATCGATCTCGCGCACGCGCAGAGCCAGGCGATGAACGCAGGTGTGATTCGCGCGCGCGTCGACGACACGCTCGAGGAGCGTTTCGCCGTGCTCGATCGCGCGTACCACGAGGATGGCGCGGCGGTCAGCGAGATCCTCGGCGATCCGCGCATGCCCGAGCAGATCAAAGCAGCGTTGCGGGACGGCGGCGTGCGCGGTCGCATTCATCGTCAGCTCGTGCAGCACGCAGATACGGTCGAGAGCGAGCTGAAGTCGGGCGAGGAAGGACGCGAGCGCCTGCTGCAGGATCCGGAGTTGCCGGCAGGCGTGAGGCAGCAGCTCGCGGACATTCCAGTGCGCGCGCTGCGCGAGCCCGAGTTGATCGCCGGCGTCGGCAGGCTGTTTCGGGATGCGATCCTCGCGAAGGAGGATGCGCTCGTCGCGGCGACGGTTCAGCAATCGCTGCTGACGGTCCATGCAGCGATGTCGATTTACGGCAAGCAGCTGGTCGAGCGCGTCCAGCGCGGCATGAAGGTCGCGTTCGCGACCTCGATCGTGCACATGCTCGAACGCGCGCTGTGGATCGTCGGCCTCGCGGTGACGCTCGTGCTGTTCATTCCGGAAGTGCCGCTGCGCTCGCGTGCGGCGCCGGCGGCGGCGGCTGCAGCAGCCGATTAACCCAAGTTAATTTGTCTGGGCCTACTTCTTCTTGCTGCTGCTGCGGCGACGACCTGTCTTGCTCTTGCGACTGCTGCGTCGCTTCGGAACTTTGGCGCCGGAGCGTCGCGCTTCCGACAAGCCGATTGCGATCGCTTGCTTGCGGCTCTTCACCTTGCGGCCCGAGCGGCCACTGCGCAGCGTGCCGCGCTTGCGCTCGTGCATTGCACGCTTCACCTTCTGCGATGCTTTTTTGCTGTAACGGCGCGCCATTGCGCACTCTCCTCTTCCAGTTAGTCCCGCACCGGAACGCTCTGCCGACTTCGAGTGTTCCTAGCGCATGCAGGACCTCATCTGTCAGGCAATCAAGGAAAAGCGGCTGCTGGAGTTGCAGTACGACGGTCACTCGCGCAGGGTCGCGCCGCACATCTACGGCATCGATGCGGCTGGCGATGAGCTGCTGACGTGCTACGAAGTGTGGGGTGGCACAGACGGCGAACCCGCAGGCTGGCGGTCATTGCGACTCGCGGAAGTCTCGGAGGTGAAGCTTACGAGCAAACGCTTCGCGCCGCGGCCGGAGCAACAGCGTCGCGACGACCCGATCGCGCGCGTGTATTGCCAGGTGTGAAATAGAGAGATCTCTCGCCAAGGCGCAAAGAACGCCAAGGAAGAACGAGTTTTCGTTCCGGACAGATGAATCTTGGCGAGCTTGGCGTCTTGGCGAGAGGTCTTCTCTGCCTAATACAGTAAGAACTGCCGGCGCTCCTGTTCCCAGTCGCGCTCGTCTTTGCTCGCCGCGGCTTCGAGATCGGCCACGGTCGCGCTCGGATCGTCCACCCATTCGCGTAGCAGCGGACTGCCGTTGATCACATCGATCGCGAGCCGCGTTTCGTACTCGTACGGGAAGTCGCGCCAGAGCGGGTAGCTCGGCTGCAACTGTCGCAATGCCTTGAACGCGAGCGATTGCAATCGCCACGGTCGGAAGGCGTCGTGATCGTAGCTGGAATCTTCGACGTGAATTTGCAATCCGCTGCAGAGCTTGCCGACGTGCTTCTGAAAGGTCGGCTCGAACCAGCACTCGCGCAGCTTGCAGCCGTGTAGCCATTGCGGCGCGAGTCTGCGCATCGTTGTGAGTAGCGCGCGCGCGTCGATGTCGGGCGCGCCGAATAGCTCGAGCGGACGCGTCGTGCCGCGGCCTTCGGACAGCGTCGTGCCTTCGACCATCACCGTGCCCGCATATGCGCGCGCCATCCACAGATTCGCGGCGTTCGGACTCGGATTGATCCATGCGCGCTCGCCCAGCGGCCAACCGAAGCCGGGCGCTGCGCTCGGTTGCCAGCCTTGCATCTCGATGACCTTGTAATCCAGCGACAGTCGCAGCGTGTGCACGAACCAATGCGCGAGCTCGCCGAGCGTCAGGCCGTGACGCATCGGTAGCGGACCGGCGCCGACGAAGCTTTCCCAGCCTGCGCGCAAGCGGAAGCCTTCGATCGGCCGACCGGCCGGGTTCGGGCGGTCGAGAATCCAGACGCTCTTGCCGTGCGCTGCTGCTTCTTCGAGCACATAGCGCAGCGTGGTGATGAACGTGTAGATCCGGCAGCCCACGTCCTGCATGTCGACCAGCAGCACGTCGAACGTATCCATCATCGCTGCCGTCGGGCGGCGTACTTCGCCGTACAGACTGAAGACCGGGATGCCGTGCACGGGATCGTTGAACGTCGGCGACTCGACCATGTTGTCCTGCTTGTCGCCGCGCAGGCCGTGTTGCGGCCCGAATGCGGCAGCCACCGCCAAGTCGTCGAGTCGCGCGAGCGCGTCGAGCGAATGCGTGAGATCGGAGGTCACCGAAGCCGGGTGAGCGAGCAGTGCAAGCCGCTTGCCTTGCAGCGCGCTGCGCAGTGCGGGCTCGACGAGCAGGCGATCGATGCCGAACTTCATGCTTAGTCTCCTGCGCGCGGCAGCTGCAATACGAACCCGGCGTCGTTGTGGAAGTCCGCGTTGCCCGGCGGATGCTTCAGCGCCCAGTAGGAGATGACGCCTCGCTGATCTTCGAGCACGACGGCGAGCGCGAGTTGCAGCTCTTCGCGCGGCACGAGGCCGGAGCAATGCACGTCGATG
>Ga0209382_10011131_pt1 | contig 11182 bp, 6 predicted proteins | sample SoiMetdeltSBSDD5_FD_187599 | JGI IMG/M metagenome (GOLD analysis project Ga0209382, IMG submission 187599) | Bulk soil microbial communities from a Populus tree surrounding site in Tennessee, USA - Soil MetaG P. deltoides SBSDD5 (SPAdes) (version 2) | ecosystem: Environmental > Terrestrial >...
ATATGCCCTTTTGCTTTCGGAACATCTGCCCTCATCACTTAACTCGGTTTATTTTACAAATTCAGGGGCCGAAGCGGTTGAAGGTGCCATGAAACTTGCAAAAAGGGTAACCGGAAGGAGCGACATTATCGCCTTTGAAAAAAGCTATCATGGCTCAACACAGGGCGCGCTTAGCCTATTGGGAGACGAATACTGGAGAAACGCATTCAGACCACTGCTGCCGTCGGTATATCACTATGAGTATAACACATATGACGTACTAAACAGTATCAACACCAATACAGCCTGTGTGGTGATGGAAACCATACAGGCGGAGAGAGGTGTTTATAAACCTTCGGCGTCGTGGATGCAGGCGGTAAGAAAAAAGTGCTCAGAAACGGGAACACTGCTGATTCTGGATGAAATTCAGGCAGGTTTTGGCAGAACCGGCTCACTATGGGGATTTGAACAATATGAGATTGTGCCTGATATTCTTTTGCTCGGCAAGGCATTGGGAGGCGGTATGCCATTAGGGGCGTTCATAGCCGACAAAAACCTCATGAACCATCTTACACACGATCCTGTGCTCGGACACATCACTACATTCGGTGGACATCCTGTTTGCTGCGCTGCAGGAGTTGCAGCTTTTAAACATTTGCTGAAGAAAGAGATGGTTAAAAAGGTGGCCAAAAAAGAAAAACTGTTTCTTAAGCTTCTTCAACATCCTGCAATAAAAGAAGTGCGTACCTGTGGTCTGCTGATAGCTGTTGAGTTCCCGGAAGAAGCCTTTAATAAAAGGATAATTAATTATTGCATTCGCAACGGAGTGCTTACAGACTGGTTTTTGTTCGCGCCCGATTGTATGCGAATTGCTCCTCCATTGAATATTTCAACCAAAGAAATACAATCGGCTTGCGAAATTATCATTAAGGGGCTGGATGAATTGTATTATGCGTGAATTTATCAAAATGCAAGCCTGAAACTGCCAAAAATGCCGAACTTCTTTGACTTTTCAGGAGGCAGAGGTTGGGGGAACACGCGCCATACAAAGTCGACCCTGAACAATTTCAAAATATTATCTACTCCTGTTCCTACCTCGAGGTATGTATTGCCGTTAAGCGACTCAAAAGGAAATGCTCCTCCGGGAGGTGTGTTGAATATTTTGTTTTCTTCGCTTAATCCGCCCCACAACGCCCTGGCACTATAGAACTGACGGAACTTTAATTTCTTTAACAGCGGTATAAAGCGGAAAAGACCATTACCGATATTATGCTCGAAATTTACGCCGGCATATTTATCGTGAACGAATTCGAAACGGTTCATCAGGTTGAACGCATACTTATTATAGTAATAAATTTCATTACCCGGTGCAATGTCCAGCAACATGTATGGAAGCTTGCCGAAAGTTTTGCCTGCAAATAAATTATAATAAATGCTCCCGAATGGTGGCACCTTTTTGTAGTGAGAAACCCCTGCGCTTATTTTCGAATAATCGTACCTGCTTCCGAACATTCCCGAAACTCCCTTCATATATTTTAGCTCGGGGATCGGATGCTCGCTGCCAAGACTTATCCTGTTAAATGTGCTTTCAAGAAATTTCTCAAGAAAAGCATATCGTAACCTTACTCCTATTTCTGTTGTCTGAAGAATGCCGTCTTTTTGTCCGTCATAAATAGCCAGGGAAGGAAGATTTCTTAGCGGTTCAAACTCTTTATGAATGCCGGTAAGCAATGCAGAGAATCCGTTTCTGGTTTGCTGATAGAATTCCAGCCGCTTTTCATTGATCATTAAAAATTTGATCGGTACTCCCGTTTTCCGGATGGCCAGCGCGAAAATGTTGTCCTGGCTGATCTCGTCATAATACGTTTGGCCGAAATCAATGTCCTTTTTATATGACGCAGAGATGTAAGAGCGCGGGTTCTTATTGATGAGATACATTGCATCCATCTTATACTTCCACCGATGGTCGGCAAAGCCATAAGCCGCATAAGCATGAAGGAACCATTCCTTACTGAAATGTTTGTTTGTGCCCAGATCGAACCGCGTGCGCAAACCTTCAAGAGAGTTATAGGAGATCCAGTTATACCATGGACCGATCTCAAAATTTCCGATGTTCTTATATCCGATTGCTAAAAAGTAAACTGTTTCTTTCGCCCTTTTGAAAGCCGGAAGCTTTACCAGGGTGTCGATCATCTTATAAATACCGGTTTCCGTTTTGGTTAGCTCTTCGTGACGTGCGGTGTCCCAGAATATCTGTGGTTTCTCCCTGGCATCTTCAGGCAAAATCGTTTCTTCTAGTATCCTGTTTTTTGCAAGCTCATTTGTTACTGAAGGATCATCCACTTTTACATCCTGATATGTGGTGGTCTTTCTTCCGATGAAAGAAAGCTTTGAATTTCCGAGCGGAGATATATCCACAACAAATTTATCTTTTGAGAGGAACCAGGTTGTATCGTCGATCATTTTATATTCCTGGATAAGGCTTAGCTGGTCAATAAAATTGATGTTCGCCTCTTTAGAAAGACGCAGATTCATTTTCTGTACCGCAAATGTTGAATCGTGTATCCAGAAATCTCCTTCGAAAGTGTTCTGCCCTTTCCTTTTCGGAGTGAAGGACATATGTATCAGCCTTCTACCTCCCACGAACTGACTATCGAGCACACGGTATTTATAGTAATTGTCGCCATTGTCGCTGACAGGACTGATGAAGTTTTTATCAAAGACAGGTAGAAAATTGCTGTAGAAGTTGAGGTTAGCATCCATTCCGCCAAGCAGCTTGCTCACGCTTTCGTTGTTCATACCGATCGTTTTGGTCGCAACAAAAACTTCGCGGCGCTTGAGCGGATTTTTCTGAAAGTAATAGTTCGAAATACTTTCAGTGAGATAGATGGGAAGTATTGGTTTGCCCTCTGAAGTGTCTACATTATCGAAAATGAATTTGAAGTTCTTCAGCAGTTTCATTTCCTTCCATTTCTCTTTGTTGATATTTTTGATATCAAGTTCAAGCTTATTATACAGCTCGTATGAGAAATTGCTGAAGCGATACCTGTCGTTCATCGGCTTCCGCCTTACGATTCTTCTCCACATTAGCCATCCCCTGTCAATCTTTCTCTTCACCACTACTTCGGTTGCGTATTTTCCGCGTTCCATGAAGATCGTAATGTCGAGTACGTTTTTCACAGCCTTTGCAAGCACGGTACTGTCGAAGACAAACAGGTTGTCCTGGTAACCAACATAGGTAACTTCGAGTGTATCTCCTTTTGGCCATTGGTCGAGGCCAAAGGCAAATGTTCCAACGGAGTCAGTTAGTTTACCGATGCCGGATCTTTTGAACTGAATGGAAGCGAAAGGAATGCGCTCGTCACTATGAACATCTTTTACAACACCACGTACAATTATGTTTTGAGCCGACGCATAATTCGAAAAAGCAATTACGAATAAAGCTGATAGTATAACTCCATTAAATGTAGTCGGAAACCGGTGCATCAAAATAAAATTACATCAGAAATCTACTCCCATTGCGAAATGCATCAGGGGTTTGCCACGGAAGAATCCACGCATTTCCCATCCTGCATCAAGCCGCAGAAAATATCCCAGAAGTGTGCTTCTAACTCCAAAGCCGTAACCGCCCACAAAAGGACCAATACCGCCCGCTTTAAGCAACACAATTACGTCAGGCGTTGCAGCAGGATATATCATTTGCGGACGCTCTATCTTGTCATATGCACCGTTCCATGCAGAGCCCAGATCCACAAACTGTACAACCTGGAAGTTTCTGAGAAATGCGTTATTGATTGGCTTATTGAAGAGCGTTGAGAATACCGGCAACCTGAATTCACTGTTCATAATTACCGCATTGTTACCATTAGATACATTCTGCTTGAACCCTCTTAGATTTACTGCCAGCGATTGGTAAGCATAATCCTGATCCTGCGGTTTTACTTCGCTGTTGTATTTCGGGAACATCCATCCATCTACACCACCAAGATAATACACGATCTTCTGGTTACCCCACGAAAAGTCTGCTGCCGCACGGCCTGCCCAGATGAAGTTCCTGTAAATAGGAAAATAATAGCGAACATCAGTGCCAAGGTTGAAATTGAATTTGCCGGCTTTAGCGGGGCCTTCCTTTTTCTTGTTCAACTGTGAGTTGATGTCTGTGTATATTTTAAAACGGAGGCCATGCATGATGTTTGTTGCCTTGAGAATTGTATTATCATGCACATATTCAACGCGGCCGATAAAAAATGTTTGCCTGTTGAGGTCCGGCGTTTTAAGTGTGCTGGTATCCAGCCTTGTGCCTCTCACAACAACTTTGTCGGTCCTGACGCCGGCCGAAAAACGCAGGCTCTTTACCCTGTCGAACGGATACTTCACGATGCCCTGGTAAAGGTTACTGTATTGCTTTCCTTCATAAACTATGTCGGTGCCATTTATTCCCTGTACTCCGCCTATTTCAGTTTTACGGTAATACACGATTGAGTAGTCGAGTCTCTTCTTTAAATAGTCTGCTCTCGCAAACCATTCGCCACCGCCATCGAATAAGCTCTGGTTAACGGGTATGAACACACTGGAACCTGTTCCGCCACCGATATTTGTGCCTGTTCCCAGGCCGCCAATCAACGGCAGACGCAATGCTCCCGTGAAGCGTATATCTTCAAACAGGTCGAACACCGAAGCTTTTAGCATGCCGTTGAAGGCACCGCCGCTTTGCAACACTACAGGCAATGACCCTGTAAACGGTTCATATCTGTTGATGAGGATATCGTTATTGAAGGCGCTTGAAAAATTATCAACGGAAAATTTAAGCTTATACAGATAGTGTTTTGATTTTTGAAGAACTCCCTGTACAACAGGCTCTTCTTCAGGAAGCACCCGCAGTGATGAGTCGCCTGCTTCCGGCTCAAATTCCGATTCGAATATGTCTTCTTTCCTTACAGTTGTGTCTACTGGCAACGCCGGGCCATATTTTTTGGCCTCGCCGCTCCTGGTCTGCATATCAGCAATTGTTTTCTTCCGGTATTCTGTTGGCTTCGGATTAATATTTCTCCTCTTCAATGCGTTTTCATCAACTTTCAATTTGTAAAGGAATTTTAAGTTTCCTTCCTGCCGCACTTCACTTACCTGCCCGAGATCACCAGCAATTTTTGTTTCAAGCAATCCGCTCTGGTAATTTGAAATCGGAAAAACATAGGCCGAGTCATTGGTGATGGAGAATGCAAAAACAGAATCCGGTTCAGTTTTGTTTGCATTGCGCAGTGTTGTATCCAGATCAACACGGTCGGGATTACGCAATATGGTGCCATCAATCACATACACTGTATCCACTCCTGCGCGCCTGGTGGTAAAGTAGCCGGCATAACGATTGTTAACACCGTTCTCGTCACTAACAAACGTGAAATGCTGCGTATTGTATTGCATGGGATATCTTGCTTCACCATACTTCATATTGGTAAGCTGGGTGATCTGTCTGAATTCGGATTTGTTGAAATTGTCGGCGAGGAAAATATTGAACCGGTTAGACGGCACGCCGGTATCGCCACCTTTAATATTCGGATTCGGCCTGTTTGAAGAAAAGATTATACCTGATTTGTTTGGGAATGTTACGAAAGTGGCATCAAGATCGGCATATGAATCGTTCGTCACCTGTTCTATTTCGTTCTTGTCGTAATCGTAAACAAAAATATCCGATTGTCCGTTCTTTACGGCGCTCAGCAACAGCTGCGTTGGCTGAAGCATGAACTTCATGTCCTGTATCTGCTCAAAATCAGGAATGGTTTGTTTGTACCTCTTTATTCGTGCTGCGTTGTCGTAAACAAACATCTTTATTTTACCTTCTTCCCAGTAAATGCAGGCCAGCCGCGTTCCCTTACCGTCCCACGCGAGTAGCGGATAGTTGGGATTCACTTCATTCTCATTTGTTTTGACACCTGTGCGAAGGAGTATTTTCCTTTCAGAAAGATTGTTGTAAAGCACAACATAGTATTTACCTTTTTTGTACTCTACTACTGCATAGGTCTGCGTTCTTGGATTTGGGTTGGCAGTGAAATGAATATAATCCTTATTGTGTTTTATTTCCTCAACGATTGAAATGGTGCCTTTCGGAAAATTTCTTCTGCCGCGGATATCCTGGTAATATTTTTCTTCATTTGTGGTCATGAAATCGCGCAATACTTCTTTAAATTTCTTTTTTGCGATACGCTGTGACGCAGTGTTCAAATTCCTATATACCCTGGCGAGGTAAAGAAAGTAGGTAACGTTTTCCTTTTTATATTTTTCGGCGATGTAATTCCAGAAGGCATGTCCCGCGAGTAACGGTTTCTTATATGCGAACTGATAAAAATTCCGGTATTCACCAGACAACAGAGCCGATTTCAGCTGGTCGTCGAGTTCAGTGCTCCAGTTTTCTGCGACATAATCAATGTATCCATCAACCAGCCACTGAGGCAGGTCGAGTAATGCCTGGTTGGCGGCAAATTCTCCAAGATCATCACCGAAGAGAATGTTCTCAACAAGAGTTCGTGCAATGCCCTGTCGTACCTGCCTGCGGAGATGCGAGTGGTTACCGTCGAAGTAAATGATCATCTTGTTGTTTACCAGCTTGGTTATGCCCCCTGTAGTTTGCCAATCGAGCGACAGCCCGATATTTGATTGCCTCAACTCATCAAAATCATTATAGATTGCAATGTTGGCGCGACGCTGTAAACCGTATTCGACAAATTTTTCAATTTCCGGAAGCTCCTGTTCGGCGATCTGGGCTACATACCTGGCGATCGTTGCGCCATTCTGATAATAGTATGCATTAAAGTTATCGGTCTGTATATATTCCCATTTGAACTTTCTGTATTGAACCCTGTTCTTTCCAAACTCTACTGTGCTTACTTGCGAAAACAGGTCAGAGGTTATTATCAGGAGGGTACAGGCAAGAACAATTATTTTTCTCCCCTTCAACTTATTCTGGTGAAATTGCATAGCCGTTCTTTGTTGTTTTAAAGTTATAACAATCCCTACTTTCGGTAAAAATTCAAATTTAGCTAATCCACAACGCTTTATGCTTAAAATCCAGCAGTTTACCTTCAATCCTGTTCAGGAGAATACTTACGTAATTTTTAACGAGAAAGGTGCGTGTGCGATTATTGATCCGGGTTGTTACTTTGATAACGAATACAAAGAATTAACAGATTTCATTCATACGAATAACCTCGTGCCTAAATGTTTGTTAAATACACATTGCCACCTTGATCATATTTTCGGAAATAAACGCATCGCCGGGCTTTATAACCTGCAGCTTCAGATGCATCCAAACGAAAAGTCGCTTTTCGATTATGCTCCCGCTTCCGGAGAAATGTGGGGTCTGCCTTTCACGAACTACGACGGCCCCCTGATTTTCATAAATGACGGAGATAAGATCAAGCTTGATAACGATGAGTTGGAAGTTATATTAACACCCGGTCACTCGCCCGGTAGCGTTAGCTTTTACAGCACCGAGGCGAAGTTTGTTGTATCAGGGGATGTGCTCTTCAGGTCGGGGATCGGCCGCACCGATCTGCCCGGAGGAAATTTTGATGTTTTGATAAAAAGTATCAGGACCAGACTTTTCACCTTGCCCGACGATGTTGTGGTGTATTCCGGCCACGGTCCCGAAACGACAATAGGAGAGGAGAAAACAAACAACCCATTCCTGGTTTAGGTGGTGCCATAAAAGTACCTGCCAATAAACGGCAGCCTCTGCAGCTCTTTCGATTCTACCCTGATTATCAGTATGCCGAACAACGCCATGAACAGCATGCCGGTACCGAAATAAAAATAATTGTATCCCTTCCATTCGGGGTTTAGCTGGTTTGCTATCAGCTCGTGCAGTCCATACAGGATCGCAGAAACTCCAAGATATGCCAGCAACTTCTTTTTCGGGTATGGGATGGGGTAATACTTCTGACCCTGAATGTAACTCACCACCATCATAAATGCATAGCAGATAAATGTCGCCCATGCGGCACCGGTATAGCCCAAACCCGGGATCCACCATATATTGAGCAACAAAGTGATCACTGCACCGGCGATAGTGATATATGCACCAAACATGTTTTTATTTGTGAGCTTATACCAGATTGAAAGATTGTAATAAATACCGAGGAACACAGAAGCCATTGCCAGGATCGGAACGATATGAATGCCTTCAGCATATTCCCTGAATTTTGAAGCAATAAGCAGCTGCCAGAAGTCGAGGAACAACGCGATGATCAGGAACATAAAACAGCATGCGATCACAAAAAATTTCATCACTCTTGCGTATATCTTTTTCGCATCTTCCCGGCCCGATTGGTTAAAGAAAAACGGTTCTGCTGCGAGCCGGAAAATTTGTATGAAAATAGTAATGAGTACCGCGAGTTTGTAGTTGGCGCCGAAAATTCCCAGCTCGCGGTCCTGCTGCAGAGAGGTACCAACCGCAACCTTCCTGTATATAACGCGGCTTAGCAGTTCATTTATCATTCCACCAAAGCCAACGATAAGTAACGGGTATGAATAGATCATTACATCTCTCCATAGTTTCTTATCAAAAACAAACCTTAGCTGTTTTATCTCGGGGTATAATAACATTAAGGAAGCGGCAGAGCCGGCAAGATTTCCCAGAATAAAATATCCAACGCCTATTTTGGGATCGTAAAGTGCGCCCAGTATCGTTTGCGGGTCTGTTTCATATGCCTTCTTAGCGACGAAAAGAAAAAAGAACACAACGGCGATGTTTATGAATATCGACGCCATGTTCACGAGGGCATAACGCGCTGGCCGTTCTTCAAGGCGCAATTGCGATTGCGGTATCACAATTAGCGTGTCGAAAAAAATTATCCAGATCATCCAGGTAACATAATCGGGATGATTTCGGAGCTCAAGAAATTCTGTGAGTGGCTCTTTAAAGACAAAAAGTAGAAGAGTTAGAAATACCGTTGAAAGAATTATAGATATGCTCAGCGTGTTATACAATACTTTGCGATCGCTGGTTTGAGCGAACCTGAAATAACTTGTTTCAAGTCCGTATGTAAAGATTACATTCAGAAAAGGAATCACGGCGTAAACCTGCGTAAGGTCGCTTGTGGTGGCTGCGTCGAAGAGGCGAAAACCGAGCAGTGTTAATCCGTAGTTGAGAAAGCGGCTGAAGATCTTGGGCACGCCGTACCATAATGTGTGACCCGCCAGTTTTTTAATACCGCTCAACGATGCTGTTTTGGCAATAAAATTAAAGGATATTGTTGATGTTGTTCTATTATGTCATATTTGTATCAGCATTTGCTTACCATTAAAAATATTTTTATGAAAACGTTTATACTGACTGTAATCGGATCCTTGCTTTTTGGCGCCAGCACGTTTGCACAAACGGATCCGATCGAAGGAACGATTGAATATCAGAAGGGCGTTAAACGCGCCGCAGTGATCGAGCTTCCGTTTCCCCCTGATATAGTTGAAGGCGCTTTGAAGGAACATCTCGCAAAGAGTGGCGTTAAGGAAGAGCGGCTGAAAGGCATGCAGGTTTTTAAGAATGCACGTCTTACCCCGACAGACGGCGAAGCCGCCGATCTTTACTTCAAGGTTGACAGAAAGAGCAGAAGAGATGATAACACTTCGATCGTTTATCTGATCATCGGGCGGCCAAATGAAAATGTCGCACTTCGTACAGCAGACGACGCTTACCGTATTCAGGATGCAAAAGCATTTCTTGGAAGCTTTCAACCACAGGCACAATCATACGAACTTGAGCAAAACATCTCAAGGAACGAAGACAACATAAAAAAGTCTGAAAGAAAAATGAACGATTTGCAGGACGACCGTAAAAGGCTGGAGAAGAAAATCCAGGAGCAGCAACAGGAACTTGACCGGCTGAAATCCGAAAGAGAAACATTGTTGGGAAAACGTCAAAAATAAATGTCATTCAAACCGCGGATCGCTGATCAGTGCGCTGTCGGTAAGAGCTTTCAGAAATTCTTCAATATAAAATTTCTCAAGTGCTGTAAGGGGTATGCCGTTTTCCAGCAAGGGATCGAGCGTTGGTGATGCCGGTATCTGAGAAGAATAATGATCCAGTAGCTGACCCACTGCGATATATCTTCCATCATGCGCGAAATAACCGGTCAAAGCAACGTTTCGCAAGCTGGGCACCTTGAATTTTAACGAATCTGCCGGATCCCCCGTCACTTCCATCCTTCCATAATCAACATGAAACGGCGTGGTACCAATACCGTTATTGCGGTAACTATGATCAGTGAACAGCGGCTCGGAATGGCAAGATGCGCATTTTGCCTTGAAAAGATCATAGCCATTCTGTTCAGAGGAATTGAAAGTTGCAGATCCCGCTTTTACTTTATCGTATTTGGAATCAGCCGATACAAGCATCACTATAAACTGTGTGAGAGCCTTTGCCATCCGGTCGCCGGTGATGTTGTCATCGCCGAAAGCTTCTGCAAACATTCTTCTGTATGCTGTATCGGCCTTCAATTTTTCCGTAACGGTTGCCTCAGTTTCACCCATCTTTTCGGGGGCCGTCATGCAAGCCATTGGCTGGTCAGACAATTTTTTCGTGCGCCCGTCCCACTCAAATTCATGCTCCCATGCCATGTTAAAAATTACAGGAACATTTCGCCTCGTGTGCTGGTGGTTCGTACCATGTCCGAGGTCATGATCAAATGTGGTATAAGCCGCCTGCTGCTGGTGACATGATGAGCAGGTTACATCAAGGTGGGAGGAAAGCCGGTTGTCGTGAAATAATCTTCTACCCAGTGCGAAGCCTTCCTCTGTAATAGGGTTCTCATTAAAATCATATACAGGAGCCGGAAAATTGTTGGGCACTGTGAAAGCAAGAGGTGTGGTTCTTCTTCTCGCCGTATCCGATTTTCTGCATGAGGATATGATAATCGTACCGGCACTGATTACACTGGCAAGCAGGATCAATATCCCCGTTTTAGTATTCATTGAAACGGAATTTCTGCCGGCTTTGCTTTTGTTCTGATGCTCGTTTTTTTGATTCCAGCCGTTTAGCTCTTGCTCCGGCCGAAGGTTTGGTGGCTATCCTCTTTTTTTCCTTTTTGAGGGCCTGCTTTAGCAATTCATTCATTTTCATCACAACATCTGCTTTATTGCTGAGCTGTGACCGGTGAACCTGGCTGCGGACCTGCAATATTCCCGCTGCGTTGATCCTGTTTTTTAATCGTGC
>Ga0209382_10011132_pt1 | contig 11181 bp, 6 predicted proteins | sample SoiMetdeltSBSDD5_FD_187599 | JGI IMG/M metagenome (GOLD analysis project Ga0209382, IMG submission 187599) | Bulk soil microbial communities from a Populus tree surrounding site in Tennessee, USA - Soil MetaG P. deltoides SBSDD5 (SPAdes) (version 2) | ecosystem: Environmental > Terrestrial >...
GTCGCGGTCGCCGTGCTGGTCTCGCTGTTCGTGTCGTTCACGCTGACCCCGATGCTGTCGGCGCGCATGCTGCGCGTCCACGGCTCGCAGAACGCCCTGTCGCGCGCGATCGAGCGCTTCCTCGACGGTATCGAGCACATCTACCGCCGCCTGCTCGGCACCGCCCTCCGCCACCGCGCGTTCACCCTGATCGCCGCCTTCCTGCTGCTGGTCGGATCGTGCGCCATCAGCTCGCGGGTCAAGACCGAGTTCCTGCCCGCGGTCGACCAGTCGCAGTTCACCCTCGACGTCGAGCTGCCGACCGGGACCTCGCTCGACACCACGACCGCGGTGATCGAGACCGTCGCCGCCGACGTCCGCAAGCGCATGCCCGGCGTCGACAACACCTTCGTGACCATCGGCAGCGGCGCCCAGGGCCAGGTCAACGTCGGCAAGATCCAGATCAACCTGGTCCGGCCCCACGCCCGCGGCTACACCCAGCTCGACGCGATGGCCTGGCTGCGCGAGCGCTACGCGCCGCTGTCCGGCAAGGGGCTCAAGCTCGCCGTCAACCAGCTCAACCTGGTCGGCGGCGACTCCGGCTTCAAGAGCCAGCCGATCCAGTACAACCTGCGCGGCAAGGACATGGACGAGCTGACCAAGGCGGCCGACGACCTCAAGGCCGCGCTGGCCAAGGTCCACGGCTTCGTCGACATCGACTCGACCTACCGCGCCGGCAAGCCGCAGATCGAGATCGAGCCCAACCGGGCCGCCGCCGCCGAGCTCGGCGTGCCGATCGCGGCCATCGCGACCACCCTGCGCGCCCTGGTCGCCGGCGACAAGGTCACCGAGTACAAGGAGGGGGTCGACATCCACGACGTCAAGCTCAAGCTGCCCGAGGAGGTCGAAGCCAACCTGACCACGCTGTCCAACCTGACCGTGCGGGGGTCGAACGGCCAGCTGGTCGCCCTCGACGCCGTGGTCGCCGTCGACCGCGGCCTCGGCCCGAGCGAGATCGACCGCCAGGCCCGCATGCGGCAGATCACGATCCTGGCCGGCCTCGACGGCATCGTCCTCGGCGAGGCGACCAAGGCGCTCGACGAGGCGTCGAAGAAGGTGGTGCCGACGTCGATCGTCACCGAGACCTCCGGCATGGGCCAGATCATGCAGGAGTCGTTCGGCTACATGTTCGTGGCCCTGATCCTGGCCATCATCCTCGTCTACATGATCCTGGCCGCGCAGTTCGAGAGCCTGATCCACCCGTTCACGATCATGCTGTCGCTGCCGCTGTCGGTGGTCGGCGCCTTCGGCGGCCTCTTCCTCGCCGGCCAGACCCTCAACATCTTCTCGATGATCGGCCTCATCATGCTGATGGGCCTGGTCACCAAGAACGCCATCCTCCTGGTCGACTTCGCCAACAAGAAGAAGAGCGAGGGGCTGCCGACCCACGAGGCGCTGCTCGCCGCCGGCCCGATCCGGCTGCGGCCGATCCTCATGACCACCGCCGCCATGATCCTCGGCATGCTGCCGGTGGCGCTGTCGTTCGGCGAGAGCGGCGGCCAGCGCGCGCCGATGGCGGTGGTCGTGATCGGCGGCCTCCTGACCTCGACGCTGCTCACGCTGGTCGTGGTCCCGGTGGTCTACTCGCTGGTCGAGGGGCTGCGCGCGCGGGTCCGCCGCGGCCGGCCGCCGACCGCGACCGCGACCGCGACCGCCGGCGACGAGTGATCGCCATGGCCGGGGCCGCCGCCGGTGCCACCGACGACCTGCGCTTCGAGATCCGCAGCGCGCTCGGCCAGGGCGGCACCGGCGTGGTCTACCGCGCCTTCGACCGCCGGCTCGGCCGCGAGGTCGCGCTCAAGGTCCTGCGCCACGGCAGCGGCCGCGACCTGTACCGCTTCAAGCGCGAGTTCCGCGGCATCGCCGACCTGGTCCATCCCAACCTGATCGGCCTGCACGAGCTGCACACCACCGGCGACGACTGGTTCTTCACCATGGACCTCGTCGACGGCGTGTCGTTCATGGAGTGGGTGCGGCCGGCGCCCGAGCCGCGCTCGGCGACCTGGGACGGCGACGACGACGGCACCACCGAGACCGCGACCCGGCGCCAGCCGCGCAGCCGGCAGGACGTCATCGACACCGCCCTCGATCCCGACCGGCTGCGCGCCGCCCTGCCCCAGCTCGTCGACGGCGTGCTCGCCCTGCACGTGGCCGGCAAGCTGCACCGCGATCTCAAGCCGTCCAACGTCCTGGTCGGCCGCGACGGCCGCGTCGTCGTCCTCGACTTCGGCCTGATCGCCGCCGTCGACCCCGGCCGCAGCGACCTGACCCACGTCGACGCCGCGGTCGGAACCCCGGCGTACATGTCGCCGGAGCAGGCCAGCGACCTGGCGCTCGACGAGGCCAGCGACTGGTACGCGGTCGGCGTCATGCTGTACGAGGCGCTGGTCGGCCACCGCCCGTTCGAGGGCGCCGCCGACAGCGTGCTGCGCCGCAAGCAGCTCGAGGCGCCGCCGGCGCCGCGCGCCCTCGACCCGTCGGTGCCGGCCGATCTCGACGCCCTGTGCACGCGCCTGCTCGCCATCGAGCCCGGCAAGCGGCCCGGCGGCCGCGCCGTCCTGGCGGCGCTCGGCGCGGCGCCGTCGCCGGCGACCGTCGAGATCGAGCGCGCCGCCGCCAGCCGCCCGTTCGTCGGCCGCGCCGACGAGCTGGCCGCGCTGCGCGCCGCCTTCGGCGACGCCCGCACCGCCGGCGTCGCCGTCTTCGTCAGCGGCGACTCCGGCATCGGCAAGTCGCAGCTGGTGCGGACCTTCCTCGACGAGCTCGCCGGCGAGGCGCTGGTGCTCGAGGGCCGCTGCTTCGAGCGCGAGTCGGTGCCGTTCCGGACCCTCGACACGGTCGTCGACGCCCTGACCGCCGCGCTGCTGCGCCGGGGCGACGGCCGGGTCGCCGAGGTCCTGCCGCGCGAGGTCGCCGCCCTGGCCCGCCTGTTCCCGGTGCTGCGCCGGGTGCCGGCGATCGCCAACCTCGCGCTGGTGTCGGCGCTGCCGCAGAACCCGCAGGAGCTGCGCCGCCGCGGCTTCGACGCCCTGCGCGAGATCCTGGGCCGCCTCGCCGCCGATCAGCCGCTGGTGGTCGCCATCGACGACCTGCAGTGGGGCGACGCCGACAGCGCGGTCTTCCTGTCCGAGCTGGTCCACCAGCCGGAGCCGATCCTGCTCCTGCTCGTCCACCGCCGCGAGGACGACGCCGGCATCGTGCGCGCGGTGCGCGCCGATCGCACCGGCCTCGGCGGCGGCGACTGCCGCGCCCTCGAGCTGGCGCCGCTGTCGGAGGCCGACGCCCGCGCCCTGGTGCAGAGCCTCGGCGCCAGCGACAGCACCGTGACCCGCGTCCTCCGCGACGCCGGCGGCCACCCGCTCTTCCTCGCCGAGCTGGCGCGCACCACCACCACCATCACCGACGGCGTGCCGCCGAGCCTCGACGAGCTGATCCAGCGCCGGATCGCGCGCCTGCCGGCGCCGGCGGCCGCGCTCCTGCGCACCGCCGCGGTCGCCGCCCGGCCGCTGCCGCTCGCGCTCGCCGCGCGCGCCGCCGACGTCGACGTCGCCGGCGCCCCGTTCGCGGCGCTGCGCGCCGAGCGCCTGGCCCGGGTCCGCGTCGACGACTCCGACGCGATGGCGATCGAGCCGTACCACGACCGGGTCCGCGCCGCGGTGGTCGCCGCCCTCGATCCCGACGAGCTGCGCCGGACCCACGAGGGCCTGGCCCGGATCTACGAGGCCGCCGGCGACTCCGGCGATCGCGAGGCGCTGGTCGCGCACTGGCTCGCCGCCGGCCAGCCGGCGCGCGCCGCCGGCCACGCGGCCGCCGCCGCCGCCGCCGCCGAGGCCGCCCTCGCCTTCCACCGCGCCGCCGATCTCTACGCGCTCGCCCTCGCCCACGGCGGCGACGACGGCGACCGCGCCGAGCTCCAGCGGCGGCGCGCCGAGGCGCTGACCAGCGCCGGCCGCCTCGACGAGGCGATCGACGCCTTCGGCGCCGCCGCCGCCGGCCGCTCCGGCCTGGCCCGACTCGAGCTCGATCGCCGGCGGCTCGAGCAGATCCTGCGCCGCGGCCGCCTCGCCGAGGGGCTGGCGCTGGCGCAGGGGATGCTGGGCGAGGTCGGTATCCGCCTGCCGCCGACCCGCGCCGGCCGGCTGCGCGGCATGGTGGCGCAGCGCCTCCGGCTCCGCCTGCGCGGCCTCGGCTTCGCCGAGCGCGCCGCCGACGCCATCGCGCCCGAGCAGCTGCACAAGGTCGACCTCCTCTTCTCGGTGGCGACCAGCCTCGGCATGGTCGAGCCGGTCAGCGGCCAGCTGGTGCAGGCGCACTACCTGCGCGCCGCCCTCGACAGCGGCGAGCTGCACCGCGCCTGCAGCGCGCTGTCGATCGAGCTCGGCTACATCGGCCTGATCGGCAGCCGAGCGGCGCGCCGGGTCGACGACGTCATCGCGCGGGTCGGGGCGCTGGCGGAGCGGATCGACGACCCGTACGTGCGCGGGCGCGCGACCACGATGTGCGGCCTGGGCAGCTTCCTGCTCGGCCGCTGGCGCGAGGCGGCGACCCTGTGCCCGGCCGGCCTCGAGCTCATGTACCAGCGCGGCGTCGGCGTGCGCTGGGACTTCGACGTGATCGAGCTGGTGCAGCTGGCCGCGCTGATCTACCTCGGCGACACCGCCGAGGTCGCGCGGCTGGTGCCGGGCCGGCTGCGCGATGCCACCGAGCGCGGCGATCTGTATGCGCCCGGCGAGCTGCGCGGCGGCCGCGGCAACATCGCCTGGCTCGTCCTCGGCCGGCCCGACGAGGCGCGCGGACAGCTGGCCGCGGTCGAGCTGCCGCTGCCGGCGCCCGCCGACTTCCAGCTGCGCCACCTCGATCAGCTCGTCGCGCGCACGCAGATCGAGCTCTACGCCGGCGACGCCGCCGCGGCGTGGGCCGCCGTCGAGGCGGCGTGGCCGACCCTCGACGCCGCGCTGCTCCTGCGCCACGCGCAGCTCCTGCGGATCGAGGCCCGCTTCGCGCGCGCCCGCGCCGCCATCGCGCGCGCGCTGACCGTGCCGGCGGCCGCCGAGCGCAGGCCGCTGCTGGCGGAAGCCCGGCGGCTCGGCCGCGGCCTCCGCCGCGAGGGCGCCGACTGGGCGGCCGCGGTCGCGACCCAGGTCGCGGCGATGGTGGCGATCGTCTCCGGCGACGCCGGCGCGGCGGTCGCCCGCCTCGTCGAGGCCGAGCGCGGCTACGCGGCGTCGGACATGCAGCTGCACGCGACGGTGGTGCGCCTGCGGCGGGGCCAGGTCGAGGGCGGCGACACGGGCGCCGCGATCGCCGACGCCGCGCGCGACGCGATGCGGCAGCGCGGCATCGTCGAGCCGGAGGCGATGGCGCGGATGCTCTGTCCGTGGCCGGCCTGACCGGCTGCGCGATCGCGCCGTCGGTGGGACTCGCAGGCGCAGCCGCGGCCGCGACGGCCCGCAAGCGGTGCGCGCGACGCGCTGTGACGCTCGCCCCGATCCGCGATCTTCGACGGGGCATATCCCGTGCAGTCGTCAGAGGCGTGCGCTAGAGACTGAGCAGGAGGGCAGCGTCATGGCAGTCTCATCTCATCCTGGGCATCCGGGACGGCTCCTCGAGACGACGACGATCACCAGCTTGCTGTCGGCCGCCGACTGGGCCGGTGAGCACGCCGAGCCGGACACCCTGCGCGAGGTCGCGCGGATCCTGGCCCCGTGCCTCGCCGCGCCCGAGCAGATCGAGCTGCAGGAGATCGCGCGGCTGGCGCAGACCGATCTCATGACCGCGATCGGCCGCTGGCTCCTCCTGAGCCAGCAGCTGAAGGTGCAGCTCGCCGACCCGGCCACCGGCGAGTGGCCGTCGGCCTAGATCTGAGTCTCGGCTCAGCCTCGGCTCAGCCTCGGCTCAGCCGTCGGCGTCGCTGATCCGCCGGCGCGGATCCGGGTGCGCCGTCGCGATCGGCTCGGCGTTGGTTTCGCCGCTCGACAGCTTCTCGTGGCCGTGCGGGTTGTCGCTGCGCGCGATCGATTCGCGCTGCGCGCGATCGGCGCCGCTCTCGGCGACCGGGTGACGGCTGCCCGGCCGCCCGCTGGCGAGGGTGTGGCCCTCGCCGGGGCGCGGCGCGTGGTGCGGCGGCGGCGGCGACTCGGTCTCCTCGCGCCAGTGGAACAGCTCGCGCCACGGCGAGCCGAGGTTGCGGCGCAGGAGCACCTGGCTGTCGGGGCCGAGCTCGTCGGCGAGCAGCTGGCAGATGACGTGGGCGTGCTCGACGGCGACCGCCCGCGGCAGCGACGCACGCGCCGCCAGGTCGTCGTACGGATCCTCCTTCCACGGTCCGGCGGCCCGGTGCGCCTCGCGCACCCGCGCCGCCAGTGACGGCGGCAGGTCGGCCGCCACCGTCTCGGCCTCCGCCGTCGACAGCGCCGCCGCCAGCTCGGCGAGGGTGGCCTCCAGCGCGCGCCGGATCGCGTCGAGATCGGCCATGCCGGTGCGCGCCGCGACGCGCGCGATGAGCTCATCGGCGACGATCATCGGAACCTCCGCTGGTGGATCGACCGGTCAGACGGCGCCGGCCGACCGGATCCGGCCCGCGATGTACATGGCGAGCCCGCCGCCCAGGCAGACGAAGGCGAGGAAGGCGATGCCGCCGGCGTCGCCGGTGTAGCCGCCGACCCCGAGCACGGCGCCCGCCGCGAGCAGGAGCAGCCCCATCGTCTTGAGCCCCGCCCCCGACGGACCATCGTCCAGGTCGGGCCGCGGCACGTCCTCGGCCGTGTCGGTCAGCTGCACTCCGCAGTGATGACACCGAACCGCCGATTCCAGGATGTCTCCGGCGCAGAAGGGACACTTCATCGAACGTCCTCCTCCGGCTACTGGATCGACTCTATGCCTACATCCGGCCGGTCGCAACGCGGGCGTGGAGGCGCGCGGATGTGGCCGACAACATGGGTGTGCTGGCGCCTGGTACGCACACCGGGGATCGACGCCCGTCTGGAAGTCGGCCGCGATCCGGGACAGCCCGTTGGCAATGGACAGTCACCCGCAGGGGACGACAGAATCACCCCATGCGAAAGGAAGGGGTCGATCGCGGTGCGATCACCGTCGTCGACACGCCCCGGCGCGCGCGCGTGTCGGCGGTGACACCGGCGACGCTGCCCACGGAGCGATACAAGGACGAGGGCGAGATCGCCCGCGGCGGCACCAGCTCCGTCCACATGATCTACGACAAGGCGCTCCTGCGCCGGAACGCCATGAAGGTGCTGTCGTCGCGGCTCGACCAGTTCGCCGACGATCGCCAGCGCTTCATCGAGGAGGCCCAGATCACCGGACAGCTCGATCACCCCAACGTCGTCCCGATCCACGAGCTCAGCCTCACCAGCGAGGGCGCGCTCTGCTTCACGATGAAGCTGATCGAGGGCCACACGATGGAGGAGATGCTGGATGCGCGCCGCCACGAGGTGCGCCGGCTCGACTGGGTGGCCGCCTTCCTCGACATCCTCATCAAGGTCTGCGACGCGGTCGCCTTCGCCCATAGCCGCGGCGTCATCCACCGCGACCTCAAGCCGGGCAACATCATGGTCGGCGGATTCGGACAGGTCTACGTCATGGACTGGGGCCTGGCCCGCCTCGTCGACGGCCACCACGAGGTGGTCATCGGGCGCGATCGCCGCCGGCAGTCGCTCGACGTCCCCGGCGACGTGCTCGGCACCGTCGCCTACATGCCGCCCGAGCAGGCCTACGGCGACCACGACGCCACCGACGAGCGCTCCGACATCTTCGCGCTCGGCGCCACCCTGTACCAGATCCTCACCGGCCAGCCGCCGTACGAGGACGAGGACGACGACCGCCAGATCGCCGCCGCCCGCGCCGGCTCCATCAAGCCGATCGACCAGTTCTCGACCGCGGCGCGCATGCCGCGCGCCCTGTGCCGCATCGCGATGAAGGCGATGTCGTTCGATCCCGCCGACCGCTATCCGTCGGCGTCGGCGCTGCGCGACGACCTGTTCGTCCAGCTCCGCGGCGGCGCCGATCTGCCGCAGCGCACCTACGCCGCCGGCGAGGTCATCATGGAGGAAGGCGAGCCGGGCGACGCCGCCTACATCATCGTCCACGGCACCTGCAGCGCCTCCAAGCTCGTCGACGGCCAGCCGGTCGATCTGCGGATCATGGGCCCGGGCGAGGTCTTCGGCGAGACCGCCATCCTGTCCGGCCAGCCGCGCACCGCCACCGTGCGCGCCCTCGAGCCGCTGACGGTGCAGGTGGTGAGCCCCGAGGAGCTCGAGGAGGCCGTCGGCATGCACACCGGGCTCGGCCAGTTCGTCCGCGCGCTCGCCGACCGGTTCCGCGAGGTCGACGAGCGCGTCACCCGCCTCGAGGCCGAGATCGAGGCGCGCGTCGAGGACCGCCTCATGACCGGGCGCAGGACCCCGAGTCGCTGACGTCCTGCACGTGTCGCCGAATGGGCGCGCAGGGTATTGACTGGGACGGGCTCCTGGATAGACTGCAGACCCCCAAGCGAACGTGGCGGAATTGGTAGACGCGCTGGATTCAGGTTCCAGTGGGTAACACCGTGGGGGTTCGAGTCCCCCCGTTCGCACTGCCAAGTTGCTAGAACCACTTCGGTTCTGGCAGCGGGCGGCGGCCCTCGCGGGCCGCGCCCGGCGGGCCGAGACGAGCGCCGCGGCGGCGCCCGATCGCGCCGCCCTCGATCGCGATCGGCGGCGACGCTCACGCCCCCGCACCGGGAGTCTCATGCACCTCGATGCTCGCGAAAGCGCGGGGTTGATCGCGCTGCTCCGCTAGACTTGTCACCGGGAGGCGGCTTACCATCAGAACGCCGGGCGCCGGCTCGGCTTGCTTCCGTAATGGCCAAGCTCATCGTCATCTCCGGGGACGAGCGCCAGGAATTCGAGCTCGCCGCCTTCAACACGATCGGGCGCCATCCGGACAACACCATCCAGGTCCTGGACCGGATCATCTCGAAGGAGCATGCCCAGGTCCAGCGCGCCGGTGACGGTCGCTACCTGCTCCGCGACCTGCGCTCCCTGAACGGCACGTTCGTCCGCGGCGAGCGCGTCGGCGAGTACTACCTCGCCGACGGCGACGAGATCACGATGGGCTCGACCCGCCTGCTCTTCGTCGACAAGCCGGCCGAGGAGGAGCCGCTGCACCGGGTCACCATCGCGCCCGGCCTCACCGAGAGCCACATCCGGCAGCGGATCCAGGCGTCGACCGGCGACTTCATGCCGGAGCGCCAGATCACCGACGACAAGATCCTGCGCCGCGACTACGAGCGCCTGCGCATCGGCCACGAGCTGGCGCGCGCGGTCGGGTCCGAGCTCGATCTCGAGAAGCTGCTGCCGAAGATCCTCGACAAGGCGTTCGAGCTGGTCGGCGCCGACCGCGGCGCCATCCTGCTCACCGACGACCGCGGCGAGTTGGTGCCCCGCTACGTCAAGACCCGCACCGGCCGCGGCGACGCCAACATCGTGCTGTCGCGGACGGTGATGGCCGAGGTCACCAACAACAAGGCGGCGGTGCTGTCCTCCGACGCCACCATGGACTCGCGGTTCTCCGGCGCCCACTCGATCATCATGCAGGGCATCCGGTCGACCATGACCCTGCCGCTGCTCCACCGCGACGAGCTGCTCGGCATGATGCACCTCGACTCGCTGTTCACGTCGAACGCGTTCACCGAGAAGGACCTGCAGATCTGCACCGGCATGGCCGCCCAGGCCGCCATCGCCATCCAGAACGCGCGCCTCGCCAGCCGGATCGAGAAGGAGGCGCAGACCCGGGCCCAGATCTCGCGCCTGATCCCGCCGTCCGTCGTCGAGCAGGTGGTCAAGGGCCACCTCTCCATCGAGAAGGGCGGCCGCCTCAACGAGATCACGATGCTGTTCTCGGACATCCGCGGCTTCACCACGATGTCCGACGGGCGTCCCCCCGAGGAGGTCGTCAACACCTTGAACGAGTACTTCGAGGTGATGGTCGACATCCTGTTCCAGTTCACGGGCACCCTCGACAAGTTCGTCGGCGACGAGATCATCGGCCTGTTCGGCGCCCCGATCGCGATCGACGACGCGCCGTTCAAGGCCACCGCCTGCGCCCTCGCCATGCTGCACGGCCTCGAGGAGTTCAACCGGACCCGCGCCGCCGAGAAGCAGGCGCCGATCCGGATCGGCATCGGCATCAACACCGGCAAGGTCATCACCGGGTCGATCGGCTCGACCCGCGCCCTCCAGTACACCGCCATCGGCGACGCCATGAACGTCGCCTCGCGCCTGGTCAACCTCGCCAGCCCCGGCGAGGTGATCATCGCCGAGAGCACCTACCGCTACGTCGCCGACCGCGTCGACGCCACCGCCCTGCCCCCGGTGAAGGTCAAGGGCAAGGCCGACGAGCTCAAGGTCTACCGCGTCAACGGCCTCCGCCACCGCCCCCACGTGACCAACCCGGTGGACTGGGGCGGCCCCACCAACGCCTGACGTGGGTGCTCGAGCGGGGGCGCGGGCTGCGCGCTCCCGCCCGCGGCGTTGCTGGGCCCCTCCCTCGTCCTCACGTACCGACGTACGCTCCGGCTCGGGGCCCTCCCAGCGCCTTGCGGGCGGGGCGCTCGCCGCGCGCGGCAGAACGCCTACGCCGAAGAGCCGGAAAGCGGAAGACGACTAACCAATCGTCAATCCCATCTGGTTGCGGACCGCGAAATACTCCTCGCTGATCGAGAAGAGGACGAGCTCCTTGATCTTGTCCTTCACCTGCGGCCCGCCGACCGCGACCGGCTCGGCCGACACCATGCGCGCCGCGACCTCGAGATCGCCGCAGACGACGAAGCCGCTGCGATGCGACGTCGCGTCCACCGCGTGGCCCCACTTGGCCAGGTCCACCGCCGGCGCGGCCTGCATGAACCGCTGCACGACGGCCGCCAGCTGCTCGACCATCTGCGGCGGCATCCGCTTCGCCACCTCGGGCAGGTACTGCTGGACGAGCGGCACCATGTCGGGCGGGATCGGGAAGTCGCGCTTGATCATCGCGATGGCGCTCATGAACGCCAGCTTGAGCTCGGTGTTGGTCGGCAGCAGCAGCTTCAGGTAGTACTCCGGCCGCATGAACGTCAGGCGGCGCGCCGACAGGAACGCGATCTCGCGCTCC
>Ga0209382_10011133_pt1 | contig 11181 bp, 10 predicted proteins | sample SoiMetdeltSBSDD5_FD_187599 | JGI IMG/M metagenome (GOLD analysis project Ga0209382, IMG submission 187599) | Bulk soil microbial communities from a Populus tree surrounding site in Tennessee, USA - Soil MetaG P. deltoides SBSDD5 (SPAdes) (version 2) | ecosystem: Environmental > Terrestrial >...
GCCGGGGCGGACGACCGCCACGGGGAACCACATCATCGACGTGCGCCTGAGGGGGACCCTCGCCAAGAACGCGCGGCTCCGCCACCGGCTCGGCTACCGCGACCGGGAGCCCGAAGACGTGTTGCAGGAGCGGCTCGAGGGCGCCCTGGCCTTCGGCGCCATGCGCAATCCGCTCGGCGTGAAGCTCGCCGTGGGGACGCTGGGCAGCGCCGACAAGGGGAAATACGGCATGCCGCTCCACGTGCTCGTTCCCACCTCGGCGATCACGTTCTTCCCGCAGGAGAGCGGCGAGCGCGCGAACCTCAGGGTGGCGATCCAGGCCAGCAACCCCAAGACGAGGAAGCGCGAGAGGTTCGAGCAGAGCTTCTCGCCCGGCCGCCCGGCGACCGCGCAGACGCTCGACCTCCGCGTGGTCCTCCAGCTCCCCGAGGGCATCCACGTCGTCGCCGTGGGTGTGCGCGACGAGCTCACCGGCGAAAGCTCCGTCGTGGCGACGACGGTGGCCATAGAAGATCCGGCCACGAGCAGCACGCCGGGCGGCCACTAGCATCCACGCGAGCGCGGTTCACATCGTCGCCGAGAGCGACCATCCTCGCCTCGCGCGGCAACCGAGCGTTTTTCGGATCGCTCGCACCGCGCACGATCGGTGAAATACTTCACTGATTTGATGTAATACGCGGCACACAGCTTGCACGGTGCGCGAACGCCCCCACCGCCTCCGGCGTGAAACCACAGGCGTTGAAGGGAGGTAGAGGCCGGCAGCCGGGGCGATGGGGCGAAACGCCTGCCATCGTCCTTTCTGAATCTCTGCCGTCAAAACTCTGCTGAAAGAAAAGGGGCTCAACGATGACTCGCTGTCTACGTGTTCTGTTGCTGCCGCTGGTCCTGCTCCTTGCCTTCGCTCCGCTTTCCCCCGCCCATGCGCAGCGCTTCGGCGCCTCCGACCTGGTGGTACCCATCACCGGAACATTCACCGATGCGCTCGGCGGTGTCGGCCAGTTCACCGGCACGATGACCATCCAGCGGTTCGCAGAGCAAGGGGGGAACATCGTGGCGGTCGGCGTGCTCGTGGGCACGCTCACCGACTCGACCGGCCAGGTCCTCGGATCGGTGGTTCGGACCGTGACGATGCTGCTCAACGGCCTCGTCACGCAGGCGAGTTGCAGCATCCTGCACCTCGAGCTCGGTCCACTCGATCTCAACCTGCTCGGGCTGGTCGTTCACCTCAACCGCGTCGTGCTCGACATCACTGCGGTGCCGGGTGCGGGAAACCTGCTCGGCAACTTGCTCTGCGCCATCGCACGCCTGCTCGACGGCGGGTCGATCAGCGCGCTCGTGGCAGCGCTCAACGGGCTGCTGCAGCTGTTGCTCTGAGACCAGGCCGCACTTCCTCGCGCCGGGGCGTTCACCGCCCCGGCGCGGGGAACCGCGTTGCACGGGGAGGGTGCGCCCGGGTGGCGCCGCCCGACCCAGGCGCGCAGGCGCCCGGTTGGGACCCTGAAGGCCTTCCATGGCCGTAACCGCAACGTGGCACGTGGTTTGCCGTACGCCGCCGTGCGATCAGGGGGACACCATGAGAGACCAAGGCCATGTCGATGGAGAAGCCAGGGGGGTCAGCTTCGGAGCGATCTGCCGCAGCCTCGGTGACTTCGTCGACCTGCTGTCGAACCTGGCGGATCGCGCGGGGGAGGAAGGGAGCGAGGCGTCGCGCTCGAAGACCTTCGGGGACGACCAGCGAGGCCTCAAGGCGGTCTATGGCTTCTCGGTCCGCCTCGGGGGCGGCCGCGGGCCGGTGGTGGAGCAGTTCGGGAACGTCAAAGCAAGCGGGGGCGAGGGGCCGCTGGTCGAGGAGCTGCGCGAGCCGATGGTGGACGTCTTCGACGAGGGCGATCACTTGCTCCTGGTCGCCGAGCTGCCGGGCGTCGAAGAAGGCGACATCCGCTACGAGATCACCGGCGACGTGCTCTGCCTGGGCGCCGTGGGAGACGGTCGCGGCTACCGCAAGGAGGTCCTCCTGCCAGCGACCGTGTCGGCCGCCGGAGCGGTCTCTTCCTATCGGAACGGAGTCTTCGAGCTGAACCTACCCAAGCAAGAGCTGGCTCGAGAATGAGTGGGAATCTCGCCGCGAGGAAAGAAGTCGCGCCCAGCGCAGGTCTTGTCTACTTCTATGGCGTCATTCCCGACGGCCAGGAGGTGCCCGCCGAGCTCCGTGCTCTTCGCCGCCACATCCCGGGCGCCGCCGTGGCCGCGCTCGCCGAGACCGTCGCGGCCAGCGAGCTCGACCCCGCAACTCTCGACGACAAGCTCCAGGACGTCGAATGGGTCGCGCGCCTGGCGCGCAAGCACGAGTCGGTGCTCGGCCGCGCGATGCAGCACGGGCCGGTGGTTCCGGCCCGCCTCTGCACGGTGTTCAGCACCCTCGACGCCCTCGAGCGCTCGGTGGCCGCGAACGGCGAACGTCTCACCGCCCTGCTGTCAGACCTCCACGGCCGACAGGAGTGGGGGCTCAAGGCCTTCTGCGATGAGGCGCGGCTGCGCACCACCCTCGCTCGCGACGGCGCCGGCCCGCTCACAATCGATCCCGGTACCACGTCGGTCGGACCCGGTGCATCGTTCCTCCTCCGCAAGCAGCGTGAGGCCGAGCTCACGGCGGCGGTGGGCGACCGCGTTGCGTCCGTGGTCGACGAGGTGCTCGCCACCGTCGACGGCAGGGTCGGCGCGGTGACCATCCGGCCGGTGCTCTCCAGGCGAGTCACGGGCCGGCGGCAGAGCATGGTGCTCAACGCCGCGGTGCTGGTCGACGCGGCTGGCCAGAGCGCGCTGCAGGAGCTCGTGGCGGTGGCCTTCCGCCGCTTTGCGAGGTCCGGCTTCAGCTTCCAGCTCAGCGGACCCTGGCCACCCTACAGCTTCTGCACCCTCGGCGACGGGGACGCCGTCGGCTCGGCGGAAGACCCGTCATCGAAGACTGTCGAGGACAGGAATGCGCCCGATCGGCACTCTCGAGGACCTCGTTCACGCGATTGCGAACTCGCTCACGCTGATCTCCAGTCAGTCCCAGCACCTCCTCGGCCGGCAACCGACCCACATCCAGGACAGGGAGGAGCTTCGGATCATCTGCGACGAAGCGCAGAGAGCGGCGAGGCTGCTCTGCCTCGTCCGCAACGGCCTAATCCGCCGCGGCCTCGGCAGCCGTCGCGGGTGCGACCCCGAGTTGGAGGACGGCCCGCTGGCGATCGCACGCAGCGGACCCGGGGACGGAAGCGATGGTAAGCCTCGGTCGTGAGCGTCGCATCCACGGCAGCGCCGCCGGTCGTCGCGCAGGCCAAGGAACGACGGGAGCAGGTCGAGGTGCGGACAGGGAGATGCCAGGCGGGCGGGGCACTCTCTCGCGCCCGGTGGTGCTCGTGGTCGACGACGAGCTGCGCGTGCTCGAGCTCTTTCAGAAGGTATTGCGCGAGGAGGGCTACGAGGTGCTGACTGCGGAGGATGGCCTGCGCGCCCTGGCCGTCGCCGCCGAAGCCCGGCCCGACCTCATCGTCCTGGACGTCGTCATGCCCGGCCTGGACGGCATGGCGACCCTGCGCGCGCTCCGTGAGCGCGGCATTCCCTGTGACGTGGTCATGGTCACGGCGCAGGGGAGCCTGAAGACGGCACGGCAGGCGATGGTCCTCGGCGCCCACGACTACATCACCAAGCCGTTCGACCTCGAGCTCCTCAAGTGGGTGTTGCGGAGCAGGCTCGAGGGCGTGGCGTCCGAGCGGAGCGCGGCATGCGCCATCTGATCTACGTACCGATCGTGCACTCCGACGTCGATCTGGGCAGCGTGGCGGGCGATGCTCGTCGCCTCTTCGAGCGCGCCTTCGGCAGGACGGAATGGTCGCGTCGGCGCGCCTCCGTCGAGCTGATGTGGCAGGGTCTCCGCGCCAGGCTGCTGGCGCAGCCGCTGTGCTGGCACCACACGCGGCTCTACCAGGACGGCCTCCCGGTCTGCGGCCGGGAGGAGGAGATCGTGCGAGAGCTCGCGGCCGAAGGCAGCCACAACCATCGGCTGCTGGTCGAGCTGGCCGCCAGTGGCGCGAAGCTGATGGGCACGGAGGACCCCGAGCTCATGCTGGCCGAATACCGTTGGATCCAGAAGGTCCAAGAGGCGGCGCAAGCGGACGCCGGTGAGAGGGAGATCGAGGAGGTCAGCCGCGAAGGCAGGGCTCTCCTCGGCAAGCGCGACGACTTCGTGGCCCGGCGGATCGACGAGACGCTTGCCGACGGCGAGACGGGCATCCTGTTCCTCGGTCTTCTCCACCGTGTCGACGAGATCGTCGAGGGCAGGTTCGCGTTGACGCAGCTGATCCACAGTCTGCCCCTCGACACCGATCCGTGGCAGCGGCTGAAGGCGACGAGACGTGACCATTGATGCGCCACAACGCGCGACCGGGGTGGTCTCGCTGCGAGTCTCGGAAGCCCTCGGCAAAGACGTCGGGCGTGGCACTGCCCGCCTCGACCCTCGCGACCTTGTCCGCCTCGGCGTCGAGGTGGGCGAGATCGTGACCGTGACCGGCGAGCGCAGGACGGTCGCCAAGGTGATGCCTGCCTATGCCGAGCACCGTGGCAAGGGTCTGATCCAGATCGACGGCATCATCCGCGCCAACGCGAAGATCGGCCTCGACCAGAAGGTGGACGTCGCCAAGGCGTCGCCGCTGCCGGCCGCCAAGCTCGTGTTACGCCCGGTGGGAGGCCTGCTCGCTCCCAGGCGCCACGGTGATGGGCGCTACCTCGGGCGTCTCCTCGAAGGGCTGCCGCTGCTGCAAGGAGACCGCGTGCGGGCGACGCTCTTCGGATCGCGTCATCAGGACTTCGAGGTGGTTGCGGCGCGGCCACAGGACGGCTGCCTCGTCGTACAACCACAGACGCAGATCGTGGTCGGAGAGGAACCTGCGGGCGCAACCAAACCGACCGGCATCGCCTACGAGGACGTCGGCGGTCTGCGCAAGGAGATCCGGCGCATCCGCGAGATGGTCGAGCTCCCCTTGCGTTACCCGCAGCTTTTCGAGCGCCTGGGAATCGACGCCCCCAAGGGGGTGCTGCTGCACGGAGCTCCGGGTACCGGCAAGACCCTGCTCGCTCGCGCCGTGGCTCACGAGACCGAGGCCGCCTTCATTGCGGTCAGCGGTCCGGAGGTGATCCACAAGTTCTACGGCGAGAGCGAGGCGAAGCTGCGGGGCATCTTCGAGCAGGCGCGCAAGAACAGCCCATGCATCGTCTTCCTCGACGAGATCGAGGCCCTGGCGCCGAGGCGGGAGAACGTGCAGGGCGAGGTCGAGAAACGCGTCGTGGCGCAGCTGTTGGCCCTCCTGGACGGCCTGGAGGCACGGGGTCAGATCATCGTCATCGGCGCCACGAACCTGCCGAACCTGATCGACCCTGCGCTGCGCAGGCCGGGGCGTTTCGACCGCGAGATCGAGATCGGCATCCCCGATGCCATCGCCCGGCGGGAGATCCTCGAGATCCACACTCGGGGGATGCCGCTCGCCGACGACGTCGACGTCGCGACGCTGGCGGCGGTGACTCATGGATTCGTGGGTGCCGACCTCGAGGCCCTCGCCCGCGAGGCGGCGATGACCACCCTGCGCCAGGTGATGCCGGAGATCGATCCGACGGCCGGCGAGCTGCCGTACGAGCTTATGGTGTCGCTGCAAGTGAAGATGGACGACTTCCGCGCCGCGCTGACCGAAGTGGAGCCCTCGGCCATCCGCGAAGTGTTCGTGGAGGTGCCCGACGTCCGCTGGGACGAGGTCGGCGGGCTGGAGGAGGTCAAGCGCGAGCTGCAGGAGGCAGTCGAGTGGCCGCTGCGCCATGCCGCGCTCCTCCAGCGTGCCGGAGTGCGGCCGGCCAAGGGCATCTTGCTCCACGGGCCGCCCGGCACCGGCAAGACCATGCTCGCCAAGGCGGCGGCGTCACAGAGCGGCGTGAACTTCATTTCGGTCAAGGGCCCGGCGCTCTTGTCCCAATACGTCGGCGAGAGCGAGCGAGGCGTCCGCGAGGTGTTCAAGAAGGCTCGCCAGGCCGCCCCCTGCATCGTGTTCTTCGACGAGATCGACGCGCTGGCACCACGTCGCAGCGCCGAGGCGAGCGACGGCGGTGTGGCGCGGCGCGTCATCAGTCAGCTGCTGACCGAGATGGACGGGGTCGAGGAGCTCAAGGGAGTCCTGGTGGTCGCCGCGACCAACCGACGGGACATGCTGGACCCGGCGTTTCTCCGGCCCGGACGATTCGATCTGCTCTTGCAGGTGTCGGCGCCAGACACTGCCGCTCGCCAGCGCATCCTGGAGATCCATCTCCGGGGCAAGCCGGTGGCAGCCGAGGTCGACCTCGAGGAGCTTGCTCGCCGGACGGAAGGGCTCAACGGAGCGGAGATCGAGACGGTTTGCCGTCGGGCGGGGTTGCTGGCAGTCCGTGCCCTGGTCGCTCGCGGCGGGGAGGGGGACGAGCCGTCATCGATGAGCATCGACAATAAAATGTTCCAAGCGGCGATCGCCGAGTTGGGGGATCAGCGACGCGGTGAGGCATCTGGGCGGGGGTAGAAAGCGTTGCTCTGTTTACCGTACGAGAACGGGCGTGAGCGCGCCCAGGCCGTCGTCTCGGTGGCCAGGCGCTGCCGGCAGCTAAGCGCGCGGCTGTTGTTCCTGGGTCCCAGACGGATCTGCACGGCGACCCAGGACGCCATCCAGCGGCTGGAAGTCGATCCGCCTTCGGGGCTGGTCTTGAGACCCCTGCCGCGCACCGCGGGCCGCCCGGGTGGCGCCGACTGGCAGAGCTGCATCGAAGCGATGCGAGCCCTGATCCTGGAGACGTCGGTCACCGGCGACGCCACCATCGTCTGGGCGGAGTCGCCGTTCGTGGGCACCACACGCGAGCCGGCCATTCACGGGGCGTATCACAGCGCGCTCGATGCCGTGGCCCGGGAAACCCGGACGACGGTGATCAGCGCGCTGCCGCTCGCCGAGCTCAGCGACGAGGTCCTGCGGGCCCTGCTGCAGGGGCCGCACGCGGTGGCGAGCGCCCAGGTGGTCGTGCCGCACTGCCCGTCGTGGCTCTTCGGCCGCAGCCGCGCCGACCTCACGCCGGCGCTCGGCGTGATCCCGGTGCGACCCTCCGACCCCGCATTCACGCCCGCGTTTCAAGCCGAGAGGCTGGCAGCGATCGGCCAGTTTGCGGCCGGCGTGGCGCACGAGCTCGGCAACCCCCTTTCCATCATCAGCTCGAGCCTGCAGTACCTCCAACAGCGACTGGCCGCCAACGACCCCGCAAGCGACTTCACGCAGACCGCGCTCGACAACGTGCAACGTATGCAAGACCTGTTGCGCGGAATGCTCGACCTCGGCGGCGCGGGCAAGCCGCGTGCCGAGGAGGTGGACTTGAAGGAGGTGATCTCGCAGGTGCTCCGCTTCACCGCTTCGGAGTGCGGGAGGCGGTCGGTGGCGGTGAACGTCTCGTTCGATCCCACGCTGCCACCGATCTGGGTCGACCCTTCCGCCATCAAGCAGGTGGTGCTCAACCTGGTCAAGAACGCCCTCGAAGCCGCCACTGCCGAGGGGGCTACCCTCTGCGTCAACACTCGCCGCCATCCCGAGGAGCCGGTGGCGATCGTGGAGTTCGAAAACGACGGCCCCTCCATCCCCGCCGACGTGCTGCCCCGGCTCTTCCAGGCGTTCTTCACCACCAAAGACGGTGGTACCGGGCTGGGGCTGCACCTCTCGCGGCACATCGCGCGCAACCACGGTGGCGAGCTCGAAGCCACAAACCTGGCCGCCGGCGTGCGATTCACTCTGACCCTGCCGCTCCAGCGCGGCAGCGAGAAGGGGAACGATGTCGCGTGTGCTGATTGTCGATGACGAGCGGTTGTTGTGCCACATCGTAGCGACGCTGCTCCGCGAGCGCGGACACCTGCCGGACTCCGTCCATTCTGGTGAGGACGCCATCACCGCCTTCCGCGACTGCGCGCCCGACCTGGTGCTCCTCGACCTCCGCCTCGACGGCATGGATGGCCTCGAGACGCTGCGCCGCCTGCGGGCAGCCGATGGGCTCGTTCCCATCGTCATGCTGACCGCCTTCGGCAACGTCCAGTCGGCGGTCAAGGCGATGAAGCTCGGCGCCACCGATTTCATAGGCAAGCCCTTCAGCAACGAGGCCCTGCTGGCGACCATCGACAAGCTGCTCGCGATGCGCCGCGAGGTCCGGACCGAGGCGCCGGCCATCATCGGCGAGAGTCCCGCCTTCCGCCGGGCGACCGCGCTGGCCTTCAGGTTCGCCGTACCCGACATCAGTCTCTTGCTGCTCGGCGAGACGGGGACGGGCAAGGAGCTCTTCGCCCGTGCGATCCACGCGGCGAGCAAGCGGCGGGATGGGCCGTTCGTGCCGGTCGACTGCTCGATGCTCGCCGAGAGCCTGATCGAGAGCGAACTGTTCGGCCACGAGAAGGGAGCCTTTACCGGCGCCAGCAGCCCGCGTCAGGGCCGCTTCGAGCTGGCGCACGGCGGCACCCTGTTCCTCGACGAGATCGGAAACCTACCGGTCCGCATCCAGGCAAAGCTCCTGCGTGTGCTCCAGGAGCGCCGCATGGAACGCGTGGGCGGTCGCAAGACCATAGAGCTCGACGTTCGGGTGGTGTCCGCCACCAACGTCGATCTCAAGCAGGCCATCCGCGACGGTCGCTTCCGGCAGGACCTCTTCTACCGTCTGCAGGAGATGACCATCCACCTGCCGCCGCTGCGCGAACGGAAGGGTGACATCCGCCGCCTCGCAGAGCACTTCGTGGCGCTCTATGCACGGCGGTTCGGCGTACCGGTGCGTGGCATCGCGGACGCGGCGATGACGATCCTCGAGCGCCACGACTGGCCGGGCAACGTAAGGGAGCTGCAGAACGCGATGAAGTCGGCTGTCATCCTGGCGGCCGACGTCGTCTCCCCGGAGCACCTGCCGGCGGAGGTGATGGGACACGTTGCCAGCTTTGCGCTCGTCTTCAACGACGCCGGGGTCGGCGTCGAAGAGCGCCTGCGCCTGGAGTTCGAGGTCGGCCTCGACAGCTCGGAGGTGGACCTCAAGGCCGTCGGCAACCAGGCCGCAGAGCAGGCCGAGCGCTCGCTGCTCGAGGCGCTTCTCCGCCGCCATCAGCTGAGTGGAGCCCAGCTCGCCCGTCGGGTCGGGGTCGATCCCAAGACCCTGCGCGCCAAGCTGCGCAGGTACGGTCTGGAAGTCGGGCTCGGGGCCACGGAACGCGACGGCTCCAATGCCTGGCCGGCCAAGCGCGGCTCCTCGCCTCCCTCGCCAACCTCCTCGACGACTGCGTCGTGAAGGCGATGGTGGGCGCGGCACGGGCGGCGCCTCCGGGTCCCGGTTCCCGCAGCGTGGGAAGCCGCGCCCGGCCGCGCGCCACCCGAAGCGATCGATTCATCTCGATCTAAACCTTTTCATTGGCCGGTGAATATGGAAGATGCGTGCGCCGGCGCGGCTTCCAGAGATTCGTCGCACGGCGATCGATCAGTGGCATTGCTGTTGCTCCTGCTCGACGACGACCGCCAACCCGGCGGTCCTGACAACAGGAGCAGAGGCCATGGCGACAGTCATGAATTCGACGGGATCCTCGGGCTTGGCGGAGGTGGTGGATCGCATCCTCGACAAGGGAATCGTCATCGACGCGTGGGCGAAGCTGTCGCTCGTCGGCATCGAGCTCGTGTCGATCGAAGCTCGTGTCGTGGTGGCCTCGGTCGAGACCTACCTCAAATACGCCGAGGCGATCGGGCTGACCGCGTCGGCTGCGGCGCCCCTCGCGTAGCTGCCGGCGCCGCTCGAGCGAGGTGTGAAGATGTTGAACGGGAACGCCGACGGTCGGCTGGCCAGGTCAGAGGCGAAGGCGGTAGCGTCCCCGGGCGCTCTCGCCGTCGACGTCGGCGTTCAGTTCGTACTGACGCCCGAGGTCGAAAGGCTCGCCAGCCGTGCCTTGGCCTACTTGCGTGCAGGCTATCCGGTGCACTTCTGGGGACCGGCTGGCAGCGGCAAGACGACCCTCGCGCTCCACGTGGCAGCTCTCCGCGGGCGAGCGGTCACCCTGATGCACGGCGACGACGAGCTCGGCTCGAGCCACCTCGTGGGCGCGGACAGCGGTTACCGGCGGCGCACGACGGTCGACAACTACGTTCGCTCGGTCATCCGGACCGAGGAGACGATGAACACCCTGTGGGCCGAGAGCCGCCTGACCGTGGCCTGCCGCAACGGCGACACGCTGGTCTACGACGAGTTCACTCGCTCCCGCCCGGAAGCCAACAACGTCCTTCTCTCCGTTCTCGAGGAGAGGCTCCTGACCTTGCCCCGGCGCACCGGGCGCGGCGAGTGCCACGTCGAGGTCGATCCCGAGTTCCGGGCCATCTTCACCTCGAATCCCGAGGAGTACGCAGGCGTCCACCGGACGCAGGACGCGCTGCTCGACCGGCTGATCGGCATTCACGTCGACTACTACGACCGTGACACGGAGATCTGCATCGCCGCCGCCAGGTCCGGAATGGAAGCGGCAGACGCGGCCGCCATCGTCGACATCGTCCGGGAGCTGCGCCGCCTGGGCGTCAACAAACAGGGGCCGAGCCTGCGGGCCGGCATCATGATCGCGCGCCTGGCTCGCCAGCAGGGAGCCGAGGTGCGGCAGGACGACCTCACATTTCGCGGCATCTGTCGTGACGTGCTCGCCGGCGCGCTGCCGAAGGTGGTACGCGACGGCGTCAACGAGCTCGGCTGTGTCGTCGATGCCGCGATCACCAGGCACCTGCGGGCCGCCACCGGCCCTGCGTCCACGCGCTCTCGCGACAGCGACGACGACGCCGGCTCGCCCACGTCCAGGGGGAGAGAGCAATGACCCTGGCCCATCGCGAATCGTCGTCGGCTGCCCAGCTCCGCGTGGCCGCCGCTGCGCTGCGGCCGGGTGCCGCGCGCTATCTCTACGGGCTCATTCGCACCGTCGAGCATCGCGACTTCGGAAGCATCGGTCTCGAGGAGCACGGCGAACGCACGCGCGTCTACACCATTCGCGTCGGCTCGGTGGGTGCCGTGGTGAGCGATCACCCCGTGGTAGAGAGACTGCTGCCGCTGCGCGCCAACCTCGAGGGCCATCACCGGGTCATCCGCGACGTGATGGCC
>Ga0209382_10011134_pt1 | contig 11181 bp, 8 predicted proteins | sample SoiMetdeltSBSDD5_FD_187599 | JGI IMG/M metagenome (GOLD analysis project Ga0209382, IMG submission 187599) | Bulk soil microbial communities from a Populus tree surrounding site in Tennessee, USA - Soil MetaG P. deltoides SBSDD5 (SPAdes) (version 2) | ecosystem: Environmental > Terrestrial >...
GTCGTGGATTCGCTCGGGCCGCGGTTCAGGCTCTTGCCGCCGATGCATTCGATCGCGAACTGATCCTTCAATGGCGAGCCCTTGCCTGGAACACGAACTCATTGGCTCTTGCCGCCAGTCTTGGCTTCGAACACTATGCCTCAACGATCTATGTCCGCTTAAAGACATAAGAAACAGAAGAAAAATCGGGGCCAGACGGGGTATTCCCCAATTTCCGGAATTGGGGAATACCCCGTCTGGCCCCGATTTTTCTGTTTCGGGTTTACAGCGGCGTTGGCCACTGCAACGTGAGATGGGAGTCGGACTCGTCAACGGTTTCAAATCCGAATGCCACGTAGAACGCCAAGGCCCGAGGGTTCACGCGTGATGGTTGAACCGTTCTTTGTGCCGTTCGATTTCACGGTCCTCATCCCACTCGAAAGCCAGATCGATGTACTTCCGGAATGCCTGGCGGCGAAGGTCAAACACGAACTGGGAGTCGGCGGGAACCGCCTCACGTAGAGGACATCCATACGTGGGTTTTAGCTCCCGGGGATCTTGGACAGTTCGTCTGTGGCCTGCTTGAGAATGGGGATGTCTGGATCGGCGTCCTGCCAAAGTTTGCGGAAGTCCTCGTAAGCTTTCCGTGCCTTCGCAGTGTCGCCGATCAGCACGTTCGCTCGGGCTAAGCCGAGTTGCGCGAGAGGATGAAGAAGATTCAAAGGAGCAATACCAGGATGATCGATGATTTTTTGAAATTCGGCAGCGGCTTCGGCTCCAGACTTTGCCTGAAGATGAGCCAGACCGCGAATATAAATGCTTCGCAACATAACGGCGCTCGTCTCGGCGTTTTCGAACCGTCGTAGTGCTTCTAGTGCCTTCGCGGGGTTGTTTTTTGCCAACTCGATGGTTGCAATAACCGATTGAACTGCGATAAATGCGGGGCCACTTCGCGGAGCATTTGCGACGTTCGCGTTCTCCTCTGCGCGTTTTGCGGAGCCCACGAGCGCCAAAGGGAAAGCGGCCGGTAAGCCGTTTGCATCGCGAAGTAGCTGTTCGGCTTCCTGGACGTTTCCGAAGAGCGCTTCCATCGTGGCGGCATCTTCGCGTCCAGTCCGTGCGTCGGGCGGAGAGACGTCAGACGCTCGGACGAAGAAGTCTCTCGCCTGTTTCCGCTTGCCTCGAGACGCGGCAGCGTTGCCGAGATTCAGAAAATGCGGTGCGGTTCTGGCGCCCTCGGCGTATCGATTCATCGCCGTCACATCGGTCTCCAAAAAGGCGACCTGAAACAGGATATTCGGACAAAGGTTTTCCGGCCCGCCTGACGTGACGCTTTGGCATGTCTCTTTCGCTTCTTTTAATCGCCCGAGCCCCATGAACGACAGCGCGATATTCTGGCGCGGCAGCACCGCACTCGGATTGAGTTTGGAAGCCTCTTGCAACTGGACAAGCGCCTTTTCAAGCTGTCCATTCTGGAGGTAGTTAACGCCTAGGTTATTTCGCGGCACATAATCACGTGGATACGTCCGCACCCAGAGCTCGAGCGTTTCCATCTCTTTGTCGGCTTCACTATTGGAGGCGTAATATCTGGCTGAAACGTAAAGGCGCTCCTTCTCGCTCACACGATCACGCAACTCGAAAGCTTTTGCGGCCATCTCGCGCGACGGCGCTCGCCGGCCAAGGTTGGAATAGACGGTTGCAAGTCTGGCATATGCCATCACGAAGTTAGGATCCAGTTCGATCGCCCGTTGAAATAGCGGAACGGCGTCGTTCCAGTTGCCATTGCTATTCAATTCGCTCGCGAGGCTATATGCACGCAGCGCTTCGAGCGAATTCGTCGTCGCTCTTTCTATCGGCGTATCCGACGCCTTGATGGATAACAACGACTCTCCCAGTTTTGCGCGCAGACTTGATGCGGCGCGGCCGAGCGCTTTCAGTGTCTCTTCTCGACTGGTCGCTTCGACTTGTTCTCGCGCCAGTGTTTGATTCTCCAGACAGGCGGCCGCCTCCAAGGTGATGACGTACTGACTGCCCAGCGATGAGATCGAATTCTTGAGCATCGCCTTGACGTTTTCACGTTGGCAGACCTCACGCGCAACTGGGTCCGTCAACCGTTCGTCCGGCGAGCGGCCCATGAGCTTCAACGTTTCTCGAATTCGGTCGTCCGGAAACACATTTAAATATGGAGACTGCTCCAACTGGACGGCCAGCGCTTGTTTCAGGGTTCCATCGAAAGCTGGATCGCCCGTCGTATTCGAGAAGTCAGCGAGGATGATGTAGTCACGTTCTGTTAATGCGGGTGAACGCTGGGGAAGCAACACGATGACGGCCGCAACCGCAGCGATCAATGCGGCGGCCGTTACGTAAATCCTGGATCGATTTTTCGGTTTCGCCACGGAAGCCGCGGGGGCCACCGGCAAGGATCGGCTCGAGTCGGTGTCGCGCTTGATGCGGCGCAGGTCCGATTCCAGATCCGATGCCGTCTGGTAACGGAGGTTCCGGTCTTTCTCGAGAAGCCGGTTGATGATCTGCTCCAATGCAGCCGGGACCTCGGGATTGAGCCGTACCGGTGCGACCGGCGCTCGATTTAAAACGGCGTCGAACGTCATGGCGGTGGTGTCGCCGGCGAAGGCGGTACGGCCAGTCGCCATCTCGTAGAGGACTGCACCGAACGAGAACAAGTCCGATCTTGAATCAATACCTTCTCCCCGCGCCTGCTCGGGAGACATGTAGGCGACTGTGCCTACAGTGGCGCCTGGATCCGTCAGATCCTGGTCGTCAGCAACCGTCGGCAAATGCGACGCCGATTCCGCACTGCTATCCTGTCGTAGAACTTTCGCCAGCCCGAAATCGAGAATCTTGGCTTGCCCTCGATCCGTTACAAAGATGTTGGCCGGTTTGATGTCTCTGTGCACGATCCGTTCGGCATGTGCTGCGGCGAGCGCGTCCACGATCTGAATCGAAAGATCCAGTATTTCGTCGATCTTTAGCGCGCTGCGGGCGATGCGATGTTTTAACGTCTCACCGCGAAGGAACTCCATGACGATGAACGGCTGGCCTTCATACTCGTCGATGTCGTGAACTGTGCAGATGTGTGGGTGGTTCAGAGCGGAAGCAGCTTTGGCTTCACGTTGAAACCTATCGAGAGCCCCCTGGCGCTGTCGAAATTGGTCGGGCAAAAATTTCAACGCGACGGCCCGCGACAGCTTCGTGTCTTCGGCTTTATACACGACACCCATACCGCCGCCGCCTAACTTTTCCAGAATTTTGTAATGTGCGATTTTCGTCCCGATTTCCAAGGTGGGCCGATTCTATCATGTGACGTCACAATGGTCCTTCGACACACTGACGACCGTTTAGAGAAGGAGTCGGGATTCGATCTTATTTCGGGTTGTAGTTCAGTTCCGGCGTTGACGGCCGAATGATCGGCACGTCGAGTTGGATCAAATCATTCTTTTCAATCCTAAAAGCCTTCGTTTTGTCTTCCAGCGGACGCATGTAATCCGTGTCGAAATATGCGCCGCTCGGGATTTCATCCGCAGCGATTAACTTGTACTGGCCCGGAACGATGCCGCGCATGGTGAAGCGGCCCGAAGCATCGGCAAATGCAATCCGGTACAGTTCGTGACGCTGGCGGAGGTTTGGATCCGGTACCAGCACGACCCGCGCGTCTGCAACCGGGCCGTCCTTATCCACGACGCGTCCGTCAACCCGTCCGCCCAAACCGCTAACAGAAATCTGGAGCAACCCGTTACCGACATTGGCAGTTTGAAGCCCGCGGTCGAGCAGATCGACGCCGTTCATACGTGCCGACGAAATATAGAAATCCGGAGGCAGGCCGACAATGCTGACGCGGTAGGGCATCACGCCGACGTCCGGAAGGGATACCGCACCATCCGCCTGCACTTCACCAGATGTATCCAGGAAAGCGGTCGCCACTCCGGCGTTTTCGCTGCGCAGGCTCACATGCAATCGCTTGGCGTCGAGTGCGTCTTTCACTGCAGACGGGGAATCCTCAAAAGTCACTTGGCCGCGTATCGTCTGCCCGGGCCGGACGGTCACCACGAGGTCGTCCACTGGATCCCGGTCGACGTCGACTATGACTTCGCCTGTGAAGTTTCTCTGATTCGGAATTCGCACCGCCGCAACGATACGGTACCTGCTGGGCATGACGTTGGGAATGGAGAATGTGCGAGTCTGTTCGTTGAAGGCGATGTTGCCATGCTCCGCATACGAAGCCGGATCGACGGGCATCATGCCGATTTGAGTGACCGTCATGTTTTGCACGTCCGGCATATTTATCCGGCCTCGAACGGTCACGGTTCGAGTGGTGGTAACCGAAAAATCAATTCCGCGAATCTCGCTTCCCGGCGGCACATTTACACGTGTGGCCTGCGACGGATCGATGATTCCGGGATAGTAGGTTGTGGAGTATCTCTGCTGCCGGGAGTCAGCCAGCGTGAGTACGGGCCCGGGCACGAAGGCTCCATTCCCGTCACGCGCCGAAATGTAATAATCTCCCGGTGGAAGCCAGTACATCCGATACTCTCCAAGGTCATTTGTGACCACCTGTCGCAACAAACCCATGTTGGAAGGAATCACCGTGCGGCGTCCGGATGCGTCCCAGCCCATTACGGCGGCACTGACGCGAACTCCTTCCATCGGGTGCCCGTCCGGATCGTAAATACGTCCGACAATCGTTCCGGTCGGAACGAGCCGAAAGGCGGCGTCGCGCTTCATCTCTCCGGCGCGTAACGTGACCGGCGTGCCCAAACTTGCCGGAGAGCGTTGTCCGAAGGACTGCTGCACGTATCCCTGCTGGCGAACAATCAAACGATACGGGCCGGGATCCAAAATCAGCGAGAACCGCCCTTCCTCATTCGTTGTTACGTTGCGATTCTGGCCGGCCTGACCGGTCTGTGAGATCGCCAGCACGTCGGCGCCGGCAATCGGCGCGTTGGTGGTCATCGAGGTCACCACGCCCTCGACGACGGCTTTATCACTTTGCGCGGCCGGGCTCTGAAGCAAACTGACAAGCAACAACAGAATCATTGTTCGCATGCACAAGTTCCTTGTCCAAGATTAGTATTCAGACACCGGAAGGCCGCGTTTGGTTCCGAACTCAGTTCAGCGCAGAGGCGTGTGGCGATGCGAACGATCGCCTACTATAGGCGAGACCGAAACCTATTCATCAAGACGCGCTCGGTACGAGATTACCCGTCGCGTTGCAGATTCCGTTATTGATTGCGAAGAGTACTAACTCCACACGGTTGTACACTCCGAGCTTGTCGTAAACACTCGTGAGATGGTGTTTGACGGTGTATTCGCTGATTCCAAACGTTTCGGCGATGTCTTTGTTTGTTTGACCGTCGACAAGCGCGCCGATGATCTGCCCTTCGCGACGCGTTAACCCGAATCTGGAGACGTCCGTATCCGAGGTTTGAATTCGGTTGGTGTCGGGTGTTTTGGAAGGCGCTGCCGTACCACCCTGACGAATCATGGTTACGAAATCCGTAATCATGAGGCGACTGACCCAAAAGTGGCCTGCCGATACTGTTGTAATACTCTTGGTCAGCAGCTCGGGAGATGTTCGTCTTGGCACGACTCCATTCGCGCCATGCCGCAACCACTCGATGACATGGCTGCTTTCAACCTCATCAGACATGATGAGTGAGCTCACGTCTTTATTTCTGTGAATAGCGTCAAGCAGGGAACACAGCTCGTTGCAATCGAGGTTCAGGTCCAATAACACCAGTTTGGGCCGATGCGCTTCCAGCAGTGGCATCAGTTCGTCTTTGCTGTTGGCGCAGGCCACCAGTTCGATATCCGAGGTCGCTTCAAAATGCGCCTTTAAACTCTCTCGAAAAATGGGGAAATCGCTGGCCAGTAAGATGGGCAAACGTGTGTGGTCTGACAATGCGCTACCTCCTTGCAGCTACGCGGCGATCTTCTTGACGCCGGCAACCAATGTAGTGAGGGGGCGCTTTTATGTCAATATTTTCACATTCGCTTCATGTATGTGACTGGGCCGGCACTACTTGCGCGAGGCCGCCAGGTTCTGCTGCCGTCGTGGCAGCGACGGGCGAGCCTGTTGCCTTGAGCGACCAACCACAAGCAGCGTCGCTAACAATGCGACGACTCCACCCATGGCGAGACGGGGGTCTCCAAGTTTAAGTCTTGAGCTTAAGGTTTGAGAACTCTCAGATTGTTGACCGGAATACATACAGGCGCGACCCGGTGCCGATGTTGCGGTGTCGTCCTTGTCTGCCCGCTTGGCTACCGGCTCAGTTACTGGCTCAGGTTCAGTATGAGGTTGAGGCTCAGGCTTCTTCTGTTCAATCGGGGCCGCAGACGCCACGGCAATGCGTTGCTCTGTGGCGTTTGTAGCGGGATGTTCCGGTTCAGATACGACTGGTGCAACGATTCCGATAGGTCCCACGAAATTCGCAGGTTCAGCTAGCGCCGGCGCAGTATCTGTTTCAACCATGGGCGCGGCTGCGGGTTCAGGCGGTGGGCACTCAACATTTGGAATCGGTGGGTGGTCTTCAAATGATGGGAGGGTAACGAACGTTGAAGGCGGCGTAACTGCCTCAATTGCCTTCAAGTTATTCTGTGCGACTTCGTATCCCGGTTCGAGTTTCAGCGCTTGTTCGAAGAATTGCCGTGCGCGATCGAACTTTCCCTCCTGCAAGTACAGCACGCCCATGTTGTTGAAAGCGACAGGGGAGGTAGCTGCTTTCAGCAACTCTTGAATAGCACCTTTTTCGTCACCTAGCTTCATCAGGACCATCGCCAGGTTGTTATGTGGCTCAGGCAGCGTCGCATCAAGATCGACTGAGCGTTCCAGGCTGATTCTTGCATTTTCCCAATCCGAGACCAGCATATAGGCAAACCCGAGGTTAGCCATGACGGACGCATTGTCGGCATGTTTCGCCGCACGCTGATACCAATCGATGGCTTCCGCGGGCTCTCTCAGGTGCAGGTTGATTCGTCCCATCAGTTCGTAAGCCTGTGCCGACGACGCACCTTTGACGATCGCGCGGTTGCCGTACTTCAAGGCCAGCTCAAATTGTCCCCATGCGTCCCAGATCGTCGCCAGGTTCAGGTTCGCCTCAGCATCATCCGCCTGCGAATCCGTCAGCAGATGATAAGCATCCCAATACAGCTGATGATCGAGATAAGCGGTCACCAGCTGTGAGCGGGCTGCGGCATCGGTAGCGTCGCTCTCGACACGTGCTGCTAATTCGCGCAATTGAGGGAACTGAGAAAAAACGGTTTCCCGTTGCGCGGTCTGTTTGTGGGCGGCTTCGTTGGACAGCTTATAAACCGCGCGAATGTACTCCGAAAGTGAAGAAGGTTTGATGGGTTCGGGTTCAGTGTTTTTGCTCGCCTCACCTTGCCGAACCGACCGTTGTAAGACGCAGCCTGAGAGAATCGTAGCGAGCATGCACAATGAGATGGTTTTAGTCGCGCGTCCTTGCACAAGTACTTCCTCCGTGAGATACGAACTACTGTCCAGCAAGCGCTGGAAGAAGATCCCGAACGATGGCGATCATCGCCGGCCCAAGGATCACAATGAGGATTCCGGGAAAGATAAAGAGCATCATTGGAACCACCATCTTGATTGCCAGTTTCGCGGCCTTTTCTTCGGCGACTTGTCTGCGCTTGGTTCGCAATGAATCTGAAAATGTTCGCAGGGCCTGTCCCACGCTAGTCCCAAATCTGTCCGTCTGGATCAAAATTGCAACCAGCGCCTTAAGATCTTCTACTCCTGTTCTATCGGCGAGGTTTCGAAAGGCATCGCTGCGGCTGCGGCCCATGTTGACCTCAAGATTGCGAAGGTGGAGCTCATCGGCAAGGTCGGGGTGCGCGACTCGAATCTCGTTGCCAACTCGTGAAAGGGCTTGATCCAATCCCAGCCCTGCTTCGATGGCAATCACCGCGAGGTCCATCGCATCGGGAAGCCCGTGTTGGATGTTCAGCTTGCGTTTTTCCGTTCTGCTCTTCAGCCATATGTCCGGAATTGCTGCTCCCCCCAGGAGAGAAAGCACGCCGAAAAGCATCGGTTGACGGTACAGGTAGCCCTTTGATGCAAACAGCAACAACAAGAGGCCGGCGATCAGGAGATGCGAAGCATTTAATAACAGAACCGCGTCCTTGCGCCGGATACCCGCCTGCACCAATCTGCGCTCCTGCCGCGACATCTCTGCAGGCGAACGTGGCAGCATTTCTCCGATTGGAATCAGGACCTTTTCCAACCGTTTCAGAAGGCCAACGGTCTCTTCGCTGTCCATAACTGCCGAGGAGTTCAAGCGTTCTCGAAGGTTCAGCGGCCTTTTGAATAGTCCGTGAAGCACCAGAAGCGAAGTCAAAAAAATCAGGCAACCGATGGCTATTGCAATTTGCAGAGCTTCCACACGTCCTCCTAGACCTTAATCTTGATGATCTTGTTGATAACCAGGTATCCGATGACCTGCAGGACAGCCGCAACGGTTAAGGCCATCTGTCCACGAGGATCCGTGTATAGAGGCCGCATGTAGTCGGGTTGAACAAACGACATTCCAGCCAGGGCGGCAAAAGGCATTGCCGTCAAGATGTACGACGACATGCGGCCTTCCGCCGTGAAAGTCCGGATTTGACGTCGGAGCTTGAACCGCTCGCGGACGACGTAGGATAGAGTGTCCAGAATTTCACCGAGATTGCCGCCCGATTCGCGCTGGATCTGAAGCGTAGAGACAAAGATCCGCACATCCGGCAAGGGCACGCGGACGGCGAGATTTTGCAGCGCATCTTTCAACGGCAGACCGAGATTCTGTTGTTGAAAAGCAATCTGGAATTCCTCTCCTACGGGATGCGGGATTTCTTTGCCGATCAACTCAAAGCCGGTGGTGAAGGCGTGACCGGCTCGAACAGCTCGACCGAGAAGATCCATTGCTTCCGGAAATTGCTCTTCAAACTTGCTGAATCGTTTTTGGCGCTTAACAACAATGGCGCCGAATGGAATGGCGGTGGCGAGAGCGGCTGCCACCGCACATTGATAAGCGGGCCGGCCAAAAGCGAACGTGATGATGAATGTGAAGAACGGCACAGCAATGACCGTCGACACGAAGGTTCCCACCTGCATCCGCACTCCAGCTTGTTCCAGAAACAATCGGAGTTTTCCGATACCGGGTATCGTCAGCAAAATCCGGTTGAGAATCGGCACATCGCTCAGCAGTTCTCTTCGCAGGATGTCCGGCACATCGTCGCTCCGCATCGTTACTTCCTGAATAGCGGAAAGGCGTGTTCGCATTTTGCGGCGGCTCAGCGGCGCGTCGACGAAGAAGTAAAGCAGACTGACCGTAAGACTCAGGGTCACGGCGAAGATGACGATCGACAGAATTGGCAGCAACATTGTTAACGACGGCCTCCCATCCGTGAATCGAATGAGAACGCATCGGTTGAGAAGCGAATGCCGCATGATTCCAGGCGCTCGGCAATCTTCGGACGAATACCTGTCGGCCGGAATGTCCCAACCACTCGATTGTTCTCGTCAAAACCAGACCGTTCGAACACGAACAGCTCCTGCGTAGTGATGATCGGACCTTCCATTCCGGTGACTTCGGATACGCTCATGATTTTGCGCGAGCCGTCGGGAAGGCGTGAAACCTGCACGATGACATGGATCGCGGAAGCAATCTGCTGCCGCACTGCCCGGTCGGGCAGATTGAGCTCGGCCATTGCAATCATGGTCTCGAGCCTGGTCAGGGCATCTCGTGCACTGTTGGCGTGGATCGTTGTAAGTGATCCTTCGTGACCGGTGTTCATGGCCTGCAGCATATCCACGGCTTCTTCGCCTCGGACTTCGCCGACGAGGATCCGGTCGGGCCGCATACGCAGAGCATTGATCACCAGCTGTCGTTGGCGGATGGCCCCTTTACCTTCAATATTTGGGGGGCGGGTTTCCAGCCGGATGACATGCGGCTGGTTCAAGCGCAGTTCGGCGGCATCCTCGATTGTGATGATGCGTTCGTTGGTGGGAATGAACGACGAAAGGATGTTTAACAGAGTCGTCTTACCGGCACCGGTTCCGCCTGAAACCATCACGTTGAGCTTACCTTTGACGCAAGCCTGCAACAGGTCGAGTATCTGCGGGGTCATCGTACCGTTTGCGATAAACGACTCTGCAGACAGTTTGTGACCGCCAAAACGCCGGATCGACATCGATGGGCCGTCGAGCGCCAAGGGTGGGATGATCGCGTTGACACGCGAACCGTCGGCCAACCGCGCATCGACCATGGGTGACGATTCATCAATTCGCCGGCCCACTCGTGAAACAATCCGTTCAATGATTCGCATCAAGTGAGGCGCATCATTGAAGAAGAGGTCTGTACGCTCGAGAACTCCCTTACGTTCCACGTAAATGTTATCCGGGCCATTGACCAAAATATCCGAGACTGAACTATCCTCGAGCAGCGGTTCAATCGGTCCCAACCCGAACAGCTCGTGAAGAACCTCTTCAACCAGCTGTTCACGTTCTTTTAGCGTCAGCGGCGTCCTATCCCGCTGAAGCAGTTCGCGAATAGCTTCTGCGACGCGCGTACAGGCAACGTCTTCCTGCAGCTTGTTCAAACTCTCCAGATCCATTTCCGCCAGCAGTTGCGTATGAATCTTCGCTTTCACATCACGATAGCTGGTAAATGTAGCGGTCTCAGGCATTGTTGCCTCCAATTGACGGTTTCAGAATCATTCCAAAAAGACTGCGTCGTGCTTCGACCTGAGGAAGCCCGGCGAGATCGGTTGCCAGGGACTCGATGGCTTTGCTTAAGTACCTGCAATTGGCCGAACCCAGTAAGGCGCCGGAGTTGATGGCCCTAATGCAGGCACCATATTCATTGGGCAACTTGCAGTAGAGCGGAGTTCGAAGCAGACGTTCGATATCGACGTCCGTGATGTCGTCGGATCGTGTTGCCCGGTTCAGGACAATGCGAACTTTAGCCGACGCATCCAGTTTTGCCAGGTAGGTGAGTAATCGCTCGGTGCGCCAGATCGCCGGCAATTCGGGTGTCAAGATCACGAGAATGGTTGAACTGCTGCGCGCAAGGACCTTGACGTGGTCTTCGTCGAGGTTGGTGGGAAGATCGACAATCGTGTGATCGAACGTGGTTTGTGCTACTTCCAGCAGCTGCGCAAGCTTTTCGGCTGACATCGATGCGTCCGCGC
>Ga0209382_10011136_pt1 | contig 11180 bp, 12 predicted proteins | sample SoiMetdeltSBSDD5_FD_187599 | JGI IMG/M metagenome (GOLD analysis project Ga0209382, IMG submission 187599) | Bulk soil microbial communities from a Populus tree surrounding site in Tennessee, USA - Soil MetaG P. deltoides SBSDD5 (SPAdes) (version 2) | ecosystem: Environmental > Terrestrial >...
CGCGGTGCGCGCCCGGCTTGGCCCGCAGCATGCTGACCACGTCGAAGCGGACGTCGAAGCGCGCCTGCTTGCGGGTGGGCACCTGGAGGACCTCGACGAGGCTCTCGTCCCAGGCCGGGCTGGCGGGAAGGGAGAGGACGGTGTCGACGGCGCTGGAGGCCTCTTCGTTGTCCGCGGCGTCCGCCGGGTCGTGGCTGAGGGCCACGATGGAGACGGGGTGCGGGAGGTGCGCATGGCGAAGTCCCATGATCAACCGGTCGGCGCCCGCGAGGGCGAGGTCGACGACGACGATATGGGGCTCGGTGGTGAGGGCGAGCGCGCCCGCGTCGTCGGCGCGATCGGCCACGTAGCGCTCCAGGTCGTCGCGCCAGAACAGGGTGTGGTTCAGGTCCGACTCGACCTCAGGTGTGGCACAGACAAGCACGGTCGTCATGCGGATTCCCCTTTGTGCTGAAACGGTCCAGGGTTCCTAGAGGAACATAGCAGAAGATGACGCCCGCGCGACCAGGGTAGTCGTGTTCCGCATCACGCGCCCGTAACCCCAACGAATTGCTGGGCCTACGAAGTGGGTGGGGAGGCCGCTACTCGATCTGGCCCGTCTCGATGAGGGTCAGCATCGTCTTGTAGACGGCGTACGAGCACCGCGGCACCGTCTGCTGCAGGTCGTTCGTCGACGCGCCCTTCTTGAGGCGCGACCAGACCGCGGCCGCCAGCTCGACGGTGTCCGCCTCTTCCCACTGCAGGTGGGACGCCTTCTGACGGAAGACGCGGGCGGGGTCGCCGACCTTGGCCTGCAGGAGCGGAAGCTCGTCCTGCAGGCGCACCGATTCCATCAAGAGCGAGATGGCGGGCATGGTGATGTCCGTCTGCACCTCTTCTTCCGCCACCGTGCGCCCCGTGAAGGAGAACTCGCCTTCCAGCGGTGACTGGAAGAGCTGGAAGACGGCGTCGTCGCCGCTGAGGTGCCGCACGCGCGCCTTGGCGATGTTCCCCTTGAAGAAGAAGATCTCCGCGACCTTCTGCTTGCCGCCCTCCTGCGTCACCACGAGGCTCCCGGTCTGGTGCGAGCCGATCAGCGTCTGGATCACGGTGGCGAGGTCGAAGAACTTCAGGTTGCCCTGGAGCTGCTTGGACGAGGTGCGCGGCACCTTCAGGGTCGTGGCCTCGAGCCGCTTGGCGAGGACGAGGCAGAGGTTGCGGCTGAACGGGGGCAGCGACTGCATGAGGTCGAGGAAGACCGCCTTCTCGAGCGTGAACAGCTCGGCCCGCTCCGGTGAGCGCGCGGTCGCGGTGCGCGGCGATCCCGTGAGCAGGGCGAGCTCGCCCAGCACCTCACCCTTCCCGAGATAGGCCACGGGGACGGGATCCGCGGCGTCGGACGGCGCGGCGAGGATCTCGAGGACGCCCGTCTTCACGATGTAGAGCTTTTCGCCCTGGTCGCCCTGGCGGAACACGATCGCGCCCGGACCGTAGTCCTCCACGCTTCCCTGATCGAGGACCGCGTGCAGCACCTCGTCCGGCTGGTTTTCGAAAAGATCGGAGGAACGCAGGAAGCCCGGGTCGATCCCGCTGGCCATCGCGCGGAATTATATCCGCTTGCACGCGCGCGCCGGCGCCGGACGTGGGCAGGGCCGGGCGCACAGCGCGTCGCGGGCGATATGCTAATATTCGACCACTTCCGGGCGGGCTGCCCGAGCACATGGTGGCCAAGTACCTGATTCGACAGACTTTGCCTGAATTCGACCGAGGGATGACGTAGATTCCGGCTTCCAGCGCTTCCCCCTCGTTCGAGTACTCCAGAAACGGGAGCCCCATACGGTCATGACCACCATAGCCGCCGCGCCGATCGCGCCCGCCGACGTCCATCGCCTGCTCGGCCGCCACATGCTCGCGGACGGCCTCGACCTCGTCTTCGATTACGAGAAGAGCCACGGCTCGTGGCTCTTCGACAGCCGTCACGGCCGCGAGTACCTCGACTTCATGACGTTCTTCGGCTCCACGCCGATCGGCTACAACCATCCCAAGATGAAGGACCCGGATTTCCTGCGCGTCCTCTCGCGGGTGGCCCAGCTCAAGCCGTCGCTGGCCGACGTGTACACCGTCGAATACGCGTGGTTCGTGGACACCTTCGCCCGCATCGCCATCCCCGCGCACCTGCACTACGCGTTCTTCATCGAAGGGGGCGCGCTCGCCGTCGAGAACACGCTGAAGGTCGCCTTCGACTGGAAGGCCCGCCGCAACCGCGCGCGGGGCGTGGCCGGCGAGAAGGGACAGCAGATCCTGCACTTCCGCGAGGCCTTCCACGGCCGCAGCGGCTACACGCTCTCCCTCACCAACACCGACCCCAAGAAGACCGACCTCTTCCCCAAGTTCCGCTGGCCGCGCGTCGAGAATCCCAAGCTCCGCTTCCCGGTCACGGCGGAGGTGGAGAAAGACGTGGCCGCGGCCGAGCAGCGCGCGATGGAGCAGGTGAAGAAGGCCTTCGAGGACAACCCGGACGACATCGCCGCCATCATCATCGAGCCCATCCAGGCCGAAGGCGGTGACCACCACTTCCGTCCCGGCTTCCTCCAGGCCCTGGAGCGCTTCGCCGACGAGCACGAGTGCTTCTTCATCGTGGACGAGGTGCAGACGGGCATCGGCCTCACGGGGAAGATGTGGGCCCACGAGCACTTCGGGCTGACCCCGGATGCCCTCGCCTTCGGCAAGAAGATGCAGATCTGCGGCTGCCTGGTCGGCCCCAAGGTGGACGAGGAGCCGGAGAACGTGTTCAAGGTCTCGTCGCGCATCAACTCGACCTGGGGCGGCGGCCTCACCGACATGGTCCGGTCCGGCCGGTTCCTCGAGATCGTCCAGGAGGACCGCCTCGTCGACAACGCGCGCGTGGTGGGCGACCACCTCCTGCGCGGGCTGCAAGCCGTGCAGCAGGAGCTGGGGGGGATCATGAGCAACGCGCGCGGGCGCGGCCTCATGATCGCCTTCGACCTGCCCACTCCGGAGCTGCGCAAGAAGGCGCATGAGACCCTCATCGCGAACGGGCTGCTCCTGCTCACGTGCGGTCCGCGGTCGATCCGCTTCCGTCCGCCGCTCAACCTGGGCGCGGCGGAAGCGGACACCGCCCTGGACATCGTGCGCAAGAGCCTGAAGGCGCTGTAAGAGGCGGAGCCGCTGAAAGGGGTGCCCTAATGATCGAGCGCGAAGCCGGCATCAAGGTCTACAACGAGACGCTGGGAGCGAAGGGGGCGAAGGGCCGGCTGGTCCGCGTGTCGCCCGATGGCTTCTACGAGGTGACCCTCGAGTCCGGCGGCAAGAACTTCACGACCCTCCTTCCGATCCAGTCCACGGTGATCCTGGCCGCGGACGCGGAAGAGGAGGTCGCCACCCTGGAGGTAGAGCGCTGAAGACAGAAGAGGCGGAGACTCCGGCCCTCCGGAGGGCCGGCTAGATGGCGCGCACCCTCAAGGTCGTCCACATCGGCCTGGGCCCCATCGGACAATCCATCGCCCGCCTCACTCTCGATCGCGACGGCCTGCAGGTCGTGGGAGCCACGGACCTCTCCGTCGACCAGGCGGGCAAGGACCTCGGCGTCGTGCTCGGCCTCGGCCGCAAGCTGCGCATCAAGGTCGACGGCAACCCCGACAAGTTCATCCGCAAGACCCGGGCCGACGTCGCCGTGCTCTGCACGTCGTCCTCGCTCAAGACGATCAAGCCCCAGGTCCTCGGCCTCGTCCAGCGCGGGATGCACGTGGTCACCACCTGTGAGGAGCTGGCCTTCCCCGTCCCCGAGCAGCAGGCGGCCTGGCGCGAGATCGACAAGGCGGCGGCGGCGAAGAAGGTCTCCGTCCTGGCCACGGGGGTCAACCCCGGCTACGCGATGGACGCCCTCGCCCTCATGCTCACCGCGCCCTGCGCCGAGGTGACGCGCGTGTCCGTCACGCGCGTGGTGGACGCGCGCACGCGCCGGCTGCCCCTGCAGCGCAAGGTGGGCGCGGGCCTGAACCTCAATCAGTTCCGCCGGGCCATGACCGAAGGCACCGTCCGCCACGTGGGGCTGCCGCAGTCGGTGCACATGATCGCGTCCGCCCTGGGCTGGAAGCTGGACCGCGTGGACGAGACGCTGGAGCCGGCCATCGCGCCGCGCGACCTCGACACCGAATACCTGCGCATCCCCGCGGGCATGGCCGCCGGCATCAAGCAGTCCGCGCGCGGCTATCGCAACGGCGAGCTGGCCATCACCCTCGACCTGCAGATGTACGTCGGGGCGGAGCAGCCGCGCGATCACGTCCTCATCGACGGCGTGCCCCCCATCGACATGACCATCGCGGGCGGCGTGGCCGGCGATTCCGCCACCGCCGCCATCACCGTCAACGCGATCCTGAAGGTGATGGCCGCCCGTCCCGGGCTGCTCACCATGCACGACCTGCCTTTGCTGCACCGGTACAACCCCCTAGAAGTGAAGTCGCTCGGGCCCAAGAAGCGGTAGTCCTCCGGTGACGGCGTCACGCGATCACTCAGGGGATGGGTGATCGCCCTTCGCGGGGACGCTCGCGCGCGCTGCAAACGGCGAGCTACGTCTGGCGCTGCTTCAGGTACGAATGCAGGCGGCTCTGGTCGTGGGGGTGGATGCCGAGGAACTCGATGCCCACCTCGAACCCCTCGTTGCGCACCTGGCGGCAGCGTTTCACCTCGCCCTGCACCCAGAGGACCTCGCCGTCGAGCTGCAGCGCGAAGTCGTGGATGGCGCCGACGTCGAGGGCGGTGGAGAGGTCGAGGAGCGCGCCCCCGAGGCTGAGGTCGAGAAGCCGGGCCGGGACCTGGGCGCGCGCGGTTCCGGTGACGTGTTCGCTGCTCATGCGCCCGCGCGCTGGCGTTCGCGATCGAGGAACGACTCCAGGAGCGCGCGATCGAGCGCGTCCACCTTCACGAACGAGATGCCGACGTGGTACACCGCGGCCGCCGCCGGCTGCTCCACGTCGACCACGCGTCCGCGCAGGTCCACGGTGACGTGGGCGAGGTTCAGGGTGATGTCGCAGTGGGAGTCGACGGCGAGCGGCGTCGTCATCTCCAGGCAGGCGCCGTCCTCGGAGAGGGCGACGACCTTGAAATCCGCGAAGACGGTGGCGCGGCCCCCGGTCCGTCCGTCCAGCCGTACGCGCGGATGCCGGCGGCGATCGTCCTCGGAGCCCGCCATGGAGGTGGATTCTAGGCGCCGCCCTGGGGGCGGTCAAGGCGCTGGTATACTCGATTCATCGTCCCGATCGCGCGCTCCGGACGATTCCACCCCGGCATGGCCGCGGAGAAGCCGATCACAATGGCGTGCCACTACTGCGGCCGGTCCCTGGCCGGACCGGCGGACATCGCCTGGGAGTGCGAATGCGGCATCCGCGTCTGCAGCGATCCCGATTGCTTCGCGGAGTGCTTCAAGACGGTGGCCAGCGGCGAGGCCACGCGCTGCCTCACCTGCGGGCTGCTGACGTGAGCCGGTCCTTCGCGGCCGCCCTGGCCGTCGGCCTCCTGGCCGCCACCGCGGCCGCGCAGTCCGTGCCCCCAGCGGTCCCAACCCCCTGCCCGTCTCCGTGCCCGTCCCCGTCCGTTTCGCCGACCGCGTCCGCCGCGCCCCGCCCTGCGCCCACTCCCGGTCCGCCGATCGTGGTGTTTCTGCTCAACGGCGACCGCTTGACGGGCACGATCGCGTCGGAAACGAAGACGGCCATCCGCGTCCGGCTTCCGTTCGCGTCGGTCCTGATCCCGAAGAGCCGCATCGAGCGGCTGGTCCGCGCGGATGGCAAGGAAGAGGTCCTGCACGCGGCGGAACGAGTGGCGGTGGCGTCTCCTCCGCCCCGGCCGCCGGCCGTGCCCACGGCCCACCTCGTCCTCGTGCTCACGGGCGCGAGCTTCTGGCAGGCCTGGGACCGCAAGGACGCGCCCACCGATCCGACGCTGCGCCTGCAGCTGCGCGTCGACGAGGCCGAGGTCGCGACCTGGGCGGACGGCAAGCTGGATCCGCAGGACCTGCCCGGCGCGATCGTGAACACGTTCGCGTTCACGGGCGACGAGGCGGGCATGGCGGCGCCCCACGTGCTCCTGTCCCCGCCGGAGGTCCAGCCGGGCCGCGTGGTCCTGCGCATCGACGTGCCGCGCATGGTGGGCGAGAACCGGCGCCTGGGCGTGGTCTACCAGGTCAACGAAGGCAGCGCCGACTCTCCGGCCTGGCGCGACGTGGCCACGGCGACCGCGACCCTCACAATGCGCGGGGACGGGCCGACGCCCATCCAGCTTCGGCAGGCCCGCGGGCAGATGGAGTTCGCGCGCAAGCGCATGCGCGAGGTCGAGTCGTTCCGTATCGAGATCTCGACCGAGTAGGGCCCGGCCCCGCCCGGCCGCGGACGCTTGACACCCCCCTCCCTCGGCCCTAGTCTCGAATCGATGGACACGATGGCCTGGGCCGATGTCGTTTCCTCGATCAGCCTGGCCATCGGCCTGGCCGCCTGCGCGGGCCTGCGCGCGTGGCTCCCCCTGCTGCTCGTGGGCGGCCTCGCGCGCGCGGACGTGATCTCCCTCGGCCCGTCCTTCGGGTTCCTGGAGAGCAACCGGGCCCTGCTCCTTTTCGGTGTCGCCACCGCGATCGAGATCATCGGCGACAAGGTGCCCGCGGTCGATCACGGCCTGGACATGCTCTCCACCGTGCTGCGCCCGGCCGCGGGCTCGTTGATCGCCGCTTCCGTCATGTGGCAGGTGCGCGATCCCCTCACCGCCCTCGCCCTGGGCGTGGCCGTGGGCGCGCCCGCCGCCCTGGTGCCGCACGCGGCCAAGAGCGTCCTGCGCGCGGCCTCCACCACCCTCACCGGCGGGCTGGCCAATCCGGTGATCAGCGTGGCCGAGGACGTGCTGGCCGTCGCGATGTTCGTGTTCACCGTGGTCGTCCCCCTGCTCGCCGCCACCGCGCTCGTGCTCGTGGCCTATCTCGTCGTGCGCCGGATGTCGCGGCGCTCCGCGCCCTCTCTCCGCACCACGTGATCGGGGCCCGCTCCGCCGGCGCCACGCTCGCCGTCCTCGCCTGCGCGGGGACGCTGCTCGCCCAGTCGCCCTCCCCCTCGCCGTCCGCCGCGCCCTCGGCCGTCCCGCGCGCGGCCACGCCCCCACCCTTCCGGGTCGAGGTGGACGTGGACGTCGTCTCCGTGACCGCCGTCGTCTACGACAAGGGCGGCCGGTTCGTGCGTGGCCTCGGCCCCAAGGACATCGAGGTGCTCGAGGACCACGTGCCCCAGGACGTCTCCTACTTCCGGGAGGCGGCGGGGGCGGGGGCCGAGCGCATCCCCCTCTCCGTGGCCCTCGTGCTCGATTGCAGCGGCAGCATGCGGCACAACATGCGCTTCCTGCAGGAGGCGGCCCTCGCCTTCGTGAACCGGCTCGAGGAGATCGACTCCGCCCTCGTCGTCTCCTTCAACGAGAGCATCAAGGGCAGCGCGGAGTTCACCGCGGACAGCGGGCGGCTCGAGCAGTTCGTGGAGGCCCTCGAGGCCTGGGGCGGCACCAGCCTCTACGACGCCATCCACTACGGCCTCGGCCGCATCAAGGACCAGCCCGGCCGCAAGGCCGTCATCGTGTTCTCGGACGGAGCGGACACCACGAGCAGCATGAAGGAGCAGGAGGTCGTCGACTACGCGCGCTCGGTCGAGGCCACCGTGTACAGCATCGGGATCCGCGGCGAGTCCGGCCTGCTCGCGCGCAGCCCGCGCGGCTTCCTGCGTCGCATCGCCCAGGAGACGGGCGGCCAGTTCTTCTTCCCGGACAAGGTCGGCGAGCTGACCAAGATCTTCGCGGGCATCTCGGACGAGCTGCACAACCACTACCTCCTGGCCTACACCCCCAAGCGTCCGCCGGACGGGACGTGGCGCGAGATCGAGATCCGGCTGCGCGAGCGCAAGGACCTCGAGGTCCGGGTGCGCAAGGGCTATTTCGCGGTCAAGCGCCGCCGGCCCCCCGCTCCCACCACCAGCAACTGACGGCGTTTCGCCCGGCCCCGCCCGCGCGGGAAGGCCCGCGAAGCGGGTATAGAATCGGGCCCTCAGACCCCATGGCCGAGATCTCGATAGACACCGGCGACGGGTCTCGCGAGCGGTTCCCCCTCGCCAACGAGCGGGTCACCATCGGCCGCTCGCGCGACAGCGACATCTTCCTGCCCGACCAGTGGCTCTCGCGCCATCACGCGGAGATCCTGAAGAAGGACGCGAGCTTCTTCCTGCACGACCTGGGCAGCAAGAACGGGACGCTGCTCAACGGCGAGCCCGTGCACGGCGACCGCCGGCTCCGCCACGGCGACGTGATCACACTGGGCGAGCACGTCCTGACCTTCTCGATCGAGGAGACGGTGGACGAGGACTCGCAGCCGCCGGAGGGCACCCGCATCTTCTCCGCCCGCGAGCTCAGCGACATCAAGACCAAGCCCTCCATCGACCCCGAGGAGCTGCAGCGGCAGAACCGCGTGCTGGAGGTCCTCAGCCAGGCCGCGCGCTCGCTGCTCGCCCACCGCCCGCTGCCCGACCTGTTCGAGGACGTGCTGAACCTGCTCTTCGCGGCCGTGCCCTGCGAGCGCGGCGCCATCCTGCTCCTGGAGGGCACGCCCCCCGAGCCCACGGTGAAGGCCTCGCGCAGCCGCGGCGGCCAGCCCCTGCTGGCCAAGGTCAGCCGCTCCATCGCCCGCCGCGTGCTCGAGCGCCGCGAGACCATGCTGCTGCCGAACCTGATGGAGGACACCGCGTTCAGCACCCAGGACTCCATCCTCTCCACCGGCATCCGCTCCGCCCTCTGCGCGCCCCTGTGGTTCACCTCCGCCTCCGCGGAGCAGGACGCGGTCATCGGCCTCGTCTACCTCGACTCCCTGGCCATGAACCGTCCCTTCACGGAGGAGGACGCGCGCATCGTCACCGCGCTCGCCAACGTGGCCGCGGCCAAGATCGAGAACGTGCGGCTGCTCGAAGAGAGCATGGAGAAGCGCCGGCTGGAAGAGGACATGCGCGTGGCCGCGGAGATCCAGCGCGGCCTCCTCCCGGACGGGGCCCCGGTGGTCAGCGGCTACGGCGTGGTCGGCTCGAACCGGCCGTGCCGCACGGTGGGCGGCGACTACTACGACTTCTCGGTGAACGACGGCCGGCTGCTCATGGCCCTGGGCGACGTGTCCGGAAAGGGCACGGGGGCGGCCCTGCTCATGACCGTCCTGCGCGCGGCCGTGCGCGGCCACTGGGCGGACGAATCGGTGGCGGAGGCGGTGGCCCGCATCAACAGCACGGTCTGCCAGAACGTGACCGCCGGCAAGTACATCACCTTCTTCCTGGCCCGCCTCGTTCCGGGGACGGGGCACGTCGACTACGTCAACGCCGGCCACAACCCGCCCCTGCTCATCCGCCGTGACGGCACGATCGAGACCCTCAACGAGGGCGGCATGGTGCTCGGCCTCTTCGACTCCATGCCCTACGGCGAAGGGGTGGCCGAGCTGCGCCCGGGCGACACGCTCCTCATCTTCTCCGACGGCGTGACCGAGACCTGGAGCGCGAAGGGCGACGAGTTCGGCGACCAGCGCCTCGGCGAAGTGGCCGTCCGCGGCCGCGGGCTCGACGCCGCCTCTCTCCAGACCGAGATCCTGCGCGAGCTGGAGGTCTTCGAGGCGGGCACCAAGGCCACCGACGACCGGACGCTCATAGTCCTGAAGAGGTACTGACAGCCGCCGTCTTGCGCCGCCCCCCGGCCTGGGATCTACTTGGGGCGAGACTCCATGACCGTCATCCGGCGGCCTGCGCGCACGGCGCATCTCGACCTCGCCCTCCTGCAGCGCGAGGTCCATCAGCTCCTCGAGCGCCTCAGCGACATGGACCGGGCCGATCCTCCCCCCGACGGCGAATGGATGCCGAGCGTCGACGTGTACGAAAGCCGCGGCAAGCTCCTGATCGTGGCCGAGGTGCCGGGGCTCAGCCCCGACTCACTGCGCGTCACCTTTCGTGACCGGCATCTCGTCATCGCGGGCGAGCGGCGCGAGAAGCGACCGGCGGGCGCCGCGGCCAGCTTCCTGTGCATGGAGCGGCCGCAGGGTCGCTTCACACGCCTGGTCGCGCTCGACGTGCCCGTCGACGTGCGCAGCGCGGAGGCCCGCCTCAGCGGCGGCCTGCTCACCGTGAGCATGCCCCGGTTGAAGGACCGGCGCGGGCGCTCCACCGTCATCGTCGTCCAGCGGGAGGGACAGGAATGAGGGCGATGAAGATCAAGGCGCAGCGAGGACGCCCATGAGCGACGAACCGATCGCGCCCACCGTCACCGCCAGCAAAGACGAGACGCCGAAGGTCCCCGAGGTCCTTCCCGTCCTGCCCCTGCGCGACATCGTGATCTTCCCGTTCATGATCGTGCCCCTCTACGTGAGCCGCGAGCGGTCGATCAAGGCCGTGGACGCCGCCCTGGCCGACAACCGCATGATCCTGCTCACCGCGCAGAAGCGGCAGGACGACGAGGACCCCGGCCCCGACGACATGTTCACTGTCGGCACCGTGGCCCTGATCATGCGCATGCTGAAGCTGCCCGACGGCCGCATCCGCGTGCTCGTGCAGGGCGTAGGACGCGCGCGCATCAAGACCTTCGAGGAAGGCCATCCCTTCCTCCAGGCCCGCATCGAGTCCATCCAGGAGCCGGAGCCGACCGAGAAGGGACTCGAGCTCGAGGCCCTGATGCGCAACGTCAAGGCCGCGCTCGAGAAGTCGGCCAACCTCGGCAAGCCCATCTCGCCCGAGGTGATCGTCATCGCCACCAACATGGAGGAGCCGGGCCGCCTGGCCGACCTCACCGCCAGCAACCTGGACCTCAAGGTCGAGGGCGCGCAGGAGATCCTGGAGGCGATCGACCCCATCGAGCGGCTCCGCCGCGTGCACGAGCTCATGGCCAAGGAGCTCGAAGTCCTGGCCATGCAGCAGGAGATCTCCTCGCAGGCCAAGGGGGAGATGGACCGCTCGCAGCGCGAGTTCTTCCTGCGCCAGCAGCTCAAGGCCATCCAGAGCGAGCTGGGCGAGGGCAACGAGCTCGCGGAAGAGATCGCGTCGCTCAAGGAGAAGGCCCACAAAGCCAAGATGCCCAAGCCCGTCCTGGAGGAGGTGGAGCGCCAGCTCAAGAAGCTCGAGCGCATGCACCCTGACTCCGCG
>Ga0209382_10011137_pt1 | contig 11178 bp, 14 predicted proteins | sample SoiMetdeltSBSDD5_FD_187599 | JGI IMG/M metagenome (GOLD analysis project Ga0209382, IMG submission 187599) | Bulk soil microbial communities from a Populus tree surrounding site in Tennessee, USA - Soil MetaG P. deltoides SBSDD5 (SPAdes) (version 2) | ecosystem: Environmental > Terrestrial >...
CCGGCCATGGGGAGGGGCTCGAACGCCAGCGCGACCTGCTGGGGCAGATCATGGCGCGCTATGTCACGGACCCAGTGCGGGTAAAGCTGGAGGCGGCGGGCAGTGGGACGGCGGGTGCCGCGCCGCGCCCCGCGCGGCTCACGGAGGAAGGCGCCAACGCCGAACGGCTCAAGGTGCTGCGCGGCAAAGACCCGACCCTGAATGCCGCCGTCGACGCATTAGATTTGGAGCTACTCGAGTAGCTTGCCACCCATTCTGACGAGGGGTAACTTTCGACGTATGGCGGATTTATCGAGCTTGCTCCAGCTCAGTCAACAGATGCAGGGGCGGCTGTCGGAGATACAGACTCAGCTGGCGCAACAGACGGTGACGGTATCGGCCGGCGGGGGAATCGTGCAGGCGACGGCCGATGGGCGCGGCCAGATTCGCGCCATCAAGATCGACCCACAGGCGGTCAGCCAGGGCGACGTCGAGATGCTGGAAGATCTCGTCCTCGCGGCGGTGGCGGAGGCGCAGAAACGGGCCGCCGAGATGTACCAGGCGGAGGTGCGGAAGCTGACGTCGGGCCTCCCGTTCCCGTTTCAGCTGCCACCTCTGTAGACGCCCTCCCGCCTCCCGTGTCAGCCATCGAAGAGCTCGTGGGGGAGCTCGCCAAGCTCCCCGGCATCGGGCGTAAGACGGCGCAGCGGCTCACGTTTTTCCTGCTGAAGCAGCCCGTGGAGACAGCGGACCGCCTGGCGGAGGCCATTCGGCGGGTGCGCGGTCGTGTGACGGCGTGTGGGGCATGCGGCAACCTCTCCGAGGAGGATCCGTGCCCGATTTGCCGCGATCCCCGGCGCGACGCCGCGTTGCTCTGTGTCGTGGAGGAGTCGGCGGACGTCGGGGCCATCGAGCGCGCCGGCCGCTACCGCGGGCGCTATCACGTCCTGGGGGGCCGGTTGTCGCCGCTCGAGGGCGTGGGGCCCGATCAGCTGCGTCTCGACGAGCTGGTCGCGCGGGTCGCAAACGGGTCGGCCGTACGTGAGGTGATCGTGGCAACCAACCCATCGATGGAAGGGGAGGCCACGGCGACCTACCTGCAACAGGTGTTGAAGCCGACCGGCGTGCGCGTCACGCGCATCGCGCGTGGGCTGCCGGTGGGGGGCGATCTCGAATACGCCGACGCGGTCACGATCGCGCAGGCGCTGGCGGCGCGGCGCGACATGTCGGAGACCGAGTGACCTGAGGAGGCGCATGGCGGGGGCAGCAAGCTGGTCGTTTAACGAAAGCGATTTCAAGCAGATCCAAACGCACCTGCAGGCGTACCTCCGGGAGTCGAACGCCCGCTGCGCGCTGCTCGTCGACCGCAACGGCCAGCTCGTGGCCACCGTGGGCGAGACTCCGCAATTCGATCCCACCGCATTCGCGTCGCTCACCGCCGCCGACTTCAGCGCCAACGACCAGCTCGCCAAGATGATCGGCGAGCCCGAGTTTGCCTCGCTCGTCCATCAGGGCGAACGCGAGTCCATGTTTCTCGCTGACATCGCGAAACGGGTGATCCTCGTCGTGCTGTTCGACCAGCGCGCGACGCTCGGGCTCGTGAAGCTCAAAGCCAAAGCCGTCGTCGAACAACTCAACAAGGTGTTCGAGGAGATGTTCAATCGGGTGGGTTCCGGGCCGACCCAGCAGAAGGGTCTGCTCGAAGGGGCGGAAGACGAAATTGACAAACTTTTCGGTTAAGGGGACGCGCCCATGTCGATGATCAACTACGCGTCCCGCGAGATCAACTGCAAGCTCGTCTACTATGGCCCGGGCCTCGGCGGCAAGACGACGAACTTGGAGCACGTGTACGGGAAAGTCTCGCCCAACACGCGCGGCAAGATGATTTCGCTCGCGACCGAGACCGAACGCACCCTGTTCTTCGATTTCCTGCCGGTCGACCTGGGAACGATCCGCGGCTTCAAGACGCGGTTCCACCTCTACACCGTCCCCGGACAGGTCTACTACAACGCCAGCCGTAAGCTGATCCTGAAGGGCGTCGACGGCATCGTGTTCGTGGCCGACAGTCAGATCGAGCGCATGGAGGCGAACGTCGAGTCGATGCAGAACCTGTACGACAACATGGCGGAGTACGGGTACGACCTGACCAAGATTCCATTCATCATTCAGTACAACAAGCGCGACCTGCCGAACGCGGCGCCGATCAAGGACCTGCAGGCGGCATTGAACCCCGGCTGGCCGGTCGAGGACGGCGCCCTCCAGAAGGTGACGCCCGACCCGCTGCATCCCGGCGAGAACCTCGTCGAGAAGGTGGGCGGCGAATGGGTCGGCCGAGCGCCCTACATCGAGGGCGTCGCCGTGCGAGGCGACGGCGTCTTCGACACCCTGAAGGCGGTCAGCAAGTTGGTGCTGAAGACGCTGAGCTGAGAGGCGGTCCGATGCGCTGGACCATGCCCAACATTATCACGCTGGCCCGTATCTGCCTCACGCCAGTTATCGCCCTCCTGCCGTTCATCGAGGGTTACTGGCCCAAGGTCATCGCGTTCATCATTTTCCTCGTCGCCGCGTTCTCCGACATTCTCGACGGCTGGCTCGCGCGTCGCTCTAACACCGTGAGCGACCTCGGCAAACTGCTCGACCCGATCGCCGACAAGCTGCTCCTGTTCGCGACGCTGATCCCCATTTTCTGGATGACCCGGCATCCCACGATCCTCGTGGACTACCGCATCCCCTGGTGGGGCAGTTTGCCGGTGTGGGTGGCGCTGCTGCTCGTCGGCCGCGAGGTGCTGATCACGGCGTTCCGCCACTTCGCCATGCGCAAAGGCGTCGTCATTCCCGCCGTGGCGGCCGGGAAGGCCAAGGCGCTGCTCCAGAACATCTTCATCGGCGCCACGATCGCCTGGTTCGCCTGGAAAGACGCGATCGCCGAGCTGAAGCTGGCCGGGGACTACCGGAACTACTGGGACCAGTTCCACGGGACCCTGGTCGCCGTCACCCTGGCGGGCGCGATCGTGCTGACCGTCTATTCCCTCGGTGTCTACCTGTACCGCTACCGGGCGCTCTTCAAGACCGACGCATGAAGCTCGAGGTCGTCACCATCGGCACCGAGCTGGTGCTGGGTCTGACGCCCGACACGAATGCCGCGGACCTGGGTCGCGCCCTCGCCGCCGCCGGCGCCGAAATCGTCCGCCACGTCTCGGTTCCCGATCGCCCCGCGGCCATCCGCGCCGCGATCGCCGAGGCCCTCGACCGCACCGGCTTCGTCATCGCGACTGGTGGCCTCGGCCCCACGCGCGACGACATGACCAAGGTCGAAGTCGCCGCGCTGTTTCAAAAACCACTCTACCTCGATGAGGGTGTGCTCAAGAGCCTCGAGGCGCGCTTCCGTCGCCTCGGCCGTCCCATGCCCGCCGTGAACCGCACGCAAGCCGAGGTCCCCGAGGGCGCGACGGTGTTGCCGAATCCCCGGGGCACGGCCCCGGGGATCTGGATGGAGGACGCGCGGGGGCGGGTGGCCGTGCTCCTGCCCGGCGTACCGTCCGAGATGCGAGGCCTGCTGGTCGAGGAGGTGCTGCCTCGCGTCGCGCAACGCGTGGGCAGTGGCCGGGTGGTGCTGTCTCGCACGCTGCGAACGACCGGCGTCCCGGAGTCGGCCCTGGCCGAGCGGATCGGCCCGGTCGAAGAAGACATCGCGCCGCTCACCTTGGCCTACATCCCCTCCGTCGATGGCGTGGATCTGCGTTTGACGGCGTGGTCGCTGCCCCCGGAAGAAGCCGAGCAGCGCCTCACCATGCACGCCACCGCGCTGCGCGCCCGGCTGGAGGAGCACTACTACGGGCAGGACGGCGCCGATCTCGCCGCCGTCGTGCTCGACCAGTTGCGCGGGCAACGCCTGGCCGTGGGCGAGTCGTGCACGGGTGGTCTCGTGGCCGCGCGCATCACGGCGGTGCCTGGCGCCTCGGAGGTGTTCGTGGGTGGGGTCGTGGCGTACGCCAATGGCACGAAGACCGATCTGCTCGATGTGCCCACCGCCACGCTGGAGGCGCGCGGCGCCGTCTCCGAGGAGGCCGTGCGCGCGATGGTCGAGGGCGCCCAACGGCGCTTCGACGCCAACGCGGCGATCGCGGTGACGGGGATCGCCGGTCCGGGCGGAGGCTCGCCCGAGAAGCCGGTCGGCACCGTGTGGCTCGCGGCGCGGCTCGGAGGTGAGACGCGCGCTGTGAAGCGCGTCTTTCCGGGCGACCGCGGCGAGATCCGCGCGCGGGCGGCACAGGCGGCCCTCGACCTGCTGCGCCGCCTCTGTGGCGAGAAGGGCGCCCGGCGATGAATCGCCTCAACGCGCCTGATGGGACGTCGCTCGTGTTCGACGCGTACGAGCCGGCCCGCCCCAAGGCCGCGGTCCTCTTTCTGCACGGATGGTCTGACCACGCAGGCCGCTGGGCCAGCACCGGCCGGCGCCTCGAGGCCGCCGGGTTCGCCGCCTACTTGCTCGACCTCCGCGGTCACGGACGCTCGGGTGGGCTACGCGGGCACCTGTCACGCTTCAGCCAGCTGCTCGGCGACCTCCAAGCGTTTCGTCGCGCCGTGCGGTTACGCACGGAGGCCCCGCAGGTGTTGCTCGGCCATTCGTTTGGTGGGCTCGTCGTCCTGCGCTACCTCGAGACGCAGCCGGGCGATCCGCTCGCCGCGGCCGTCGTCTCGAGCCCCTGGCTCGGCTTGGCCCACCCGCCCCCCGGCTGGAAGCGCTTCGCGGCGAACCTGTTTGCAGGCATCTGGCCGACGTTGCGCATCAGCGCCGGAATCGATCCCGATCAATTGTCACGCGACCAGACCGTGAATGCCGGCTGGGCCGCGGACCCCGCGTGCCACGACGTGATGACGCCCGGGGCGTGGGCCGAGATCCGCTGGGCGCAGCGAGCCGTCACCGCGGATGGGTATCGCATCGACTGCCCGCTGCTGTTTCTCCTGGCGGGCGAAGACCGAGTCGTGGACGCACACCTGACGCGCGCATTTGCGGACGGCCTGAAGGGCGGGTCCTCCCCACAGGTACGCTGGTATCCGGAGATGTACCACGAGATCTTGAATGACCCTCAGGGCGAGCGTGTGTTGCGCGATGTCTTCGACTTTCTCGCCGGCCCACTCCTCGGATCGCGTCCCAAAGGATGAGGACATTTGGTCCTTAAGCCGCCTGTTGCTGCCGGGCCTCGATGGGTATCGTGCGACAGGGTTTCTCATCGACAATTCCGGATCAAGGAGCGGTTATGAAACGCATGTCTGTTGGTATTCTGACCCTGGCGATCGGGCTCTGCGCGACACCCGCGTTGCGCGCGCAGGCCCAGCCGACCGAAGGCATCCGCTTCGGGTTCGGCGTGGGGCCGACGCTGCCCATCGGCGATTATGGCGCTGTCGACAAGATGGGCTATCACATCCTCGGCGCACTCCAGCTGCCCATCTCGCAGAGCCCCGTGCATCTCCGGATCGACGTCCTGTACGGGCAAACCTCGCACGACGTCGGCTCGGGCAGCACCAGCCTCTTGGGGGGCACGGTGTCTGCTCTCTACCACCTGGGTGATCGGCACGCGTCGGCGCGCCCCTACATCCTCGGCGGCCTCGGCCTCTACAACGTTGACGCGGGCGGCGCCACCCAATCGAAGATCGCCTTTGGGTTCGGCGGCGGTCTGTTGTTTGGTCTCAGCGGATTGAACGCATTCGTCGAGGCGCGCTACATGAGCGTCCAGACCAGCGGGGCGTCCCTGTCGTTCATTCCGATCACGGTCGGTTTGATGTTCAAGTAGCTCACCCGGTTGCAGCAAAGGCCCCGGAGCGCCTCGCAGCCGCGAGCGTCGCTCCGGGGTTTTCTGCGTGCGCTCGCCCGGCTCGACAGGCCTTGCCTTGCCATCTATCTTGTTGTCAGACCGAAACTTCCGACCGGTTATCAACGCAGTGGAGATCATGACTGACAAGAAGCAGCACCCTCTGAAGACCGAGGCGACGGAGCCGACCCCGGCGCCGACCCCCCCACCGGATGCCGATCCCGTCCCGCTGCCCGTCGAGCCCCCCGACCAGGCGATCGCCCGCCTCGAGGCGGAGCGCGACCAGCTCAAGGACCGCTATCTCCGCCTCGCCGCGGAGTACGAGAACTACAAGAAGCGCACGACCAAGGAGCGCGCTGAGGCGTGGGTCAGAGCCCAGGCGGAGCTCGTGACGCGCCTCGCCGATGCGCTGGACGATCTGTCGCGCTTCGCGCACGTCGACCCCGCTACCACCGACTCGCAGACCCTCCACGAAGGTGTGGACCTCGTCGAGCGCAAGATGTGGAAGGAGCTCGCGGCGCTCGGCGTCACGCGGATCGATGCGACGGGCGGCCCCTTCGACCCCAACGTGCACGAGGCCGTCACGACGCAGCCGGCCGCGACCGCCGACGAGGATCACAAAGTGGGCCAGGTGCTCCAGGCGGGCTACCGGCTCGGTGAGACGCTGCTGCGGCCCGCCCGAGTGATCGTGTTGACCTGGCAAGGGGGAGGGGCCTGATGGCCCCGCAGCGCGACTATTACCAGGTACTGGGCGTGGCCGAGACGGCGACGACGGACGAGATCAAGAAGGCGTTCCGCCGCCTCGCAAAGCAGCACCATCCCGACCGTAACCCCAACAACCCGCAATCGGCCGAGCGCTTCAAGGAGATCAATGAGGCGCACGATGTCCTGAGCGACGCCGCGAAGCGGAAGAAGTACGACCAGCTGCGCCGCTATGGGGCGTTCGCCGGCGCGGGCGGCGACCGACGAGGTGGCGGGCCCGGCGCGGGGGACAGCGGAGCGGACTTCGATGTCTCGGACCTGGGCTCGTTCGGTGGGCTGGGGGACATCTTCTCGTCGATCTTCGGTCGTCGAGGAGGAGCCAAGGAGCCAGAGGCCGAAGAGATCGAAACGACGGTCGCGATTCCGTTCCGCATCGCGGCGCTCGGCGGCAAGGTCCCGATCACGCTCACGCTCTCCGAGGTGTGTCCGACCTGCAGCGGACGCGGCGCGCCGCCGGGGGCGACGATCTCGACCTGCCCCGAGTGCAAAGGCCGCGGCACGATTTCGTTCGGGCAAGGGGGCTTCGCCGTCAACCGTCCGTGTCCGGTGTGCCGCGGGAAGGGCACGGTGCCCTCGCAGCGCTGCGGCACCTGTCAGGGGAGCGGCGAGGTGCGCGTCGAGAAGCGCATCACCGTCACGATCCCACCCGGTACCGAGGACGGCACGCGGGTGCGCCTCAAGGACCAGGGCGCGAAGGGGAAGGGCGATGTGGTGGTGCAGATCCACGTGGAGCCCGACCGCTTTTTCCGGCGCGAGGGACTGGACGTGATCTGCGTCGTGCCCATCACCATGGCACAAGCCATCCTCGGCTCACGGATCAAGGTCAAGACGCTGGATGCCAAGCGAGTCGTGATCAAATTGCCCGCCGGCACGCAACACGGGCAGAAGTTTCGCATTCCGGGGCAGGGCATCGAGAAGAACGCACGGCGGGGCGATCAGTACGTCGAGGTGCATGTCGAAATCCCCGAGCACCTGACCGAAGAGCAGCAGGAGGCCTTCAAGGCCTTCGCCGAAAAGGCGGGCCTCAAGTACTAGCTACAGCGCCAGCAGCACCTTGCCGACGTTGCGGCGCTCGTGGATGTAGCGATGCGCCGCGGCGGCTTCGGCGAGCGGAAATGTGCGATCGACCCGCGGCGTGAGTTTCCCGTCCCGCGCGTAGCCGAGCAGGGCCTCGATCTGCGGCGCGAGCAGAGCCTGATCGTTCCAGAGGTGTCCCAGGTTCACCCCCGCCACGCTCTTGTTGTCGTTCATCAAGGCCAGCGGCGCGAAGCGCGGGAACCGAATCACGCGCCAGATGGTCTTGAGCAGATTGCGCCGCACGCTGTCGGATAGGCCCGACGCCCCAAAGCACACCAACCGTCCCGCCGGGGCGAGCAGCCGATAGCCGTGGCGCCACGAGTCGCCGCCGACCGCGTCGAGCACGACGTCCACGCCCTGCGGGGCCACGCGGCGTACCGCATCGAACCAGCGCGGGTCGCGGCTGTCGAGCGGCTCCACGCCGTACTCGCGCAGGATCGCGTGCTTGCCGGGCGAGCAGAGGCCGATCACGCGCAGGCCGAGGATGCGGCCCAGCTCCGCCACCGCGAGCCCGACGCCCCCCGCCGCGGCATGCACCAGCACCGTCTCGCCCCGCCGCGCCGCCGCCACCCGCACCAGCATGTGGTGCGCGGTGAGATATACGACGGGGAAGGCGGCGCCCTGCTCGAGGCTCCAACCGTCCGGCACGGGAAACACCGAGGCGGTGGGAACCACTACCAGTTCGCTCTGCCCACCAAAGCGAGTCGTGGCGATGACGCGATCGCCGGCGCGAATCGTCGCGACGCCGGGCCCCACCGCCTCGACGACTCCTGCGACCTCGTAGCCGATCGTGCACGGCGGTTTGGGGGCATCGGGATAGAGACCCTGGCGAGCCAGGAGATCGGAGAAGTTGATGCCCGCGGCGCGCACCCGGATCCGCACCGTGCCCGCCTGGACGGTGGGGTCGGGGGCTTCACGCACCGCGAGGACCTCGGGCGGTCCGTACCGAGGGATGACGAGCTGCTTCACGGGGCGATGTCAGCGCGCATGGCCACCGCGCTGGCGGGACAGGCGGTGGTGAACTCGACCGACGCCCGCACCGCAGGATCCACGTCTTCCCGCGCGACTTCACGGAAGCCGAACCGGGGGAAGAACTTCTCCGCCGTCGTGGTGAGCAGGTAGACGCTCGTCACGCCGCGCAACCGCGCGAGATCGAGCGCCGCCTGCGTCAGCTGGTGGCCCAGTCCCTCCCCGCGCCGTTCCTCGTCCACCGCGACGGATCGCAGCAGCCCTGACGTGCCGTAGATCTCTACCGCGGCGCACCCGACGACCCGGGCGCTGCGCCGGGCGACGAGCGTCGTCCCGACATGTTCTTTGAGCCCCGCCAAGGGGAGCTTGTCCTTCGCGAGCAACGTGATGACTTCCGGAAGATCGCTGGCCGTCGCGGAGCGAATCCCGTTCCTCGAGTCCTGCATCCCCAGCGTAGCCATTTCCTGCAGCAGTGTCTCCCGGAGCCCGTCCTCCAGCGCGCGCGCACCGAACCCCAGCTCCTGCTGCGCCTTCTCGCTGCTGGCGAGGTACGTGGCGCCCGACGCGATGCGCAACGTCTCCCCCGAGTAAGTCGGCGGCAGGGGGATCACCGTTTCGACCGCGCTCGCCATCGCGGCCATGGCGCGCAAGAGCATCGCCGGCGGTCGTAGCCAGGGCGGGCGGATACCGGTGATCTCCTCGGCGATCTCGAGGGCTTCCTCGAGGGTGTGCGGCGGGCCCGCCAGGATGTAGCTCTCCCCCGCGCGCCCTCTGTCCATCGCGAGGACATGTCCCTGCGCGGTGTCGTCGACGTGGCCCCAACAGAACGCGGCACCGTGAGGGCGGATGGGCAGCCGTCGCCTCAGGTACTGGCGCAGCAAGTCCCCGATCACGCTGGTATCGCCGGGTCCGTACACGACGCCCGGCTGCACGATGACGAGCGGGAGTCCTGCCTGGATCATCGGAACGGCGACCTCGTAGTGGGCCTTCCACTTAGTGCGGTCGTACTCCGAGATCCAGGGTCCGGTGTGTCGGTACGATTCGTCGCCGACCCATCCCTCGGTGTCGCCGAAGACGGCGAGGGTGCTGGTGTACACGCCTTTGGGGATGCCGAGCTCCCGCATCAGCTCGAGCACGTTGCGCGTACCATCGACGTTGATGTGCTCCGCCGCGCGTCGCTCGCGGGCGCGGGCTCCGATGCGGTACCAGGCGGCGAGGTGAAAGACGCCATCTGAGCCGCGCATGGCGGCGCGCATCGATTCCTTGTCGGTGATGTCGCCGGCGTGCAGGGAGATGCCGAGTGCCGCCAGATCCGAGGCCTTGGAGGGCGTGCGGACGAGGGCGCGGACGTCGTGTCCCGCCGCGCGCAGCTGGCGGACCAGGCGCCCGCCGATGAATCCCGTCGCGCCGGTGACGAAATAGCGCATGGCTGAAAGCTAGCTAGTTTCCTGGAAGGCCCGTTCTGGCCCCTTGGGGTGTAGGTCAATTGGCAGACCGCCCGGCTGTTAACCGGGAAGTTGGAGGTTCGAGTCCTCCCGCCCCAGTTGAACAAGACGCCGAGGCGCCGCGTATCATCTATGCACCCCGCAGGGAGGCTCCCATGTTCCTGTCTCGCGTCGTTCCGCTCGCCCTCGTTGTTGGCACCATCGGCTGCATGCACGTGGATGTGTTACGTCTCGACCAGACGCTCCGTCCCCAGACCCCCCCGGACTCGGTGCGCTTGATCGCGCAGGAGCCGCAGCGGCCCTACACCGTTATCGCGCTCCTATCCGTGATGCCGGATGGTTCTGGCTTCGGCTCGCAGGACGGTGCTCGCAAGCGCCTCTTGAAAGAAGCCGCGCGGCTCGGAGGTGACGCTGTGTTGGTCGGTGCTGGATCGTTGACCCGGGTCGGCACAGGGGGCGAGTACGGAGGAACCACAGTCCTATTGTCGGGCAAGGTGATCGTGTTCAATCGAGAGGCACAGTCCAATTAGCGCCGCACGCGGCGTCGCGCTCGTCCTTCTCCTCACAGCCTGTGTGCGCGACCGCATTGATCCGCCCGCCGTCGGCCGCTTCACGAGTGCGCAGTTCGCGAGCCTTCGTTGGATCGAAGGCACCTGGCGCGGCCGTCTGCCCGACGGCGGCGCGTTCTACGAGCGCTATCGCTTCGCGGATGACTCCACCATCGTGACGCAAGCCTTCGCCGACTCCACCCTCTCCACCACGAGCGACAGCGGCCGCATCGTGCTGCGCGATGGCATCGTCGCGGACGAGGGCGGCGCCGCGCGCTGGGGCGCGACCCGGCTCGACTCGAGCGGTGTCGCGTTCGGTCCCCTCGAAGGCGCGACTAATTCCTTCACCTGGACCCGGGACCGTGCGGATCGCTGGACGGCGACGCTGACGTGGACGGACAAGGACGCCAAGGCACGCGCCGTGACCTACCCCATGGAGCGGATCGGCCCTTAGGTGCTCCCCGCCACGAGCGTCGCACGGCTGCGCCGCTTCGCGGTCTGGCTCGATGCGGGGATTGCGGTGCCGGGGACGTCTCTGCGGTTCGGCCTCGATCCCGTCCTCGGCCTCGTGCCGGGCTTGGGAGA
>Ga0209382_10011139_pt1 | contig 11178 bp, 6 predicted proteins | sample SoiMetdeltSBSDD5_FD_187599 | JGI IMG/M metagenome (GOLD analysis project Ga0209382, IMG submission 187599) | Bulk soil microbial communities from a Populus tree surrounding site in Tennessee, USA - Soil MetaG P. deltoides SBSDD5 (SPAdes) (version 2) | ecosystem: Environmental > Terrestrial >...
CCGTGCTCTCGATCGCCATCGGCGTTGGCGCCACGACGGCGATCGTCACGCTCGCGAACACGCTCCTGCTTCGCCCGCCGCCGGGTGTGGGCCACCCAGAGCGTGTGGTCACCGTCGGGTCCACCCGCGACGGTCGTGGCTTCGACAACTTCTCCTACCCGAACTTCGTCGATTACCGCGCCTCGGCGAGATCGCTCTCTGCGCTTGCCGCGATGCGTGTCGAGCCCCAGGCAGTGAGCCTCGCCGGGCCGAGTGGCGGCGAGCCAATCCAGATGAGCGCCACGAGCGGCAACTTCTTCGAGGTGCTCGAGACGCATCCCGCGTTAGGTCGATTCTTCACGATGGACGAAGACCGCGCGCCCGGCGCAAGTCCGGTGGTGGTCCTGAGTCACCGATTCTGGAACCGGCGCTTTCAGGCCGACTCGTCCATCGTGGGGAAACCCATCGTGCTCAACGGGTCGCCGTTCACTGTCGTGGGCGTGGCGGCCGAGCGGTTCCAGGGCCCGTTCGTGCTCGCGCCCGACCTCTGGGTGCCGCTCACGGCGTCGTCGCTCCTCGGCCTCCCGCGGGACCTCTTCGAGAGTCGCCGCTCGGTGTGGATCATGGGGATCGGCCGCCTCGCACCTAACGTCGGGCTCGGAGAGGCACAGGCCGAGCTGTCCGCAATCGCCGCGCGGCTCGCCCAGCAGTACCGGAACGAGAACGAAGGCAGGGGGCTGGCGGTGATGCAGGCAAGCCTGTTCCCCGGTGACCTGCGCGGGATGATCGCGGCGTTCATCGCGATGCTGATGGTGGTAGCGGGGCTGGTGCTCGTGATCGCGAGCACGAACGTCGCGGGGATGCTGCTCGCGCGCGCGAGCGCTCGACGGCGCGAGATCGCCGTCCGGCTCGCGCTCGGCGCGTCGCGGGGGCAGCTCGTCGTTCAGCTCGTCGCCGAGAGCCTGCTGGTTTTCGTGGCGGCCGGCGCTGCGAGCCTTTTGCTCGCCAGGTGGCTCGTATCCGGGCTGATGGCGCTCGTTCCACGCCTCCCCGTGCAGCTCGCGATCGATCCGCAGCTCGATTGGCGGGTGCTGACGTTCGCGCTGTTGGTCTCGCTGGTGACCGGACTCCTCGCCGGCGTGGTCCCAGCGCTTCAGAGCACGCGCCCCGATCTCGTGCAGGCGCTCAAGTCCGACACCGGCGGCACGGCGACGAGGCAGCGGCTGCGTCTCCGCAGTGGTCTCCTGGTCGCGCAGATCGCGTTTTCCATGCTGCTGCTCGTGGTCGGCGGGCTGTTCGCGCGGACGCTGACCCACGCGCGGAGCATCGATCCCGGCTTCGACCCGCGCGGCGTCTCCATCGCCTCACTCGACCTCGGGCTCGCGAACTACGACTCGGCCTCCGGGCGGCGTGTTGCCGCGACCCTTCTCGAGCGAGCGCGCGCAATACCCGGCGTGCGATCGGCGTCCCTCTCGACCATGCTGCCGCTGGACGGCGGCGGCCTGGGACTCGGCCCCATCAGGGTGGCGGGCCGCGAGCCGCCGGGGGGACAGGATGACTGGCGGGAGGACTGGAACGTCGTGACGCCGGGCTACTTCGCGACGATGGGCATTCCGCTGGTGCGCGGTCGCGACTTCGCCGATTCCGACCGGGAGGGCGGGGGTGACGTGGCGATCCTGAACGAGACGTTCGCCGCCGCGCTCTTCCCGGGCCAGGACGCGGTTGGGCGCACCGTAACGAATGGCGATCGCGTGGTGACGATAATCGGCGTAGCGCGAAACGCGAAGTACCGCACGCTCGGTGAGCGGCCGCGCAACTTCATCTACGTCCCGCTCGCGCAACGGTACATGGGCCGCACGAACCTGCTGGTGAAGACGACACCTGGTGCGGCGGTGTCCGTCGTAGCGCCGATTCGCCGTCTCGTTCAAGAAGTGGATGCGAGGCTGCCGGTCCTTCGTGAGCATACGATGGAAGAGCAGACGGCGATGGCGCTCTTCCCGCAGCGAGTGGCGCTGTACGTGTCGGGCGGGCTCGGGACGGTCGCGCTGCTGCTGGCGCTGCTCGGGATCTACGGCGTGACGGCGTTCACGGTAACGCAGCGCACGCGGGAGATCGGCGTGCGCGTGGCGTTAGGCGCCCAGCGTTCGCACGTGCTTGGCCTGGTGCTGCGGCAGGGCGTGGTGCTGGCGGCGGTCGGAGTGGTCGTGGGATCGCTCGCGGCATTCGGGGCCACGCGTCTCATCGCGAACCTGCTCTACGGCGTGCCGCCGACGGACGTGATCGCGTTCGGCGGGGCAGCGCTGGCGCTTGCCGTGGCGGCGGTGGCGGCAAGCTGGATTCCCGCGCGGCGGGCGGCGCGGGTCGACCCTATCATCGCGCTTCGGAGCGAGTAGATCGGGGACCACGCCTAACGAAAGATCAAACACGCCCGCCCGCTCACGGACCGTATGTGAAATCACCGTCCTCCCGTTGCCACCACCACCGCCGAAAGTTGCTCACTCGACCCGGATCGGGACTCGAACCGTGAGGCGCCCGAGTGAGGCGGGCCGCACTTCGAGCCGCAGCGTCCCCCGCTCCGTGGGCACGAACTCCACGTCGTGCGTCTCGCCGATGCTCACCACCTGCGTCGCGGGGCGCAACGCGCGGTCCCGCTCCGGCAGGTCGGCGCCGTCCTTCGCGATTGCGCGCCACCGCACGAGCATGCTGTCGGGGAGGTTCGCGAGGGAGCTGTCCGGACGCGCGGTCGGATAGACTGCCGCGTTGGGGCTGGTGACGGCAAGGTTGATCAGGCGAAACCGGTACGAGCGGCCGACGCGCAGCACGATCGTGTCGGGGTCGACTCGACCGTTGATCTCCATGGGGAACGCGTCGATCGCTCCGCGAGCGGACTTGATGAAGAAGAGCTGCTCCGCCATGTCGCTCGTTAGGCGGTTGCGGACGACCAGCGCGCCCACGAGCCCCGCTCGATGCTGGCGCTCCTCGTCGACGTGCGAGTGGTAGATGAAAGTCCCACTGCGCGGCGGCGTCATTCGCGCCTCGAACGAGTCACGCGGCGCGATGAGCGGCGCGATTCGCTGCCCGGCGCCGGCGAATCCCGGGACGCCGTCGTAGTAGCTCTCCAGCTCGATCCCGTGCCAGTGCACGGAGAGCGGCTCGCCCAGCCGGTTGACGACAGTGATCGCCGTTGGCTCGCCGCGCGTGAGATCGATGGTCGGGCTGAAGCCCGGGCCGGCCTCCGTCCGCCGCCCCGTCGTGCGATCTTCCAGCACGAATCGCATTGATGGCAGCGAGTCGGGAAACCCTGAATCCCGCACCGCGACGAGGCGCAGCCGCCGGCGCGGGATCGCGGTCGTTACCGGAGTCTCACCGCGAGGTCGAACCTCGATGCCCATCACGAGCCCGCCCATCCCGCGTGTTGCGTGATCGTCGCGGGCGTGGGCGCCGCTCGCGGCGCTCGGTGCCGCCGGCCCGAGCGGGCGGTGCGGACCGCGTGTGTCTGGAAATGGCAGTGGAAGAGCCAGTTCCCCGGGCGCTCCGGGACCCACGTGAGTGCCATGGAGGTGAACGGCCCCATGCGCTCGGTGACGACCGTGCGACCGGGAGGCGACGCCGCCTGCACGGCCGCGGGCGGGCCGTCGAACGCGTCGACGCGGAAGTAAAAGCCGTGCAGGTGCATCGGGTGCACGGCGGGGGAAGCGTTGAGCACACGCCAGCGCACGGTGTCGCTCGCGACGTACGTTAGGCGCTCCGTGTGCGGCCACGACCGTCCGTTGATTGCCAGCACCTCGCGGCGCGTGAGGGGGACGCTGTACGAGTTGAGCGAGTCGACGGCGTCGAGGAGCACGAACACCCGATCGCGCGGCGGGGGCGCGCCCGCCGAGTCGACGATGATGGCGCCGCCGAGAAGGCCGCGCAGTCGGAGCACGCGGTCGAGCGCAGAGCGCCCGTTCGCGTAGTACACGTAGCTCCCAGGTCGTGCAGCGCGGACGCGGAGCTCGCGTGCCTCCCCCGGCGTCAGCACCACCGAGTCGAGCGCGGCACCAGCGGACGTGCCCAGGCTGGCGTCGGCGATTCGCGCCGGGACGTAGAACGTCAATGTGTCGCGCTCCAGCGCGTTGCGGACGCGGAAGCGGAGCTCGGTCCCTGCCGGGACGCGAACGAGCGGGCCTGGCGCTGAGGGTGCGCGCCCTTCCTCGCCGAATGTCTCGATCGCAAGGCCGGGGAGCGAGTCTCCGTCCGGATGCCACGTTGCGAGCCTGGCCTCGAGCGACAGCGAGAGTACGCCGCGGTCCAGGCTGCCGGCCGGGACTCGGTTGTCGTTCGGCACCGCGTTAGGTAGCTCCTGGCGCGTGGCCGGAGCGCCGGGCGCGCCGAGGAGCAGTGGGAGCGAGAGCAGCGGGATGCGCGCGAGGTGCATGGGGACCTCCTATCAGAACGATGCAGCCAGCGGCGGCTAAAGTCGACCGCCTCGACCGTACACGTGACGTTGCCGTCACCTAACGTACGAGGGCCAATACCCAGTCGACCGCGCCGTCGCGTACCCGAGTCAGCGTTTCCGGAGCCAGGATCCGCACGCAGCCTGCCAGCACGACGGCCGCGCCCACGATGAACGCCCAGCCCCCCACGACGAGTCGCTCGAATCGCCCGATCCTGGTTTCGACGAACGTCTCCTCCCCGGAAACGACCCTCGTTAGGCCGTACAACCCGACCGCGACGCCAGCCGCCGCCATCATGATGCCGGAAATGACGGGTGACGCGAACATGCCGCCAATGATCTCCGACGGCGGATTGTCCCCGTACAGCCAGTAGCTGACCCCGAAGGCGCCGATCGGTACGCTGACAATGAGGAACAGCAGACCCCAGAACTGCGCCGACAGTCCGCTGTGGTACTCGCGGTGGGGATTGATACTGTCGCTCGTCGCGATGACCGCCTTGCGCGTCACGATCATCTGTACACCAGTCATCGCGCAGAACACGGCCAGGCCTACGCACACCACCGCGATCACGATCGGGATGCGATAGTGGATGCCGGCCGCCGCGCCGAACATCGCCGCCATGAGCCCGAAGACGAGGAGCTTGTTCTTCATGGGGATCGGGGTCCACGGCGGTGTGTTGTCGCTAGTGTCACGGGCGGCGGTCCGTCGCTCCCGCTCGGCGTTCGATGAGCTCGATTGCCAGGCCGTCCGGGTCTTCGATCATGACCGCTCGGGTATCGCCGAACGCGTATGGCCCCGCGATGAACTTGACGCTCGCGCGGCGAAGGCGCGCCACGAGCTCATCGAACCCCTCGACCGTGAACGCAACGTGATCCAGTACCTGCCCACGAGACCTAACGAGCGGTTGATCGCGACCACATCGATCCCCCACACACTGACGTGGATACCAGGTCATCGTGCCGTTCGCGAACCTGACGCCGCCGGATGGCTGACGCAGCGTGCCGGCCGGCTCGAGCGATGGCCACCCGCCCTCGCCGTAGCTGACCTCGCACGGGTCCCACGGCTTGCGAGGTGTCTCCGCTCCACCACTGTCGCGCACGGGTGGAAGCTCTAGACCCAAGTGCTCGACGTACCAGTTCGCGATACAGAGCGGCTGGTCGTGATAGAAGTGCATGTGCGAGAACGAGTCGCGCGTTCCCGGTCCACCGGTGAGCTCGAACAACACGCCGTCCGGCGCGACGACGTAGCTGAAGCCGCCATCGCGCGGCGGCGCAGTCTGTGCCGTCGCGAGTGTTTTCGCGGTCACCGTACCGGCGTATGGCGAAAGCCCCGAGCGCCACACCGTGGTTGTATCGGTGGGTGAAACGAACAACGGGAGATGTTTGACGCCAATCGTCGCGAGGCGCGCGGCGATATCGGTCGTGTTAGTGAACGCGCCGATGTGCCAGAATGCGCTCTGCGGCTCCGCGCGATGCAGATCGTTTCGCCACGCTCCTGCGGGTGGGCGATCCACCTTCTGAAAGAGCAGCAGCATATCCGCTTCGACGCCCGGAAACCCCGCGACCTCCGTTCGTCGAGCGGCCGGCCAGATCTTGAGGTACCAGTCGATCGCCTTTGCAGGATCTACGGAGTTGAGCCCGACGTGATGCAGCTGCGGCATCGATGCTCTGGTCGGTTGCTGGGCATGGCCCGCGTTCATCGTCGCAGCGAATGCGACCACGAACGCGACCGCGTGGCGTGACGCCCGGTGTTGCATTGGCTGCTCTGTCGAAGGGGTTGGGCAGGGTCCGCGCCATTGGCGACGCTGGAACGAAAGTAGCCCAATGTCGCCGCGTTGGTCTACGCCCGATGGCTCGCTTGGCGTCAGGTGTGCGCTGCGGTGGCTGGCCACTCCGACATCATGCCGCCGTCGCTCAGGTGCCCTTCCGACACCTCAGCGCCGGGCGAACGTCGTGCCGCCTATGTCGACCGATGCCGCCGCGCCTGCAGCCGGAAACGCGAACGTGGCCACGCTCTCGGAGCCCGCAATCTCGAATCGAAGCTGGTCCTTTGCCGCGTCGAACACTTCGACCGGACCATCCAGCACCCCCCACCGGTAGGAGAGCGCGTTACCACGCGCGCTGAACGCGATCGTGCCGAACGCTTCGTTGAAGTACGAGCCGGCGAAATCAGCGACGCGGTGTCGGAGCGGCTGCTGCCGCGAGCGACGCAGGGAGTCACTCGCCGCCTGCCGCGCGCGCGCTGCCGGCAGCCGTGCGACGAGGGCGTCGAGACGAGCGTGCGCTGAGTCCGCCGCGTTAGGCCGGCCTGCCTCGAGATCGTACGCGAGCGCCGCGACAATGTCGGTCGCGCCGCCCGCACCTGGCCCGTTCGCCTGCGCCACCACGCCGATCCGGCGCCGCGGAAGCATCGAGAGATGCGACCGGATGGAGCTGTAGCCGCCGAACCGGCTCACCATCGGCTCGCCTCGATAGCTGCCGATGTCCCACCCCGCCGCCCAGCCCTCGCGGTCGAACGGTCCGAACCGCTTGCTCGCCTCCACCGTGTGCCGCGCAATCAGTCGATGGCTCAGCGCGACAGCCTCCGGAGAAAAGACCTGGCGCCCGTCGATGCGGCCGCTGTCCATCTGAATGATCATCCACCGCGCGAGATCCCGCAGTGTCGAAACGTGGCCACCGGCGGAGTTCATCGTCGCATCGCGCTTCTCGAACTCGAGCGTCGTGAAGCCCCCGGCTGAATCGAGCCGGTGCGGCTTCGCGATCCGACGCAGGTCGAGCCCTGAAAGCCGCGTGTAGGTCTCGCGCAGTCCCGCCGGCGTATACACGGCGCTGTCGAGAAATCGTCGCCACCCCTCCGGCCGGAGCCGGTCGATCGCCATCGCGGCGATGTTGTACCCGAAGTTGCTGTACACGAGGTCGTTGGTGCCCGTCGGGACGGCGTAGCGGATCAACTGCGGCCAGCGCGCCTCGGGAATGGCACCCGTGAACGCGGCGCTCTGCACGACCGCGTTGTCGTTCAGGTAGTGGGTGTGGGAAAGAAATCGCGCCAACGTCAGACGCTCCGGATCGACCCCGTCGGCCCACCGCACGCCGGGAAGCAGCGAGGCAATGCTGGTCTGGAAATCCAGAGCACCCTGCTGCGCGAGCAACGAGACGCCGAACCCCGTGAACGACTTGCTGGTCGACGCGATGTACCACAGCGTCCGGTCGGTCGCGGGAATCCGCGCGGAAGCGTCCGCCCAGCCGTAGCTCTTCGTGAAGATCGCGTTCCCGTCCATGACGACGGCCACGCCGAAGGCCGGGCTCACACCGTCCGCGACCACGCGCGCCGCGAGCGAATCGACCGCACGAGCAATGGCCGCGGCGGAAGCTCGCGCTTCCTGTGCTTCCATAGGCTGCACCGCGACGCCCACCGCGGCGGCGGCAACGCGGAGTCCGATACGGGCGCGCGCGCGCGTGCAGCACGTGGGTTGGTGTCGCGTCAGCGTCATGCCCACACGTTAGACGCGCACCGGCACCGAAACTTGAATACGCGAAACCTGCCCGCGCCCGGCCTCGGCTGCCCGCGCCGGACGCGGTCGCTGCGCCTCGAAGGCGCTCGCCAGCCGCCGGAAGCGCGCCGGAGGTACGCCGGTCACTTGCGAGAACTCGCGATTGAGATGCGATTCATCGGCGAAGCCCGACGCATGGGCAACCGTCGCGATCGTCGGGTCGGCATCCGCAATGTGCCGCGCTGCTTGCCGCAGTCGGGCCTGTCGCAACAGGTCAGCGGCGCCCACACGGTACCAGCGTCGGACACATCGAGCGAAATACACCGGGTGTACGCCGGCCGCGCGCGCAACATCGCGCACCGTGAGTCCCGCTCGCCAGCCATCGCGAATTCCGGCGACGGCGTCCGCGAGCCAACGGGGCTCTCCGCGCGGCGTCGGCACATCGAACCGCGCCGAGATCGCGGCCAGGATGTCGAGGATGTCGTCGTGGTCCACCGCGAACTTCCGATGCCCGTCGACACCGCACCGAACGATCCGAAGGAACGGCCTCACCAGCGTTGCGCCATGCATCCAGCGCCACGCGCGCGCACGGCTCGGGTGCTCGACGAGATCCGCGAGTGCGGTACGCCCAAGCACGAGTCGAGCGGTGAGCGCGCCGGCCGTCCCGAATCGGTCGTCATGCACGACCCCCGGGTCCTTCACGACGACGCTCAGCGCCGTCGCGCGCTCGACGGTCGCGCCTACACGTTCCTCCAGCGATCCGCGCAGGACGATCGTGATCTGCAGGTCGTCGTGCGCGTGCGCGGGCTGGTGCACTCCGGGCGAATACGGCGAGCACGCGAGAGTGAACATGGTAACGCGAGTAATGCGGTTACTTAGAACCGCACCGCCTCCAACCAGCGTACACTCAGCGGAACCGTCTCGAACGGGCGAGCCGTCTCATCTTCGAGGTAATAACGCTCGACCCCGACCTCCTTCGCGGCACGCAGGACCGCGCGGTAGTCAGTTTGCCCGGTGCCGGCCGGCACCTCGCTCGAATCGGGGTTTGCGCTCCCGGTGTGCACGCCCGTCACCACGCCTTTCTTCATATCCTTGATGTGCATCAGCCTCCACCTGCCAGGATACTTCCTGAGCAGTGCCGCCGGGTCGTTACCGGGAAGCGATGCCCAGAACACATCCATCTCGAATTTCACCGCGGCCGAATCGGTCTCCTGCATCAACACGTCCATCGGCAGCTTGCCGTCGGCGCCGGGTTTGAATTCGTAACCGTGGACGTGATAGAAGAACTGAAGTCCCTGGGCACGCGCCGCTTTGCCCCAGCGGTTGAAGTCGGCCGCGGCCTGCCGCGCGATCGTGACAGTGATAGGACCGTCGGGGTGCGGGATCCACGCCGTTCCGACGTACTTCGGGCCGAGCACCTTGGCAGCGGCGAGCGCCGACTCGAGACTGTCGCGCAGCTGCTCGTAGCCGATGTGCATGGAAGTGGCGGACAAGCCCACGCTGTCGAGCAACTGCCGGAACTGCTGCGCGTTCATCCCGTACGTGCCCGCGAGCTCCACCTCGCGGAAGCCGAGCGCCCGGACGCGAGCAAGAGTCCCTGGGACGTCGGTCTTGAAGGCTTCGCGAAAGCTGTACAGTTGAACGCCGAGCGGCCCCTGGAAGTCGCCGCCGAGCCTGATCTCAGCCGGAGCGGAGGCTGACGCATTCGACGCCGGCGCGCTCGAGTCGTCCGCTGCGGCGTCGCGGCCGCCTGAGCCGCACCCTAACGCCGAAGTCAGCGTCACGCTGATGAAGACGCTGGAAACGCCCACGATTCGTCGATGCACGTTGTCTCCGGTAGCGAAAGGGTCGGCCGACCAGGCGATTAGAACCTGACCTCCTGCCGGCCTGCGTGCAACGGGACACGCCTGCCATTCCACACGAGCTCTCCCGAAAGGCCCGGTGGAAGCGTGATCGTCGCGCGGAGTCCAGTTGATCCGTCACGCTCGAGCTTTACGTCGATGTCGCCTGACGGATGGGGAACACGACCATCCGCCCGGTGCAGTGGGCCGAGTGCCGGCGTGATGCGCACCGCGCGGAACCCGGCTCGCCCGGGCCTAACGCCGAGCACGGTCGCGAGGAGCCCGTAGTTCGGGTGCGCGGCCCAGGCGTGGGAATCGGAGCGCGTCGGCTCGGGGTTCTCGGGCGTCGATGTCAGACCTAACGAAAGCATGGCCCGCCACGGCACGAGCTGCTCCACGTATCGATCGGCGAGCCCCGCCTCGCGGAGCGCCTCGAGGACGTAGAAGCTGAAATAGTACGTGGCCTGGACGAGCGTCGTATCGGCGAGCACGCGCTCCATGACGCTTCGCCGCTCCGCGCGCGGAACCGCGCCCGTCAGGATGCCGAGCACGTTCGTCTGCTGGCTGTACGCCTCAACACCCGCCGCGTCGCGGAACAATCGACGAGCCGAGCTCCACGCTCGCGCTCGCGTGGCGGCGAGCAGCGACTCGGCGCGCGCCCGATAGGCGGTCGCCATCCCCGGCGCGCCAACGTCCGCCTCGAGCGCCGCGGCGCGCTGGAGTGCGTAAGCGTAGAGCAGGCTGATCGTCGCCGAGTGGCCATCGAGTGCGCCGGGAGGTACGCCGGCCGACCACTGCGGAGCCCAGTCGACGTAGTTCCAGTGCTCCATCGGGCCGAGCATTCCTGTGCTGTCGACATGGGCTGCGTACCAGTCGAGGATGCCGCGGATGCCCGCCAGGCGCCGCCTAACGAACCCGTGGTCGTCGCGGTGCAGGGAAAAATCGTGCACCATGGCGACGTAGATGAGTGAGAACGGCGGAATCAGCTGCGGCAGCGCGGACGGATACCGGCTCTGCGTGATCCCGTCGGGGATCCGCGAGGCATCGAACTGCTCGATCGCCTGGCGTACGAGACGATCGTCGCCACTCATGTAGAGCGAGATGAGCCCCTGAACCCGCGTGTCGCCGACGTATTGCAGCTGCTCGTAGTACGGCGTGTCCATGTACGTCTCGAATGCTCCGATCCGCGCGCCGTTCCAGTTCATCCGCCACACGTCGGCGAGCCAGGGCAGGTCGCTCGTGAAACGCGCGCGCTCCTGAAACGGGTAGCCGGTGAAGACGCCGTGCAGGTCGTGCACGACGAGCGTCGTGTCGCCCGTCTCGATGTCGAGCTGGATGTACCGAAACGACCTCCAGTAGAGTGGCTGGAAGACGCGGTGTGGACCGCCGTCGGGGTGAAACACGTCTCGCACGCCCCGGATGGTGCGCCCAG
>Ga0209382_10011141_pt1 | contig 11177 bp, 8 predicted proteins | sample SoiMetdeltSBSDD5_FD_187599 | JGI IMG/M metagenome (GOLD analysis project Ga0209382, IMG submission 187599) | Bulk soil microbial communities from a Populus tree surrounding site in Tennessee, USA - Soil MetaG P. deltoides SBSDD5 (SPAdes) (version 2) | ecosystem: Environmental > Terrestrial >...
CTTCGCCTGCGAGAAGTGGTACGCCAGGTCGTCCAGGTGGCGGTTCGGCGAGTCGGCGTCGAGCTGCTCGGCGGCCTCGGCGACCGCCCGGTGCAGCGCCGCCCGCTCCCGCTCCAGGAGGTCGTTGTAGATCGCCTGGCGGGTCAGCACGTGGCGGAACGCGAAGCGGTCCTGGGACTCCTCCACGATCACCTGGGCCGCGATCAGCTCCTTGACGACGCCGAGCAGCGTCCGCTCGTCGACCCGCGCCAGGCGCTGGAGCAGCTCGAAGTCGAACCCACGGCCGACGACCGCCGCCAGCGTGACGATCTCGCGGGCGGCCGGGCTCAGCCGGTCGATGCGCTCCTGGACCGCCCCACGCAGGCTGCGCGGCAGCTTCCAGGCGGCCGGAGAAAGCTCCCGCCACTGCCAGCCGTCGTCCGTCCGACGGACGGCGCCGCCGCGCACGACGGCCGACACCAGCTCCTCGACGACGAACGGGTTGCCCTCCGTCAGCTCGAAGATGGCGTCCAGCACCCGGGCCGGCGTCACGGTGCGCTCCCCGAAGATCGCCGCGAGCATGCCGGCGACCTCATCGCGCCCGAGCGGCCCGACCGGGATCTCATGGCTCAACCGCGCCCGATCGAGCTGCGCCAGCCAGGCGGCCAGTCTCGGGTCTTCCTCCTCGGCCCGGCAGGTCCCCAGCAGCACCAGCGAGCCGGCCGCCCGGCGCGCCAGGTGCAGCAGGACGTCGAGGCTGGCGTCGTCGGCCCACTGAAGATCGTCGACGACGAGCAGTATCCCATGATCTCGGGCCTGGCCGGTCAGGACGTGGGTCAGCGCGGCGAAGAGGCGCCCGCGTTGCTGCTCCATATCGAGCGGCATCGGGAACGGATCGGCGGGACACGGCACCAGCTCCGGCAGGAGCCAGGAGATCTCCCGCGCGAACGGCCCGACCGCCTCGGCGATCTCATCCGGGGCCAGCCCGGCGAATCGGGCGCGGAGCAGATCGAGCACCGGACCGTACGGGCTGGCGCGATCCTGGAGGAAGCAGGCGCTCTCCAGGACCATGCACCCGCGCTGCGCGGCGTGGACCTTCCCGACGGCGACCAGCCTCGACTTGCCGACGCCGGCCTCGCCGGAGAGCAACACAATCCGCCCCTGACCGCTCCTGGCCGCCTCCATGGCGTGCCGCAACGACTCGACGACGGCGGCCCGGCCGACCAGCACCGGGCAGACGACCGGCTGGCCGGCCAGGTCGGCCGGGGGCGCGGTGGGATCGGGGGTGGGGGGAACAGGGGCGGCGGTGTCCGTCGACACCCGCCGCATGGAGTCGTCACTCACGGTACTCTCCACGGTGCCAAGTGTCGCACGGCTGCCGGCATCGGACTGTCCCTCCGGGAACATCTCGCGCGCCCGCCTCGTCTCCTGCATCGGGCCTCGAAAGCGGGCGGGCTGCTCCTCTCAGGATTCCACGCCGGTACGGAGCGGACATCGTGGGAAGTACGGAGATCGGGGGCGGATGGGTACGGAGGAACCGGCCGGGCCAGGATCGGCCCCGTCATCCGCTGTCATGCCTTTTCATCATTTTGTCTTTTTGTCAGCGGGGGGTATGCCCACACACGCCCGAAACCTATGCAACGCGGCCGGGGCGTGCTAGGATGCGCCATGCCCGGGTGATACCCTGATCCACGTCCATGACCTCCTCGCGATCTGGTTGGGCCTCTCTCCTGTCGGCGTTGCTGCTGATGGCGACGCTCGCGCTCGCGCCGAGCCGGCCGGCCGCGGCGGCTGACACGCTGGTCGTCATCAACCAGATCTCGCTCGATCGGTTCCCGGAGGTCACGGTCCACTTCACCGCCGTCGACAGCGCCGGCCTGCCGATCGCGGATCTCAGCAAGGACCGCGTGCAGGTGTTGCACAACGGCCGCTCCGTCCCGGACCTGACGCTCGACCTCGCGGAAGCTGAGCAGGACGGGCTGGCGGTGGCCGTGGCCGTCGACACCAGTGGCAGCATGCAGGGGAAGCCCCTGGAGACCGCCCGCGGCGCCGTGCGCACCCTCCTGGAGCGGATGGGGCCGAAGGACCGGGCGGCACTGGTCTCCTTCGGGCAGATCGTCCAGGTGGTCCAGGATCTGACCGGCGACCGCGAGGCGCTGAATCGCGCGCTGGACAGCCTGGTCGCGCGGGGCGACACCGCCCTCTACGACGGGACGTTCCGGGCGATCACGCTGGCCTCCCAGCATGCGCTCGGGCGGCGGGCGGTCGTCGTCATCACGGACGGCGAGGACACCCACAGCAGCCTGACCCTGGACGACGTGATCGGCAAGGCCCGCGAGGCGAATACGTCGGTCTCGGTCATCGGGCTCGGCGAGGTGAAGCTGGAGCCCGTCCAGCGCCTCACGGCCGTCACGGGCGGCTCGCTCGGCGTGGCCCCCGGCCCCGAGCAGCTCGCCGAACGGGTGGGCCAGGCCGCCGAGCGGCTCCGCAAGCAGTACGTGCTGCGCTACCGCGCGCCCGACAGCCGCCCGCCCGAGAACGAGGTCGAGCTGGTGCTGCACCAGGGCGGCCAGCAGATCCGGGCCGCCCAGCGCTTCCCGGCCCCGCCGATCCCGCCGCTGACCGTCAGCCTGGCCGATCTCGCGCCGGGCAGCACGGTGCGCGGCCGCGTCGAGCTGAAGCCGACGATCCCCAACACCCCGCGCGTCGACCAGGTCGAGTACGCGCTGGACGGCGCGCCGCTCCAGACCGTCGCCGAGGCCCCGTACGCCTTCACCTGGGACACCTCGACGGTGCCGCCCGGCGACCATGTCCTGACCGTCAAGGCGCGCCTCGGGGCCGAGGAGGCGCAGCAGGAGCTGCCGCTGAAGGTCGTCCCCGCCATCCAGGTCGGCATCAAGCTGCCGGGCGGCCAGGAGGTCTCCGGCCGGGTCAAGCTCCAGGCCGAGGCGGACGCGCCGTCGCCCGTCGCTGGCGTCGAATGGGCCGTCGACGGGCAGCCGATCGGTAGCGCCGCCCAGCCGCCCTTCGAGGTCGAGTGGGACAGCGCCAGCGTGCCGCCCGGCGAGCACACGATCACGGCCCAGGCGAAGGACGAGGGCGGGAACGTCGGTCGGGCCAGCCAGACCGTCCGGGTGCTGCCGGCCGTCCCGGGCGCCGGCCCGACGACGGCCCCCGCCCCCGGCACGCCGGGCACCGGCGCGACGGCGAAGCCGGGCGGGACGGCCACCCCGGCCCGGACCGCCACCGCGACGCCGACCAGCACCGGCGGCTCGGGGATCCTCGGCAGGATCTCGCCGGCCGTCTGGATCGGCATCGCTGCCGTCGTCGCCGTCATCGGCGGCATCATGTACGCCGCGTCGCGCAAGCGTGAGGACGGTGTGATCGAGGGGACCGCGTACCGGCCGGGCTACGACGGCCCCGGCGCGCCGCCAGGCCCGCCGATGGCGCTGCCGGGCGCCAGAACGGGACCGTTCGGCGACGAGTTCCGGGACGCGGAGACGAAGGCGGTGACGATCCACCCGGAGGCGATGACGGCGCCGGCCGGCGGGCCGGGCCACGCCTCGGTCACGGTGTCGCTGGCGGGGTCGCCGCCGAGCTCGTGGCCGCTCGGGGTCGACCAGATCATCGGGCGCGCGGCCGGGCCGGGCGTGATCGTCGTCGCCGACCCCCAGGTCTCACGTCGGCACGCGCGGATCTCCTGGGAGGGCGGACACTTCGTCTACCGCGACCTCGGGCCGATGAACCCGACCCGCCGCGACGGCCGGACCCTCCCGAACCCGTACATCCTCAGAGACGGCGACACCCTGAACGTCGGCCGCGCCGAGCTGACGTTCCACACCTGACCCCACAGCCCGGGACATCCTGCCGCTTGCGCCGCTGGCGGATGTGGAGCCAGCGCGTCTGCCGGAGATCGTTCGGCGGATCGACGAACGTTTCGCGGAGGAGGTGACCCCATCGGACGTCGGCGATCTCTGGTCGGCGACGATGGTGCTGATGGGCCTACGGTATGATAGGAACGAAGTCAGACAGTTACTCCGAGGAGCGAGGGGCACGCGCGAGTCCTCAACCTACCAGATGATCCTCGAAGAGGGCCGCGTCGAAGGACGCGTCGAGGGCCGCGTCGAAGGGCAGATTCGTGAGGCCCGCCAGATCGTGATCGAGCTTGGGACCAGTAAGTTCGGGACACCGGACGCTGTGACCGCCGCCACCCTGGAACGCCTTGCCGATCTAGATGCACTCCATCGCCTGGCCCTGGGCGTTCTTCGGGTAACAACCTGGCACGAACTCCTGGCGACACTCCCAGATCGCTGATCGCCCCAGGTCAGCCGGATGCAGCCTCAATGCTGCGATTACTCTGACGAACGGGCCGTCATCGCGAGCTCCGGCGCTCGCTCCAGGCAGAGAGGCGCCGATCCATCCAACGCGCTCGCGGCCGACCGATCGGCGATCCGCGCGAGCCCGTCGAACGCCGCGAGCTTATAGGCCAGCGTGTAGGTCGGCACGGCGAGCGTCAGGTCCACGAACCGGTCGATCGTGCCACCCTGGCTGATGACCTCCTGGCCCAACGGCACCAGCTCGGAGGCGATGTCGCACAGGACGTGTACCCCGAGCAGTTGCCGCGTGCGACGCTCGAACACGAGCTTGAGCAGGCCGTGCGTCCGCCCGGCGATGTGCGCGCGCGGAATCCTGTCAAACTCGCAGCGGCCGACCTCGTACTCGATCCGTTCTGCTCTCGCGGCCTCCTCGGTGAGTCCGGCCATCGCGATCTCCGGCATCGAGTAGACGCCGATGATCGGCAGGGGTGCCACCGCCTGCTTGAAGGCGATGCCCAGCGCGTGACTGACGGCGACGCGGCCTTGCTCCATCGAGATCGACGCCAGCGTGGGACCGATCACGTCGCCGGCAGCGTAGACGCCCGGAGCGGTCGTCTGGTACCGATCGTCCACGACGATCCGACCACGCTCGTCGATCTCGACGCCAGTCTGCGCGAGTCCCAGGCCGGAGGTGTCCACGATGCGCCCCGCCGCGACCAGGACAGCATCCGCCCAGAAGACCGTGCCATCCACCAGCCTGACCTCCAGCGCGGCGCCGACTCGCGTGACCGATGCGACCCGGGCTCCCGTCACCAGGTGGATGCCATCCGCCCGGTAGATCTCCGCCGCGCGCTCCGAAAGCTCACCATCCAGGAATGGCAACAGCCGATCGGCAACGTCCACGATGGTGACCCGGCAGCCCAGAGCGCTGTAGATCGATCCGTACTCACACCCGATCGCGCCGCCCCCGATGATCACCAGCGAGGACGGGATCCGGACCGGCGTCAGCAGCGTCTCGTTGTCCCAGACGTCCGGATCGTCGAAAGGGATGCCGGCCGGACGGAACGGGCGTGAACCGGAGGCGATCAGGATCGTCCTGGCCGCCAGGACGCGCTCCGAGCTGCCGGGCTGGCCGGGATCGACGACGACCGTCCTGTTCGGCCCGAGCCGGCCGGACCCGTGAATGAGCTCGATGCCGCGATTCGCGATGTTCTCCCGAACGAGGCGTCCGATCGTCTGGGACACCTCGCGCGTCCGGGACGCCAGCTTCTCGGCGACGACCCGGGCTTGAAGCTCCATGCCCAGGCCGTAGACCTGGCGTCCCATGATGCCGCTCAGATACATCGCCGTTTCGCGCAGGGTCTTCGTCGGAACGCCGCCGTTGGCCACGACGACCCCACCCACCGACCGGAGCCGCTCGACGATCGCGACGCGATACCCCTCGCTCGCGGCTAGCTGCGCTGCGCTGTCACCGGCCGGCCCGGAGCCGATCACGATCAGGTCGTACCGAGTGTCGTCGTCCACATCCCCTCCCCACATCCGTGGCGGGCCAGCTCTCGGCCCTGAGCACCGCGGACGACACGGAGCCGAGACACACGCCGGGCGCCGTGACCACCCACAACCGTCACCGTGCGTCCGCCCCGCTGACGGGAACGCCTACAACCAGACCCTCCGCATGGCGCCGACGCAGGCTCAGCCTAAGACGTTTTAGGTGCGATGTCTTGGGACACCTGTCCCGGATCTTGCAGGGCACGTGTCCGGCAGGCAGCGCCAGAGCTGATGTCGCTATCATCCACAGCCTGATGACTCGACCGCGCGTCCTCCTGCTCGGCACCGGCGGCGCTGCCAACGAGGGCCGCCGCCAGGCCTGCCTCCTCGTCGAGCGGGCCGACCGTGGCCTGCCGCCGATCCTGCTCGACACCGGCAGCGGCCTCGACGTCGTCCGGGCGCTGATCGCCTCGAACGTCGACCCGATCCGCGTCCAGGACGTCTTCGTCAGCCACCGCCACGCCGACCACGCCGGCGGGCTCGATCCGCTGCTGCTGTGGCGCCGGCTGCGCATCCAGCGAGCCGGCCGGACGCTCGGCGATGTGCCGGTCCGCGTCTACGCCGAGCCTCGGGTCATTGAAGCGTTCGGTCGGCTCCTCGAAGCGACCGCCTCCGGCACGCTCGCGGCGTACGGCGACGCGCTCCAGTGGCAGCGGCTGGTGGACGGGAAGCCGGTCCCACTGCCGGGCGGCGGCCAGCTCGTGCCGTTCCTGGTCGATCACGCCCCCGCGGACGGCGGCGCGCTCGGCTGCGTGGTGGAGGTCGACGGCGTCAGGATCGCCTACAGCGGCGACACCCGGCCGTGCGACCGACTGATCGAGGCGGTCCGGGGCGTGGACGTCCTGTTCCACGAGGCCGGGGGGCTCGACCGCGACGCCGACGAGATCCACCGCCACGCCCACTCGACGGCCGGCGACGCCGGTCGGGCGGCCCGAGACGCCGGCGTGGGGCGCCTGTACCTCACCCACCTCCCCGACGACACCCTGGCCGCGGCCTTGCTGGCCGAGGCCACGGCCGCGTTCGGCGGTCCCGTTGGGCTGGCGGCGGACATGGGCAGCGTCGACCTGTAGCGCGGTGGGAGCGTTCCGGCGAGCGGTCACCGCCCGCCGGCCGGTACGATTCTCACCACAGAAAGAGGATGTGGGTCAGACATCGTCGTCCGACGCACGACGCGGTACGTGGTCGCCGAGGGAGCGCCTCGCGCACGACCACCTTTGCTGGAGCACGACTACGATGGACCTTCAGACCCTGCCCACGGACAGCCTCGCCTCGTTTCGGGATCGAATCCACGGACGGTACGAAGCGTTCCGTGCGCGCGGCCTCAGCCTGAACCTGGCACGTGGGAAGCCATCGGCGGAGCAGCTTTCGCTCTGCCAGGAGCTGCTGGCCCTGCCCGGCACGGAAGACGACACCTCGGCGGCGGGCGACGACGTCCGCAACTACTTCGGGGAGGCCCAGGGGCTCAGCGAGGCCCGCGCCCTCTTCACCGGCCTGCTCGGCGCACCGATCGAGCAGATCATCCTCGGTGACAACTCCAGCCTGGCGATCATGCACGACGTGATCGTCTACGCCCTCCTCTTCGGGCTGCCCGGCAGCCCGAAGCCGTGGTCCAGGGAGGAGCAGGTCACGTTCCTCTGCCCGGCCCCGGGGTACGATCGCCACTTCGGCCTCTGCGAAGGGTTCGGCATCAAGATGATCCCGGTCCCGCTGACCGGCAGCGGTCCGGACCTCGGCATCGTCGAGGCGCTGGTCGCCGAAGACCCGACGATCCGGGGCATGTGGTGCGTGCCGCGCTTCAGCAACCCGACCGGCGACGTCTACGCCCCGGAGACCGTCGAGCGACTGGCGGCGATGCCGACAGCCGCCCCGGACTTCACCCTCTTCTGGGACAACGCCTACGGCGCCCACGTCCTGACCGACGACGCCCCGGAGCTGCCGAGCGTCCTCGAAGCGGCCGAGCGCCACGGCAACCCGAACCGCCCGTTCGTCTTCGGCTCGACGTCGAAGATCACGCTGGCCGGGGCCGGCATCGGCATGGTCGCCTCGTCGCCGGCCAACGTGAAATGGCTGCTCGGGCACATGGGGCGGAGATCCATCGGCCCGGATAAGGTGAACCAGCTTCGGCACGCGCGCTTCTTGAAGGACCAGGCCGGCCTGGCCGCGCTGATGCAGGCGCACCGCAGGCTCCTGGCGCCGAAGTTCGGGCGGGTCCACGAGATGTTCTCGGAGTTGCTCTCCGGGACGGGAGCGGCCACCTGGACCGAGCCGACCGGCGGCTACTTCATCAGCCTCGACGTGATGGACGGCTGCGCGAAGCGGGTCGTTTCGCTGGCGAAGCAGGCCGGGATCACGGTGGTACCGGCCGGCCAGACGTTCCCGTACAGCCAGGACCCGCGAGACCGGAACATCCGGATCGCGCCGTCCTTCCCATCCCTGGAAGAGGTGGAGCAGGCCGCCGAGGGGATCGCGCTCTGCACGCTGCTGGCGGCCAGCGAGAAGGTTCTGGAGGGGCGAGGGGCGAGGGGCGAGGGGTGGGGCGCGTGGGAGATACCTCCTCGTCCCTCATCCCTCGTCCCTCGTCCCTCCGTTTGACGGTCTCTTCTGGGCCTCAGTACAATTTGCCCACGACAGAACGCATTTAGACGCGTCAGAACAATCAGACAGGAGCCCGGCGTGGCGAAACGAACGTATCAGCCGAAGCGTATCCCGCGGAAGCGGGAGCACGGCTTCCTCAAGCGAATGGCCAGCCCGGGTGGGCGTAACGTGCTCCGCCGCCGGCGGCTCCGGGGACGCAAGCGGCTGACGGTCGTGTAGGCCGGACGGCGAGGGCCGCGCTGTCATGCGACGCGCGCATCGCCTCCGCCGCCCCGCGGACTTCCAGCGGGTGCGCGCGACGCGCCGCTCGTGGGGGCATCCGCTCCTTGTCCTCTACGTGGCGCCGAACGACGGACAGGCGACCAGGCTGGGCATCTCGGTAGGAAAGCGGGTGGGAAAAGCGGTGGTACGCAACCTGGTGAAGCGGCGCGTCCGCGAAGCCGTGCGGGACCGCTATGCCGACTTGCTCCCGGGCCACGATCTCGTGTTCATCGCGCGGGCGCCGGCCGCCACGGCCGCCTGGCCGGAGCTGCGCGACGCCGCCGACGAGCTGCTCCGACGGGCCAGGGTCCTGGTGCCCGCCGGACGGCGCGCTCCGGCCGTCACCGCGACGCCTGCATCCCCACCGACACGCGCAGCCGGGCCCATGACGCCGTCAACCGGGCCCGTGGCCGCCCGCCCAGCAGACTGACCCATGCGTGAGCTTGCGCTCGGGCTGATCACCGTCTACCAGTACACGCTATCGCGGCTGTTGCCGCCGGCTTGCCGCTTCTGGCCCACCTGCTCCCGCTACGCCTACGAGGCGATCGAGCGGTACGGTGTCTGCCAGGGCGGCTGGCTCGCGCTCTGCCGACTCGCCCGCTGCCACCCGTTTCATCCGGGCGGCTACGATCCGGTTCGATGAGGCGCGCGCTGCCCAGGGAGGGCCGCTAGTGAGCAATCCTTTCGACATCTTCCTGCCAGTCTTCAATCCGTTCGTCGAGCTGCTCGGCCATGGTCTGCTGATCATCGCCGAAGTCACGAACAGCGCCGGGCTGGCCATCATCCTGTTCACCATTTTCCTCAAACTCTTGCTGATGCCGCTCAGCCTGATGCAGACCAAGAGCATGAAGGCGATGCAGGCGATCGGCCCGGAGATCGCGGCCCTCAAAAAGAAGTATCCCAAGGACCGCGAGCGCCTGGCCCAGGAGCAGATGCGCCTCTACAAGGAGCACGGCGTCAATCCGGCTGCTGGCTGCCTGCCGATGATCCCGATGATGATCGTCCTCATCGCCCTCTACCAGGCGCTGATCCATCTGTCCTGCGACCCGACGATTCCCGCATCGTCGATAGTGACCACGCCGTCGGCGTGCTTCGAAGGGGCAGTGCTGAGGCCAAGCCCCCTTTTCAGTAGTGCGTTCCTCTGGATCAGTAGTCTCGGACAGCCGGACATCCCATTCCATATCGGCGACATCCCGATCCCTGGCATCCTACCAATCGCGATGCTGCTCACCCAGTTCGCCTACGGCAAGATGACGCCGACGACCGGCGCGGCGGACGATCCGCAGCAGCAGATGATGATGCGGATGACCACCTACTTCATGCCGATCATGCTCTTCTTCTTCAGCTTCAACTTCCCGGCCGGGCTGGTCCTGTACTGGACCATCAGCAACATCGTCGAGATCGCTCGGATGGGCTTCACCGTCAGCTGGGAGCCCCTGAAGCCGGAGAACCTCCTCAGCGGCCTGGTTGGCGCCCCTGCCGCGGCCGCCCGCGCCGCCGAGGACACCGCACCGAAGCGATCGACCGCCCGTCGTGAGCAGGCCTCCGACGAGCCGGTCAATCCGCCGCCCGCCCGCCCGCCGGGTGGAGGCCGCAAGAAGAAAGGGAAGCGTGGTGGAAAGCGTTGAGGCGACCGGCCGGACCGCCGACGAGGCGATCGAGAACGCCCTCGACGAGCTCGGGCTGGAGCGGGACGAGGTCACGATCGAGGTGCTCGCCCAGGCCGGCCAGGGCCGGCCGGCCCACGTCCGCGTGACCCCGCTCGAAGGGATCGAGCTCTACGAAGACGATGACGAGTACGACGACGAGGATGACGAAGACGAAGACGACGAGGAGCTTGAGGGCGACGAGGAAGAGGAAGAAGAGGACGAGCTAGACGACGAGGACGACGATGAAGACGAGGACGACGAGGAGGACGCCCCGGCCGTCGCCGTGCCGGCCCGGGTGCCGCCGCCCCGTCGTGCGCCACGTGCCGCTGCCGCCGAGATCTCCCCGGAGGCCCGTCCCGCCGCCGACGCTGCCGTCGCCGTCATCGAGGAGCTGCTCCGCCTCATGGACCTCGAGAGCGACGTCCAGGTGGACCGCGCCGAGGTCGAGGAAGGCTTGCCCACCGTCGAGCTGAGCATCCACGGCGAGTACGGCGGGATCCTGATCGGCCGGCGCGGCGAGACCCTCGGGGCGCTCCAGTTCCTGGCCGGCCTCTTGACCAGCCGCAAGGCCGAGCGGCGGGTCCGGGTGATCCTGGACGCCGAGGGGTATCGCGAGCGCCGGGCCCGCTTGCTCCGCGACATCGCGATGCGGGCCGCCGAGCGCGCCCAGCGCTACCGCCAGCCGATCTTCCTCGATCCGATGGTGCCGGCCGAGCGCCGGGTCGTCCACATGACGCTCGCCGATCACCCGGGCGTCTCCACCCACAGCGTCGGCGAGGGCGACAGCCGCCGGGTCGTCGTCTCGCCGCGCCAGGCGCAGCGGTTCGGT
>Ga0209382_10011146_pt1 | contig 11174 bp, 9 predicted proteins | sample SoiMetdeltSBSDD5_FD_187599 | JGI IMG/M metagenome (GOLD analysis project Ga0209382, IMG submission 187599) | Bulk soil microbial communities from a Populus tree surrounding site in Tennessee, USA - Soil MetaG P. deltoides SBSDD5 (SPAdes) (version 2) | ecosystem: Environmental > Terrestrial >...
CACATCGGCCTCGGCCGGCCGTGGGATCTCGACCGATCGCGTGGTGGCATCCGGCTCCTGCAGCCGTACATCAGCCGCCGGCGCGCCCAGGAGTGGTACCTCGGCACCGCAGATGCCGTGCTCAGGAACATCAGCGAGATCGATCGGTCCGATGTCGAGAACGTCCTCGTCCTCGCCGGCGACCACGTCTACAAGATGGACTACGCGCCGTTCGTGCAGGCCCATCGGCGTCACCGCGCGGACGTCACGATCGCTGTCCGTCGCGTGCCGCTCGCCGAGGCCTCGCGCATGGGCATCCTCGCGCTGGACGACAACGATCGCGTCACCGAGTGGGCCGAGAAGCCAAAGCAGCCGAAGAGCGACCTCGCCTCGATGGGCGTCTACGTCTTCTCGAAGCGAGCGCTGAAGAAGTGGCTGTCGGATGATCTCCCGGACTTCGGCGGCAACGTCGTCCCGGCGATGCTCGACGGCGGTGCCCGCGTCTTCGGCTACCGCTTCGACGGCTACTGGCAGGACGTCGGCACGATCCAGTCGTACTGGGAGGCCCAGATGGCCCTCCTCGTCGACCAGCCGGAGCTCGACCTGTACGACCGCGACTGGCTCATCTACACGAAGTCCGAGGAGCGGGCGCCGGCGAAGGTCGGCCCAACCGCCCAGGTCCATCGCAGCCTGATCAGCCACGGCTGCGTGATCAACGGCACCGTCGTGAACAGCGTGCTCTCGCCGGGCGTGCGGGTGGACGTTGGCGCGGTCGTGCGCGACTCGATCGTCATGTTCGACTGCGAAATCCGCTCGAGCGCGATCGTCGACCGGGCGATCCTCGACAAGGAGGTCGTCGTCGGCCAGGGCGCGATCGTCGGCGACGGGCCGGACCTCGACACGCCGAACAAGATGGAGCCGGGCCGGCTGAACACCGGCATCACGGTCGTCGGCAAGCGCGCGGTGATCCCGCGCGGGACGCGGATCGGGCGCAACGTCAAGGTCGCGGGCGACGTCAAGGCGACGGACTTTCCCTCGCGGCTCGTGAAGAGCGGGTCGTCGGTCGAGCGGAGCGCCGCCCGGAAGCCGGTCCCTCGGGAGCGCGCGGTCGCGGACGCCTGAACGACGCCCGATCGACGCGTGATCGACTGCCGATCGGCGGATCGAGGCGTCGCAGGTAGACTGTCCCGGCCATGCCGTCGGACGCCGTCGGCCCCGAGTCGATCGAGGGCTGGCTCTCTGAGCTCGGGCTCGAAGCGGTCGGTCGTGCGGAGCGCGAGGACGTCGTCTCGTGGGACGTCGTGCTCGACGGCCGCCGCCGGTTCGACCTTCGGATCACGCTCATTCTCGATCCCAGCCTTGGGCTCGTCTGCTGGGCCCACCTCGCCCCACCGATCGGCGACGGTCTTCGTCGCTCGTACCGGACGCTGCTGCGCTGGAACGACGAGTTCCCGTTCGCAAAGTTCTCCCTGAGCGACGATGGCCGGCCGATCCTGGCCTGTGAGATCGACTTCCGGCATCTCGACCGAGATGAGCTCGGCTTGACGCTCGCCCGGCTCGTCGGGATCGCCGATCGCCTGCTCGACGAAACGAAGAGCTGGATCTGGATCGGCGGCCGGATGCCGGACGGCTACGGCCAGCGCGCCGGGCGCAACGAGGCACTGCTCGGCCGCTACACGAGCCAGCTGCCGGAGCTCCTCGGGTCGTGAGGCTCGCGCGCTTCACCGGCGCCATTGGCGTCGCCGTCCTGGTCGGCTCGATGGTCGTCGCGCCGTCGCCCGTGCGCGCCGCGGAGCCCCCGCTGACACTCGTCACCGACGCTCGCTACGAGGTCCTGCCGGCGGAGCAGCGCGTGGCGGTGACCGTCGACATCCTCGCGACGAACCACCTCGTCGACACCGCCCAGAACCGCTACTTCTTCGAGCAGGCCTACCTCGCGGTCCAGCCCGGGGCGAGCGGGTTCAAGCTCAGCGCGAAGGGCCTCCGGCCGAAGGTCAGCGTCGTCGCGACCGAGCCGACGCACACGCTGCTCCTGCTGCGCTTCGGGACGCGCCTTGCCGCGGGCAAGAGCATGGCCCTCCAGCTGACGTTCGACCTCGCCGATCCGGGCGCGCCGCCGGCCCGCGAGATCCGGGTCTCGAACACGATCGTCACGTTCAGCGCCTGGGCGTTCGCGAGTGATGAGACGCCCGGCAGCACGATCCGCCTCGCGTTTCCGCCGGGCTACGAGGTCACCTTCCTGCGCGGCCGGCTGGACGGCCCAACGGAGGACGAGTCTGGTCTCGAGGTGTGGACGAGCAGCCCGCTCGACGCGCCGACGAGCTTCGAAGCCGCGATCCGGGCAACGCGTGCGGCGACATACCTCGAGTCGAGGCGGAGCACCGGCGTCGGCTCGGTCACCGCGCGGGTCCTCTTCCGGGGCTGGACCGACGACCCGACCTGGCTCGACCAGGCCAGCCGCCTCGTCCTCGACGGTGCGCCGGCGCTGGCCGAGGCGATCGGCCGGCCGTGGCCGCTCGACGCGCCGCTCGTGGTCGAGGAGGGGCTCGTCGGCGAGGCCACCGATACCGCGGGCAGCTTCCAACCGAGCCGGCCGCGGATCGAGATCGCCTACTACGCGGGCCCCGAGGTCGTCCTGCACGAGGTTGCGCATGCCTGGTTCAACGGCAGCCGCCTCGCGGACCGTTGGGCCAACGAGGCATTCGCCTCGCTCTACGCCGAGCTCGCGGCCGAGGCGCTCGAGGAGCCGATCCAATCGCCGGAGCTCACCCCGGACATCGAGGTGGCGCGCCTGCCGCTGAACGCGTGGGCCGCGGCCGGCGAGGCCGGGGATGCCAGCGAGCGCTACGGCTACGCCGCGTCACTGACGCTGGGCCGCGCGATCCTGCGCCGCGCCGGACCAGACGGCCTGGCCGCGCTCTGGGCGGCGATCGACGCGGGAGCGCGGCCGTACGACGGGCCGGCCGCGGCCGAGCCGGTCGACTGGCGCGGCCTCCTCGACATCCTGGAGTCCGAGACCGGCGCGTCGTACAGCGACCTCTGGCGGCGGTACGTCGTCCGACCCGAGGACGTGCCGCTCCTCGAGGCTCGAGACGACGCGCGCGCGTCGTACGCCGCACTGGCGGTGGAGACCGACGACTGGCCCGTGCCGGCAACGATCGGTGACGCGATGCGAGCGTGGCGCTTCGACGTCGCCGAGGCGGCAATCGCGACGGCGCGATCCGTGGTTGCCCAGCGTGACCAGCTCCGGGCGGAGGCCGACGCAGCAGGCCTCGCCCTCCCGCCGACACTCCGCGACAGCTTCGCGGCCGGGCAGCTCGATCGCTCATCCGCGGAGCTCGATGCCGCCGGGGCCGCGCTCGACGAGATCGTGGCCGCGAATGGCGAGCGTCCGAGCGACGTTGGCCCGTTGGAGTGGCTCGGCCTCGTCGGCAGCGATCCCGAGGCGAGTCTCGGGACTGCCCGCGACGCCTTCTCGAGCGGCGATCTCGTGATCGCCTACGACTCGGCGGTCGACGCCGGAAGCGCGTGGAGCAGCGCGGCCGACGTCGCCCGCGGCCGGATCCTTGGCTCGATCATCGGGCTATTCGCCCTGTTCCTCTTCGCGCGCCTGATCGCCAGCCGAGGCTGGGCGCGCCAGGTCGGCTGGTCCTAGACTCACGCGGCGCGCTGGGCGCTGCCAGGAAGGTGGGCAGGATGCCGGGACGACGGGTGGCTCTGGCCGGACCCGTCCTCATCGCGCTCCTGCTGGCGCCCGCGCTCGCCGTCGCGCCGCCCCTCGTCGGGACCGCCGCGGGCGCGGCGGACACGCTGCGCGAGACGGCGTCCGCCACGTATGTCGCAGATCCCGCGAACGGCGTGGTCCACGTCACGGTCAGCGAATCCGCGCAGAACCTGAAGCCGAACGTCGTCAGTGGCGGCTTCATCCGGCAGTTCTACTACGACGAGCTCGTCCTCCCGATTCACGCCGAAGCGTCGAACGTCAGCGCCGCCGACAAGCGCGGCGCGCTCCGCGTCACGCGCGAGACCGAGGACGGTTACGACGTCGTCCGGATCCGGCTGCGCTCGGCGATCTACTACCGCCAGACGGCGTCGATCACGCTGCGCTACGACCTCACCGGGGGCGCACCGCGGTCGACGAGCCAGATCCGGGTCGGCCGCGCCTTCGTTGGCCTGTACCTCTACGCGTGGGGTGACGCCGGTCTCGGCAGCGTCCGGCTCGAGCTGCCAACGGGCTTCGATCCGGAAGTCAATGGCGACACGCTCGACCGGAGCGCCGTCGGCGGCGCCGTCGTGCTGTCGGCGAACGAGATCGCCGAGCCGTTCGCGTGGTTCTCGATCGTCTCCGCGAACCGTGACGCGAGCCTCGCGATCACGCGGGTCGCGCTCGGCAACGGCAACACGATCGTCGTTCGAGCGTGGCCGGAGGACTCGGAGTGGCAAGCCCGGGTCGCGGACACCCTGCGCCTCGGCACGCCGCTGTTGCGGACGCTCGTCGGCCTCGACTGGCCGGTCGACGGTGAGCTCGTCGTCACCGAGGTCCAGTCGGCGGCCCTCGAGGGCTTCGCCGGCATCTACGACCCGAGCAACGACACGATCCTCATCACCGAGGAGCTCGACGAGCTGACGATCGTCCATGAGGCATCGCATGCGTGGTTCAACGACGCCCTTTTCGACTCGCGCTGGATCGACGAGGGCCTCGCCGACGCCTATGCCTCGACGGTCCTCGACCAGCTCAAGATCGGCGTGTACGAGCCGCCCGAACGGCCGCGCCTGGGGTCGCCTGGCGCGGGACCGCTCGCCGACTGGGTCTTTCCGGGCCGCATCGCGGACGACGAGACGGCCGCTCGCGAGGACTACGGCTACAACGCCTCGTGGTACATCGTGCGGAGCCTCCTCGACGAGGTCGGCGAGGCCGGCATGCGCGGCGTCCTCCGCGCGGCAGCGAACGACGAGATCGCGTACCTCGGCGACGGTCCTCCGGAGAAGGTCCCTGCCCACGATGACTGGCGGCGATTCCTCGACCTGCTCGAGGAGCGCGCCGGCTCGACCGAGGCCGAGGACCTGTTCACCACGTTCATCCTGACGAGTCGCCAGGCCGCCGACCTTGCCGCGCGCGCCGGGGCCCGGGAGGCATACGCAGGCCTCGCGGCGGCCGGCGACGGCCTCGCACCGCCGTTCGTCGTGCGGCAGGCCATGTCGAAGTGGTTCTTCGAGGACGCCGATCGCTGGATCGCCGAGGCGACCGACCTGCTCGGCGATCGTGCGGCGCTCGAGGGCCGCGCCGAGACGCTGGAGGTCTCGCTGCCCGCCGACGTCGACGAGGCGTGGCGCGACGCGGAGTCGGATCTCGACGGCGTCCACGACGCGGTGACCGCCCTGGACGATGCGCTGGCCGACCTCACTGCCGCTCGCGCGGAGCTCGACGTCGAGCGCGATTTCGTCGTGAGCGTGGGACTGCTCGGGTCGACACCCGAATCGGGCTGGGATGCCGCGGTCGCCGCCTTCGAGGCGGACGACCTGCCCGCGGCCGACCGCGCAACCGATGACGTTGTCGCACTGCTGGCCGGGGCGCCCGACGCCGGTCGGACACGCCTCGCCGGCGGCGGGGCCGTGCTCGGGGCGGTCGTGCTCGGCGGAATCCTCGTGGTTCGACGCCGACGCCGAGCGGTCCCCGTCCCGGCTGCCACGTCGGCCGCGGCCGCGGCGGCGGAGGCCTCTCGTGCGGAGGCCTCGGCTACACTCCCGCCCGAGCCGGACGCAGCCGCTGCGCAGCGCCCGCCGGACGAAATCGTCGATTCCCCGCCCGTCGATCCCGCACCGGAGGCGTAATGCCGATCCAGCGCTCGCGACCCTCGCGCGAGATCCTCTCGGGCGACTCGGCCGACGTCTACTTCGCGCGTGCCCAGAGGATCCTCGAGCGCGAAGGCCTCGACCCGATCGTGACGATGGAGGTCTTCGCCCGCCAGGACGCGGTCCTCTGCGGCATCGACGAGGCGAAGACCCTCCTTGCCCACGTGTTCGAGTCGGCAAACCCGGCCGAGGTGGTCGTCGAAGCGCTCGGCGACGGCGACACGATCGCGCCGAAGGAGATCGTCCTCCGGATCAACGCGCGATACCGCGCGTTCGGCCTGTACGAGACCGCGATGCTCGGGATGCTCGCCCAGTCGACCGGCTGGGCGACGGCCGCGCGCCAGGTCGTCGACGCGGCCGCGCCCGAACCCGTCATCAGCTTCGGCGCACGGCACATCCACCCCGATGTCACCGACGTCCTCGACTACGCCGCGATCGTCGGCGGCTGCGTCGGGGCGTCGACGCCGGCGGGCGCGCGCCTTGCCGGCCTCTCCCCGACGGGCACGATGCCGCACTCCCTCGTGCTGATCATCGGCGACACGGTGAAGGCCGCGGAGGCCTTCGACCGCGACCTCGAGCCCGACGTCCCGCGAATCGTCCTCGTCGACACGTTCCGGGACGAGGCTGAGGAGTCACTCCGGGTCGCCCATGCGCTCGGCGATCGGCTCTACGGCATCCGGCTCGACACGCCGTCCGAGCGTGGCCGCGTGACCGCCGACCTCGTCCACGAGGTCCGCGCGCGGCTGGATCAGGCCGGCTTTGGCCACGTGAAGATCGTCGTCTCGGGCGGCCTCACGCCCGAGCGGATCGGCTACTTCAAGACCGCCGGCGCACCGGTCGACTCGTACGCGGTGGGTTCGTACATCTCGGGCGCGACGCCGATCGACTTCACCGGTGACATCAAGGAGATCGACGGCCGGCCGATCGCGAAGCGCGGCCGGATCCCCGGCCGGACCGACAGCCCCCGGCTGAAGCGCGTCGACCTTGCGGAGTGGCGCGGGGCCTAGGTTCGACGTCGTGGTGACGGCCTGCGCCACCGAGCACGGCCGCGGAAGGCACGTCGCGGCCGTCCGTGCCACCATCGTGGGGTGAGCCAACCCGAGCCCGCCGAGCACCCCGAGCCGAGTCCTGAGCCGGGCCCCGAGTCCGACGACGACCGGGAGAGCGCCTACGCGCTGCTCCAGCGCGGCCAGGACCTGCTGCGGCGGCGCCACCATGCCCAGGCGGCCATCGTCCTGGCGCGGGCGGCGAAACTCGAGCCGCGCAAGGGCTCGATCCTCGAGGCGCTCGGGCGGGCCTATCACAACAGCGGCCAGTTCGAGCCGGCGCGCGAGACCTTCGAGGCCCTGCTCGAGGTCGACCCGTCCGGGCCGTGGGCGCACTACGCGATCGCGCAGAGCCTGCGCAAGCTCGGCCGTTCCGCGGAAGCTCGGACGCACCTTCGGCTCGCCGTGGCGATGGACCCAACGTCCGACCTGTTCCGGAAATCGCTCGACCGCCTGAGCGGCGCGCGCACGACGTCCGAGGGCTGAGGCCCGCCGCCGAGCCTCCGCCCCGACGTCCTAGTTCATTCGAGGGCGCGAGTGGCTCGGATCCTCCGGAATGTCGCCCACAGAGGCACTAACCATGACCTCTGCCGTTGTTGAGCGCCCCCAGGACGCCCACCAGGCTCCTGTCGTGCACGCCAGCTAGCCAGCTTGGGGACCCACAAGGCTCGCGCGCGCCGGACTTTCCTCGCTAAGGTCGCCAATAGCGACATTCGATAGGAACGTGCTCGCTGGCTCAGCTGGGCGAGGCCTCTTGCTCCATTCTGCGGGCCAGCCAGGTCAGGCCCGCGAACGACTTCGCGTCCTCGATCTCGCCGCGCTCGGCCAGGCCGACCGCCTCGCGCCACGGCATCCGGACGAGCTCGAGGCGCTCGTCCGGGTCCGGACCGAGACGGCCGTCCCCGTGCGCGGGCGCGAGATCCGTCGCGAAATAGAGGTGCATGAGCTCGGTCGCGAAGCCGGGCGCGGTCCAGAACGCGGCGACGTGCTCCCACGTCCCCGCGCGGTAGCCCGTTTCCTCCTCGAGCTCTCGCGCCGCGGCGAGGGCCGGATCCTCCTTCGTGCCGCTGGCACGGTCGCGGTGCAGCGTGCCCGCAGGGATCTCGAGCAGGATCTTGCCGGCAGCCAGCCGGAACTGTCGGACCAGGAGGACATGGCCCTCCGGGTCCAGCGCGACGACGGCCACCGCTCCGGGATGGCCGACGATCGCGCGCTCGGAGCGCCGGCCATCCGCGAGCTCGATCTCGTAGACGGTCAGGTCGAGGTAGCCGCCCTCGTATTCGCGATGTGCGCCACGGACCGTCTCGACGAGCTGGCTGTCATCCGGCTCGGGCATCGGGACGGCCCGCGTTCGACCGTCAGCCTGCGGCGGTGGCGGCCAGCGCCTCGCCCGAGTCGGCGTCGAAGAGGTGGAGCCGGCTCAGCGGCACCTTGAGGTCGAGCACGTCGCCCGGCTTCACGCGGTGGGCGGACGCCACGACGGCAACGATGTCGTCGGTTCGACCCTGGACGGTGACGTGGAGCAGCTCCTCGTTGCCGAGATATTCGACGACCTCGGCCGTGCCCCGGATCGAGGCCGAGTCGGCGACCTCGCCGAGCTCGAGATGCTCGGGCCGGAAGCCGGCGACGAGCTTGCGGTCGGGCTTCTGCCCGAGCGCGTCGCGGTAGCGCGACGGGACCGTCGCGGTCAGGCCGTCGCCGTTCAGCGTCGCTGCGGGCCCGCCGCCGTTGGTCGCGACATCCGCGAAGTTCATCGACGGGCTGCCGATGAATCCGGCGACGAAGCGGTTGTTCGGGTGGTCGTAGAGGTTCTGGGGTGTCCCGACCTGCTGGATCTCGCCCTTGTCCATGACCGCGATTCGGCTGCCCATCGTCATCGCCTCGACCTGGTCGTGCGTGACGTAGACGGTCGTCGTCTTGAGCCGCTGGTGGAGGCGCGCGATCTCGGCGCGCGTCTGGACGCGCAGCTTCGCGTCGAGGTTGGAGAGCGGCTCGTCCATGAGGAACACGGCCGGCTCGCGGACGATCGCGCGACCGAGCGCGACGCGCTGGCGCTGGCCGCCGGACAGCTCACGTGGCTTGCGCTGGAGCATGTTCTCGAGGCCCAGGATCCGGGCCGCGTCGCCGACGCGCCGCTCGATGTCGGCCTTGGGCACCTTGCGCAGCTTCAGCCCGAAGGCGAGGTTGTCGCGGACGGACATGTGCGGGTAGAGCGCGTAGCTCTGGAAGACCATCGCGATGTCGCGATCCTTCGGCGCGACGTCGTTCACGACGCGGTCGCCGATCTTCAGGGTCCCCGAGCTGATCTCCTCGAGGCCCGCGATCATCCGCAGGCTGGTGGTCTTGCCACAGCCCGACGGACCCACGAGGACCATGAACTCGCCGTCCTGGATCTCCAGGTTGTTGTCGTTGACGGCGACGAAATCACCAAAGCGCTTGGTGACATGCTCGAACGTGACGGTCGCCACGGAGCCACTCCTCAGCCCACCGGGTCATCGCGGGCCCATGTATCCGGCCGTCAAAGACGGAAAAGACTCGGACGGGCCCCATACGAGGTGCCGGCTCGGCTGCCCGGCATCGTAGCCCACCGCGGCGGCCGAAGGAAGGGGAGTTGGGGTGGCCTATGGGGGTCGAACCCATAACCTGCGGATCCACAATCCGCTGCTCTGCCGGTTGAGCTAAGGCCACCACGGACAGGCGCCAGGCGACCCATGGACGAGTCGCCGGAGTCCGGAGGTTCGGGAGTGTACCCGGTCAAGATTGAACCGATGGAGGCCGCCTTCCGCCGTAGAGGCGTTTCCGCGGCCGCGTCAGAATTTGAAGGTCTCGCACCTGTGTCCCCCCATTGTTCTTGAGAGTGCCGCTGAGGCACGCTCTTGCGGGAGGGACATGGACGCAAGTCTCGTGGTCCGGGCGCAGCGCGGCGACGAAGAGGCCTTCGCGAGCCTCCTCGTGGCCTGCGGCGGCCGTCTCCATGCGGTGGCGTGCCGGATCCTGCGCAACATCGACCTCGCCGAGGACGCCACGCAGCAGGCGCTGATGGTGATCTGGCGAGACCTCCCGCAGCTCCGCGACCCGGCGCGCTTTGACGCCTGGTCGTACCGGCTCCTCGTGCGCGCCTGCTACGCCGAGGCCGGCCGGACCCGCCGCCTGATCCCGACGATGCAGATCGTCCCGGTCGATCGGCCAGACGACGCCGGCAGCCTGAGCTCGATCGTCGATCGCGACGAGCTCGAGCGCGCCTTCCGTCGGCTGTCGATCAACCACCGGGCGGTCGTCGTCCTGCATCACTACCTGGACCTGCCGCTCGACGCGGTCGCCGAGACCCTCGGCCTGCCCGTCGGCACGGTCCAGTCCCGTCTGCATTACGCGATGCGCGGCATGCGCGCGGCCATCGAGGCCGACGCGCGACCGACGTCGCGGGAGGTGGCTTCGTGAGCGCCGAACGCGACGCGAACCGCATCGTCCGGTCGTGGCTGGAAGACGGCCCCACGGACCTGCCGGATCACATCTTCGACGCCGTGCTGGCCGACATCCCCACGACCTCACAGCGCCGGCTCCGGTGGCCGGCGTGGAGGATCCCACCCATGGACACCCGCCTTCGGATTGCTGCCTCGGTGGCGGCGGTCCTCATCATCGCGGTCATCGGCTATCAGTTCCTGCCCGGCACGGGCGGCCCTGGCGGCGAGCCGTCGCCCTCAGCCAGCCTGTCGCCGAGCCCATCGCCGACGGCCACCCCGCTACCGACCGCCCCACCGCTGAGCCAGACCTTCGACTCGACGATCCACGGCATTTCCATCTCCTATCCGGAGGGCTGGACCGCGCAGGCGGCCACCCAGCGGGCGACGTCGCCACACGTGCTCTTCCTCGAACCGTTTGGCGATTTCCTGTACGACGCGGCACGGCCCGAACCAGTGCGGGACCACCTGTTCCTCGCGCTGGTATCGGTGGATGCACGCGCCAGCAGCCCAGCAGCGTGGGTCGCCGAAACCGAACCCGTCGTGGGTTGCACCTCGAGCGAAGCGGTCACTGTGGACGGCGCCGACGGCGCGATCTGCGGGAATGTCGCGCTGGTCTCGAGTGGCGGTCGCGGCTACGTCATCCTTCTGTACACCTCGGGTGATGAGCCGTGGCTGAGCACTGTCTACGACCGGGCGTGGTTCGAGTCGGTCCTGGCGACCGTCCAGCTCCGTCCCGAGGACGCGGTCAACCCCTAGCCGGCACCGTCGTGAGATAGCCGCGTTGCCCGGCGCAGCGAGCGCCCAACCGGGTGCTCGCTGCAACCCTGTCGATCGT
>Ga0209382_10011148_pt1 | contig 11174 bp, 10 predicted proteins | sample SoiMetdeltSBSDD5_FD_187599 | JGI IMG/M metagenome (GOLD analysis project Ga0209382, IMG submission 187599) | Bulk soil microbial communities from a Populus tree surrounding site in Tennessee, USA - Soil MetaG P. deltoides SBSDD5 (SPAdes) (version 2) | ecosystem: Environmental > Terrestrial >...
CACATCGCCACATACATGACGTCGGGGTTCGACGGATCGAACTGGAAGTCGACCCCGCCCGTGGAGTCGTTCACGAAGAGGACCTTGTTCCACGTCTTGCCGCCGTCGGCTGATTTGTACAGTCCGCGATGCTCGTTCGCGACGAACGTCGGTCCGAGCGCGGCCACGTAGATGACATCGGAGTTGCGTGGGTCAATGGCCACCGCGCCGATCTGCTCCGTCTCCTTGAGCCCCATGTAGCTCCAGGTCTTGCCGCCGTCCTTCGTCATCCACACGCCGTCGCCGTGCGACACGTTCCCGCGGATGCAGGTCTCGCCGCCGCCGACCCACACGACGTCGGGATTCTTCGGATCGACGGTGATGGCGCCGATGGTTCCGCTGAAGTACTTGTCGGTCATCGGCTGCCAGTTGATGCCGCCGTCGGTGGTTTTGAACACGCCGCCGCCGGTGGTGCCCATCCAGAACTCGAGCGGGCGCTGCGCCGATCCTGTCACCGCGACGGATCGACCGCCACGGTAAGGACCGACCTCGCGCCACTTGAGCGCCGCGAACGCGCTCGTGTCGTACGGGACCTGCGCCTCGAGCGGAACTGCGGACGCCAGCAACGCGAGGCTCAGGGTCGCGCGGCCGGCAATCCCGATCAAATGCGTGAAACCAACAGGGCGTGCTGCGGCGCGCACTGGCGACAAGAGGGTCATGCCACTCCTCCGGTGGGTTGCTCTAGCAAGGACATTTTCGATCTAGCCACGCCCACCGCGCGCGGCAAGGTGTCCGCACGCCAGCCGCCCGCTCTGCCCCACCAATTGACATGTCTATAACGTTCAAGCTTCTCCAGACCTGAGGAACTCATGCGCAGCACTGGTAACGCTGTTCACGCGCTCCCGCGCACTGTCCCTTTCGCGCTCGTTCCCGTGCTCCTCGTCCTTGCGAACTGTTCGTCCGGCGAGAAAGCGAGCACAGATAGCGCCGCGTCGAAAGCAGCAGACACCACCGTGGCCGCCGCCGCGCCGGTTTTGTTCGCCAGCGCCGGCGCCACCGACAGCATGAAGACGCCAGAGTCGGTCCGCTACGACGCGGACCTCGATGCGTACTTGGTGTCGAACATCAACGGCAATCCATCCGTCAAGGATGGCAACGGGTTCATCGCACAGGTCGACGCCGGCAACACATCGTCTGTGAAGATGCTCGTGCAGGGCGGCAAGAACGGCGCGACGCTGAATGCGCCAAAAGGCCTGGCGGTTGTCGCGGACACACTCTGGGTCGCGGACATCGATGCGGTCCGCGCATTCAACAAGCGCACCGGCGCGGTGGTCGCGAACATCGACCTCCGTCCCATGAAGGCCACGTTCCTCAACGACGTGGTAGCAGGTCCGAACGGGGTCATCTACATCACGGATAGCGGTATCAAGTTCGACGACAAGGGCGGCATGACCCACCCGGGCCAGGACCAGATCTTCAAGATCGTCGGGCGCAAGGCGTCGGTCGCCATCAAGAGCGACTCGGCGCTCAAGAGCCCGAACGGCATTGCGTGGGACGGCGCGAATGGTCGATTCGTTCTTGGGCCGTTCGCCGACAAAGTCGTCACGGGGTGGAAGGACGGTGATTCTACGGTCACGCCAATCGCCACCGGTCCTGGCGGGTACGACGGCGTCGAGGTGCTGAGTGACGGACGGATCCTCGTGACGAGCTGGGCGGATTCGTCAGTGCAGGTGATCGCGAACGGCACGTTCCGAAAGGTGGTCGGGAACGTGGATGGGCCGGCCGACATCGGTGTCGATACGAAGCGCAACGTCCTCGCGGTGCCACGATTCAGCGCCGGGCGTGTCGAATACTTCACCATCTCGAAGTAGGCACAGAGTAACCGGCAATCTCCGAACCGTCCGCCGACGAGCAGTGGCCTAACGCGCATGAGTCACTATATTGCGCGCTGCGTGGAACGATTGGATCGCGCCAACCTCTGATAGGAGAAGCTACATGCCCCGGTTTCTTGGCCGCCTGGTCGTAGGCGCCGGCGCGTTGCTGATCGCAGCAACGGCACAAGCTCAGGGTACGTCGGGTACGTCGAATGCTCCGGCGCGACCGTGGAAGATCGGCGGCGCGCTTGGCGCGACGATCCCGCTTGGAGACTTCAGCGATGGGGCGGACCTTGGCTGGCATCTGGGAGGGTTGTTCGAGTACAAGCAACCGTCCCTACCGGTTACGTGGCGCGGTGAGCTCACGTATCACCGCAATGGCCTCAAGGATGATTATTTCAGCAGCCAGCTTCCCGGTGTGGGGAACCTCGACGGCAACTTCAGCATGATCAACTTCATCGCCAACGCGCTCTATCCGTTCGGTGATGCCGCCGCGACCATGCGGCCGTTCATCATTGGCGGCCTCGGGGTCTACAAGTTGAAGGCCACAGCCGAGTTCAACGGCATCGACATCAGCGACTCGCAGACCAAGTTTGGTCTCAACCTCGGCGGTGGTGTCAACTTCAACCTGAGCGGGTTCGAGACGTTCGCCGAGATGCGCTTGCACTTCGTCTTCACCGAAGACAGCAACACGAACTTCATCCCGATCTCGTTCGGCTTCAAATTCTAGCGAAGGACGCTCGCGCGGCCGGCCATTCGGCGCGCGAACCATCCACGGGATCAGAAGCGCAACGGCCGCGGCCGCGATTCTCCGTCACGAGAATCGCGGCCGCGGCGTTTAGTGGGTGATCGATTGTGATGCAGCACACGCACACGCACACGCTCGCGCTCGGGGCTTCCCCCGACGACGAGCATCGGTCATGACCGATTTTTTTGGGACGTTTTAACGCCACCGTCGTCCCAGGATGGAAGGACGGCGATTCAACCGTCACTGGTCGCCACCAGCCTCGCGGTTCGATGGCGTGGAGGTGTTGAGCGACGGGCGTCCAAAGGACCACGGTTGCCTAACGCGCGTGAGTCGCGAGGCTCGCGCGCGGCGCGGTTGGATTCAACCACGCAAACCATTTACAGGAGATTCCTCATGCACCGGTATTTCGGCCGCGGCATCATGGCGGCTGGCGCGTTGCTGATCGCAGCGACGGCACAGGCCCAAGGAACGTCAACAGCAGTGGGAAAGCCGTACAAGTTTGGCGCCGACCTTGGCGCGGCGGTTCCCACCGGGGACTTCGGCGATGGCGCGGACCTTGGCTTCCATCTCGGCGGCTTGTTCGAGTACACGCCCATGTCCATGCCCGTCAGCTGGCGCGGTGAGATCGCGTATAATCGCAACGGCCTCAAGGACACCGGGATCGACGGCGTCGATGGCAACTTCAGCATGTTCAACATCGTCGGAAACGCGGTGATGCCGTTCGGCGACAAGGCGGCCACTGTTCGCCCGTATGTCATCGGCGGTCTCGGCATGTATCGCGTGAAGGCATCGGCCGAATACCAGGGAATCACCGCCAGCCAGTCGGACACGAAGCTCGGTCTCAACGGCGGCGCCGGCCTGAGCTTCCACCTGAGCGGCTTCGAGACGTTCGTCGAAGCGCGCTACAACTCGGTGTTCACCGACGGCAGCAACATGAACTTCATTCCGTTCACGTTCGGCTTCAAGTTCTAACCGGCTGCAACACCACACGACGTCGGCGGCCGCTCGCGTCATGCGAGCGGCCGCTTTTCTTCGTGGTCTGCCTAACGTCGATCGAGGACGGGGACACACAGTCGGCTGAGGCAAGCGTCAGCCGCTACGAAGCACGTGAATTGTGATATGGCGCACATTCGCTGCCTGTTTGGTCGGTCCGGTAGGTGGCAGCCCGGCCCGCGCATGCACCACGGCACGTATGCTGCCTTACTGCCGCTGGTAATGCACTCAATCGCCTACGAGCTCGCGCGCTGTCCCGTCTGCAACAGCTCTGACTCCCACGAGATCGCCGGGCCGGATGACGTCCGCGAAGAGATCGAAGCGCTGTGGGGCTTCCACACACGGCGCCTTCGCGACGAAACCCCGCCCGAGCGCCTGACCGATCGCGTCACGTTCTCGCAGCCGGCGCCGCTTCGGATCGTGCAGTGCGCGCGATGCGAGACGGTCTTTCGGAATCCGCGCGAGCGTGCATTCGAGGTCGCCGAGACGTACGCCGACGAAACGCCGTCACTGGAGACACTCCAGGCGCTGCACGACACGCAGCGGGCGACATACAACGCTCAGGTCTCGCGCCTCACCGACGTCGCCGGTCGTCCCGGACGCGGCCTCGAAGTCGGCAGTTACGCCGCCGGGTTTCTCCGCGCGGCACGAAAGGCCGGCTGGCGGTTCGAAGGCCTCGACGTCAACGAGTCGGCCAACGAGTTCGCTCGTGCACTAGGGTTCGCCGTCACGTCGGGGGACCTCGGCTCCTTCCGGACACCAACACCGTTCGACGCGGTCGCGATCTGGAACTGCTTCGACCAGTTGCCCGACCCGCGCCTCGCCGCACGCGCCGCGCATGCCTTGCTGAAACCGAGCGGTGTGCTCGCGATCCGCGTGCCTAACGGTGCGTTCTACTCGGCGGTCCGTCGCCGACTCGATGGCGTGGCTGGCCCGGTCGCGCGCGCGCTCCTCGCGCACAACAACCTCCTCGGGTTCCCGTATCGCCACGGCTTCACGGTACGATCCATGGCGCTGCTGCTCGAGGACACCGGATTCGAAGTCGTTCGGACGCACGGTGACGCGCTCGTGCCCATTGCCGACGAGTGGACTCGCGGGTGGGCCGCGGCGGAAGAGCGGATGGTCAAGACGGCGATGAAGGCGCTTGCAGCACTCGACAGCGACGGTGCTCCGTGGTTCGAGATCTACGCCACGCGCGATGATTGATCGCAGGTCGCGCGCAGGTTAGCGCCCGTTACACGGCTGCACGTGCGGTGCGCAAGGCGCGAGCGAGCCACTCGGCCGCCTTGTGCACTGCGGCGAGTGGTAAGTAGTGACCGGCATCCCACCACTGGATCTCCTTCGGCTCGTTCGCTGCGGCGAAGAGGCGATCCGCCTGGGCCGGGAGAATCGTTCGGTCTCGGCGGCCATGCACCATGAGCAACGGGCGGCCCGCAAGCGCCCGGACGCCGCGAAGCGGATCGGCGACCGAACGAATCAGCTGCGCCAGCGGAAAATCAGGGAGATCGCCGCCGGCCGCCAGCACAACGGCCCGTGCGGCGCCATCGCGTTCGGCCACGGCGAGCGACAGATACGACCCGAGCGAGTATCCAACGAGGCCAAGTCGTTCGCGGTCGATCTCGCGGCGGGCCGCGAGGAAGCGGAGCGCGAGCCGCGCTTCTTCGATCGCGGTGCGCCATCGTGCCGCCAACTCAAACGGGTCGCGAACGGAGCGGAGTTCGAACGGGTCGGCGCGCTCACCGTGGAGCGGGAGGTCGATGGACAGCGTTGCGATCCCGAGCGGAGTGAGCACCTCGCCAACCGACTCCGCCATGTCTTCCTTTCGTGACGCGTACCCATGTAACAGCAACGCCGCGGGCACTGGTTCGCTCGCTCGCGGGAGACGAAGCACGGCCGGTATTGGCGTCGAAGCGCTCGGACCGTCGTCTGCGCGAAACGTCAGTGACAGGGCCCGGCCACCATCGATCTGCCGTTCGTCGATGACCCGCTGCGTTATTCGCTTCCGTGCCGCCATGCCTAACGCAGCTTGAGCGCCACGTTCCCCTTGAAGCTGCGGACGACGAGGCGCGTGTCCCCATTGCCCGACGAGAAGCCGAGCTCCATGCCTCGGCCCTCGCGACCCGGGATGGGTCTCGACGACGTCACGCCATTCTCGATCGTGCCCGTCACGGTCACCGCGTCGAGCTCCAGGCTCGGTCTTGGCGGAAGGCGCAGATCGATCGCGCCACTGTGCGTCGAGATGTCGACCGATCCCTTGTATCCGATATCGCCCTCGTAGACGACATCACCGGTCACCGTCTCGAGCTTCCCTCGCTCGTAGCGGCCATCGCCTATCCGAACGGTTCCGCTGACCGTCGAGACGCCGGCGTCTTCGCTGCCGCCGCGCACGTCGATGTTCCCGGTCGCGGTCTTCACGCGAAGCCAGGACGCGCCGGCCCGCACGTGAACGTCGCCATCCATGGACTCGATGTTCAGCTCTCGCGGTGTGCCCTGCACCGTGACTGACCCGCCAACGATGTTGAGATCGAGGCCTCCGGCAACACCCGAGACATCGATGTCGGCGCTTCCGCTCTTGGCCCAGACGCGCGCCCTGGCAGGAACGCGCAACTCAAGCACGCCCTGCGTCGGAGACACGTCGGTTGCACCCTCGACGTAGAACTTGGCCCCGCGACCTGGGCCTGTGGCCGCCGCTGCGACGCCGCCGTCGAAGCGCCAGCCGACAGGTATCGTTCCGGTGATCACGAGCGAGTCGCGGTCCCACCCGACGATGCGGAGGCTCGAGATGGCTCCGGCAATCCGAACGGACGCGTCCGGCGCCATTGCGTACCGGCGTTCGACGGCAACGCGACCGGCCGACTTCAGCTTCACGGCGTCCGACGGCGATTTCTGAGCGAGCGCTGTCGCCCACGGGAGAACCGCGACGAGCGCGGCGAATGTTCTTCGTCTCCGGCCGGGTCGATGGGTCCGCCTGTCCACCACATCTGGGTGCATTGTTCCGTTCACGATCTCAGGTTCGAGAACCAAGCTCCGAGGTCCGTCGGAGCAGGTCCACTTTGCGTTGGTAGCTGGCCGACAAAAGGTCTATCAGCATCTGGTTGTTCGGGTCTGCCAGCAGGGCCGCTCGCGCCTCCGCGATGGCCGAATCAACCACCGCCAGGCTGCGGTCTACGGTCCTGATTGTCTCGGGGCTCAGCTGGCCACGCTGGGTGTCGACTGCCTGCTTGAGCTCGCCAATCGTTCGATTGAATTCATTCTCGGTCTGGCTGAAACCGGCCAGGAACGTAGCCGCGGATCGTGGCCCGGCCGCCTGTAGAGTGGTTGGCAGTGAGTCGCGGACGGCAACCTCGCCGACACCTCTTCGCAGCACGAGTGCCGTGATCCCGGAGGAAAGGGCGATCAGAATCACGGCGGCAGCCGCCAGAACAGCGATCATTCGCCGTGGTAGCCGCTGACTATTAGTGCTCCCGTTGCCAGAATTGCCAATCTTACCAGTGGACGGGAGCACGATCTCTTTCCGTTTGTTGAGCGACTGTCGCAGCTCGGCCCATAGATCGTCTGGCGGGAGCACCGACCGTGGCAGGCCTTTCGCCGCCGACACCAAACCGGTGAGGGTCTGGTAGGTCGCTGCACACGAGGCACATCCCGAGATATGCTCCGAAACGACGGCCGAATCGGTTGGGTCCAGGTTCCCATCGAGCAGGTCGCCCAGGACCTCGAACGTTGGATGCTCCGTATTCTCATTCATCGCGATAAGGCCTCCATCAGCAGCTTTCTGGCGCGGTGAAGCTGCGCTCTCAGCGTCCCCTCGGCTGATCCCGTCATCCGTGATATTTCCTCATGACGGTATCCTTCTATGTCGTGGAGCACGAACACCGTGCGTGCTCCCGGCGGGAGCATCGAAATCGCCCGTTCCAGGTCGATTCTGGTTTCCGTGTCTTCCGGTAGCGTGATCCCAGATAACTTGGGAGCACCGGTCGGCGATTCCGATTCTTCGTCCCCTTGATCGTTTGCCAACACTACCCGGGCCCGCCTTCGCCGGTCCGTTCTTGCCTCGATGAGCACCTCGTTAACCGCGATCCTGTGCAGCCACGAGGATAGTTGTGAGTCGCCTCGGAACGAGCCGAGCCGGTCCCATGCGCGGATGAACACGCTCTGGGTCAGCTCACGCGCGCGGGCCGCGTCCGCGGTCATGCGCAGGCAGAGCGCGTAAACGCGGCCCACCTCCCGCCGGTATACATGCTCGAAGGCGTCGACATCTCCGGCCCGCGCGCGCTCGATCAGCCGCGCGTCGTCTTCGCGGTCCGGACTTCCGTTCGCGGGTGGGACCGCGGTCATGGACTCAATCGGGCGTTTCCAGGCCAGGTTCGTCAGCATCCTCGAGTAGGATGCCGCCGTGGACGGCTTCGCTTGAACGTACAGCCGAGGACGGGCGACGGCGGACGGGCGGCTCGCGGCTGGCGGCTGGCGACAGCGCGCGGGGCTGGCGCTTGCATATCAACCAGGGGACTTTCCCCACGCGTTACTCACCCGCAAAGTACGCCGCCATGAGAACGTGCATCATGCCTGGCCTGCCTCTCCGTTTTCTGAGCGTTGCCGTGGGGTTGGCGCTCCTTGGCTGCCAACAAGCGCCGCAGACGACCGCGTCGGCAGCCAATGAATTGAACGGCCCGCCGCGCCTCCCAACGGGCGCCCATCTGGACCCCGTCACGGCTTCCTGGCCCGTCGGGTCGATGCCCCTCGCAATGGCCCTCGCGCCGGGCGGGCGACAGATCGTAGTGCTCCTCAACGGCTGGCGCGAACAGGGCATCCAGGTGCTCGATCGCCGAACCGGTCAGATCTCGCAGACCGTGTCGCAACCGGCCGCGTTTCTCGGGTTGGCGTTCGCCCCCGACGGTCGGTCGCTGTACACATCCGGCGGCAACCAGGACGTCATCTACCGGTACGATTGGGCCGACGGCCGCGCGACCCTCGCCGACAGCTTTCCCCTCGCCGTCAAGCAGCCAAATCGATCGGGCACGTCGTATCCGGCCGGCATCGGCGTATCGCCAGACGGCACGCGGCTCTACGTCGCCGAGAATCTGTTCGATTCCCTCGCGGTCATCGATATCGGCTCGAAGCGCGTGGTACAGCGGTTCGCGACCGAACGCTACCCCTACGGCGTTGCTGTCGCGCCCGACGGCCGCGTCTTCGTGTCGGCGTGGGGCGGGAACACGATCTCGATGTTCAGGCCTAACGGGGACGGCAGGCTGGAGGACGATGGCCGGCTTCGCGTCGCCCGCCATCCGTCGGCCCTCGTGCTGTCGGCCGACGGGTCCCGGCTCTTCGTCGCATCGGGAAGCACCGACCGCGTGGCGGTGGTCGATACGCGGGCGAAGCGAGTGATCGCTGAGCTGAGCGACGCGCCGCCTGCCGGTCCACGCGAGGGCAGCACGCCTAACGCGCTAGCCGTCGACGCGGCCGGCACGCGCCTCTTCGTGGCGGAGGCGGACAACAACGCCGTCGGCATTTTCGACCTGTCGGCGAGCGTGTCGGGCGTCTCGACCGCCACCGGGCGAGACAGCCTCTCGGGTCGAGTGCCGGTGGAATGGTATCCCAGCGCCGTCATCGTGGCGGGTGACACGCTGCTCGCCGCCAACGGCAAGGGAAGAGGCACGTCACCGAACCGGGACTATCCGCATCCCGGCACCGGCGTGCACACGACGCGGCCGCGGACGTACACCCTCGGTCAACTCGACGGGTCGGTCATCGCCGCGCCGGTCGCGCGCGCGAGCGGCGCGGAGCTCGCCGGCCTAACGAGTCGAGTGGCGCGGGCGAATGGCTGGCGCGACGTCACGCGTGGCGCGCCCTACCCGCCGTTCGAGCACGTCGTCTACATCATCAAGGAGAACCGGACGTACGACCAGGTGTTCGGCGACATGGCGCAGGGCGACGGCGACACCTCGCTGGTGTTCTTCCCGCGCCCGAACTCGCCCAACCATCACGCCCTGGCCGAGCGGTTCGGTCTGTTCGATCGCTTCTTCGTGAACGCCGAGGTGAGTCCCGACGGCCACAACTGGTCGATGGCGGGCTATGCAACGGACTATCTGGAGAAGACGGTACCCTCCAACTACTCGAGCCGAGGGCGCACGTACGACTACGAGGGCACCAACCGCGGGCGAATTCCGTCCGAGGAGGGTGCGGAGGACGCGGGCGAGCCGGCGAACGGGTACCTGTGGGATCTGGTGCAGCGGCAGGGGCTGACGCTCCGCAACTACGGCGAGTTCGTCGTCCCGGAGCGCGCGAACCCGAGCGCGGCGATGCCCGCGGGATACCGCGGCAACAAGCCGTTCCTGACGGCGAACACGAACCGCGAGTTCCCATCGTTCGACATGGACATTCCGGATCAGCGGCGCGCGGATATCTGGCTCAAGGAGTTTCAGGAGTTCGTGCAGCGCGGTACCATGCCGTCGCTCATGATCGTGCGCCTGCCTAACGACCACACCGCCGGCGCGCGCGCGGGCTCGCCCACGCCTCAGGCCTACATGGCCGACAACGACCTCGCCCTCGGCCGCATCGTCGAGGCGATCTCCAGGTCACCGTTCTGGAGGAACACGGTCATCGCCGTGCTGGAGGACGACGCGCAGAACGGCCCGGACCACGTGGACTCGCACCGGTCAGTGCTGCTCATGATCTCGGCGTATTCACGAGCCGGAACGGTTCACCGTTTCACCAACACGACCGATGTCCTCGCGACGATCGAGGAGGTGCTCGAGCTCGATGCGCTCTCGCAGTTCGATCACTATGGCCGGCCGCTGCGCGAGATCTGGTCGAAGGAACCGGACCTCAAGCCGTACACCGCGCTCGTGCCATCCGTGCCGCTCGATGCGAAGAACGCACCGTCCGGTCGCGACGCACGCGAGTCGGCGAAGCTGGACTTCGACTTCGAGGACGTCGCCGACGAGGAAGCGTTCAACCGGATCCTGTGGCGAACGATCAAGGGCGAGACCGTTCCCTACCCCGGAACGAATCGGATGTCGGCCCTGGAATGGAAGCGAGGCTGGTAGCGCATGACGGCACGGCGGTGGATTCACGTTCGACATCCTGCTCATTGGCGGCGCCGTCGTCGCCGGCGCGGCTGTTTTGCGGTCACTCGGCGAGACGCGATCGCGGGTATGGTGACGGGGTGAGAGGACCGGCATGACGTACGACGCGGGACTCGTGGAGCGGGTCGCCGACACACTCACGCAGATCGGTGAGCGCAATGTCCGGCAGAAGAACGTGTTCGGCGGGCGAGGCTTTCTCGCCGGCAAGTCGACGTTCGTCATCGTCTGGGAGGATGGACTGCTCGTGAAGACGCCGGCGGAGGAATACCCGGCGTTGCTCGAGCAGGCGGGCATCGAACCGTTCGCTCCGGGCGGTGAGGCGCCCATGGGCACGTGGGTCGTGGTGCCCGCCGACGCGATCGCCGACGACCCGGACCTCGCCGACTGGGTGAGGCGGGGTTTGAAAGGGATTCGGCGTTAGGCTCTGACGTGTCAATCCCGAGCGCAGCGAGGGATCGCGCTCGTCCCGAAAGAGGGGCCTCTCTACCGGGAGGATCG
>Ga0209382_10011149_pt1 | contig 11172 bp, 8 predicted proteins | sample SoiMetdeltSBSDD5_FD_187599 | JGI IMG/M metagenome (GOLD analysis project Ga0209382, IMG submission 187599) | Bulk soil microbial communities from a Populus tree surrounding site in Tennessee, USA - Soil MetaG P. deltoides SBSDD5 (SPAdes) (version 2) | ecosystem: Environmental > Terrestrial >...
TCGTAATAGAGCATGCAGACGTTGGGATTCTTTTCCAGATTGGTCGTGCTTTGCCCGAGCGAACGATCCCAGAAGGCGATGTGCTCTTCGTCGTAGACGAATGTGCTGCCGCGAAAGCTCAAGTCCGGATATCCTTCCTCGGACGTGGTTGCCCAGACGCAGTATTTTTTTTCTTCCAGGGCTTTGTCGATGCGAGTCTTCATATCGTCGGTGATTTTGATCATGTCGGGTTCTCCCTTGTTTCGAAGCCGTACAATACGGATGGATTGTCGGCCAGTATCTTTTTTCTTGTCTGCTCGTCTGGCGCAAACTCGGCGAGGAGATCGACGAGATCGCCGTCGTTGGGCGTGTAGCCGGGGGCGAAGGTATTCGAGTGCGGCCAGTCGGTGCCCCACAGGACCCGGTCCGGCGCGGCGGCGATTACGGCCCGGGCGTAAGGAATGACGTCGACGAAGGGGAGGCCGAAATACGAATGCACCGGAGTGTTGCAGATTTTATCCGCGCCGCTGACTTTGACCCAGACGTGCTTGAGTCTGGCCAACTCGAGCAGCAATTGAAACCCGGGTTGTTTCAATCCCTCGGCGGGTTTCACCCGGGCGATATGGTCGATGACCACCGGGACCGGCATGTTCCGAATGCGCGTTTCCTGCGCGATCAAGTTTTTCATGTCGATGTGCAGGTCGATGGACCAATCGAGCCCGGCGACATTCTCGACGCAGCGGTCAAGCACATCGAGCTTGACGTTGCCGCGCGGCCTGTCGAGCAGGTTGAAGCGCACGCCACGAATACCGCCGACGTGGAGCCGCTTGAGTTCGTCGTGCGGCGTCTTGTCATCGATGCGGCCGACGCCGCGAAATGCGCCGGCGGAATTCTTGATCGCGTCGAGCGTCGCCGTATTGTCGAGGCCATGAACGCTCGGCTGCACCACGACGGCGCGCCCGATGCCGATGACGGCGATCATTTTTCGATAATGCTCCAGCGGCGCGGCCGGCGGTGTATACTCGTGAGTCGAAACAAACGGAAATTGCTCCGGCGGGCCGAAAACATGGAAATGTGTGTCACAGGAATTCGGCGGCGGCGTAGCTTTGGGCTTGCGCGTGTTCGGATCGGGCGGATAGCAGTAGGGCATTTCGCGATTTCTCCAAGCAAATCTTTTAGCCTAGTGGGAAGCCGGTGTCCACCGACAGTGAGGCGCTTTAGCCGCCTTGATTGTCCGGATCTCACGGAGTAAAAGCGAGGCTACTCCGTCAAATCAGATGAAGGAGCACGCAATGGGTAAATTCCGAATTCAGTCGCACGGGCGGCTTCAGGAGTGGGTGGCCGAGGAGAAGGGGTATTTTAAAGACGCTGGATTGGATTACGAATTCCTCGTCAAACCGATCGTGACCTGGACGGCGGATATCGAGACCGTCGAGTCCGCGCCGGCAGACATCCAGCGCGGCGCGTTCGAATCGATCGAAGATGGCCGCGGCTGTAATTTGAGCGCGGCTTGCCACTGGACGGTGAATATGGCGGCTTCCGCGGGTCACGGTAAGATGTGGGGACGCGCCTACTCCGTCGCGCCGTCGGGCATCTTCGTGGCGCCCGACTCTCCGATTCAAAAGCCCGAAGAACTCGCCGACGTTCCGGTAACGGTCGGCTACCACTCCGGCAGTCATTATTCGACTTTGCAGGGGCTCGAGCAGTTTTTAAAGCGCGCTGAAATCAAGCTGCACTTCGGCGGTCTGTTGCTCGACCGCTTGGCGTTGCTCGTCGATCGGCAAGTTCCCGCCGCGAGCCTCTTCGGCGCGCCATTTTATGTCGCCGAACAGTTGGGCTTCAAAAAAATCGTCGATACCACGTTCATGATCGGGCACCTGGTCACCGAGCACGCCGATCTTGATCAGGTCGAGCGTTATTTCGAAGCGCTGCGGCGCGCGCAGCACGGCATCGATCTGGAACCCGAGGCGTACAAACACTATTTCCTGAGAGAGCTGCCCGAGCGATATCACGCATCGATCGATACTCGGCGCTTCGGCCCCGGCGAGCGCATCGTCTTCGAGCCGTATCCGCAAGCAGCTTTCGAGCGCACCCGACTGTGGATTGAATCGTGGAATCTCTTTCCGCCGGAACAGAAGGGCGAAGCCGGGTATGAGACCTCGGTCGTGTAGTCGCAAATATTGCTGTATGAACCCGGTGTCCGGCCCGAAATCCACAAATCTCCCCTTTCTTTTCTCCTCTTTTCCAAACTGATCGTTACCCATAAGTTTCGTCTGGACACGGCCGGATGTGAAATACACAGCGGAATCTCACCACTGATCACATGGCAAATCCGTTACCCCTCTTTGAAAAAGAGGGGCGAGGGAGAGATTTTTTGCCTCACACTGCTCTCATTGCCCCGTAGGCCAGCCCGATCAATCAAATCCCCCTTGTTCCCCCTTTTCCAAAGGGAAATCAGATAAACCCCTTCTGCTGCCTCATTCCCGTGTCCAGCCAAGAAAATATGGTACATGATCAGTTTTCCAGCGAAGGGTTAGAATGTTCGACGAGAATTTCTAGCGGAGAACAGAGGGGGGATTGATCTCAACGGTGAAGGATCAAGCGCTCCACCGTCTTACCCAATCGAGAATGACTTGATTGGTTTCCTCCGGTGCTTGCCAAAAGAAACCATGTGACTGCCCGTCGAGCACTTTGAGCTCGGCTCCGGGAATTCTCCGGGTCAAGGCTTCGGCTTGGACGAGGTGATTGCTGCGCGCCCGGTCGTTGTTGCCGATCAACACCAGAGTCGGACATTGCACATCGCCGAGCCGATGGGTTGCCTCCCAGTTGTGCCGGGCGGTACTGAGGTGGAGGTATTCGGATAAATTTGCGTGAGTCGCCCGCGCGAGCTTGAAAAACTCTTCGATACGTTCCGGATAGCGGTCGCGATAATCCCGAGTGAAAAACGTGTCGGACTCGCAGTACTCGTCGCGGAGAAATTTTTCGAATCCCTTCTCGACCATTTCGATCACCAGCCAATGCGGCAAACCGGGGATGCAGTCAGGCCCCGGCCGAGGCACCTGGCCCGAACCGCTCGCGGCCATGATCAAGCTCTTCACGCGGCCGGGAAAATTGAGCGCCAGCTCCAAAGCAATTCGACCGCCCATGGAGTGCCCGAGCACGTGCGCGGACGGAATTTTGAGATGATCCAGGAGCGCGACCACATCGTTGGCCATCTGATGGATTGTGTAGACTTTCTGGCGCGCCTTCGAACGCGGCGTGCCGCGCGGGTCGTGAATGACGAGCTGCACCGCGGTCGACAAGCCGGGAACCTGATAGATCTTCCAGACCTCGCCGGAAAACGCCGTCGAGGGAATGAGCACGAGCGGCTCTCCCGAGCCATGAGTTTCGTAGTAAAGATCGACGCCGGTCGGCAGGCTTACATTTGGCATGGCTCGATGTCTCCTGAGTGGATTCGTTCAAATCGTTCAAGCCGTTCAAAATGTTCAAATCCTTCGGCGATGCATAAGCACAGCGTTTCATGACCGCTAGCTCGATCGTGATTAGCCTTTGACAAATGGAACGACTGAAACTTTTGGAACGATTGGAACGGCTTCTATATTCCGAGCTGTTTGATCATCGCCCGGGTCAGCGGAAGCGTGTCGTCGAGCAGATGCTCCGACATCGTGTAGTGATTCGCCCTGGGCTCGACGAGATACTCGACCTTCATGCCGTTCTGCTTGCAGTATTCGAAGTAGTCTTGCGACATTTGCTGCCAACCCCTGGGCTCATCGCCGCCGACGGCGACAACAAGCGGGCATTTAACGCTCGGCGGATTGAGCAGAGGGCTATTCGCCCTGGCATCCTGGGGCGTCATGCGCACCTGCTCCTGCACGCTGATCTTCATGACCATTTCGAGGTCATAGACACCCGAGGTGGCGACGGCGCCCTTGATGAGATCGTGGGGGAGTCCTTCTTTCGTCCAGTCGTGCGCTAGCGCCATGGCGGTCAACTGGCCTCCCGCGGAGTGCCCGGATACGAAAAGCTTCGCCGGGTTTGCGCCGTAGCGCGCAATATTTCTGTAAACCCAGGCGACGCTCGCGCGCGTCTGGCGAACGATGTCCGTGACAGTGACCTGGGGACAAAGATCGTATTCCGCCAAAACGACCGTCGCGCCGCGCTTGGTGAATGTCGGCACGAAATTGCAATTGTCTTCTTTGCTGCCGCTGCGCCAGTAGCCACCGTGAATATAGACGAGCACCGGTCCGGCGGGCTTGTCGGCGGCATAGATGTCCAACGTTTCGCGCCGCGAGGTGCCGTACGCGACATTCAGCCACGACTTGGCGCTCTCACGGACCTTTCGCGCCTGCGCCGCTCGGACTCGGGCCAATTCTGGATACTCCGGCACGGAGACGCGGGGGTTGTATTGAAACTCCATCTCGTCGGGACCGAAGCCCTTGTAGACTGTTTCGTTCATCGTTTTGCTTTCTGTTTTTAACACTCGGACGTCACGATGTTATCGGTGTCGAGGCCGAATCATCTGCGACACTAATAAAAATTCCGTTTCGGTGTCAACGACTGCCGCGACGAGTTCTTTAGGATGGTAAACAGGTTCGTTTGACCGGCGGTGGTCGGGGTGTCGACAGTCCACGTTCCGGCGACTTTTCCAAGCGCTTCAAACACCAAGGCCAAGAGTACCGGCGCGATGATACTCCTGGCCTTGGAAAGATTTCGAGAGCGGGATTTTTACTTTACATGTTTGCTGACAAGCTTGGTCATCTCGAACATCGAGACGGTCTTCTTGCCGCCGAATACGGCTTTGAGCTTGTCGTCGGCGTTGATGTTGGTCTTCTTTTTTTTGTCCTGGAGTCCGTTCTTCTTGATATAGACCCACAGTTTTTTCGTCAGCTCCGTGCGCGGAATCGGCTTGTTGCCGACGACGGCGCTCAGCATCGCATCGGGCTGCACCGGTTTCATGAAAGCCGCGTTCGGTTTCCGTTTCTTTTTTGCTGCTGCCATATTTCTCCTCCTTCAAGGATAAAAAGATTTTCTACCCATATAGCAGAGGCCAATCACCATTGCCAACGTTTTTTTAACTTTTTCCTCGAAGAAGCCGGGTTTTTCCCTCGTCGATAACCGGTTCGCCGCCGGCCGTGTTGAGCACGACGCCGTAATCGGTGCGCGCCCGGTCGGCTGAAACGTAGCCCTGGCGCACGTCGTCGAGCACGTTATCCACAGGGCGGGTGAGGGGATTGCCGAGTCCGCCGCCTCCCGGACGCTCGATGCGGATCATATCGTTGTTGCGGAGCCGGAAGTCGCCGAAGCGCGAGGCCAGCTGTTTCTCTTCACCCCCGCCGGGATTGACGATGCAGGCCCCCTTGCCGCCCGCTAGGCCTCGATCAATTCCAAACGGCGAAATCGCGTGCTTGTCCGTGCGCATGGAAAAGCGCACGTCGTCGGTAAGAATGCGATAATCGCGCGCAAAACCCAGTCCGCCGCGCCATTCGCCGGCGCCGCCGGAGTCTTGGATCATTTCGAATCGTTCGACACGGGTAGGGAATTCCGACTCGATAATCTCGATCGGCGCGGTTTTGCAGTTGCTCAGGTGGAAAGCGGTCGCCGAGACGCCATCTTTGCCGGAGCGAGCGCCGGTGCCACCGCTAAATATTTCATAGTGCACGAAGGCGCGGTCGCTTTGCCTATCGCGCCCGCCGAGCACCAGCGCGGCGCTGCCCGAGCCGCCGGCAATGCGCCGGTCGGGCACAAACGGGGCGAGCGCCGTGAGGACGGCTTCCGCGACCGTGAGCGCCGTCGGCATATAGGTATTCACCGCCGCCGGGAAATGCGGATCGACGACGCTCCCCGGACGAAACGTCGCGTCGATCACGCGCGCCAGGCCTTGATTGATGGGGAGGAAGCGGTCGACCAGCGCGACCACACAGTAAACGCAGGCGGCGCGCACCAGCGGCGGGCGGATATTAGCCGGCCCCTGGGTTTGATCGCCGCTGCCGCTAAAGTCGAAGTGCAGCCTATCGCCGCGCTTGATGACTTTTACGTGAATACGAATGGGACGTTTGAGATCGACGCCGTCGTGATCGACGAAACTCTCGCCCTCGGACTCGCCGTCGGGCCAGGAGGCGATCGCCTGTCGCACTCTGTTTTCCGTATAATCAGACAACAGCTCGGTACACTTGAGGACGGTGGACTTGCCGTAGCGTTCCATCAGCTCGGCCATGCGCCGCTCGCCGAGTCTTGCGGCGCCGACTTGACCGCGCAGGTCGCCGATCACCACGGCGGCGGTTCTGCTGTTGGCGGCGATGATCGCCTCGATTTCTTTTACCGGTTGCCGGCGCGCCACGTATTTTACCGGCGGCAAGTGAAGCCCTTCCTGATAAATCTCCCGGGCGTTGCCTGAACCGCTACCCGGCACGGTGCCGCCGATATCGCTCTTGTGCGCCATGTTCGCGGCAAAGCCGACCCAATCGCCCTGATGAAAGATCGGTGTGAGCACGCCCATGTCGGGCGCGTGCGGGCTGCCGCCGAGATAGGGATGGTTGATGATGAAGGCGTCGCCTGCTTCGATTTCCAGCGGCGAAAAGTTTTTCAATATCGCCGCGGCGCAAGCGGGAAAGGCGCCCATGTGGAGCGGCAGCACGACGTGCTGCGCGACCACCTCGCCTTGGGTGTTCAAGATAGCGCAGCTGGCATCCTGCGATTCGCGGATAATGGTCGAGTAGCCGGTGCGAAACAGTGAGTTTTGCATTTCCTGGACGATGCCGGCCAGGCGCGCCTGGATGACTTGCAGGGTGATGGGATCGACCGCGGGCATACTTGAATCGTTTTGAATTACATCGGCTCCGAGGGTCGAGGATTGAGGATAGCGATCCTCGATCCTCGATCTTCTATTCTCTATCCTCGGGACTCAGCGCGCAGCGCTCGCGTTTCCGTTTCGTTCAACGCGAAGTCGCCATCCGAGGCGTCGACAGCGACGCGGTAAACTTCGCGCGCCTTTTTCTGCGTGACGTAGCCATTGCGAACGTCGCTCAGCACTTTTTGCGGATCGCGCTCGAGCGCATTGCCCAAGCCGCCGCCGCCTGGCGTTTCGAGACTGAAGACTTCGCCGGGATGCATCACATGATCGGAGAAGCGTGAAGGGATGATCCTTTCCTCGGGCTTGCCGGGATTGAGCGTGCACAGCCCGGTTTTACCGTCCATGCCGCCGTCGATGCCCTTGGGCGCTACCGTGTGCTTGGTCGAGCGCAGCGAAAAACGCGCGTCGTTGTCGAGCACTTCATATTCTCTCACGAAACCCAAGCCGCCGCGGAACCGGCCCGGGCCGCCGGAGTCGGGGATCAAAGCGAAGCGCCGCACGCGAGTCGCAAATTCCGACTCGATGATCTCGATCGGCGCGATCTTGGCGTTGGATTGATTGACGTTGGTTCCCGACACGCCGTCTTTGCCGCTTCGCCCGCCCGAGCCGCCGCCGAAGATCTCGTATTGTACGTAGCCCTTGCCGGTCTTGTTGCTGCGCCCGCCGATGATGATCGAGCGGCTGCTGCAGCCGTCGCCGACTTTTTTATGCGGCGTGATCTGGCTCGACGCCTCGAGCAGCGATTCCACCAGGGCATGAACCGTCGGGTTGTAGGTGTTGACCGGCGCGGGAAAACGCGGATTGACGACACTCCCTTCGCGCACCTTGATGTCGATGCACCTTGCGAGTCCGTAATTGATCGCGAGCGCGGGATCGACGAGGCAGGTGAGCAGGTAGCAGCAGGCCGCCCGCACGATGGTCGGACGGATATTCGCCGGTCCCTTGGTTTGATCGGCGCAGCCGGTGAGATCGAAGAGCAGGTGATCGCCCTTTTTATCGATGCGCACGTGCAGACGCACCGGTTTGTCGAGCTCTATGCCGTCGCTGTCGACAAAGCGTTCCCCTTCGCCGACGCCGTCGGGCCATGTAGCAATCTCGGCGCGCACCTTGGCTTCGGTCAAAGCGAACAACTCATCGAAGGAGCTAAGAACCGTCGCTTTGCCGTAACGCTCCATCATTTCCTGGAAGCGTCTCTCGCCGAGGCGCGCCGCGCCGACTTGGCCGCGCAGGTCGCCGACCACCAACTCCGGCGTGCGGCTGTTGCAGCCGAGCAGCGCTTCGATGTCCCTGCTGGTCTTGTAAGCCTGCACATATTTGATCGGCGGCACATGCAAACCTTCCTGGTAGATTTCACGCGCCTGGCTCCAGCAGCTCCCCGGCACCGGACCGCCGATGTCGCTTTTGTGCGCCAGGTTGGCGGCAAAGCCGACCCATTCGTCCTGAAAAAAAATCGGCGAGAGCACGGCCATGTCCGGCGCGTGCGGGCTGCCGCCGAGGTACGGGTGATTGGTGATGAAGGCGTCGCCTTCGTGCACCTCGTCGGCGCTGTAGTTTTTGAGAATGCCCGCGGCGCAAGCCGGGAAAGCGCCCATGTGCAGCGGCAGCACGACGTGCTGCGCCACGACTTCGCCGGCGCGGTTCAATATCGCGCAGCTCGCGTCCTGGGACTCCCGGATGATCGTCGAGTAGCCGGTGCGGAACAGCGAGTTCTGCATTTCCTGCACGATGCCGGCAAGACGAGCTTGAATTACTTGCAGCGTAACTGGGTCGACAAGCATAAGTTAACCAACAGGCGAGCAAAAAGTTGGAGTGGTGGAGTGGTGGAGTATTGGAGTATTGTGCCGAACACCAGCACTCCAGTACTCCAATACTCCACTACTCCAAACAGATTCCGATCTCACACCTGTTTCTCCTTAATAATAATATTGCGATATTCATCCACGGCCGCTTCCTGCTCGGGATGAATGACCGTGGTCGTGTCGAGCTGCTCGACAATCGCCGGACCTTGGAGCCGGTGGCCCGGCTCGAGCCGTTCGCGATTGTAAATCTGCGTCGTCAGCGTGCCGTGCTCGGTGCCAAAGAAAACCTTGCGCTCGCCGGTTTTTGCTTCATCGACTTTGCGGCCGGTAACTTTCCCCGGTGAGAGCTTGGCCTGCGGCACCAGACCGAGGGAGATCAACCGGAGACTCACAAGCTCGACCGGTTCAGTCTCGGCTTTATGTCCGGAGTTCTGTTCATGCATTGTGTCGAAGCGCCGGCGCATCTCCGTAAGATCGTCTTTCTTGAGCGGCGGCATGATGCAGGGAACGGTCAGCTCGTAACCTTGCCCGGCATAGCGCAAGTCGAGATAAGGCCCGATCTTGATTTCATCGTCTTTAAAGCCCTCGCCGCGCAGTTCTTTCCTGGCTTGCTCGATGAGCTGATCGAATAAGTGGTTGATTTCCGCCAGGTCGAGATCCTCCAGGCCCACAAGCTTCGAGCGCACGTAGTCGTGCTTGACATCCGACATGAGCAGTCCCAAAGCCGAGTGAACCCCCGGAGTCAGCGGGATAAGCAAGGTGGGAATACCCAGGTCGAGCGCCATACGCCCGGCGTGCATCGGGCCGCCGCCGCCGAAAGCGACCAGGGTGAAGTCGCGAATGTCGTAACCGCGCGCCGAGGAAACTGCTTTGATCGCTTCCTCCATCTTGACGTTGATGATCTTGAGCACGCCGTCGGCGGCTTCGAGCAGGCCGAGCTTCAGAGGGCTGGCGATTTTTTCCTCGAGCAGCTTTTCCGCCTTGGCCTTGTTGAGCTTCATCCGGCCGCCGAGAAACTGATCGGGGTCCAGCACTCCGGTGACGATGTTGGCGTCGGTGATCGTGATGTTTTCGCCGCCGCGATCGTAGCTGACCGGTCCCGGGTCGGCGCCGGCGCTGTCGGGGCCGACGAGCAAACCTCCCACCGCATCGATGCGCGCGATGGTGCCGCCGCCGGCGCTGACGGTGTGAATATCGAGCATGGGCAGGGCGATCGGCCGCATGTTGATCTTTCCCTGGGTGGTGATCACCGGATTGCCTTGATGGATCAGCGCCACGTCGCAGCTCGTGCCGCCCATGTCGAAAGTGATAATGTTGTCGATGCCGACGCGCTCGCAGGTGCCCATGGACGCGATGACGCCGCCGGCAGGACCGGAAAGCACGGTGGCGACGGGTTTCTCGGCCGAACCCTTGAACGTCGAAACGCCGCCGTTGGACTGCATGATGTAAAGCTTGGGCGTGATGACGCCGAGCTCGCGCATGCGGGTTTCGAGCCGGTTCAAGTAGCTCGCCATCACCGGTTGAATGTACGCGTTGATGACCGTGGTGCTGAGGCGATAGAACTCGCGAATTTGCGGCAGGACTTCGTAAGACAGTGAGAGCCGCGCTTCGGGGAATTCCTCGGCGAAAAGCTCTTTGATCTTGAGTTCGTGAGCGGGGTTCAAGAAGGAAAAGAGAAAACATACCGCGACCGAGCTCACGCCCTTTTTCTTGAGCTGCAAAATTGCTTTTCGCGACGCATCGACGTCGATCGCCTTGAGCGCGTTGCCGCGAAAATCGACGCGCTCGGGAATCTCCTCCGTATAGTACGGCGGCGCGAGCAAGCGCGGTTTTTCAAAAAATAGATCGTAAGTCGCCGGACCGTAGCCGCGGGTTTGCTCCATGACTTCGTAGATGCCGCGAAATCCCTGGGTCACCAGCAGCCCCGTTTTGGCGCCTTTCTCTTCGAGCAGCGCGTTCGTGCCGACGGTGGTGCCGTGGCAAAAAAACGAAACCTCGCCGGCGGGCACCCCTTGGTCGATAAGTTCCTTGACGCCGTTAAGTACTGCCTGAAAAGGTTCCTTCGGCGTCGAAGGAACTTTGGTGATGGTGATCTCTCCCGTGTCTTCGTTAAAAAAGACAAAGTCGGAAAATGTTCCGCCGGTGTCAACCGTAACTCGGTACTTGGACATAGTTTTGTTCGTCTATCACTAAACTTTCGGCGCTTCAATTCGCGCGGGGAGAGTGCGCCGGATATGCTTGTCGCTCGTCGCGCGGTGCGCTAGATTGGTCGAGCTCTGGTCTTTAAATGTTCCAGTAAATTAAAATAGACGACGGGTATGAGCGATAATGGCGAAACAGAGGAGGCGGCTTGCTTGAAACGACTTGCGATGTTTACCTTCCTGGTTTTCGTATGTGCTCATGAAGCGCGAGCGCAGCCGTCCTATTTCGAAGACAAGACGATTCGGTTAGTGCTCGGATTTTCGCCCGGCGGTATCAGCGATCTTTGGGCGCGCGCGCTGGGACGGGCAATGACGCCGCATATCCCCGGCAAGCCGAATATCA
>Ga0209382_10011150_pt1 | contig 11171 bp, 10 predicted proteins | sample SoiMetdeltSBSDD5_FD_187599 | JGI IMG/M metagenome (GOLD analysis project Ga0209382, IMG submission 187599) | Bulk soil microbial communities from a Populus tree surrounding site in Tennessee, USA - Soil MetaG P. deltoides SBSDD5 (SPAdes) (version 2) | ecosystem: Environmental > Terrestrial >...
GTCGCCACACTCCAATCGGCGCGCTCGACCCATTCGTGCGACTCCCGGTACGGTTGCCGTTCGATCCGTCCAGCGCAAGGCATGAGTCCCTTCCAAGCGCACCGGCGCCGCCGCTTCGCGCCGCCGCAAATCGCGTCGCCGCGCCTACGTCAATTCGCGTATGTCGACATGAGCGGGCACAGCCGATAGTAAGCCGCGTTCAGACGCCTTTGGCGGTTTCCACCGACCGAGACCCTCGTCATGTCACCTGTGCCCAAGCGCGCCGCCCGCCGCAGGCCCCGCCTGACGTCGCGCCGGCTTCGCCGACCCAGCCCACTCGGGCTCGCGCTGTGGGTCAATGCATGTAGCTCTTGGCGTCCGATCGACCTCGCGCCCAACCGTGGTTTCGGCACCTTGCAGCAAGTGGGTATCCAGTGACGGAACCTAACGCCGGGGAGCGGTCGTCGCCTAACGACCCTGTGCCGCGTGTGCCTCACGGGTACACGCGGCGCCAGGTGCGCGCCAGCGACCCGAGGCCTGCGCCGAGGATCGCGCCGCCGACAGCCCCGATGGCCGCCCCGCCGAGGGCTGCCTTCCACGTGTCGTCCGAACAGTCGCTGGTCTCGCACAACGCTTGAACGGCCAGTACGCTGAAACCGGCGAGCACGACCCCACCCGCGAGGGCGCCGATCGCGGCCCCGCGACCGGTCGCTCGGCCTGCGCGCCAGAGGGTATCGACGTCGGCGAGGGGCAACCGGAGGGCGTCACCTTCCTCCAGGGCAACGACAAGCGTGTCGTGCGTAGCGCTCTGGACGCGCCCCGTTACACGCACACCCGACCGCGCAGCGCGCACTGTTGCGCCCGCCGCCACCGGGGTCGTGGCTGCGCCGCGTGTCTGCGCATCGAGCGACGCGAGAGGCAGCAGCGCAAGTACGAGCAGTGAGAGGATCGCGAAGGCGAGCCGATTGATAGGTAGCTCCTGCTGGGGGTCGAATGCAGCCACCCTCAACGCGCAGAGCCACGCGAATTCGGCTCACCACCGCGCCGGCGACGTGCGCGGCGGGGCTAAATGCTCCTGCTTATTCGCTAGACGTTGAACCGGAACAGCATGACGTCGCCGTCCTTTACGACGTACTCCTTGCCTTCGGACCTGACGACGCCGCTCTCCCGGGCGCCCTTCCACCCGCCGGTGGACACGAACTCGTCATAGGCGACGGTCTCGCCGCGAATGAATCCACGCTCGAAGTCCGTGTGAATGACCGCGGCCGCCACCGGTGCCGTGTCGCCCTGATGGATGGTCCACGCGCGGACCTCCTGCTCGCCGGCGGTGAAGTACGTCTGCAGGCCCATCAGGTGATAGCCGGCCCGGATGAGCCGATCGAGGCCCGCGGACTCGAGGCCTAACGATGCCAGGAAGTCGGCACGGTCCTCCGGCGGCAACTCCGCGAGCTCCGCCTCGATCTTGGCGGAGAAGGGAACGATCTCGGCGTGCTCGCCGCTCGCGGCGACGGCCGCGCGCAGCGCTCTGAGATGCTTGCCCTCGTGACCGGAGAGCTCGGCATCGGTGACGTTCGCGGCGTACAGCACGGGCTTGGCCGTGAGCAGTGACAGCGGCGCGAGCGTCTTCAACTCGTCAGGCGAGAGCCGGGCTTCCCAGAGTCCTTTCCCTTCGCTCAGAAACGACTGCGCCTTCTCGAGCACCGGCAGCTCCGCGACCGCTTCCTTCTCACCCGACTTCGCCGCGCGCCGCGTACGATCGAGGCGCTTTTCGACCGTCGCCAGGTCGGCGAGCGCGAGCTCGAACTCGATGACCTCACGGTCACGCGCGGGGTCGACGGCCCCCATGACGTGCGTCACGTCAGGATCCTCGAAGCAGCGCACGACCTGTACGATCGCGTCGGTCTCGCGGATGTTCGCGAGAAACTTGTTGCCGAGTCCTTCACCGTTCGCGGCGCCCTTCACGAGGCCGGCGATGTCGACGAACTGGACGACGGCGGGAACGACTTTCTTGGGCTGGACGATGTCGCCGAGCTTCCCGAGGCGCGCGTCGGGGACTTCGACCATGCCGACGTTAGGCTCGACGGTGCAGAAGGGGTAGTTCGCGGCGTCGGCCTTGGCGGCGGTCAGCGCATTGAACAGGGTCGACTTGCCAACGTTTGGCAGGCCAACGATTCCGAGTTTCAGCATGATTCAGATTTCGAACGAATGCCGTCGTGGGTGGGCCGACAGCGTGAGACGCCAGAGGCAGGCTTCAAACAACGTCGCGCGGACAATGTAATTGAGTGGGACTACTGACCCGGCGTCGCGCCGTCACCGTTATGCGCGTTCATCGCCTTCAAGATCCCATCGCGCATCCAGATCTCGACCGCGTCCTGTAGGCGAGGCAGCAGCTCCACCACGACCGCCCGTTCATCCTTCCCAAACGGCGACAACACGAAATCGGACAGATCCCCAACCCGTCGCGGATCCTCCGGCTTGATCCCGACCCGAAGACGTGGATACTCCTGCGCGCCTAACGCGCGCTCCACGTCCTTGAGACCGTTGTGCCCACCCGCGCTGCCGCGCGCGCGCAAACGATACGTGCCGAGCGGAAGCGCGGCCTCGTCCACGACGACCATGAGATCCGACGCCGCGGACCACTCCGGACGCCGCAGATACGGCCGCAGCACCTGACCGCTCAGGTTCATGTACGTCGTGGGCTTCACGAGACGCACCGGCCGACCGTCCACAGTCCCGCTCAGTGTCAACGTCTCACCGTCGCGCCGCCATCCATCCAAACGCCAAACGTCGGCCAGGTGGTCGAGGAGCCACCAGCCGACGTTGTGACGCGTGTCCTTGTATTCGCGCCCGGGGTTGCCCAGGCCAAGAATGACCTTCAATGGCTCCTATGCGAGGAGGCAGTGAGCAACTACTTCGACTCGCCCTCTTCCTCGCCCTCGTCCTTCGTCTTGCGAATGAGCTCCGGCTCCGGCGCGGCTTCCACGCCCTCGGTCACGGCCGGCGTCGGCTCGACTTCGACCTTCGGCGCAGACACGACGGCGACGGTCGCTTCGGGCTCGTCGAGAACCTCGACGCCCTCCGGGATCGTCAGGTCGCCGACGTGCAGCGAGTGACCGATCGCGACGTTGGTGACATCGGCTTCGATGCGTCGCGGAATGTTCACCGGGTCCACGCGGATCGACAGCTCGGACATCACCTGGCTCAGGATGCCGCCCGCGACACGCACGCCCTCAGGCGTGCCCGTGAGCACGATCGGCACGTTCACCGACACCTTCTCACCGGCGACCAGCTCCTGAAAGTCGATGTGCAGGATCTGCTTCTTATACGGGTGACGCTGGATCTCGCGGATCAGCGTACGGGCCACGCCGCCGTCGAGATTGAGCTCGATCACGGTGCTCTCAGCCGAGACGCGCTCGAGAAGCTTCTCGAATTCGCGCGTGGGGATCGCGAGTGACAGCGGCTCGCGTGCGTGACCGTAGATGACGGCCGGGATCTGCCCGGCGCTGCGAAGCGATCGCGCGGCGCCCTTGCCGGCAGTGGTGCGCGGGCTCGCGGAGAGTTGTGCGGTGGCCATGACGGAATAACCTGCGGTGTGCGTGTAACGTGTTAGGCAGCCCGGAACATCCGGGTTGCCCTAATCGAACAGGGAGCTGACGCTCTGCTCGCTGTGCGTGAAACGGATCGCCTTCGCGAGCAACTCGCCAACCGAAAGTACCTTCAGCTGCGGGAAGTGCCGGTCCTGCGGAATCGGGATCGTGTTGGTCACCGAGACCTCCACGATCGGCGCGGCGCACAACCGCTCGACGGCGGGGCCGGAGAGCAGCGCATGCGTCGCGCATACGTAAATGTCGTTCGCGCCCAATTTCTTGAGCGCCCGCGCGGCCTCGGTGACCGTGCCGGCCGTATCGATCATGTCGTCGGGAATCAAACAGTCACGCCCTTCGACATCACCAACCACGTTCAACACCTCGGCCACGTTCGCCGTCGGCCGACGCTTGTCGATGATCGCGAGCGTGCCGTTCAGCCGTTTCGCGAATCCTCGCGCCATCTTCGCCGACCCGACATCGGGCGCGACGACGACGACGTCCTTCAACTGCTTCTTGCGGTAGTGCGATGTCATCACCGGCGCCGCGTACAGGTGATCGACTGGAACGTCGAAGAACCCCTGCAGCTGGTGCTGGTGAAAGTCGATCCCGAGAACGCGATCCGCGCCCGCCGTCTCGATCATGTTCGCCAGCAGCTTCGCGCCGATGGCGACACGCGGCTGATCCTTGCGATCCTGACGGGAATACCCGTAGTAGGGCATCACCGCCGTGATCCGCGCCGCCGACGCGCGCCGTGCCGCATCGATCAGGAGCAGCAGCTCCATCACATTGTCTGCCGGTGGATTCGTCGGCTGCACGATGAAGACATCCGCGCCGCGGATGTTCTCATCGATACGCACGAAGATCTCACCGTCGGCGAACCGGCTGCAGGTCACCTTGCACAGCTCGACGCCAAGGTGCTCTGCGATCTCCTCCGCGAGTCCCTGATTCGCGGTACCCGAGAGGAGCTTGAATCCGTGCTTCGGTAAGGACACACCGTCCATTGCCGCAGCCTTGTATCGTAAGAGAGGCTAACGAGATAGTCAATTCCGGACAGCGACGCGACAGCGACCGGAGGAGCCACCAAAGCTAAACAGGCCCGTCCCGATATGCTACGCGTGCGGAAAGGTGTAGCGTGGGGGTCCGATAAAGGTCGCGCCCGCTACAACAGACCCACGGATCGGGAATCGGGAATCGGCAATCGGGAATCGAAACCGATCTTGGCGGTTCCCGCTGATGGCTGATGGCTGATGCGTCAGGGCGACGTGTCAGCAGGCGGAGCTTCGAACAGCGTCGTGGTCAGATACCGAGCGCCCGAATCGGGCGCGATCATCGCCACGCGCTTGCCCGGTCCGAGCTCCCGCGCGATCTGCAGCGCCGCCCAGGCGATCGCGCCGCTCGACATCCCCACGAACAGGCCCTCCTCGCGCGCGAGGCGTCGCGCGAGCGGAAAGGCGTCTTCCTCCCACGCCTGAACGATGCGATCGACGACCGATCGATCGAAGTTCGGAGGGACGAATCCAGGTCCCATTCCCTGAAACTGATGCTGCCCACGCTCGCCACCCGATAGCACGGCGCTGCGTGCCGGTTCGACCGCGACGACGAGCGTGTGCGAACGCTGATCACGGAGGAAGCGCCCGACTCCCGAAATCGTTCCACCTGTCCCGGATCCGTAGACGAATGCGTCGATGCGGTGATGCATCTGCTCCCACAACTCCGGCGCCGTGGTCTCATAGTGGATGCGCGGATTCGCGGGATTGCCGAATTGGTCCGCCATCCAGGCGCCGGTGGAATCGCGAATGCGCGTCGCTTCCTCGATCGCCGCGAGCATGCGACGCTCCGGATCGGTGAGCACCAGCCGAGCACCGTAGGCGCGCAGCGTGCGCTTTCGCTCGTCGCTCATCTGCGCGGGGAGGCAGAGCGTGAGCGGGTAGCCGCGTGCGGCCGCGACCTGCGCGAGCCCGATGCCGGTATTGCCTGACGTGGGCTCGACGATCATCTGGCCCGGCCGGAGCGCGCCGCTCCGCTCGGCGTCCACGATCATTCCCAGCGCAGTGCGATCCTTGATCGAGCCGCCCGGATTCATCCCCTCGATCTTGACCCACACCTCCGCCATGCCCGGCTCGACGACGCGCGTTAGGCGGACCATCGGCGTGTTCCCGATGGCGGCATCGATTCGCGCGTCGCCGTCATCGCGAATCGGACCAAGCTCCGGCACGGCCACTGGGGTCTGGAGGTCGGCGAGGGAAGGGAGCCGAGTTGCCCCTCGTGGAATCGAACCACGATTCACGGCTCCAAAGGCCGTTGTCTTACCGTTAGACGAAGGGGCAATCAGACTGCGCGACCTGGAAACCTAGTCCGACACCTCCACCGCAACAACACGGGATGCCGTGCGCGTGTGAGCGAGTCGCAATGACATTCCATGCACAGCGGTCATAGCCTGCGGTCCCGTGTCGCAGATCGAGAAGACCGTAGCGCCCGAGCCCGCAAGCATCGTGACGGACGTCGCGTCGTGGGCACGCACAGCGTGGGCTCGAAGCTCCTCGAGCGCCCGCTCGATCTCCCGATATCGCGGCGCGACGGCGGCTTCGAAATCGTTATGCGCGACGCGTGCGACGCCGACCCACGTCGAGAGTGCGTCGACGCTCAGGCGAGCGGCCCGCGGTCGCGGCGCGATTTCGTCGAGCCACCCATACGCGTCGGGTGTCGAAACGCCGAACGGGAAGCAGACGAGCGTGATCGCGCGCTCGGGCAACGGCGGGAGCGCGAGCAGTCGCTCCCCGCGTCCCCAGGCGAGCGCCATGGGGTCGCGAGTCGCGAGGAACGGAACATCGGCGCCGAGCGGCGCGGCGAGCGCGATCAACGCGTCGTCTGAGAGCGGCGAGGGAGCCAGGCGGTTCAGGCAGCGCAGGACGGCGCCGGCGTCGGCGCTTCCGCCGCCAAGCCCGCCTCCAACCGGAATCCGCTTCGCGATCTCGATGGCCCAATCGTTAGGCCAACCGGTGGCGTCAGCGTACGCGACGGCCGCGCGCCACGCGAGATTGCGCTGGGTCGGACCGAGACCTTCCGGTGGTATCACGTCTCCGGCACAGTCCAGCGATCGCCCGTCGACGCCAACTCGCACCACGACGTCGTCGCCAAGCTCGAGCCGGCAGAACAACGTCTCGAGCTGATGGTAGCCGCTTGCCTCACGCGCCAGCACGCGAAGGAACAGGTTGACCTTCGCCTGCGCGACGGTGCGGGCGGTCGTGCCCGACGGGCGGTCGCGGCCGGCCGTGGCGGTCATCGAGCTTCGTTAGGCTGAGCCTTGAAGTCGCTGAAGTGCAGCCCGAGCCGGGCGAAGTAGTACAGCCCGATGAGCGTGATCGGGATGAACGACAGGATGTGGTACCCGATTGCCCAGCTGACCGCCCGCCCGCCCGTTACGCCATAGACCTCGAGCCCGACCTTGGCGGCTGCCTCGAATACGCCGAAAAACCCCGGCGACGACGGCAGCGCGACGCCGATGGCGATGATGCCCTGAAGGAAGTTCGCCGCGCTGAACGGCACGTCGATGCCGACGGCCCTGAAGCCGATCCAGAACGCGAGCGCATTCACGAGCCAATGCACCAGCGCCCAGAAAAACACGGCCGCGAATCGGCGCGGGCTTCGCAGTACTCCCAGGCCTTCCGAGAACGCGTGAATGATCGCACTCCCGCGATTCACGAGGCGCGGCGCCATTCGGCCGACGACCGCCGCGTAAAGACGAACGAGCTGCTGCGGAAAAGCCACGATGACGTACAACACGAAGAACAACCCGAGGGCGCCAACAGCGAATAGCGCCGCGCCTCGCTGAACAGGTTGGCCTCCAACCGTGATGCCCGTGGGGAAGTCCGGCGCCAGCATTGCGGTCACCAGAAGAAGCATCAGCGTGAGCGCGTCGAAGACCCGGTCGACGGCGAGCGACGCGACCGCCGACGTTAGGCTCACCCGGTTTGTCTCCCGCGTCAAGGCGTATGCGCGGGCGATCTCGCCGAGGCGCGCGGGATAGATGTTGTTCACCATCATCCCGACGGCAGTCGCCCGCCAGAGCGGCCCGATCGGCACGTCGGGCGAGACAGGTTCGAGAATGACGCGCCACCGGATGGCGCGCAGCGGAAACACCGCCGTCGCGACCAGCGCCGCCACGATCAGCAGCGCCAGGTTCGACGTCGAGATCACCGCCCAGATTTCCGAGGGCGACTCGCCGCGCAGCGTCCACACGAGGAGCCCGGCACTCAGCACGATGCCGAGCGCTGTCTTCCAATTGAGTTTCATGTCCGGCTAGTCGGCGGCGGCGAGATCGAGCAGGTCGAACAGTTCGGTGAGGGCCTCGTCGGTGTTTCCACCGGATAGGCGGATGAGATCACGGACCTCGATCGCTCGCTCGAGCGCCGCCCGCCCACGGTAGACCAGGTCGTCGATGGAAACGACGGTCGCATCATCCAGCGGAGCCGGCGGTGCGAGCGGGGTCTGATCGAGATCCTTGAAGCCGGCGATCCCCGACTGGAGGAACTGGGTGAGCTCGGGCCCGGTGGGCGTCAGCGGTGTTTTCCGAGCCACCGGGGTTTCAGTGCGGGCAGGCGTCGGACGCAGCGGCCGAGCACCGGGCGTTCCACCGGCCGGCGCGCGTGACTGCGACGGCGGCTGCGCGCTGCGACGTGCCTGATCGAGCGGCTCCAATCCCGCGGCGATCGCTCGGTCGACCGTGTTCGCGCGACCGAGCTCTACCAGCCTCGCGCCGAGCTCCGCGAGCGGTACCGCGGGCGACGCCACCAGCGTGCCGGCCGCATCGATCGACGCGAGAACGATCGGGTCGAGGATGTTCGGCTCCGCCGCGACCCTGGCGAAGAATCGTGACGCGTCGGTCTGGCCGAAACTCTCGACCGTCCAGCGAACGATGCGCAGGGCTGCGCGCAACTCGTGGTTGACCCGCTCGCGGCCGACGGCACTCGTGGCGCTGTTTGCGTCGGCCACCAGTCGGCGCAGATGTTCCGCGAGCGACGTGACCTCCATGCGGAACCGGGTCTCCAGCGTCCTGGGCGGCCGATCGGCACGCGAGACGAGGTGCGGTCCGGCATCACGGAAGAACAGATTGGTAACTGGCACGACCTGGTCTTCATCGCGGGGCTGCTGCTGCAGCGCCGCGGCCGCCGTGGCGAAGCGTCGTACCTCGGGCGCCGTTGCGTCGGGCCGGCCCGTGGTTCGAAGCTCGCGCGCGGCTCGTCGCAGCACGTGCGCCGACGCGTCATACAACTCCGCGTGCTGGGCGCCGAGGCCTCGGCCATCGATCGTGCCCATCTTCGCCGCCGCCTCCAACGCGTCCGCGACGTCGGCAAGCGGCGGAAGATCCTTCAGCGCCGCAATTCCGCGCAGCGCGCGAACGCGGCCCAACGCCTCGTCGAGCGCGGCGCGATTGGCAGGGGCGGCGACAAACGCGTCCAGGGCCGCGGCGACGCCCTCGACCTCCGAGGCGAAGAACGTGAGGCTCACCGCGCTGCCGATAGGCGTACTGGCGGGCACCGGGTCGCCTTCGGGCACGAATGAACGCAGCTCAGCGATGCGGGCCGATGCGCGCTGTTCCTCGGCCGAGCCCCAAGTGCGAACGGTGCGAAGCAGAATCCGAACGTCATCGATCGCGGCGACGGTTGCCGAACGTACGTTGGGCGTCCACTGGACGGAGCCATTTCGAAGCCCACGACCTACTCGCTCGATCGAGCCCGCGAGCTCCGCCATGCGCAGCAGCTTCGCCATCGTCGAGCTCCCGCGAAGCGCGCGGGCGGCCGTAATGAACGGTGTCGACTCCGGCGGCGCCTGCACGGCCCCGCCAACGAGCGCGTCGAGCTGATCGACGTATTCGCTCGCCTCGAGGATGTAGAAGTCCAGCAACCCCGCCGCCGTCACGCTCATGCCTACTCCGAACTGGAAGATCGAACGAAGTTAAGTCGTTCACTCAAGGACGGTCTACCCTCGGGTACGCGCAACATCCATCACTGCACGCATTTCGCGAACTGCTTCGGCGAGCCCGACGAACACGGCGCGGCTCACGATGGAGTGGCCGATGTTGAGCTCTTCGACCTCGCCGATTGCTGCGACCGGCCCGACGTTCCTGGTCGTGAGTCCATGTCCCGCGTGAACCGCGAGCCCGAGGCCGTGCCCGTGGCGCGCCGCGTCCTCGAGTGCGCGAAGCGCAGCCGGCTCGTTCGGATGGTGCGCATACCTCCCGGTGTGAAGCTCGATAGCCCCGGCGCCGAGGTCGCGAGAGCGCGAGACGGCGTCGATATCCGGGTCGATGAACAGGCTCGTGCGAACTCCTGTCGCCGAGAGCTGCTCGATGGCCGACCGCAGTGCCTTCGGGTCACGCGTGACGTCCAGACCGCCTTCGGTAGTGACTTCTTCGCGGCGCTCGGGAACGAAGGTGACCTGATAGGGCCTCAGGCGGCTCGCGATGCCAACCATCTCCGTCGTGCAGGCCATTTCGAGGTTGAGGACCGTCCGAACTGTAGTCTTCAGGCGCTCTACGTCGTCGTCCTGGATGTGGCGGCGGTCCTCGCGCAGGTGTGCGGTGATGCCGTCGGCGCCAGCGTTCTCGCATTCGGTTGCGGCGAGAACAGGATCTGGCTCGACGGTGCGGCGCGCCTGGCGAAGCGTCGCGACGTGGTCGATGTTAATGTAAAGTCGCTGGTACATGGCAGGTTGAGCTACCATAGCGGGCCGCAAAGGCGTGGAGAGAATCCAGTGAAGCGAACGATCCTGTTGTTGTCCTTGGCCGTCGCCGGTTGCAAGTCCGGGTCGGGGAGTTCCTCAGCGCCGTCTCCGGCCGCCGCCCCCGCCGGGAACCTTCCAGGCGCTGCGGCTCCGCGATCCGCCGTAGAACGGTTCATAAAGGCAGCGAAATCGCAGGACCTCCAGGAGCTGTCCATAGCGTGGGGCACGTCCAAAGGGCCTGCGCGTGATCAGTTCGAGCGCACCGAGCTGGAGAAGCGCCTCATCGTCATGCAGGGGTGTTACGACGCCGACAAGTACACGATCGGCGATGAACAACCCGGCGACAACGGCAAGCGGATAATGAAGGTTGACCTCACGAAGGGAACGGTCACCAAGTCGCCGCGATTCACCACGGTGAAGGGGCCGTCTGATCGCTGGTATGTCGAGGACGCGGATTTCTCCGCTGTTACCGCGCTCTGCAGACAAAAGTGAGAGATCCCTGAGCCGGGGGAACGCAAGCGACCTTTGCCGGATTAATATTCCGACAGCTCGATGAGGACGCCCGCGGTCGACGACGGATGCAGAAACGCGATCCGTTTCTTCTCGGCGCCGATGCGGGGGGATTCGTCGATGAGGCGAATACCGGCGGCACGACAGCGCTCGAGGGCGGCGTCGAGGTCGTCGACGGAAAAGCAGAGGTGGTGGATTCCCGGGCCTCGTTTGGCGACAAACCGGCTGATCGGTGAGTCCGGGGAGCTGGCTTCGAGCAGTTCGACGAGCGAATCGCCGGCGGCCAAGCCGGTGATCGACGCTCCGTCGGCGTCGTCGAGCGGTACCTCGGGCATACCGAGGATGTCCCGATAGAACGGCAGGATCTCGTCG
>Ga0209382_10011151_pt1 | contig 11170 bp, 11 predicted proteins | sample SoiMetdeltSBSDD5_FD_187599 | JGI IMG/M metagenome (GOLD analysis project Ga0209382, IMG submission 187599) | Bulk soil microbial communities from a Populus tree surrounding site in Tennessee, USA - Soil MetaG P. deltoides SBSDD5 (SPAdes) (version 2) | ecosystem: Environmental > Terrestrial >...
CGCACACGCGCGATGTGACGCCGCACGAGCTTTACGGGAAGTCCGCGACGTGACTGCGTTTGCCGGCTGTCGGCGGATCTGGCGCGCCCTTTGCCAATTGCATGGGCCAAGTGCACATGCGAGGTGGATCGGTGAGCCAAAACGCGGTCGAACAAACACTCGGAAAGCTCGCAACGGACGAGGAGTTCCGCGCGCGATTCTTCGAGAATCCGGCGGCGGCGACGTGGGAAGCCGGCCTGCCCTTGTCACCCATCGAGCTCGAGGCGTTGTCGGGGCTGTCTCGGGCTGCGATCGCGCGGTTCAGTCAGAGCCTTGACGGGCGCATCCGCCGGCTGTGCCTCGGTGGGACTCCGTCACGCTCGGTGCAGAGAAAGCAAGGTGGCGCGGAGGACGCGACATGATCGTCGACGGCATCCTCCACCACGCCGGGTGGGTCCTGTTCGTCTGGGTGTTCGCCAATCAGAGCGGCATTCCTGTACCCGTCGTCCCGTCGTTGATAGCCGCCGGCGCGCTCGCCGGCAGGGGCGGTCCGAGCTACGCGGCGATGCTGGCGGCGGCTGCCGCCGCCGCGGTCGGCGCCGATATGGTCTGGTATGGCGTCGGACGCTGGCGGGGCGCCCGGGCACTCAGCACGCTCGGCCGGTTACTGCACCCGTCAAGCACGTGTGTCGATCACGTCGAGCATGCATTCCGCGCGCATGAAGTCGGATTTCAGTTCTGGGCGAAATTTCTGCCGGAGCTGAACCCGATCGCGGCCGGCCTCGCCGGCACGACGGGCGTTGCGCTCGGACGCTACATCATGATTGCGAGCGCGACGGCAACGGCGTGGGCGGGTTCGTGGATTACCGTCGGCTATTTGTTTGCCGACGTCTTCGGCGATATCACCGCATACCTCGCGATCTGGATTGTCGTTCTCTTCACGCTGGCGGTCGTGATGCTTGTCGTGTCCCGATCTGCGCGCCGACGTCGTTCGCGAGCCAGCCTCGTGAAGTCAGCGGCCCTTGTGCTCGTCATCGCCGGTGCCTTTTCAGGCTGCGCCTCTGTCGGCCCGAACTACAAGCGACCCGCCATCCCGGTGCCACAAGAGTGGCGTACGACGGGCGAGGGCATCGGCTCGGTGGCCGATCTCCAGTGGTGGCAGCTCTTTGCCGACCCCGTGCTCCGCGACTTGGTCGCGACCGCGCTGGAAGAAAGCAAAGATTTGCGGCTGGCGGTCGCTCGGGTGACCGAAGCGCGGGCACAGCTTGCCGTGACGCGCGCCGCGCAGTTCCCGCAGATCGATGCGCAGGGAAGCTACACGAACCAGCGATTTTCGCGAAAGAGCTTTCCGTTCAATGCGATCGACTCGCTCCCCGGGGGTGGCGGCCTGAACCCGCAGCAGGACTTCTATCGCACGGGGGTTGATTTGTCGTTCGAGCTGGATCTGTGGGGTCGACTTCGGCGCGCGACCGAGGCGGCCCGGGCCGACCTGCTCGCCAGCACGGAGAACACTCGGACCGTTCTGACCACGCTGATCAACGACGTCGCCCAAACATACTTCGATCTTCTCGAGCTCGATCGCGAGGCGGACATCGACCGCAGCACGCTCACCTCGCGGCAGGCGTCGCTCGAGCTCGTACGGCGGCGCTACGAGAATGGCCTGACCTCGGAGCTCGATGTGCATCGCGCGGAGCAGGAGCTCGCGACCGCCGCGGCGGCGGTCCCCGACGTCGAGGGTCGGATCGCGCAGACCGAGAATCGTCTCAGCATCCTGATCGGACGTAATCCAGGGTCGATCGCGCGGCCCACCGTGCTCGACGCGGAGCGGATGCCGCCGGAGGTGCCCGCCGGACTGCCGTCGACGCTGCTGCAACGACGGCCTGATATCCGTCAGGCCGAGCAGAGACTCGTCTCCGCGAACGCCCACATCGGTGAGGCGAAGGCCGCGTTCTTTCCACGGATTTCGCTCACGGGAATGTTCGGTCTGGAGAGCGCGTCGCTGTCGGAGCTCTTCACCGGGCCCGCCCGCATGTGGCAGGTGGGCCCGACGGTGACGTTCCCGATCTTCCATGCGGGACAGCTGCGCGGCAATCTCCACGCCGCCGAAGCACGACAGCAGCAAGCGCTGATCCTGTATCAGCAGACGATCCAGCAAGCGTTCCGCGAGGTCGAAGACGCGCTGGTCTTTCGGGCCAAGGCGAGCGACATCCGCACACAGCAGCAGGCGCGGGTGCAGGCGGCGCAGCGCGCCCTGGACATCGCCAACCTTCGCTACACCAATGGGCTCGGTACCTATCTCGACGTCCTCGATGCGCAGCGGCAGCTCTTGGCGGCCGAGATCGATCTCACGGGCACGACACGCGACCAGCTCACTGCGGTCGTGCAGCTCTACAAAGCACTCGGCGGCGGCTGGGAGGTCAAGCGGTGAGTCAGAGAGAGCTCGCGACCGTGACCTCGGATGGCCACGCCGCGACGAAGTCAGACGCACAGCCGGCAGCCCCACCGCACCGCCGATACCGTCGGGTCGTGCTGCTGGTGTTGGGTATCGTCGCTGCCCTCGGGTTGCTCACTTACGGGATCCGATACGTCCTGTACGCGAGGGCGCACGAGTCCACCGACGACGCGTTCATCGATGCCCATGTCGTGGCGGTAAGCCCCAAGGTCCCGAGCTACGTCGCTCGCGTGTTCGTCGACGACAACACGCACGTGAAGGCGGGCAATCTGCTCGTGGAGCTCGACCCAAGGGACTTCCGGGAACGCCTCGAGCAGGCGCGGGCCAACCTCAGGGCGGCAGTGCAGCAGCACCGCGCGGCGCTCATGAACACTCGCGTCGTGGAGCGAACGGCCGGCGCTGGCGTGCAGCAAGCCGAGGCCGCCGTGCTGACCGCGGAGCGTCAGGTCGACGCCGCGCGCAGTCGCCTGGACCAGGCGCGCGCGCAGGTCGCCGCCGCAGAAGCCGAGGCGACGCGCGCGGCCGCAGATGTGCAGCGTTACGAGAATCTGTTGAGGTACGGCGCCGTCTCGCGCCAGGAGCGTGACAACGCCGTGGCGACGACGGACAAGGCCGCGGCGGACCTGGACGCCGCGCGTCGCGCTCAACAGGCGGCCGCCGATACGCTGCGACAGCGAGAGGCAGAGCTGGCGCAGGAGCACGCACGGCTCGCGAGCGCGCAGGCCGCGCCCGATCAGATTGCACAGACCCGCGCCCAGGCCGATCAGCTCGCCGCCCAGATCGCACAGGGCGAGGCAGCGGTCCATCAAGCCGAGCTTCAGCTGTCGTACACGAAGCTGTATGCGCCGGACTCCGGGCGTATTACGCGCAAGAGCGTCGAGCCGGGCGCCTACGTGCAGGTGGGCCAGACGCTGTTCTCGATCGTCCCCGACCGCGTGTGGGTCGTGGCGAATTTCAAGGAAACCCAGCTCCGCCACATGCGACCCGGGCAACCCGCGACGGTGAGGGTGGACGCCTATCCCGATCGGGTCTTCCGCGGACATGTGGACAGCATCCAGGCCGGCAGCGGCGCTCGCTTCAGCCTGCTGCCGCCTGAAAACGCGACGGGCAACTACGTGAAGGTCGTTCAGCGCGTGCCGGTGAAGATCGTCATCGACGAGGTGCCCGATCCACAGCATGTCCTGGGCCCGGGCATGTCGGCGGTGCCCGAGGTGCGTGTGCGATGAAGCATGACTCCATGCCGGTCATCGCCCTCCTCGGTGCAGGCCCCGGTGGAATACGCCGTGCGATCGCGAAGACGTTCGGTGCGAACGGCTTCAGGGTCGCGCTCATGTCGCACAGCCCCCTCGAGCTGGACCCGATCGTGGCCGACCTCATCGACGACGGTATCGTCGCGACTGCCGTCCGCGCCGATGTGCTGGACCACGCGTCGATCGCTTCCGGCCTGACGGAGGTGAAGCAGCGGCTCGGGAACATCGACGTTCTCGAATTCTCGCCGTCCGACGCGATGCCTGCTCGGGTATCGGCGACCGAACTGACTCACGAAAACGTTCAGCTCCAGATCGATTTCTATGTACACGGCGCTCTCGCGGCGGTGAACCAGGTCTTACCCGACATGCTCGCCAGAGGCTCGGGGACGATCATCTTCACCACGGGCGCCGCGGCGCTGTATCCACTGCCGAAGTTCGCCAACGCCGGTGCGGCGATGGCCTGGCTCCGGAACTGGGCCCATGCGCTGCATGCCGCGGTCGCTTCCAGAGGGGTACAGGTCGGCGTCGTGGCTATCGGCGCCCGCATCGGCCGTCAGTCGGGCGCAACGCCGGAAGCGATCGCACGGCTCTACTGGGAACTTCACCGCAAGCACGAGCAGGTCGAGAAGGTCTTCCTGCTCGACGTGGCCGAGTGGCTTCTCGAAGCGCGCGTGCCATGAGTGCCGTAGCGGAGCCGTGGCGTCCGACTGTGAACCCCTGGGTGATCGCCGTGGTCGTCTCGCTGGCCGCGTTCATGGAAGTCCTCGACACCAGCATCGCGAACGTGGCGCTGCCTCACATCGCCGGCGACCTCGGCGCCAGTAACAGCGAGAGTACGTGGGTGCTGACCACGTACCTCGTTTCCAATGCGATCGTGCTCCCCATCAGCGGCTGGCTGGTCGAGCTGTTCGGCCGCAAGCGCTTCTTCATGCTGTGCATTGCGCTGTTCACACTGGGCTCCGTCTTCTGCGCCCTGTCGCCGAGCCTCGGCGTGCTGCTCGCCGCCCGGGTGCTGCAGGGCGCGTTCGGCGGTGGGCTGCAGCCGATGGTGCAGGCGATCCTGGCCGATAGCTTTCCGCTCGAGCGCCGCGGCCTGGCGTTCTCGGTGTACGGCGTCACCGCCGTGTGCGCGCCGGCCCTCGGACCGACGCTGGGCGGGTGGATCACCGACAACTATTCGTGGCGCTGGATCTTCTGGATCAACCTGCCAGTCGGGTTGGTCGCGCTCGCGCTCGTGTTCCGGTTGGTGCAGGACCCGCCGTATCTGACCGAGCGACGCGGTGGCGGGATGCGGGTCGACTACATCGGTTTCGCACTGCTCACGCTCGGGGTCGGCGCGCTGCAGATCATGCTCGACAAGGGGCAGGAGGACGACTGGTTCGGCTCGCGGTTCATCACGACGCTCGCGGTTGTGGCCGGCGTGTGCCTCACCGCGCTCGTGATCTACGAGTGGTTCCGTCGCGATCCCCTCATCGAGGTCCGGCTCTTTGCGAACCGCAACTTCGCGACGGCCAATCTCATGATGTTCCTCGTCGGCGCCAACAGTTTCGCGACCACCGTCCTGGTTCCCCAGTTCCTCCAGACCCTGATGGGATACACCGCGCAGGCGGCCGGGATGGTGCTGTCGGTCGGCGCGCTCTTCCTGCTCGTCGAGATGCCGATCGTCGGTCGACTGGTCACCGTCTTCCAAACGCGCTATCTGGTCGCGTTCGGCTGGGTTCTGCTCGCCGGCACCATGTACCTGTCGACTCAGCAGCTCGATCTCGCGGTGAGCTTTCAGTCAGTCACCTGGCTACGCGTTCTGCAGTACTTCCCGATACCTTTCATCTTCATCCCCACGACGACCGCGGCGTACATCGGTGTCCCCGCGGAAAAGAACAACACCGTCGCCGGGCTCGTGAACTTCATGCGCAACATCGGCAGCGGCGTGGGAACGTCGGTTGTCACGACGCTGATCGCGCGGCAGTCGCAGTTCCACCAGGTCCACCTGGTCTCACGCCTGGCGAACGATAACCCCGGGTTCCAGGCGCAGCTCGCCGGTATGGTCCAGCAGCTTGCCAACGCGGGGCTCGGCACGTGGGAGGCGCAGCGGCAAGCGTACGCGCGGTTCTACCGGATAGTGCTGAGCCAGGCGCAGGCGCTCGCCTACATCGACACCTTTTGGCTGCTCGCCATCGGCGCGGTCGTGATGTTCGCGCTCGCGTTCGTGCTCGAGCGGAACGATCCCCGAGCGAGCGGCACCGTGAGCGTGCATTGAAGAGGCGATCCCGCATGCATCACTTCGATCTCATCGTCATCGGCAGCGGTCCCGGCGGCCAGCGCGCCGCGACCCAGGCCGCCAAGCTCCGCAAGCGCGTGGCGATGTGCGAGAAGTACCGCGACGCGGCCGGTTCGCTTGACCGAGATAGTGGACTCGTCGCCGCGCTGCGCCGCCATGAGCCGCGGGCCACGGACGCGCTGGTCGACACGTACGGCGGTCGCGCCGAGTCGCCCAGGCCACACATATTAGAAGCATGCCCAACCGCCGGGCCACGACGGACGTCTAACAAGCAAGCCGTAGGAGGGACAAACGATGGCTGCGACCACTCAGGAAGTGCTGACCCACCACCTCGACACCTTCGGCAAGGGCGATCTCACCGGAGTCATGGCCGACTACTCACCCGAGTCGCGGCTGTTCACCCCGAACGGGATGTTGAAGGGGCCCGAGGCCATTCGGCAACTGTTCACGACGCAGTTCAAGGAGTTCGCCAAGCCCGGAGCGTCGTTCCAGATGCTGAGGCAGGACGTCGACGGGGACACCGCCTACATCCTCTGGAAGGCCGAGACGGCGGACAACCGCTACGAGATCGGGACGGATACCTTCGTGGTAAAGGATGGGAAGATCGTCACCCAGACCTTCGCGGGGAAGATCACACCGAAGCACTGAGGCGTTCGCGAAGACGGCAGGGGTGGTGCGTCCCCTGCCGTCGTCGTGGCAGGCCCGGCCTCGGGCCACCCGCGCCCCTCGCTCCGTGCCGCGCTGCTGGTCTCTCGAGGTCGCCGGCACATGGTCGCGCTTCCTCTCGCTGCTTGTCGTGGGCCTTCCCCAATGCCCGCCGCCGAGACGAAGACCTAGCTGGAGAACGCTCTAACTCACGAGGACACTCACATGAAGATCGGACGACTGGGCGCATGGGCGCAAGTGGATTGTTTGACTGCAAGCGCCGAAGCCGAATTCGCGTGCGACGTGGAACAGTGGGGCTACTCGGCACTCTGGACGCCAGAAGCGATGGGCCGTGACGTCCTCGTCAATTCCGCATGGTTGCTCGCGAACACCCGCAAGTTGGTCATTGCCTCCGGGATTGCAAACATCTTTGCACGCGACGCCATGGCCATGGCTGCGGCACGCGTGCAGCTCAACGAGCAATCGGGCGGAAGATTTCTGCTCGGCATGGGCATTTCGCACGCACCGATTGTGAGCGCGATACGCGGTCACATCTATGAAAAACCAGTGACGACCATGCGCACCTACGTCGAAGCAATGGCGCATGCGCAGTACAGCTCGCCACGACCGTCCGATTCGACGCTGACGGTCATCGCCGCACTCGGCCCAAAGATGTTGGCACTCGCGCCGATGGTCGCCGATGGCGCTCATCCCTATAACACGACCGTTGCGCAAACGGCCGAAGCACGCGCCGTTCTCGGCCCAAACAAACTCCTCTGTGTAGAACAGAAAGTTCTGTTGGAAACGAACGCCGCGCGCGCCCGCGAGATCGCGCGCGCCTATCTGCGCCCGTATCTCCGCCTGCCCAACTACGTGAACAATTGGCGGCGCGCGGGCTTCGACGACAGCGATTTCGCCGACAATGTGTCGAATCGACTCGTCGACACACTGGTCGCGTGGGGCGATGAAGATGCGCTTGTCGGACGCATCCGCGAGCACTGGCAGGCGGGCGCGGATCACGTCTGCATTCAAGCGCTGTATGCGGATCCGAGCAAAACGACGCTCGATGGACCCAATATCGACTTGATCCAGCGCCTTGCGCCGCTCGCACGTGAGAGCAACACGGCGCCGTGAGTGAGGGGGATCGAACCATGTCGAGATTAGAAGGCAAAGTGGCTCTGGTAACCGGGGCGTCCAAGGGCATTGGGGCGGGGATCGCCAAGGGCTTCGCCGCGGCCGGAGCGTCGGTCGCGGTGAATTACGCCTCGGACCGGGGCGGCGCGGAAGCTGTGGTCGCGGCGATCACCGCCGCTGGCGGCCGGGCACTCGTGGTCCCTGGCGACGTTTCCAAGTCAGCCGACGTGGCGCGGCTGTTCGTCGAGACCAAAGCGGCCTACGGCGCGCTAGACGTGCTCGTGAACAATGCCGCGGTCTACCAGTTCGGGACACTAGAAGCGATGACCGAGGAAGAATTCCACCGGGAGTTCAACACGAACGTACTCGGTCCCCTTCTGATGATCCGTGAGGCCGTCAAGTACTTCGGGCCGCGGGGTGGCAGCATCATCAACATCGGCTCGATGGCGTCGCAAGTGACCCCGCCCAGCCTGTCGATCTACACGGCAACCAAGAGTGCTCTTGACGCAATCACACGAGTGCTCGCAAAGGAGTTGGGGCCGAAACAGATTCGAGTGAACTCGATCAACCCCGGGGCAACGGCAACGGAGGGCGCTCGCGCGGCCGGCATTATCGGAGTCGGAAGTGATTACGAGAAGCAAATGATTGCCATGACGCCACTCGGCCGCGTCGGGCAACCCTCGGACATCGCGCCGATCGCAGTGTTCCTGGCCTCCGACGAGTCCAGTTGGCTGACTGGGGAGCTCATTTCGGCCTCCGGCGGCTGGCGCTAGCCGTTATCCCGTCCTACGCACTAATAGCTAAAGAAAAAGGAGGAGTCTCATGCCGGTCAACAGCGATCTCACCGAGGCGCAGGTCAGAGAATTCTTCACCACCCTCAGCAACTGGGGCAAGTGGGGGCCGAATGACCAGTTCGGCGCGCTCAACTACATCACCCCGGTGAAGCGGGCTCAGGCCGCGGCGCTCGTTCGCGAAGGGGTCTCTGTCTCCCTGTCGCTGCCCCTGGCCACCCGACCAAGTCCGGATAACCCAACGCCGGTGACGCACCTCATGCTCCAGACCGGTGCGCCGGGGGAAACGGAGATGATGCCGCTGCCGTACAGCGCCGACTACTTCGCGATCTCCCCCCACGGCATTGCTAACACCCATCTCGATGCGCTCTGCCACGTATTTAATCAGGGCAAGATGTACAACGGCTATTCGGCCAGCGACGTGACCTCCGAGGGCGCGCGCAACGGTGCCATCGACGCGCTCAAGGACGGGATCGTCTCGCGCGGGGTGCTGATCGATGTGCCCCGCCTGAAAGGCCGCGAGTGGCTTGAGCCGGGCGAGGCGATCTCGCCGGCGGACTTGGAGGCCGCGGAACAGGCCGGCGGCTTTCGGGTGGAAGAAGGCGACGTGCTGTTTGTCCGTACGGGTCGGCACGCACTGGAGAAGGCGAAGGGACCGCGGGACTCGTTCAAAGAAGGCCTGGCCGGACTCGGTGCGGCCTGCCTGCCGTGGCTGCACGCGCGCAAAGTCGCGGCCTTGGGCTCGGACGGGGCGAGTGACGTGATGCCTAGCGGCTTCGAGAAGATCCTGCCGATCCACGCGGTCACGATTGTCGCCATGGGTGTCCATCTACTCGACAACTGCGCCCTGGACGCGCTCGCCGAGGCCTGTGCCACACGCTCGCGTTGGACGTTCCTGCTGGCTGTCGCTCCGCTCGTCCTCGTGCGCGGCACGGCGTCGCCGGTGAACCCGCTGGCAATCTTTTAGCTACTTTCCGGTGCAGAACACAGGGGATTGCTCCTGTGTCTATCCGGAGTGCCGATGTCGGAACGGGTCCGAATGCGCCAATTTCCTTGACGATCAACGCGGCCATCCGCGATGGTGAGGGAGCGGCGCGGCTTCGCAGCGCGCGCTACGCGGCTCACGCGGTCAGCCTCATCGGAGGCGCCATGGTGCGGCGAGCGTACCGGCAACGCAGCCTCGTCGAGGTCCTCCTGCCCGACGGCGACAAGCTGTGGGACTCCACCCTTCGGCAGATCGACACGCTGCTCGACGATGATGTCCTCGTCGATCGTGTGGCGGAGGCGCTGGCGCGACGCCATCCCCAGAGTCGGCGCCGGGGCCGACTGGGAACGCCCGCCACCGTCGTGCTGCGGATGCTGGTCCTCAAGCATCTCTCCGACTGGAGCTTTGATGAGTGCGAGCGCGAGGTCCGAGGGAGTTTGGTCTATCGCGCGTTCTGCCGGATTGACGGCGAACGGGTCCCCGACGCGAAAACGCTGATCCGGCTGGCGCAGCTTCTGGACGAAGGCGTGCTCAAGGACATCCTCGCTCGACTCGTGGGGCTGGGCCGCGCGCGCCGGGTGGTCCGCGGCCGGCGCCTCCGCGTCGACACCACGGTCGTCGAAACCAACATTCATTATCCGACGGACGCCACGCTGCTGGCTGATGGGATCCGGGTGCTCACCCGCGGTCTGCGGCGACTTGGAGAGCGAGTCCGCGAGCGCACGCGCAGCGTGGCGCGCCGAGTCTTCGAGATCGCCCAGCGCAGTCGGACGGCCAACCCTCGGACACCCGCGGCGATCCGCGCGCGGAGCCAGGCGAAAATGACGCGGCTGTACCAGGGTCTTCTGCGCATCACCAGTACCGTGGTGCGCCAGGCCGAGCTCGCGATGACGCGAACGCGCTGCAGGAGTCTCGCCACCGAGCTGTCTACGACGGTTGAACTCGTCCGGCGTGTGCTGGCGCAAACGCGGGCCCGCGTGCTCCGTGGTGATACGCACTATCCCGGCAAGGTCGTCAGTCTCTTCGAGCCACACACCGACATCATCCGGAAGGGCAAGCTGACCAAGCCTACGGAGTTCGGACGGCTGATAAAAATTCAGGAGGCCGAGGCGCAATTCATCACCGATTACGAAGTGTGTGAGCGCCGACAGGCGGACCGTGCCCTGTGGGGACCGGCCCTGGATCGACATATCGAGCTCTTTGACGGCGCCCCGCGGCTTGCGGTCGCCGATGGCGGCTTTGCTTCGGCGACGAACGAACGCATCGCGCACGAGCGCGGAGTCCGGCACGTCGTGCTTCCGCGCCAGCCACGCGAACCACGCTCGCGTCTTGCGCGCTTGGCCCTGCGCTGGCGAACGGGCAGCGAAGGTCGCATCAGCGCGCTCAAGCGGCGTCATGGCTTGCGGCGCTGCCGATACCGAGGAGAGAGCGGGATGCAGCGATGGGTCGGCCTTGGCGTCATCGCCAATGATTTGCTGGTGCTCGGCCGAGCTGGGCCATGACCCACTCCTCTTGCGGCAACTCCGGTAATCCAGAGCGGAAGTGCAGAAATCCGCATTCGACCCCGGCAAGAAGACCTCATCGCAGATGCCGGCCGATCTCGGTGCCCATTTCTGCACCGGAAAGTAGCTAGGGGATCAACGCGGCGACGGGGAT
>Ga0209382_10011152_pt1 | contig 11170 bp, 7 predicted proteins | sample SoiMetdeltSBSDD5_FD_187599 | JGI IMG/M metagenome (GOLD analysis project Ga0209382, IMG submission 187599) | Bulk soil microbial communities from a Populus tree surrounding site in Tennessee, USA - Soil MetaG P. deltoides SBSDD5 (SPAdes) (version 2) | ecosystem: Environmental > Terrestrial >...
GTTGAGGCGGAGCAGCAAGCCCTGCGGCAGAGCCAATCACGGGCAGCCGCTTTGCAGGCCGCCCACGATGTGTTTTACAAGGGCGATGTGGCCCGTCGCATGGTGCAGGCCTTGCAAGCGCTCGGTGGGTTGTACACGTATGAAGACTTCGCCGAGTATACTTCGCCTCTGGAGGAGCCGCTCTCGACAACCTACCGGGGGTATGAGCTGTTCACCAACAGCACCTGGAGCCAGGGCATTACCTTGCTGCAGGCGCTGAACATCCTGGAGGGCTACGACTTGGCCGCCCTGGGGCATAACAGCCACCAGGCTATCCACCTGCAGGTGGAGGCCTTGAAACTGGCCTTTGCCGACCGAGAAGCGTACGTAGGCGACCCGGCCCATGTCGACGTGCCTGTCGAGGGCTTATTATCTAAGGAGTATGCGGCCCTGCGGCGTAGCCTCCTCGATCTCAACCAGGCTCAGGCAGTGTATCCTCCGGGTGATCCCCGCAAGATACTGGCCGTGGCGCAGGACTATCGACCGCAGCCGACGGCGCCGACGTTGGAGCCCGTCGGGGGTGACGCGGACGGCACTACGTACCTGGCCACAGCGGATGCGCAGGGGAACATGGTCTCGGCCACACCCAGCAGTTTCGCTGGTCTGGCTCAAGGGATGATTCTGGGCGACACGGGCATCCTGATCAACTGCCGGGGATGTTACTTCTGGCTGGACCCCGACAACCCCAACGTCCTGGCGCCGCACAAGCGGCCACGGACAACGCCGTGTACCTTCATCGTGCTGAAGCAGGGCCACCCCTGTATGACGCTCGGGACCCCCGGCGGCGACAGCCAGCCGCAGAGCTGCCTGCAGGTGTTTACCAACATCGTCGACTTTGGGTTAACCGTGCAGGAGGCAGTCGAAGCACCGCGCTTCTGTGGCTCGAGTTTCCCCCAATCTCCCTGGTCCCACCGAGCCTATCCGAATCGTTTGCAGGTCGAGGCACGCCTCTCACAGGCGGTAATCGATGCGCTCAATGCCGGAGGCCACCAGGTAGAAATTGTCGGGCCGTGGGGTATCAGGAACGGCTTTACCCCCATTCTCGTGAATCCGGAGACGGGAGTGTACCATGGCGGCGCCGATCCTCGTAAAGAATCGGTCATGTTGGGATGGTAATCTGGGTAGGGAGGATATGCACACCTGACGACACGCACCAGAGGTAAGAAAATCGGAGGGTTTCAACCAATCATATGCCTCTCCCTCTTGGCCAGAGGAGCGGATCCACAGCTCTGACATGCCCTCACACCAGCCAACCCTCCTGCGCCGAAGTCCCGGGGAAGTCCCCCAGCCTTCACCGCGCCACGGCCTGCGGCCTGCTAGGCCCGCGCCGGCTGGCGCGGCATCAACTCGACGGTGGATGCCGGCAGCTCCGGGCTGCCGCCGCAGGCGCGGCGGATCTCGGGCATCACCTGCTCGGCGAAGAGGGCCATCTGCTCCTCGACCTCGGCGCCGCTCAGGCCCGGCATCTCGAAGTGGCACAGGAGCAGGAAGTCCTCGGCCCCGACCGCCTCCTTCATCCGCAGCATGGCGGCCATTACCTCATCAGCGCGGCCGACGAGGGCGGCCTCCTTCTGCCGGAGCAGCGCCCCGGGGACGCGCATGTCGAGCGGGTAGGGCGCCTCGTCGGCGTCGGCCAAACCCGCGGTGAAGCCAAACGGGCCGTAGTAGTTCCACTCCATCTCGAGCGCGCGGTCAATCCGCTCGAGCTGCGCCTGCTCGTCACCCGGCGTGAGGATGTGCACCCAGGGGCCGACACTCAGGCCGCGCCGCTTCTCGGCGTCCCAGCCGAACTTAAACGCCCCACGCTGCAGGCGGTCCGGCCAGCCCGCCTGCTCGGAGGCCTGGTGGTAGGTCTCGCAGACCTTGCGCAGCCGGGTGCGCGGAATGGCGTTGATGTTGCAGTTGACGCCGTGCGCCGCAGCCCACTCGACCGAGCGCGCGCTGGCAACCGGCTCCCAGCACTGGGGATATGGCTTCTGGACCGGCTGCGGGAAGAGGCTGATCTCCTTCAACACGGTCGTGGTGTTGGTGACCGGGTTGCCGCCGCCGTATTGGTCCGGCGGGCCGATACGCACCACGTCCTCCAAGGTGCGGCCGACGTGCGGCTGGCGGAAATAGGCGAGCGTCTGGGCATGATTCCAGCGGGTGTAGGTCGGTGGGATGGTAAAGAACTGGCCCTGATGCGAGAAGGACGGCTGCGTCCAGGCCTTGATGATGATGTCATAGGCCTCCTGGAAGTAGGCGCGATTGCGCTCCTGGTCCTGGATGCTGGCGCCGTAGGGGAAACCCAAGACCTCGACCTCGCGCGGCTGGTAGCCGCGGCCAACCCCGAACTCGACCCGCCCGCCGCTGATCACGTCGAGCATGGCGCCCAGCTCAGCCACCCGCAGCGGGTGCCACTGGGTCAGGATGTTGGTGGCTTGGCCGAGCCGGATGCGGCGCGTCTGCGCCGCGATCGCCATCTCGGCCATCAGTGGGTTGGGGCTGAACTCGGGCCCCTCGGGCTGAAAGTGGTGCTCGGTCATAAAATAGAAGTCGTAGCCGAGCTGTTCGGCCAGCACCCCCTGACGGACCTGGTCGACCATGATGCGCTGGAAGCTAGCGTGCATGGCCTCGAGGCTGCCGCCGGCGACTAGCACGCCCGAGGGCGTGTCAGCGACAGGCAGGTCCGAAGCGCCGTTCTGAAAGATGCCAAACTGGATCACGTGCGAACCTCAACTTTCCCGTGTGCGGTCATGAGCGTGGGCGATAGAGTCCCGCGAGGCCACTCTGTTAGGCGACTGGCTTGGTCAGTTCCCGTTCGATGCTCTCGACCAGTGGTGCGGACTCGGGCGCGACGTGCGACCGGAAACGTGCGACGACGGTCCCGTCACGGCCGAGCAAAAACTTCTCGAAATTCCACTGAATCGGCCCTGCAGGGGCAGGCTGCGTGGGCTGCGCCGTCAGGTACTTGTAGAGCGCGCACTGGCGTGGCCCATTGACGTCCACTTTGGCGAACATCGGAAAGGTGACCCCATAACGCTGCTCGCAGAACGTGGCAATCTGGGCTGCAGAGCCAGGCTCCTGCTGGCCGAACTGATTGCAGGGAAACCCTAACACCGCAAACCCCTGTGCGGCATACGTGGCGTGCAGCGCTTGTAAGCCCTTGTACTGCGGGGTATACCCGCACGCACTGGCCACATTCACGATCAAGAGCACGTGTCCCTGATATTGCGCCAGGTCGATGTCCTCCCCGGCCAGTGATGGCATCGTCCACTGTAGCACGGCTGCCTTCTCCTTTTGTTTATCCACGGCAGATGTATGCCCGTTGTCCATCAGCACCAGCAGTATGGCACCCATTGTGCCAGAGGCACGCGGGGAAGGCAAGGTATCCGTGGAAGGAGGCAGCGGATACGGTACAATCCTCCTGCAGGTTTGCTGGTACAACACCGCTAGAGCGTCGCAGCGCCGTGGTCGGCAGGCGCTCAAGAAAGGCAACGTATGCGTGACTATGACATCGAATTCTTCTGGGACCCTGTCTGTCCCTTTGCCTGGATCACGTCCCGCTGGATTACCAAAGTGTCGGCCCAGACAGGGTACAAAGTCGATTGGCGGTTTATCTCGCTGCGTCTCCTCAACAAGCAGAAGGATTATGCCACGGAATTTCCACCGAATTACGAGCGTGGCCATACGGCTGGCCTACGTATGTTGCGGGTAGCCGCCAAAATACGGGCTGAACTGGGGCGTGAACACATGGGAGCACTCTACGAAGGCTATGGCCGAGCCTACTGGGATCAGCCCAAAGGTTCGGGGATGAGTCGGAAGCTGGGCACAGTGGCTCACATTGGGGAAGTGTTGCAAGCTATCGGGCTGCCCGCGGCATTTGCGACAGCCGCAGATGACAACAGTTGGGATGCTGAACTCGATGCCGAGACAGCCCTCGCCCTGAGCCGCACCGGCCGCGACGTGGGCACCCCGATCATCACGTTTGCGCCCCCCGATGGGGTGTCATTTTTTGGTCCGGTGATTTCCCGTATTCCCAGTGACGAGGAAGCCGTCCCGTTGTGGAATGCCGTGCTCACGCTGGCACAATTCCCTGGTTTCGCAGAAATCAAGCGCAGCCTCCGCGAGGCCCCGCAGTTGCGTATCCTTGGCAACCTCGGTGAGACACCCCTGCACGAGGATTGGCAGGGCGGGCATCGTGCCGACGCGCTGCCCGAGCCACAGGCATAGCTCCCTCCCGTGACACTTCCACGGCTAGCGGCCCTATGTGTTGCTGTGCGTGGTGGGCTAGTGGGCAATCCGGTAGACACGGGCGGCAGTGTCGTGGAACATGGCGGCACGCTCCGCAGCCGAGTAACCTGTGGATAGCCGTTTGAACGCATTATACACGACCGTATAGGAGTATGACACCTTGTCGACCGGGAAGTTACTTTCGAACATGCAGCGGTCGGGGCCGAACTGCTCGATACAATACTGCATCAAGGGGGACAGCGCCTCGGCCAGCTCTGCCGAGCCGATGGGCTTGGCGCGTTCATGCCAATCGAAACCGAACCGGCGCTGTCCGACACCGCCGAGTTTGATAATAATATTAGGGCAGGCCGCCACAGCCGCAATGCCCCTGCGCCATGCGGGCAGTACTTCGTCGTCCCGATTGGCATACGAGCCGACCCGCACCAGGCCACCAATATGGTTCAAGATGATGGTGAGATCAGGCACCACCCTGGCAAACGCGGCCAACTCTGCCAACTGGGGATGATACAGCGAATTCTCCAGGCACAGCCCCATGCCCGCCAACACTCGGGCGCCGGCGCGATAATTATCGCTGGCAAGCACGCCTTGAATGTCCCTGTTCACCAGCTCCGGGCTGGGATCCCAGCCGACAGAATGCCGAACGCCACGGAACCGGTCAGGGCTAGCCGCCTGCATCGCTTCCAGCACGGGCGTAACCCGCTCGCCCAGTTTCAAGTCGGCGTAGCCAATAATGGCGGCGGCAACCTGTGTACGACCGTACTTCCCACTGGCGCTTTCCGTCGCCAGCCCCTCGACGAATTCGACTTCGCCCAACGGACGCATCTCTTCCGGTCCGGCGGTGCGGTACCGCGCTTTGACTTCGATAAACACCGTCGAACGCACGTTGTGCCCACTGTTCAGATCCTCGGCCAGGTCTGGCAGCAGGTACCGTTGATAGTGCACGGGTTCGGGCCGAAACTCCCACAGGTGGTGATGCGGGTCGCAGATGGGGAGCTCGGGCTCCAAGGCAGGTTCGGGAGTTAAAGCGAGCCAGTCATTGCCGCCGCTAGGCATGATGAAGCCTCCGTTTGAGGATTGGCGAGGAGTGTTGCAGTTCCTTAGTCCGGTAGCCGGCGTCCTTATGATAGCACACAACTTGCACATCCTTCCCCAGGGGGTGCATTCCCGACCGTGCTGTGGCACAATAGCGTTTACATGTCCTCGCCGCGCTCACGTGCATTAGTGGAAGCACACATCGAGCCACACGCAGCCACGACTGACGCCCGCTGTGTAGGGACGCAGCGGGCGGCTGCAGGTGTGCGCCTCTGCGGCGGGGACGCCAGCCCATCATATTTTTGCGCAGGGAATAGCTGCGCGACGAGGGAGAAACGCATGGCGCAGTTAGGCACGATCGAATATGCCGTGGTGGAGGGATGGGAGCAACTGCCCACGGGGTACGTGCACCGAGACGTGGCGGGCGTGGCCGTGGACGGTGAGGACCGTGTATATCTCATCTGCCGCGGGGACCACCCCGTCCTCGTATACGATCAGCAGGGCAACTTTCTCCGTTCGTGGGGCGAAGGTGAGTTTACGGCTCGTACCCATGGCATCTCCGTCGGCCCCAACGGCACGATCTTCTGCACGGACGACGGCAACCACACCGTCCGGCAGTTCACGCCTGAGGGCAAGCTGCTCATGACCCTTGGGGTCATGAACACGCCGTCGGATACCGGCTATGACGGCAAGGACCTCATGACCATCACGCGGGGAGGAGGCCCCTTCAATCGCCCCACCAATATCGCGGTGGGTCCGAAAGGCGACCTCTACGTGTCCGACGGCTACGGTAACTGCCGCGTGCATCAGTTCTCCCCCACCGGGCAGCTCAAGCGCTCGTGGGGCTCACCGGGCCGCGGCCCGGGACAGTTCTACCTCCCGCATGGCATTGCGGTGGCTGCGGATGGGCGCGTCTTCGTCTGTGACCGGGAGAGCGACCGCATCCAGATCTTCAGCCCGGATGGCGAGTACCTGGACGAGTGGACGGACACCCAGCGTCCCACCCATATCGTCTTTGACTCCCAGGGCCGGGCGTATGTGTCCGAGCTCTGGTGGCACCCGGGCGATACCTCCCGCAGCCTCGGTCTTATTACAGAGGCGCACCCCGGACGGGTGAGCATCTTCGCCCCAGACGGTGCATTGCTGGCCCGCTGGGGCACGCCGGACGCCACCGCCGCCGGCAGCTTTGCCGCGCCGCACGGTCTCGCTATCGACTCCCAGTGCGCCGTCTATGTGAGCGAGGTTACCTGGACATTCGCAGTCAGCCGTGGCCGCGCCCCGGCGGACTGCCACACGTTCCAGAAGTTCGCCCTCCAGCCCTGAGAACCCTGGCGAGTGGCCGCGCCTGGTGGCAATCACTACGGCGCGGCGATCCGCCCGCCACTGCGTTCGATGATATCCATGGTCTGTAAGAAGATGTCTTCACGGATGGCCAGGAACTCGTCGAGCTTCGCCGTCAGAATGTAGGCGGAGATCTCGATGTGCAGCGAGGGGCCTCCAAAGCCAACGAAGCGAGCACGGGCGCTGTCGTGGTGTACCTGGGGATGCGCTTCGAGCATCGTCCGCAGCTCTGTCAGTATGCGACGCAACTGCTCAGGCGTTGTGCCGTACTGCAGACCGACGGTGGTGTGCAGCCAGATCCGGTCGCGCCGGGCAAAATTCTCCAGCTGCATGCCGGCGAACTGCCCATTGGGAATCGAGACGACCGTGCGCTCGAGCGTCCGCACCCGCGTGGACCAAATGGAGATGTCCTCCACGGTACCCATTTTGTCCCCGAAACGACAGAAATCGCCGACGCGGACTGGCTGGTCGGTGATCAACGCGATGCCACCGAAGAAGTTCCGCACCGTTTCCTGGGCTGCCAGGGCCACGGCGAGACCGCCGATCCCGAGCCCAGCAATCAAGCCACTGACATTGAATCCCAGATTTTGTAGGAGCGCCAAGGCAGCCATGGCGATCACCACGACTTTCGTGGTCCGCCGGGCTAGCGGCAGCACCGCGACCGCAGTGGCGCGCCCACGCGCTACGAGGAGGTCTTCGATCCACACGATGAACACGTCAATGAGCCGCAGGGCCAACCACGTCATGGCCGCGGTCACGAGGCCTTTGGCGCTGGCGGTGAAGAGGCCGCGTATCGGGAGGGACAGCGCCAGGAGGAAGGAGCCGGCGTAAAAGAGCGTGATCGCGATCCCCAGGCGCACCGGTCCCACCAGCACCTGCCCCAGCTTGTCTGCGCCCAGATCGTGCCAATGGCGTTCGAGGGGGCGTACCAGGCGGGCGATGCACGCGGTCAGCACCCATGCCACGCATACGGCCACCGCGAGGAGCACGATCAAACCTACCCACTGCCACAGTTCGACCGTGAGAAAGCTGATCTCGAAGAGGGGGGCCGGTAACCACTCGCCCAGCAGCCCGTAGCCGAACTCCTGGTCCAAGGCAGGGATCTTCGCGACGGTCAGGGCCGAGACCTTCCAGATCAAGACACCGTCCTCGCGCGGGACGCGTTCGAGGAGGACATCGACCGGCGCCCGCGCGGTGCGAATGATGCCGACCCGCTCACGGTACGGCGGCAACCCGTCATCAAGGTGGCCACTGGGGGCATCGCTGAGCGCCTCTGCGTCCAACCACAAGGTATGATCGAGGACGACTTTCAGACGGCGCGCCAGGGTCGGACCTGCCGTGGCGCGGTCGCGCTGCTTCAGACGGCTGAGGTCGAGATACGCTGCTGCCCGGTCATAATCACCGTCGCGGCACGCCTTCAGGAAACCCAGCATTGTGCTGCGTGGTACTCCCCGGTCGAACTCATCCGTGGGGCCTGCCGGTGTCGGTGCCGATGGGGTCACACTCGGTGTCCCTTGCTGGGCTACAGCCGGCAGTGCTATGGACGCGATCATCCACAGCACCAGCAGGCTGTGGCTCGCGTATCCAGGTCCTCGCGCCATGAGCGAGGCTCCTTTCATTGCTCCATCCTCACTTCGGATAAGGCGAGACTGCAGAGGTGAATTTCCGAAGAACTGTTTCGAGTTGTACATCTTGATCGAACCCTCATACCCCCCTTTCATAGTTATCCGCGCACGTGCCCTGTGTGAGAATGAGACCCAAGAATGTCTGTCCAGCAGCACTAAGACGGCAGGACACAGCACGGACCTGCGACGTTATGGACGGTTCCCCTGTTCTACGTGGAGCAATAAACCTTGCAAAACCTCAGTATTCACAGAACATCTGTTGGTTCACCTATATCCCCCTAGCAGCCCCCTCCAGCCTTCCCAGTCGCCCTTCCCGAGGCTGTCCCCCCAGGGCACCCCTGAGGCACTATCCTCTCCCATCTTGAGACGCTTGTCCAACACCAGCGAAAGTCGCGCCGCGCCCCGCCTGGCGCTGAGGCGCTCCGGTGGGGCGGCGCGGCTCTGAGCGCGGGAAGAGGTGTGGGCAAGGTGTGGCCACTAGCGGGGGGCGCTCGGGTGCTCCAGGGGGTGCGCAGCCGCGGGTGGGGACACCAAAAGGCCGTTTGAATTCCCTATCCACCCCTTGGCAGTAGGCGCTCTGCTACGTATACTCCCCTGAAGAATACTGCGGTTGTCATAAACTCGCAGGCTCTTGGAAGACCGTAAGCGGGGAAGAACAATGCATAGCACCCTTGAGGTAATCCTGGCACAGCTACGGGCAGGCTTGGAAACACTGTACGGCTCACGATTGGTCCACCTCCTCCTCTATGGTTCACAGGCACGGGGAGAGGCGACCATAGAGTCGGATATTGATGTCCTGGTCGTCTTGCAGGGGTCAGTAGATCCTGGTGCAGAGATTGCCCGTGCTGGGTATCTCACGGCGTCCTTGTCGTTGCAGTATAACGTGGTCATTTCGTGCGCATTTATCACAGAGGAGCGCTTCCGCAGTGAGCGCAGTCCATTCCTCCTCAACGTCCACAGAGAAGGCGTCCCAGTATGACTCCTGAGCAAGATGCGTTACTCAGCAAAGCGTACGACAGTGTGCGGGCTGCCAAACTTTTAGTTCAGAATTGGGTATATTTCTTAATTCTTCAAATCTGTGCATCCCATTTTGATGTGGTATTTGTAGCCCTCACAGTTACACTCCCCAAAAACCTGAAAAAACACTTGACACCGATCTCACAATCCCTATACTCATGCCTGCATCTTAGTTCTTCTCCCACAGGCCCTGGTCTCTAACCCACGGACTGGGGCCGTTCCCTCTTACCTTTTTGATCTTCGGGCTAGATAGTATCTGCGATATAGCCAACTACTCGTGGAAGTATATTTATAAAAAGACACTACTTATATTTTCTTGTATATACTTCATGTTGCAGTTATATCTATTAAATATATTCCATAAGTTGTAGTATATACTCTACATTTGGAATGATTTTGAAATTTCCTATCAGTATTTCCTTAAGAGCAAGATCAGTAAATCTCCGAATTACCCGTCAATATAACGGACAGCAACAAAATATCTGCAAAGGCATCAGGAAATTTTACAGTTCATTTGTTAATCACAAACCATTGTTTTTCTTTGAAATGTATGGAAGTATTTCTCACAGACTCTTGAAATATCAGAAATTTTTACAAAGCATGGTTTTTCCTATAACAATACCTTCGCCAATTACGAAAAGCTGAAGGAAGGTTGAGCGGCATGAAACGGCCCCAGCCGGCGACCTGATTGAGAATCTTCGCCAATAAAACCGGCTCAGGTTTGTCCGGAAGCCTTTTTATCGTTTGCCGCACATAGACCCCGTGCGATCCGTGAGGGCGGGGAAGAAAAAGCAAGAGTGCGCCCGGAAAGAGGCGCAGAGATCCGTATCCCGGCGCAGCTTGAACAATGCGCCGCATATGACCATGGTCAGGACCTCGACATCACTCAACTGAGGCACAAAACCGCCGTGCCGTATGGGACAAGCCACGGTGAGAGGCCGATAATGTTCCTCTACCAAACAGTACACCGTCATGATAAATATTGCGGTCCATTGGAGACCTCCTCGAAGAGTGTTGTTGATGCACCAACTATTTTATAGGGAGGTGTCCAATAGATCTCCTCAGGAGTTGCACATCAGGTTTTTATTTTTCCTATCCGCCTCCGCCTTACGCTTTCTTCCCAGCCATCTCTCTGCGGAGCGCCTCCGTCGCCGCAATATCGAGCGCGAAATGACGTCCCACCGCGTTAATCACGACGCCGTAATCGCGCCGGGCAGCCTCCACCGAAACGTAACTCGATGTGACATCCCGCAGTACCTGCTCGGCCGGCCGCTCGAGCGGATCACCGAAGCCGCCGCCCCCGCCCGTTTCGACGGCATAACCGTCGCCCTCGTCAAGGCGCAGCGGGTTGACCTTACCCGTGGGAAAGCGCTCGATCGCACTGTCCCTCCGGACCACATATACACCGTTCGGTAGGGCAGCCTTACCCCCTTGCAAGCCCCAGGGCGGACAGAGAGTACGTTCGACCCGCGAGTCGAACATGGCCGGGGTGAGCACCTCGACCTCCTGGACGACACCGAGGCCGCCACGCCATTTACCGACGCCGCCCGAGTCCTGCCGGAGGGCGCGTTGCCTGATGAGCAAGGGCGCCTTGGCTTCACAGGCTTCGACGGGTGAGTTGTGCGTGTCACCATCGTTGATGCAGACAGTGGCGTTCATGCCATCTTCGCCGAGCTTCGCTCCCCAGCCGCCGCCAGCGAGCCCGGCACCGCCGTAGGCTCCCGCCAGTATGCGACCGGTCTCCGGGTCGATATAGCCGTAGGCGCCGCCGGAAGCGAGGTCGGCGTGGTGCCCAGCGATGACGCGTTCAGGGCAGGCCGGGGCCAGGGCCTTGAAGATCGTATCTACAACTGTCTGGGGGATGGTCATCCACCAGCGCAGTG
>Ga0209382_10011154_pt1 | contig 11170 bp, 8 predicted proteins | sample SoiMetdeltSBSDD5_FD_187599 | JGI IMG/M metagenome (GOLD analysis project Ga0209382, IMG submission 187599) | Bulk soil microbial communities from a Populus tree surrounding site in Tennessee, USA - Soil MetaG P. deltoides SBSDD5 (SPAdes) (version 2) | ecosystem: Environmental > Terrestrial >...
GCCATATCGACGCGGCCGCGAGAAGCGTGACGACACCCGCGAAGCCAAGTGCCCGCGCGTTGATCGCGATCTCCGCCGTCCGCGGCAGGTTCAGGCCAGGAGAAATAACGGTCTGAGCGATGCCGGTGCCGCACCAGGCCAGCACCATCCCTGCCAGGCCACCGAGACCAGCGACAACCATGCTCTCGACGAACAGCTGACGAATCAAACGACCCCTGGATGCGCCAAGCGCGGAGCGAATGGTGAACTCTCCCTGCCTGGCGACACGACGGCCGATGGCGAGAGTGGCGACGTTCGCACATGCGACGAAGAGCAGGAGCGCGACCGCACCGAAGAGAACAACAAGCATCGGACGCACGTCGCGCACCGTCGCTTCCAGAAGCGGAAGTGTCTGGACGCGCCAGTCTCGGCTGTACGACGGGAACTGTTCTTCGATTCGTCCGGCAATCGCGGACAGTTCCGCCTGCGCTTGCTCGAGCGTCGCCCCCGGGGCAAGCCGGCCGACGACGTGAAGATTGCCGCCCATTCCCGTGAGATCCTTCGACTCCAGGCGAAGCGGTCGCCATAACTCCGCGCCTGATTCGGCGAGTTCAAGCGTGCGAATCGCAAATCCCTGCGGCATGACGCCGATGATGGTGTGCGTCGCACCGTCGAGCACAATCGCTTGGCCGACGACATTCGGGTCGCCCCCGAACCGCCGTTGCCACAGCCCATAGCCGAGGACCACTTCGGGTTCGACCCGGCTCAGGTCGCGGTCGGTCGTGAAGGTACGACCCACGAGCGGAGGCGTGCCGAGCATGGCGAAGAAATTCGTGGTCGCCTGGTCCGCAAGAATCCGGAGTGGTTCACCGCGCCCGGTCATGGTCGCGCGAACGTCATGCCACCCCGCCATGTCGGCGAACGTGCGGCTCTGGCGACGCCATTCGTCGAGATAGGCCGGCGACAGCATGACGAGCCGCTCCGGATCCGGGAAGCGCAGCGGGCGGAGCAGCACGGAATCGATGATGGTGAACATCGCGGTGCTGGCGCCGACGCCGAGCGCGAGCGTGGCAACGGCCGCAAGTACGAAGGCAGGTGCGCGCCGAAGGAGCCGCCACGTATAGGTGAGGTCTTGTTTCATTCCGGAGATCCTCGCTCGCGATTCCGTCGAAAGCAAGGATCGGAGTGTGTTCAATCACCAGTCAGGGCAACATCGCGATAGTTCCATATAGGAGGAACGACAGATGATGACTGGCACGCTCACCAAGACTCAACCAGACAGACTGTCGATCGAAGACGCCGGCGCCAACGAGGAGATCAGGTTCGCCGTCGGGCAGACATCGCTTGGCGCCATTCTGGTCGCCTCGAGCACGAAGGGCATCGCTTCGATCTTGCTCGGGGATGATCCGGACGAACTTGTCCGCAATCTCCAAGATCGCTTTGCGAACGCGCGCCTCATCGGCGGGGATCGCGACTATGAGTCGCTTGTCGCGCGCGTGGTCGGCTTCGTTGACAGACCAGGGAGTGGCCTGAATGTTCCGCTCGACGTGCGCGGTACGGCATTCCAGCGCCGTGTGTGGCAGAAGCTCCAGGAGATTCCCGTTGGGAAGAAAGTCACCTACGCCGAAGTCGCTCGACGCATCGGGTTACCAAAGGCCGTGCGCGCGGTCGCCAGCGCGTGCGCGGCGAACAATCTTGCTGTCGTCATTCCATGCCATCGTGTGGTCCGTACAGACGGTTCGCTCTCCGGGTATGCCTGGGGTGTCGAGCGCAAGCGGGCTCTGCTCGATCGCGAGGCGCAACTCCGATGAATATCGCCATGATCTCCGCGGCCTCGACAGCGACGTTCATGGAGGCACGCGTCGCGGCGTATGACTGGCCGACGCTCACACGCGAGCTCGACGACTACGGCTGCGCGGTCTTGCCGAGGCTTCTGTCATCCGAGGAATGCCGCACCATCGCAGCGCTGTATTCCGACGAGCGTCACTTCCGGAGCCACGTTCACATGGCGCGCCACGGCTTTGGCAAAGGCGAGTACCGCTACTTCAAGTACCCGTTGCCCGACCTGCTCGACGGTCTTCGTACCTCGCTCTATCCGCGTCTCGCAGCCATGGCCAACGCATGGAACGGCCGGATGAGCATCGACGATCGTTATCCCGACGACCACGCGTCGTTTCTCGAGCGATGCCACGCCGCCGGTCAAACTCGTCCGACGCCGCTGCTGCTGCAGTATGTCCCCGGCGACTTCAACTGCCTGCACCAGGATCTGTATGGCGACCTGGCCTTCCCGATCCAGGTCGCGACGCTTCTCTCGAAGCCGGGCACGGATTTCACGGGAGGCGAGTTCGTCCTGACCGAACAACGGCCGCGCATGCAGAGCCGCGCCGAGGTCGTACCGCTCGGGCAAGGTGATGCCGTAGCCTTCGCCGTCCATCACCGGCCGGTGCGGGGTTCGAAGGGCGACTACCGCGTCAACCTCCGCCACGGTGTCAGCCGCGTTCGCTCCGGCCTGCGGCACACCGTCGGCATCATCTTCCACGACGCACGGTGATGGTGTTCGACCTCGTCGCAACGGGCGTTGTCTCTTGTGTGAGACAGAGGGTCGACGACCTTCGCGCGCTCGAGTTAGGAGGGCGACGTGACAGCAACAACACAACTGACGCTGACGCTCGATAAGAATCTCCCCAATCTCGAAGACATTCGCAATAACTTCTCGGCGATCGTCGCTGCCGGCAACTTTCTGTGGCTTGGTGGCGATGAAGGCACGCAGATCGATCGAATGACGGCGGACAGCGCGGGTAACTATGGAGCGCACCGCCGGTTCGAGCTCGCCAGCCTGCTACCCGATCTCCCGGCAGGCGGAACGGAAATCGACATCGAAGGGCTGGATGAAGACCAGGGCTATCTGTGGCTGATCGGATCGCACAGCAAGAAACGAAAGAAGGCAGAAGAGGGGAAGTCGGCTGAGAAGAACCGTGAGCGGTTGGGGCGTGTGGAGCCCGACCCGTTGCGGCATACGTTGGCGCGAGTGCCACTAAAGGCTGGGGAACCGGTCAAGACAGCCGGCTCACTGACAGTCGCCCGTTTGCGAAATGCCACTGACGGCGGCGAAGGCGACGAGCTCTCCGAACGGATCCGCGCCGACAAAAACCACCTGAGCAGGTTTTGGGACATCCCGAGCAAAGACAACGGCATCGACATCGAGGGGCTTGCGGTATCCGGGAATCGAGTCTTCGCGGGGCTCCGCGGACCGGTACTGCGCGGTTGGGCGGTCGTGCTCGAATTCGAGTGGCAGGACGCGGGACCGGGATCGCTGGCGATGCGCGGCGCCCTGAAGAAACACCTTCTTCAACTCGGTGGCCTCGGCGTTCGCGAGCTGGCGATTCGCGATCGGGATCTCTATATCCTCGCGGGTCCGACGATGGACCTCGACGGTCCTGTCGGCCTCTATCTCTGGCCGAATGCACTCGATGCCGTGGCCGAGTCGGTGCTCTGGAGAAAAGATCTCCGCAAGGTTCTGGATGTGCCGTACGGCACCGGAGACGATGCGGGCCACGACCATGCCGAGGGGATCGCGATCGTCGAGCAAGGGCCGACAGCTCGGCTGCTCGTCTGCTACGACTCGCCGGCCAAGCAACGACTGGTGGACGGGCGCCCCGAGCAGGTCAAGCTCGATGCCTTTGCACTCGCCCCGACAGCGGTCGGCGTTTGACGCGTCGCGAAGCAGGGTCACGCGAAAGAACGACCTGGAAAGGGTAGAGTATGGCCGGAAGGAGCGGCCATGCGCGCCAGAAAGGAACGGGTTGTCGTCGCCGCGGCGTGCCTGATGACGCTGCTGGCCGTGGCCGGACCCACGGCAGCGCCCGATGAACTCGGACTCGTTGAGGCGGCCAGAGCTCAAGACGAGGCGCAGGTTCGCGTGCTTCTCACGCGCAAGGCCGATGTCAACGCGCGATCGGAGGACGGATCGACGGCGCTCTTGTGGGCGGCGCACTGGAACGACGTCGCCACAGCCGGCCTCCTGATCCGCGCGCAGGCCGACGCCAACCTCGCGAACGATTTCGGCATGACGCCGCTGTCGCGCGCGTGCACGAACGGAAGTGCGGCACTCGTCGAGCTCCTGCTCAGCTCCGGTGCGAACCCCAACACACGAATCGCCACCGGCGAGACGCCGATCATGACGTGTGCGAGCACGGGCAACGTCGACGCGGTGCGTGCGCTCATCGCTCGTGGCGCCGACGTCAATGCCAAGGAACCAGCGCAGAATCAGGATGCGTTGATGTGGGCCGCGTCCGAACGTCATCCGGATGTGGTCCGCCTGCTCGTCGAAGCGGGTGCCAACACCCAGTCACACACGAAGAAGGGTTTCACGGCGCTCCACTTCGCCGCGCGTGAAGGCGACATCGACACCGTACGGCAGCTGCTCGCGTCAGGCGTGAACGTCAACATCAGGTCGGTGCCCGAGCCGCCCACGCCGGGCGTAGCCGCCGGTCCGCGAGGCCCCGGCTATCAGGCCACCATCTCAGAAGGCAGCACGCCGCTTCTCGTCGCGACAGTGAGAGGTCATGTGCCCGTCGCGCTGTTGCTGCTCGAGCAGGGGGCCGATCCCAACGTCCGAGATGCCGGCTTCACGCCGCTGCATTGGGCGTCTGGGACGTGGGAAGGCGGAATCTCCAATCAGGTGTACGGATTCACCGATCCCATGGGCGGGATCCCGAATCGCCAGCAGAAGATTGCTCTCGTGAAGTCGCTTCTGGCGCACGGTGCGAATCCCAACGCGCGGATGACACGACGGCCACCTGGTTTCCAGGGTCTGGGCGGTGGTTATGAGGATGCGCCCGGCGCCACACCGTTCCTGCTCGCCAGTGCAGCGGACGATCTCGAGATGATGCGACTGCTGCTGGCCGCGGGCGCCGATCCCAAGCTGGTCACCGATACAAAAGCGACGGCGGTGATGGCGGCGTCTGGGCTCAATCGCAGTATCGGCGAGAGCCCGACGACTGAAGCCCAGGCGCTCGACGCCGTGAAGTTTCTCTTCGAGCTCGGTGCCGATGCGAAAGGATCGACGACGACCGGCGAGAACGCGCTGTTTGGCGCTGCCTATCGCGGTTGGAACACGCTCCTGGAGCTGCTCATCGAGAAAGGCGCGAACGTCAACGCAGTGAGCAAGGCGGGCATCACGCCGTGGCTTGCCGCCTCGGGGTACGGCGATCGTCTTGGCGGTGTGCTCTATAACAAAGCCGGCGCGGACATTCTGTTGAAACACGGCGCTGATCCGAAGCTCGGGAAGCCATGTCAGGCGCAGGTCAGATGCCGATGATGCCGTCGCGGGCCGCCGTGGTGAGGACATTGACGATGTGCGCGTGCCTCGCGTGGGTGGGAGCGGTGTGCATCGAGGGTTCGCCACAAACAGACGTCCGGCTAACCGCCTCCGCCCAGGCGACGGCGGTCAAGAAGCCGGACACTACGAAGACAAAGCCGGACACTACGACAGCGTCTCCCGCGCGAGAGCTCGTCACGAAGTACTGCGTCACGTGTCACAACGAGCGATTGAAGACCGGAAACCTTCTGCTCGACAAGGCCGACGATCGGATCGGAAACGCCTCGGACACCTGGGAAAAGGTCGTCGTGCAGCTGCGCGGTCGTTCGATGCCGCCGGTGAACATGCCGCGGGCCGACGACGCCACCTATGACGCGGTCGCCACATGGTTGGAGACGGAGTTGGACCGCGCCGCGGCGGCTCGGCCGAATCCAGGGCGGCCCGCCGGGCTCCACCGATTGAATCGCACCGAGTACGCCAACGCCGTGCGAGATCTGCTCGGCGTCGAGATCGATCCCGCGTCGATGCTGCCGCCCGATGCGCAGGCCTATGGGTTCGACACCAACGCCGACGCCCTTGGCGTCGAGCCGGCGCTGCTCGATCGGTACCTGACCGCGGCGGCGAAGATCGCGCGCGTCGCCGTCGGCGACCCGACGATCCGTCCCGCGTTCGAGCGCTACACCGCGGTGAAGGGTAATTCCAACGAGCAGACGTGGCTGTGGCAGACCGACCGTCTCAGTGAATCGTTTTCATTGGGCTCGCGCGGCGGTATCGCGGCCCGCCACTACTTTCCGGTCGATGGCGAGTACGTCTTCAGGGTCCGCCTGCTGAGAACGTATGCCGGGACGATCCGCGGGTTGAATGCGCCGGCGGCGATCGAAGTACGCGTTGACGGCGCCCGAGTCGGACAGTTCACCATCGGCGGTGGCGCCGCGGAGCCTCGAGAAGACGCCGATACTGTCCTGCAGGTTCGCGCGCCGATCACCGCCGGCCTCCATCACGTACTCGCGACCATCGTCAAGACGGAGGGCATCAAGGCTGAAGGACTAGGGCCGGCGCGGATCCCAATCTGGAATCGCGAAGGCGACGTCGGTGCCGCCGAGCTCGCGATCTCGTCGTTGCTGGTTGGCGGGCCGTACAACGGGCGCGTGCCTCAGGACTCGCCGAGCCGCCGGCGCGTCTTCGTGTGCCGGCCTTCGAATGCGAACGATGAACCCCCCTCCGCCTCCGCTGAAGCTGTGGCGAGATCTCGCCGTAGCTCGCCGGAGCCTGAGGCGAGCGAAGTCGGATGCGCGACTCAGATCGTGTCTTCGCTGGCGCGAACCGCGTATCGTCGCCGGGTGACGCAGGACGATGTTCAGACGCTGATGGGGTTCTATCAGCGCGGCCGTGCGGAAGGCGATTTCGACAACGGCATCCGCGCCGCGCTCGAGCGGGTGCTGAGCAGCCCGGATTTTCTGTTCCGCATCGAAGCTGATCCCGAGAAGGTTCCTCCGGGGACGGCCTATCGTCTCTCAGACACCGAGCTCGCCTCGCGACTCTCGTTCTTTCTGTGGAGCAGCATTCCGGACGGAGAGCTGCTCGATCTCGGGATTGGCGGCAAGCTGCGCGAGCCCGGTGTGCTCGATCGGCAGGTTCGGCGCATGCTCGCCGATCCTCGCGCACCCACGGCGTTGGTGGACAACTTCTTTGGCCAGTGGCTGCAGACGCGCAACGTCTGGCTGCTGACGCCCGATGCGAACACGAAGTTTCCGTGGTTCGACGACAACCTCCGATCGGCCATGGTCCGCGAGACCGAACTGTTCCTCGACGATCAACTCAAAGCGGACCGTGGCATCGCGGAGCTGCTGACTTCGGACACGACGTTCCTGAACGAGCAGCTCGCGCGTCACTACGGTATGTCGGGTGTTTACGGCAGCCATTTCCGGCGGGTGACGTTGACCGACGAGAACCGGTGGGGACTGCTGGGCAAGGCGAGCGTGCTTGCCGTCACGTCGTATCCGACGCGCACCTCGCCGACCATTCGCGGCAAGTGGTTACTCGAGAACATCCTGGCGGCGCCGGTGCCGCCGCCGCCACCAAACGCGAACACGAATCTCGACGAGAGTAAGCTCGGGAAGACGACGACGGTGCGGGACATGCTGGAGCAGCATCGAGCGAACCCGGTGTGTGCGTCGTGCCACGCGCGCATGGACCCGCTCGGCTTCAGCCTCGAGAACTTCGATGCCGTCGGCCAGTGGCGCACAATGGACGGCGATGCGCCGATCAATGCCACTGGAGTACTGCTCGACGGCACCAAGGTGGACGGCCCAGCAGCTCTGCGTCGCGCACTCGCGGCGCAGAAGGAGCAGTTCGTCAGAACGGTCACCGGCAAGCTGCTCACGTACGCGATCGGCCGGGAGATGCAGTACGCCGATGCGCCTGCCATCCGCGCGATCGTGCGAGCGGCGGCCGCCGATAACTACCGCTGGTCGTCGACGATCCTTGCGATCGTCAAGAGTCCGCCCTTTCAGATGAGGAGGTCGCGGTCGTGATCGTCACCAAGAAGGCTATTTCGCGGCGCACGGTGCTGCGCGGAATTGGGACGACTGTGGCCTTGCCGCTGCTGGATGCGATGGTGCCAGCTCTCGTGGCGCAGGCGCAGACGCCTGCGCGCGCCGTCCGCCGCCTCGGCGTTGTCTACCATCCCAACGGCGTCATCTACGAGAACTGGCTGCCGAAAGGTGTGGGCCGCGACTTCGTGCTCTCGCGCACGCTGGCGCCGCTCGAACCATTCCGCGATCAGCTGATCGTGGTCACGAATCTCTCCAGTCAGCAGGCGGAAGCGCTCGGCGACGGCGGCGGCGATCACTCGCGCGCGTCCGGCACCTATCTGACCGGCGTCCACGTCAAAAAGTCGGACAGCCTCGTCGAGAACGGCATCTCGATGGACCAGATTGCGGCAAAGGCGCTCGAGAAGGAGACGCAGCTTTCGTCGCTGCAACTGACCGCCGACGACAACAGCCTGGTGGGCGCGTGCGATGTCGGCTACAGCTGCGCGTACAGCAGCACGCTGTCATGGCGGACACCGACCTTGCCGTTGATGGCGGAAAACAATCCGCGCGTCGTCTTCGAACGGCTGTTCGGATCGAGCGACAGTACGGATGCCGCGGTGCGCGAGCGACGCCTGCGACAGGACCGAAGCATACTCGACTCGGTCACCGCGCGCGTGAAGCAGTTGCAGCAGACGCTGGGGCCCGCCGACAACACGAAGTTGAGCGACTACCTCGAATCGCTCCGCGACACGGAGCGCCGGATTCAGAAAGCGGAGGAGCAGCGCACGAAACAGGGTCCGGAAGTGGAGCAGCCGTCAGGCGTGCCCGATGGTTTCGAGCCGCACGTCAAACTGCTCTACGACCTGCAGCTGCTCGCCTACCAGTCCGATCTGACACGCGTCATCACGTTCATGTACGGCCGCGAACAGACCGGCCGCCCGTATCCGCAGATCGGGATTCCCGAGCCGCATCATCCGCTGACGCACCATCAGAACGATACGGCGAAGATGGAGAAGTGCACGCAGATCCAGCTCTATCACGTCGCGCTGTTTGCGTCGTATCTGGAGAAGCTTCGTGCCACCCCTGACGGCGACGGGTCGCTGCTCGATCATGTGATGTTGCTGTACGGCGGTGGGATCAGCAACAGCGATCGGCACACGCACGGACCGTTGCCAACAGTGCTGGTCGGCGGTGGTACCGGTGCGCTCAAGGGTGGCCGTCATCTCGTGTATCCGAACGACACGCCGCTGACCAACCTGCAGCTGACACTCCTCGACCGGCTCGGCGTTCCGGTTGAGTCGCTCGGTGACAGCACCGGACAGTTCAAGGAGTTGTCAGAACTCTAACCAGCCGGACGTCGTTCATGAATCGTTGCTGTTCCTGCCGTAGGGCCTGATCTTGCGAAGTCCGCTGATCAAGGAGCGCGAACGCATCACGGTGCTGTTGTTCTACGCAGCCGTGCTGTTGCTCGGGTACTTGGTCGTCCGGATCTTCGCGCCGTTTTTCGTCCCGCTCGCGTGGGCCGCGGTGCTCGCCATCTTCGTGTATCCGTCGCATGAAACCGTGGCGGCCCGCTATGGGACGACCCGTGCCGCCGTGATCAGCACGATCGCCGTCACGTTGGTCATCATTGGCCCCGGGCTTGCCGTGCTTACCGCCTTTGTCCAGGAAAGTCGCGCCGCGCTCCTGGGTTTGGATCAAGAGGCGCTCGCCGGCCGGCTCGCATTGCTCGAGCAGGCCTGGGAACGGATTCGCACGCTGATTCCCGGAGCACAGGCCATTGATCTCGAGGCCCTCATCGACGAAACCATTTCGCGAACCGGGGGCGCGCTTGCCACCCTCGTCGGCGGAGTATTGGCCGATCTCGCTGTCGTGCTGTTTCAGCTCTTCGTGACGCTGCTAGCCTTGTTTTTCCTGCTTCGTGATGCCGACGACATCATGCGATACATCCGCCGGGCGATGCCGTTCGAGGAACTACGCCGCGAACGGATGATTCGTCAAACGCGCGATCTCGTCTACGTGAGCGTCGCGGCGGGCCTGCTGATCGCGACATTGCAGGGACTGGCGGGAGGAGTGGTCTTCGCGGCGCTCGGGTTGGCAGCGCCGGTTTTCTGGGGCGTGATCATGGGCTTCCTCGCCCTCCTGCCCTTGGTGGGCACCTGGGTCGTGTGGCTGCCGGCCTCCGTCTGGTTGATGGCCACCGGCCAGGTGGGCAGAGGCATTCTGCTGATGGCCCTCGGTGCGACGATCGTGGCGAGCATCGACAACGTCCTTCGTCCCGCGATGCTCTCCGGCCGTGCGCGGATGAACGGCCTGTTGATGTTCATCAGTCTCCTTGGTGGCGTCAGCGTGTTTGGGTTGGTCGGCCTCGTACTGGGCCCGGTCATCACGGCCATCGTGAGCAGCCTGTTCGAAGCCTACGCGGGGCCGGCGGAGATCGTCGGCAGCCGGCCACTCGATGAATCGGGCGAGCAACGCCTTCTCCCCTGACTGGTAGGTGATAGGTGGTAGGTGGTAGCGAGTCCCAAGAGTCTGGAACCGGCACCAGCTACCGACTACGAGCTACCAGCCACAAAGGCGATAGAATAAGCCCCTCATCAAACAGGTCCTACGCGCCAGGACAGGTGCCGGGACCTTCGACACGTCAGCCAGGGAGGTCACCATGCGACTCCCGTTTGGTCTTCACCGAACCATCGCCGTCGTTGCCACTCCACTGCTCGCTGTCGTGCTCGCGCTGAGCGCAGCAACTCTGACCGGAGCCAGCCAGACTCCGGCAACGAACCAGGATCCCGTCATAGGCCAGTGGCGCCTGGACGTGTCAAAGTCGAAGTACAACCCAGGGCCAGGGCCAAAGAGCGAGACTCGCACGTATCAGTTGACCGGCGATGGTATGAGGGCGGTGATCGTCCGGACCCACCGGGACGGCCGCGTCGAAACGATCGAATACGGCGCCAACTACGACAGCGTCAACCACGTCATCGGCACGCCGGATTACGACGCCGTGCAGCTCACGCGAATCAACGCCTATGTGTCAGAAGCCACGCTCTCGCACGCCGGGAAGCAGTTTGGAACCGCGCGTCGCGAAATCGCCAAGGACGGCATGACGATGGTCATTACGTTCCAGCAGGATTCGCAGACACGGATTCACAATGTGGCGTATTACGTGAAGGTTGCGCCGTAGGAAGGCGGTGAGGCGGACGTAGCGTCCGGCTTAGCCGGACCTGAACGTTCGACAGAGGTAGTGTCCGGCTTCAGGCGGACGACCGCTGATCCCTCTGCCGTGTGGCGTCCGGCTTGGGCGCCGAAGCGCGGAGCGCGATGGTGCGGCGGCGTCCGC
>Ga0209382_10011156_pt1 | contig 11169 bp, 11 predicted proteins | sample SoiMetdeltSBSDD5_FD_187599 | JGI IMG/M metagenome (GOLD analysis project Ga0209382, IMG submission 187599) | Bulk soil microbial communities from a Populus tree surrounding site in Tennessee, USA - Soil MetaG P. deltoides SBSDD5 (SPAdes) (version 2) | ecosystem: Environmental > Terrestrial >...
TGGATCTTGTCGATGGCGTCGTGCGAGGCGATGAGGTTGGTCGGCACCTCGACGATGTAGAGGGCGTCCTTCTCCCGGAACTCGGGGATGGTGAAGAACGCGATGTCCCTGCCGTCCTCGGTCTCGATGACGGCCTCGACGAGACCGATCTCGGTCAGCCGCTTGTGCATCTCGGCGCGGGTGACGATGCGGTCCTCCGGCACCGCCACGATGAACACCGCAGAGGAGAACCTGCGCCGGCGCCGCCCCTTGAGAAAGCCGCCGCCGGACTTGGCGTAGACCGTGGCCCCGCGCTCCACGTTCCGGATGGCCGGCATCACGAAGTTGTTGAAGTAGCCGTGCGCCAGCCCGAACGCCGGCAGGTCCGAGTAGTAGGCCGACTGCCCGAGCCCGCCCAGATGCCGCACGATGATGCCCGCGGCCTCCGCAACGGCGTCGGAGCCGGCAGCGGCGGTGTCGTCGTAGGTAGCGAAATTGACGTTGTTCTCCCGGAAGTACGTGGGGATCTGCACGTTGTCGCCCTTCGGCTTGAGCAGGAACACACGGTTGCGTCCGAAGCGCGCCATCGAGGCCCCGATCTCGATCAGCACATTGGAGTTCACCGGCAGCGGGGCCGCGGCGGTGGCGGCACCAGGGGACGCCGCGCCCAGCTGCGAGGTCGAGACCGCGCTGGCGCCGGCCGACGGGGCAGATGGCCCCAGGACGATGATCGCCCCGTCGAAGCTGTGCAGCTTGCGGATGCACTCGTTCAGGGGATAAGGATTGCTCGGGTCGAAGAAGCTCGTGTCCTCGTCCCAGCACGTCACGGCGATGTCCTGCGCCTCCGTCCGGCTCGTCTCCTCGATCTGCCGCTTGATGGCGTGGCCGAGCGGCGCAAGCGCTGTGGGTGTGAATACGATCAAATAGAGCGTCTTTCGCATCGGCTATCTCGTCAGTAACCGGCTGCAATCCTGGCGCAGTATTCGTGGCGCATCAATTTGGCGCAATCGCTGCCCGGGTTATACACAACAGAGACGGATCCGACATGGCGGATTCGTCTGTATCGGGCCCGCGTCTCCGCACGGGCTTGCAAGCAGCTGCCGGTCGCGGCTAGCTTTGCTGGCCGCGCGACAGCGGCGACATCGGTTTTGTGGCATTGGATTTTCCGGAGGGGAGGACAGCATGATGGCACGCAGGGTCTTGTACGCAGCCGCGCGTGGAGCCGCCGGTGTGGCCGCGCTCGTCGCGGCGACGCTCGCCACCGCACCCTCCGCCGATGCCGCCTGCGCGGGGCGCTACTACATCGGCGAGGCGACCGGCATCTTCTATGCGACCACGGGCATCGCCGCGCGGTCGGACTGGCGCGGCCAGGTGCGCCGCCGCGAAGGCAACGAGTTTGCCTTCTGGTCGCGCGCCAACAACCGCAGCACGCGCTGCTACCGGCCTGAAGGCGGCGGACGCTGGTTCTGCCGCGCCCGCGCCCGCCCCTGCGACGGCTGAGGACACCAGCGTCACCCCAGCGTCTGGCCGCCGTCGACGGTCAGCGTCTGCCCCGTCACCCACGAGGCGGCGCTGCTCACGAGGAAGACGGCGGCGTTGGCCACCTCCTCGGGGTGGCCGAGGCGGCCCCAGGGGATGGAGTCGAGGATCGCGCCGTAGAGCTGCGGCTGCGCCGTCTTGCGCCGGTCCCAGATGCCGCCGGGAAACTCGATGGAGCCCGGCGCAATGGCGTTCACGCGGATGCGCTTGGGCGCCAGCATCAGCGCCTGCGACATGGTGTAGTTGATCACCGCCGCCTTCACGGCCGCGTAGGGCGCCGAGCGGGCGCTGGCGTGATATCCCGAGATCGAGGAGATGTTGAGGATGGCGCCGCCGCCGGCCCGTTCCATGTGCGGGATGGCGGCGTGGGAGGCGCGCACGGTCGCCATCAGGTCGATGTCGAGGCTCTTGGCCCAGTCCGTCTCATCGTCAGCGGTGCCGAATCCCGAGGCATTGTTGACGAGGATGTCGATGCCGCCCAGCGCCTGGGCGGCCGCCGCGACGTAGGGGGCAATCGCAGCTTTGTCGGCCAGGTCGCACTCGCCGCCGTGCGCCGCTGCGCCGAGTGCCTTGATCTCGCCCACCGTTGCGTCGATGGCCGGCCGCCCGCGCGCGCAGATCGAGACCGCCGCGCCGGCCTCCGCGAGGCCGAGCGCGATCGAACGGCCGATCCCCTTGCTGCCGCCCATGACAACAGCGCGCTTGCCCTTCAAGTCGATACGCATGTGCTTCTCCGGCCGATCGGGGTCAGACCCCTCGCGTCAACGTTGGGTGCGACTGCAGACCGCGAAGGCGAGGGGTCTGACCCCGTTCACCCCGCCGAGACTGCCATTGGGGAACAGCCTTGGCAGGGCGCGGCCTGGGAGGCAATGGGGACGGCCCTGTGGGAGGCCCAGGGCTGCCCCCGTGGCTCAGGGCGCGAGCTTGACGCCCCGCGCCTCCAGCATGGCGCTCAGCGGCGCCGGCCGCTCAACCTCGGCACGGGCCGCGTTGCGGCGTTCCTGCAGCCAGTTGGGGAACCACATGGCAATGGCGGGGAAGACGAGCACGAGCACCACGCAGATCACCTGGATGACCATGAAATCGGCCATGCCGCGGTAGATCAGCTTCAGGTTCCATTCCCGCACCACCTGCTTGAGGTAGTATGCCGACATGGCCACCGGCGGTGACAGGAACGCGGTCTGCAGCACCACGGCGACGATGCAGCCGAACCAGACCATGTCGTAGCCGAGCCCTTTGGCCACCGGGGCGAGCAGCGGCAGGAAGATCAGCACGATCGCGGGCCACTCGAACGGCCAGCCCAGCAGGAAGATGAGCGCCAGCAGGAGCGACATCGTTCCCCAGGCCGGCAGCGGCGCCGCCAGCAGCGTGTTGGTGATCCAGGTCGCCGTGCCGAGCCACGCAAACACCGCGCCGAATACGTTGGAGGCGACGGCGAGGAACAGCACCATGCTGGTGGTCGCCAGCGTCAGGTTGCAGGCGTTGAGGAGTCCCTTCCATGTGAACTTGCCGTAAAGGACGACGAGCAGGATCGCGCCCAGCGCGCCCATTGCCGCCGCCTCGGATGCGGTCGTGATGCCGGCGAGGATTGCGCCCAGCGTGAGGACCGTCAGCACTGTGACCGGGACCAGACCCACCAGGCATTCCCACAGCACCACGCGCATGGACTCGGGCCGCTCGGCCTTGGGAACGGGCGGTCCGAGCTTCGGATTGAGGAAGCTGCGGCCCATGGTGTAGGCGATGTACATCACCGACAGCAGGAAGCCCGGCCCGAACGCCGCGGCGTAGAGATCGACGATCGAGATGTCGAGCACCGGCGCCATCACCACCAGCATGACGGAGGGCGGGATCAGGATGCCGAGCGTGCCGCCGGCGGCGATGGCCCCGGCCGACATGCGCACGTCATAGCCCGCGCGGATCATCATCGGCCCGGCCATGATGCCCAGCAGCGCCACCGTTGCGCCGACCGTGCCCGCGGCGATGCCGAACAGCGTGGCAGTGGTGATCACCACCAGGTAGAGCGATCCGCGTACCGGTGCGAACAGGTCTCTGAACGCCTTGAACAGGCGCTCCATCAGCCCGCCTTGATCGCAGATGTAGCCCATGAGGATGAACATGGGCACGGCGACGAACTCGTCCTGCTTCATGAGGCCGTAGGTCTGCAGGTAGGTCAGGTTGAAGACCCTGACGCCGAGGCCCATGTACCCGAAGATCAGCGCCAGAAAGAGCAGGGTGAAGCTGATCGGCAGACCGATGAAGATGGCGAACAGCATCACCACCAGCATGACCATCCCGAGGAACGCCAGTCCGGACATGCCCAGAAGGTCGAGGAAGGGGAGTTCGAAGCTCATTAGACTTCCAGTTTTTCTCTATGCTCGAACTCGCGCCCGAAGCGGATCTGGTAGACGCACTTCAGCGCCTCGGAGATGCCCTGGATCATGAACAGCAGCGCCGCGAGCGGGATCGAGGCACGGAACGGCCACATGATGGCCCGCCATACGCTCTCCTGGGAGCGCTCGCCGATCTCAAACGAGAGCATCGCATCGCCGATGCTGATGGCCATCAGCGTGATCATCGAGGGGAAGAACAGGACGAGGTAGGAGAGGAGATCGACAATCCCCTTCTTCCGCTCCGAGTAGTTCTCCCAGAAGATGTCGGTGCGCACATGTGCGCCCTTGAGAAGTGCGTAGGCGCAGCCGAGCATGAACGCGCTGCCATTGGCCATGTAGCTCGATTCGTAGACCCACACGGTCGGTGCGTTGAAGAGATAGCGTGCGCAGACTTCGTAGCTGATGATGGCTACGAGGAAGATCATCGCCAGGGCAACCAGCCTGCCGGTCAGATCCGAGAAGCGGTCGATGCCGCGGATGACGGCGTAGAAGGCGGCGGGGAAGTCGCCCCTTGCGCCGCCGGCGCCCACGGCTCCGGTGTCTGCCGGCATGGCTCACATTCTCCTGCCAATGCCGCAACCAAGCTCCGCGGCATCGCGGCTGGCCTGGCGCGCTCGGGACCGGGATTGGGGTGGCGGTCCGTGACGGGCGCGGGATCTGGTCCGCCGCCCGCCACGTTTCAGGTGAAGGACGGGGCTACTTGCCCAGATAGACCTTGTCCTTCCAGTAGTAGTTGCCCGCAAAGTTGTACGGCGGGAACCAGGACAACCGGAACGGCACGATCTGCTCCGCGTAGGCCTTCTGGCTGTCGATCACCTTCTTGTAGAAGGGGTTCTCGGCGGCGTAGCCGGTCTGGATCTTCTCCCACTCGTTGAGGAAGTTGGTCAGGATCTCGTCCGGCGTGCGGTGGATCTGGACTCCTTCCTTGAGCAGCTGCTGGCAGGCTTCGGCGGTCTCGCGGTTGAAGGCAAAGTTGCGGAGCGTCGTGGCGTACACCGATGCCACCTTTACGATCTCCTGCAGGTCCGGAGAAAGCTTCGCCCACACGTCCTTGTTGAACATCAGCTGCCCGCCGGTCACCGGCTCGTGCATGCCCGGCGTGTAGTAGTGCTTGGCGATCTTGTGCAGGCCGAGTTTCCTGTCCTCGAGGCAGTTGATCCACTCGGCGCCCTCGATGACGCCGCGCTCCAGGGCGGGCACGATCTCGCCGCCGGGGATCGTCACGACGGAAACGCCAAGCTTTCCATAGGTCTCGGCGCCGATTCCATAGATGCGGTACTTCATGCCCTTGAGGTCGGCGAGGCTCTTGATCTCCTTCTTGAACCAGCCCAAACCCTGCGGGTAGTCGGTGGGAATCGGGAAGCCGACGACGTTCAGCTTGATGACGTCGCGGTAGAACTCCTCCAGCAGCGCCATGCCGCCGCCGTCGTAGTACCAGCCGAAATAGTCCTGCCCGTCCATGCCGAACAGGGGTCCGTGCGACATGGGAATGGTGGCGGTGTTCCGGCCCTGGATGTAGCCGAAGGGCGCCATGCCCACATCGAGCACGCCCTTGGACGTCGCATCGAACACCTCGAAGGCGGGAACGATGGCGCCCGCCGGCAGCGTCTCGATCTTCAGCCGGCCGGCCGACATCTTCTCCACCGTCTCGGCCCAGAGCTTGAAGATCAAGTGGAAGTTGGCCGAGGCGGGGTGCGAGGACTGTCCCTTGAGCACCAGCTTGCCGCTTTGCGCCAACGCCGGCTCCTGCCGGGTCATCAGTGCACCAGCCGCCCCCAGGGCCAGCAGGCAAGCCAATACGGCTAATACGCGCTTAGGCATGTTTCGCATTCCTTCCTCCCTGTGACGCGCCCCGCTGCTTGTTGTCGAGCGGCTTTTGCGGGGCGCGGGTCTCGCACCGTCCTGGACGGTCGCTGAGCTGCCAATTGGCTCGCGCATGGGCGTCGGGCATTTCGGGCTCGTTGCGCAGACGCGAGCTTGGTCCTAAATGAAGTTGTACGATGACCCGACAAAAACCAAGTCTAGACACTCCGCGTACCACTGGCAAGCGCGCCCTGCTGCGGCCTCTGCCTCCTATGCGCAACCTCACGGACGAGGTGATCGCCCGCATCAAGAAGGAGATCGGCTCGGGCCGGCTGCTGCCGGGTGCACGCCTGCCCACCGAGCAGGAGCTGATGGCGGCGCTCGGCGTCAGCCGCACGGTGGTGCGCGAGGCGGTGGCCGCGCTGCGCGCCGACGGCCTGATTACCACGCGGCAGGGCTCGGGGGCCTACGTGGCTGCCGACGTGAGCCGGGTGCCGTTCCGCATCGATCCCGAGGGGCTGAGCTCGATCGAGGACGTTCTGGAGGTGATGGAGCTGCGGCTCGCCATCGAGGTGGAGGCCGCGGCGCGCGCGGCCGAGCGCATCACGCCCCGGCGCCTTGCCGCCATCGAGCGGGTGCTCTGCACCATCGAGGCGGCGGTCGAGAAAGGCGAGGGGGCCGTCAACGAGGACTTCGCCTTCCATCTCGCCATCGCCGAGGCGTCGGGCAACGCGCGCTTCGCCGAGTTGCTGGAGTTTCTCGGCCGCCACGTCATCCCGCGCCAGAGCGTGCGTATGGGCGTGAGCCCGCCGGAGGAGCAGCGCAAATATCTGGCGCGCATCCAGAGCGAGCACCGGCGCATCCACGAGGCGCTGCGCAAGGGTGACCCCAGCGAGGCCCGCAAGGCCATGCGCGAGCACCTGACGCGCAGCCTCAACCGCTACCGCCGCCTGGCCGAGCGGCAGACGCGGGTGCCCTAAGTTGTCGCGCGCCTGCGGGCCCTCTTGCTGGGGCCTGAGGGTTGCGAAGACGCAGGCGCCTCCCGATAGATGGCACGGGCATAAGGGCTTAGAGCCTGCGGGTTTGCACCCGGCTCAGGACGCTGCGCCAGGGCGGCAGTGAGGCTTGCGTGCGTCTCCTCCATCTCCGCGAATACCCAGTCGCGGAAGGCCTTGACGGGGGCACGCTTCTCCTGGCCGCGGGCGCAGACGAAGTAGTAGGCGCGCCCCGGCACCGGGATCTCGGGGCCGAAGGGGGCCACCAGCCGCTTCAACAGGATGTCGCGCGCGGCGACCATCTTGTAGGCCAGCACGATGCCCATGCCTTCGCTGGCGGCATCGAGCGCGTGGTCGGCCACGTTGAGGCGCAGGCCGCGCGTGCTGTCGATGCCCTCGATGCCGGCCATGCTGAGCCAGTCGGCCCAGGTCGGTACCACGCCGGGCAGATCCACCTGGATCAGCGGGAAGTGCGCGAGGTCCCTGGGCGACCGCAGCGAATGCTCCCCATTAAGCAGGCGCGGGCTGCACAATGGCAGCAGCCACTCATCCGACAGCTTCTCCACGTGGAGCTCGGGGTGGACGCCGGAGCTGAGCCGGATGCCCACGTCCACGCCGTCGCTCGTGAAGTTGGCATAGGCCACGCTGGCGGAGATGCGCGTCTCGATGTCGGCGTGGCGCTCCAGGAAGCGGTACAGGCGCGGCACCAGCCACTTGGCCGTGAAGCCGGGCGTGGAGCTGACGACCAGGATGCGGTCCTGCCGGCCGCGCCCCAGCCGGTCCACCGCCTCGCGGATGGCGTCGAACCCGGTGCGGATGCCCGGATAGATGAGCCGCGCCGGCTCGGTCAGCTCGATGGAGCGCGTGCGGCGGTGGAAGAGCTTGAGGCCCAGCAGATCCTCCAGCCCGCGGATCTGATGGCTGAGCGCGGCGGGCGTCACGTGCAGCTCCTCGGCCGCCTTTGAGAAGCTCAGGTGCCGGGCCGTGGCCTCGAAGGCCCTGAGCGCGTTCAGCGGCGGCAGCGGGCGCATGCGGGACACTTTAGATTCTCTCAGGCTTGGGGCGAGATATCGTCGTTTGCGGCCCCGAGGATATCGACGTAGTTGATCAAGTCAAATCCACTTGTTTGTGAGGAATAGTAAAAATGGCGGATGATGGGGACGACCACCGGCACGTGCGCATCGCGGCCCTCCATCGCGCCGCGCGTCTGCACCGGGCCGTCACCCTCCGTCGGCTGCTGCAGAGGCTGCTGCGCCGACGCGGCACCGCCGGGGCGTGGCCGCTCCCGGGGTGGTCGGCTTTAAGCAGGGGCTGCTGACAGCGGCAGCCGCCCGGACTGACGCTTCGATCTGCGATCGACATCAGGGAGGATCACTTCATGGCACAAGCGAGAACGCCCCTCTCCCGCGAGGCTGTGGGCCAGGTTGCAGGCCGGGGCTCGGTCGGCCGCAGGGTGGCCGACATGACGCGCTACGCATGGACCCGGTATTGGACGCGCCGCGCGGAGCACGCCGCCGTTGCCATGCTGAGGTCGCTTGACGAACGCGCGCTCAAGGATATCGGCCTCGACCGCAGCGAGATCGAATCGGTGGTGCACGGCGCAAGGCCCGGCGAGCGCCGCCTCTGCTGGGCGCCGGTGCGGGCGTGCGGCGCTCCCGGACGCTGCTAGGCCTACTCCAGCTGCTTGATGCCGAGATTGGCGATCAGGTCGCCGACCTCCTTCACGGTCTCGGCGATGATGCCGCCGAGCTGCTCGGGCGTGGAGGAGACGGCCACCGTGCCGGCCTTCTCCATCACCGACTTGTAGTCCGGCGAGCCCACCGCCGCGGCCACTACAGCGTTCAGCTTGTCGATCACCGGCTTCGGCGTACCTGCGGCGGCGCACACGCCCCACCAGCCGTAATTGGCGATCGGCACCTTCTGCTCCACCAGCGTCGGGACGTTCGGCGCCACGGCGAGCCGCTCCAGGCTGGTCAGGCCCAGGATCCTCGCCTGCCCGCCCTCGTGCTGCTGCAAGGCCAGCGAAAGCGGACTGACTGTGAGCTCCAACCGGCCGGCCACCACCTCCTGCAGCGCCGGGCCCGTACCCTTGAACGGCACGCCCACCATGGAGATGCCCGCCACCTTCTCCAGCTGCTTGGCCAGCAGCTCCGTCACCGACCCGGCGCCGACCTTGCCGTAGTTGAGCTGGCCCGGCCGCTCTTTGGCGTAGGCGATGAACTCGGTCATGTCCTTGACCGGCAGCGAGGCCGGCACCGTGAAGGCATAGTAGCCCTTCGACACCATGCCGACCGGCGCCAGGTCCTCCAGCTTGTAGGTCGCGCTCCTGTAGAGCAGGGTGTTGGAGGCATCGAGATAGGAGCACAGGAGCAGTGTGTGGCCGTCGCGCGGCTGGGCCAGCATCTCGTTGAGGGCGATCATGCCGGCAGCCCCGGTCTTGTTCTCCACCACCACCGGCTGACCCAGCGTCTTCTGCATCCTCTCGGCGATGAGCCGCGCCGGCACGTCGCTGGGTCCCCCCGCGGGGAAGCCGACCAGAAGGCGGATGGTGCGGCTCGGAAACTCCCCTGCGTCCGCCTCCGATGGTGACCCCGCCAGGACGGCGGCGCCGCAGAGGACAAGAGCGGTCGCACGAATGCCAAGCCCACGACGCATCATCGCGTTTCCCCCCGGCTCGTTCGCGGTTTCGCTTCGGCCGAGCGGGCAATATAGAGCTTGAGCTCAGCCGGCGCGAGGCTTCCCTTGCTCGAAGACTGCGCGGCGGTGCTTTTTTGCGTCGAGGCGGGACCTGGCCCACGTGTAGGCCCCGCGAATGGCGAATGGCCAATCGTGAATGGTGGCAATCCCATTCGCCACTCACCATTCGCCATTCGCCTGTACCGGCCTACTTGGCTTCGCCTTCCACCTCGTTGGCCGGATCGGCCTGCAGCTGGCCGTAGTTCTGCACGCCGATCTTGTCGAGCAGGTCGAGCTGGGTCTCCAGAAAGTCGATGTGGCCCTCCTCGTCGCGCAACAGCTCCTCGAACAGGTGCATGGAGACCAGGTCCTCCTTGCTCCGGCACAGTTCGCGGCCCCGCACGTAGAGATCGCGCGCGGAGTATTCCGCCTTGAGATCGCACTCCAGCACCTCCTTGATGTGCTGGCCGATCAGCAGCGGCGCCACGTACTGCAGGTTGGGCATGCCTTCGAGGAACAGGATGCGGTCCACCAGCTTGTCGGCGTGCTCCATCTCCTCGATCGATTCCTTGCGCTCCTTCTTCGCAAGGCGGGTGTAGCCCCAGTTGGCGAGCATTCGGTAGTGCAGCCAGTACTGGTTGATGGCACCCAGCTCGTGCTTCAACGCCTCGTTGAGGATATCGATGACGTCCTTGTTGCCCTTCATGGCGCCTCTCCAGCTGAGGAAGACCGACGAGAACGGGGTCAGACCGCCATGACCCCCGGTTCCCGAGGTCGGCCCAGGACTATATTTAGAATAATCCTACAGACCAGGGGTGTGGCAGTGGTAAACAGCCAAATGCACAGCTCAGGTCGAGGTGGCCATCGTGGTTTCCACTGTCAGCCTAACGAAAGGCACGACCGTAGGGCGCAACAGGCGTCGGCCCGCAAAATGACGCCGAGGAAAGGGCGACCGTAAGGTGAGTCAGCTCAGCCCACGCCCAGCAACAGTTTCGCCGCAACCCCCACCAGCGCCAGCGCGCCGATCAACAGCGCCCAGCGGCTCCAGCGGCCCTGGCGGGCCTGTGCCGCGGCCAGGCGCTCCACCGTGTCCTGGTCAAGGCGGAAGCCCTCACGCGTCGCGTCGGCCAGGGTGAGCGCGGTGCGCTCGGCCTGCTCCAGGAGGCGCGGCACCTCAGCCAGCACCCGCCCCAGCGTCTCGGCGCCGGCGCCGGCCTCGCGCAATCGGCCGGTCACGCCCAGATTGGACTCCACCCATTCCTTGGCGATGGGCTCGGCGGCGGTCCACAGGTTGAGCTCTGGGTCGAGCGAGCGCGCCACGCCCTCCACCACCACCATGGTCTTCTGCAGCAGGATCAGCTCCGGCCGCGTCGCCATGTCGAATACCTCGGTGTAGGCAAACAGCTGGCCCAGCAGGTCGGCCATGGAGATCTCGGCGGCCGTGCGCCCGTGGATCGGCTCGCCAATGGCGCGCATGGCTTGCGCGAACACCTCCACCGGATGGTGCGGCGGCACGTAGCCCGCCTCGAAGTGCACCTCGGCGGTGCGCCGGTAGTCGCGGGTGATGAGCCCGTGCAGGATCTCGGCCAGGAAGCGCCGCTCCTTGAGCCCCAGCCGCCCCATGATACCGAAGTCGATCGCCACCACGCGGCCTTGCCCGTCCACCAGCAGGTTGCCCTGGTGCATGTCGGCGTGGAAGAAGCCGTCGCGCATGGCGTGGCGCAGGAAGGCGCGCAGCACCGTGAGGCCCAGCTCCTTGAGATCGAGGCCGGCCTCCCTGAGCGCCG
>Ga0209382_10011157_pt1 | contig 11169 bp, 15 predicted proteins | sample SoiMetdeltSBSDD5_FD_187599 | JGI IMG/M metagenome (GOLD analysis project Ga0209382, IMG submission 187599) | Bulk soil microbial communities from a Populus tree surrounding site in Tennessee, USA - Soil MetaG P. deltoides SBSDD5 (SPAdes) (version 2) | ecosystem: Environmental > Terrestrial >...
CTTTCAGCTCTACAATGTTCAGGCGTCCTTTGTGAAGCACACTGCTCACATCGATCACTGTCTCTTCTGCTGGCATATGACTCATCAACCTCCCTGGTCATTATGGGCTAGGATAATCAGGCAAGCGCTACTCGGTCCGGACCATACAGGCCCTAGATAAGCAGCAAGGGAAACCACAGGACGGCAACCAATGTCCAGGGAGTTCAATCCCTTCTCGCCATAGGCGCCATCACTATACCTTCGAGACTGCATCTTCCAGGTCAGATGACCGATGGGCGTATTAACAACGGCTAAACACCATACGTTGGCACTGATAAGATACATTTTCAATTTGGGTAGACGCAAAAGGTGAGAGATATCACGGTGTTATCTTGGCCATGGCTGCGCATACAGCACAGCGTCCTCCATGAGGTGGCTATCCGTTATTCCATACGGGATATCACACGCAAGCGGTTCCCGCCGGCCTCGAACTGCACGTACACTATGGAGCCTTATCTATGCAGGAAACATGTGGCTAACAGGCGATACTGAGCCTCTTAGTCCTGAGATAACAACGAGGGTTATCGGCAATGAAAGCCTACATCAGAGGGATGCTATATTTGTTAAAAAGCGAGAAGTAATCTGACAACTCTTTCATGAGGGCTCTGAAGTAGGATTAGACTAAATATACGCAGCCTATAAGCGAGTGTCAACTTTTTTCTGTGCCACACGATAGCCCAGCACAGCTTCCAAAGCCTGTTGTGCGATCTTTCCAGAGCGGTATACGCACGGTGGCTGCACAGTGACATCAAGAATAGTGGAGACAACCGGACTCGTCACGGCGCCGGCATCGAGGACGAGATCAACGGCTGGAGCCAATTGCGCCATGACGTCGGCAGCAGTGAGCGCCGCGGGGGCCCCGGAACGATTGGCACTCGACGCGGTGATCGCCCCGCCAAGCCCCACGGCGAGCTGTTGGCTAATTGTGGAGGCTGGCCAGCGCACGCCGATGCGGTCACTGTCGCCTAATAAAGCGGCAGGGACACGTGGATGTGGTGGCAGCAACAAGGTCAAGGGACCAGGCCAGAAGACTGCCATGAGGCGCTCCGCCAGAGCAGGAACCGTGGCAGCCACAGCATCGAGTTGCGGCAGCGCGCCAATAATCACCGGGAGAGCTTTTGATTCGGGTCGGCCTTTTACCGTATACAGGCGGGCAATAGCATCTGGGCGCATGGCATCAACTGCCAGCCCATACACGGTGTCTGTCGGATAGGCTACTACCCCGCCGCGCCGGAGCACAGCCAGCGCTGCCGCAAGCACTGCCGGCGCCGGGCACTGGGGGTCAACGGCTAGCAGGCGAGCCATCGCGTTGCTCCTGGAGTTGTGCTTGTAAGGTCGTGTCCGCCCGCTCCACCCCCGCTGCCAACTCCGCTTTATACTGGCGCAGGCGCGCGGCGAGTGCAGGATCCTGGAGAGCCAGAATCTGAGCGGCGAGGATACCAGCGTTGGCCGCCCCGGCTTTGCCAATGGCGACCGTAGCGACTGGCACACCCTGGGGCATCTGCACCATAGCCAGCAGCGCATCCAGCCCTTGTAACGAGGAGGAGTCAATCGGTACGCCGATGACCGGCAGTGCGGTCTCCGCCGCAATGACGCCGGGCAGGGCCGCAGCGCCCCCAGCCCCGGCAATGAGCACTTGTACGCCACGTTGGGCTGCCTCATGCGCCAACGCAGCCGTACGCTGCGGCGCCCGGTGGGCAGAGCTGACCGTGACTTCATACGGGATGTGAAAACGCGCCAGCATCTCGGCGGCGCCTTGCATAATTGGCCAGTCGTTCGCGCTTCCCATAACAATGTATACCACCGCTTGTGCCATACTGCCAATCCTTACCCTATGCCTCTCTCACAGGAGGAGGGCATGACATTCTCTCTGGACACGCTCTGTGTGCAGAGCGTAGCATCTTCTCGCGCACAGCGCGAGGGTCTCTCCATACTGCCAGCCGCATGCGCAGGCCCAAAAGGCCGGACACCAGTATCACTTGCTGACATGGCTGCAACATCATATGCAGAGGTGAAAATCCCGTGCAACATCGCCTGATGCGTATCGTCTGCTGGCTCGGCCTCCTGTGTAGCGCTCTCCTCGTAGAGTTCCATGTCCTGGCCGTCCCAACCGCGGCTGAGTCAGCGTCAAATCCTCTACTGACCGCCTTTGATGAGGTGCTCCAGCGTGTCGTGAGCCTACGGCAGTTGCAGCCGAAGGGAGCCATCAAGCGGGCGGTGCGGAACCGTCAGCAAATACGTACAGCGGTGCTGGCACTGGCGCAGGACGCGTTGTCGCCAGCAGAGTGGGAAGCAGAGAAGAAGGCGATGGTGCAGTGGGGACTCCTCGCCCCGGATTTTCGCCTCAAGGAATTTGTGCTCGATCTTCTCACTGAACAGGCAGCAGGGTACTACGATCCTAAACAGCAGACATTTTTCATTGCCGACTGGCTACCGCACCTCGTCCAAAAACCGGTCATGGCGCACGAACTCGTGCACGCATTACAAGATCAGCATTATGATCTACAAAAAAATTTTGACCTCGTCAAGGACCAGGCCGATCTCAGTCTCGCCCGTAAAGCCCTCATCGAAGGTGATGCTATGGCGGTGATGCTGGTGTATCTCCTCGAGCCACTGGGGCTGACCATGGCGGACTTACCCGATATGGGAACGCTGTTGCAGGGCAGTGCGTCACTCCTGGGGGAGCAGTTTCAGGTCTATACGCGTGCACCGCTGATTCTGCGCCAACAACTCTTGTTTCCCTACGTGTATGGACTGGCCTTCGTCAAAGCCGCCCTGGCGCAGGGTGGCTGGCCGGGGCTGCGACGCGTCTATCAGCATCCCCCCGTTTCCACACAACAAATTATGCATCCAGAGACATACTTTACTGAGACACCTGTGTTGCCCAACGAGGTGACCTTGCACGTTCCTGAAGGAGCGCTGAGTACACCCTGGAAAAAGCTGAAACGTGATGTCCTGGGAGAATTTTTCCTCTCCGTGATTTTGCAGCAGTTTCTCCCAGAGGAGGAGGCACGCCAGAGCGCCGCTGGGTGGCGTGGCGACCGCTATGAACTGTTTGAGCAGCAGGACTCCGGGCGCTTACTCCTCGTGTGTGCGACCGCCTGGGACACGCCGGCGGCGGCCGCAGCATTTTTCCAGAGCTATCACAAGCTCCTGGCGTTAAAATACCCCGGTTGGAATATCCAGGCTCTGGAGAACCAGAGCGGCCATCTCTGGCACCAGGATCAGACGCACGTCATGCTCTGGCAACAGGAACGTTTCGTACACATTGTCGAAGGCGCTCTGGCAGAGGATCTCCCACGCCTGCAGGCGCTACTGGAGCGCGTCACGGCCGTGCCAGCACAACCACGGTGAGCTATGACGCCATCGCAATTTTTTTCGCCTGATTCCACCGCACGTATCGAACCGACGGACTTCATGAGACACTTCCTGGCGCAGCGCGGGCTTGACGCCACCAGTGTTGGTCTGCGGCAGACAGTTGTATTGCCTCTAATCCCGGCACTAGAGCGCCGTCTCTTGCGCGTGCTTGGCGCCCCAGAGTCCCAGCCGCACCCCATTCAACACCAGGCGTTGTACCACCCTGCGGGCTATCTCTTTTCTGTGATCGCCTCGCCTATGGGCGCCCCCATGGCCGTCATGCTCCTCGAGCAGCTCATTGCCCTGGGAGCACGGCGGCTGCTCTATCTGGGATTTTGTGGCGCCCTTATACCGTCCTACCGCATCGGCGACTTGTTTCTGCCCGTGCAAGCTATCCGGGAGGAAGGCACGTCCTATCACTACTTGCCAGCTGACGTCGTGCCCTGCGCCTCTCCCCACATGCAGGCCGTACTCCAGGCTCAGGCACAGCGCCGGCAGTTACCCGTCCAGCAAGGACCCATCTGGACGACTGACGCACCGTACCGCGAAACCCCTCTCAAGATTCAGCAGTTTCAAGAGGCCGGTGTGCACGCAGTGGACATGGAAATGGCCGCTTTATTTGCTGTGGGCCACTATCGTCAGTGCGAGGTGGGAGCGTTGCTGGTGGTGTCGGATGAGTGCTACCACCCTGTCTGGAAACCAGGGTTCGGTGCATCACGCCTGCGCCAGGCCTGCGATGAGGCGGTCACCGTCGCGGTGGCCGCTGCGAGCGTCTAGGTAATGCAAAGCATTGTATTATTCCCCGCGAAAGACGGGAGGGCGCTTCTCCAGCCAGGCACGCACGCCTTCACGGGCATCGGCGCTACGCCGGGTGCGTTCAATCAGGGCATCGAGGTCGGCATGGGCAATCTGCTCACGGAGTGAGAGGGCACGCTGGATGGTGGTCTTGATACCCTGTAACGCTAAGGGTGCATTCCCGGCGATAGCGCGTGCCATAGTATACGTGGCCTGCTCCAGGTCAGCCGCAGACACTACCTGGTGTACCAGGCCAATTTCGTATGCCCTGGTGGCATCAATGGGCTGAGCCGTCAGTAAAAACTGCTTCGTGAAGGCGGTCCCGATCACCTCGATCAGTTTACACGTCAGCTCAAAGGGCACACTCAGTCCCAGGCGCGCCAGCGGCATCCCGAAGCGTGCCACATCCGCCGCCAGGCGCAAGTCACAATGCAGGGCCATCTCGCAGCCCCCTGCGAGTGCGTCGCCGTGCATCATGGCGATGCTGGGATGACGCAACGCCTCGAGCTGGTGAAAGAGTTCGACCACACCCGTGCGTGCTGTCCCTTCAGCATTTTGCTGTTGGCCCATCTCGCGCAGGTCGCGCCCAGCGCAAAACACCTTCCCAGCGCCGCGTATGACGACCACACGGATGTCGCGGTGCTGCTCCAAATCGTTGAAATGGGCAGTTAAACTTTCCACCATGGCCTGGTTGATGGCATTCCGCTTCTCTGGGCGATTCAGGGTAAGCGTTGCAATACCATCCTGGATAGAGCAGAGGATCTCGTCAGCCATAGGGTCTCCTGTGCATACGTCAGATGATAAGGGTATGATATGAGGCGACGTTAGCGCGTATTACACCTGAAAGTTGTGGCGTTGTCTAGCCTTGGTATCCTGACCGTACCGCGGCGCTCTGACGGGCGCTTGTGGATTATGGTATAGTGAAGGAAAACGCATGTGTGGCGAGGAGGAGCAAAGAGCATGGCACAGCACACGGTTTACTGCGTAAAACTCCAGAAAGAGGCGCCGGGCATTGACGAAGACGATATCCAGGGGGAAGTCGCCCTGGAAATGATCGAGTCGATTGGTGGACCCGAGTTGCGCCAACGTATCTATGACAATGTCTCTATGGAAGCCTGGGAACTCTGGAAGGGCTTCCTGACCATGATCATGAATGAATATCGTCTCAACACCATGGATCCAGAAGTGGATCCTTTCATCCTGCAACAGATGGAAGATTTCTTCTTTGGTGAAGGCGCTGCCCTGCCACCCGGCTACGTGCCTCCCCAGGGCAAAGGCTAAGCTGAGCGCCTGGGACAGGAAGGACCTGTGTCATGCGTGTTGTGCTCATTTCGACTTATGAAATGGGACGCCAGCCTTTTGGGCTCGCCTCACCAGCAGCCTGGCTACGGCAGGCCGGCGCCACTGTGGTGTGTCAGGATCTGTCGCGTAGTCGCCTGGACCGGGAGGCCATTGCTGCTGCCGATATAGTTGCGTTTTATATCCCTATGCATACCGCGACGCGCATTGCCGCGCATGTGGTGCAGCACGTCAAAGCACTGAACCCGCACGCCCATCTCTGCTTCTACGGCCTCTATGCGCCGGTGAATGAGGCATTCCTGCGTAGCCTGGGAGCTGGGACTGTCCTTGGCGGCGAGTTTGAGGCCGGGCTGCTCTCCCTGATCCGTCGTCTACAAGAGGGGCAGCCCCATACAGTGCCACAACCTGAGCCGGTAATCTCCCTGGAGCGCCAGCAGTTTCTGGTGCCCGATCGCCAGGATCTCCCGCCGCCTTTTACCTATGCCAAGTTCATCATAGGGCCAGAGCAACAGCGCACGACTGGCTACACAGAAGCGAGCCGTGGCTGTAAACACCTGTGTCGCCATTGCCCGATTGTGCCGGTGTATGCAGGGCGCTTTCGCATTGTGCAGCGTGATGTGGTCTTAGAGGACATTCGACAACAAGTTGCAGCTGGTGCAGAGCACATAACCTTTGGCGATCCGGATTTTTTCAATGGCATTGGTCATGCTATCCCGCTGGTGCAGGCCCTGCACGCGGAATTTCCCCACCTCACCTATGATGTCACTATTAAAATCGAACACCTCCTGCGCTATGCCGAGCATCTGCCGACGCTGCGCGAGACTGGCTGTGTGCTGATCACCAGCGCAGTGGAAGCTGTCCAGGATCATATCCTGCACCTGCTGGATAAGGGGCATACGCGCCAGGATTTTTTTGACGCTTTAGCGCTATGCCAGCAGGTGGGACTGCATCTCAATCCAACCTTTGTGGCCTTTACACCCTGGACGACTCTGGACGATTACATCGAGCTGCTCACCGTCCTTGCCACTCAAGACCTCATTGCACATGTGTCCCCTATCCAATTGGCGATGCGCCTTCTGCTCCCTGCTGGCTCGACCCTGTTAGCGTTGTCGGAAATGCGCCCGTATCTCCAGGACTTTGATGCCAGTGCCTTGACATACCGTTGGGTGCACCCGGATGCGCGCGTCGATCAGCTCTGTGACGAGACGCTGAAACTGGTCCAGAGCGGTGAAGCTGAGACCGCAAGCCGGTACGAGATTTTTGCCCGTCTGTGGGCTGCGGCATACAAGGCCGCTGGTCTGCCTGCTGTCGCAATGCCGGAACCCGTTGTCACTCCCCGGTGTGGGCCAATTCCATACCTGGACGAGCCCTGGTACTGTTGAGCAGAACCCACCGAGGAGCAGGTTGCTCCGTTTTAATTGGAAGTCGCATCATGGCTACACCTCACCGGGCTCGCCCGCGTCTCATGCTCCTCTTTACCACGACTGGGTACGAAGCGCGTGAGTTCGTGCAGGCAGCGCAACAGCTTGGCGTTGACACAGTCCTGGGGAGTGACCGCTGTCATGTGCTGGACGATCCCTGGCAGGACGGGGCCCTGCCGCTGCGCTTCGAGAAGCCCCAGGAAGCCGCACAGCATATTGTAGACTACGCCCGCTCGCAGCCGCTCGATGCGATCCTCCCCATCGGTGACACCCCGGTGCTCACTGCCGCCCTGGCGAACCAGGCTCTACACTTCCAGCACCACGACCCACGTGCTGCTGCAGCCAGCCGCAACAAATTCCTCATGCGCCAGCTCTTGCGTGATGTGGGTCTGCGCGTCCCGTGGTTCGCGTGTTACCCCATGCAGGCAGACCCCCGTGTCCTCCAGCATGAGGTGCCGTACCCATGCGTACTCAAACCGCTAGCGTTGTCAGCCAGTCGTGGCGTGATGCGGGCCAATACCCCCGAGGAGTTTGTGAAGGCTTTCTGGCGCCTGCGGGCCTTGCTGGAGGCACCAGCCATACGCCTCCAGCGCGACGAAGTGCACGACGCCGTTCTCGTGGAAAAGTTTATTCCGGGCTGTGAGGTGGCCCTGGAGGGACTGCTCACGGCTGGGCGTATGCAGGTGCTGGCACTGTTTGATAAACCTGACCCACTCGACGGCCCCTTCTTCGAAGAAACCCTCTACATCACGCCCTCACGCCTGAAGGCCGAGACTCAGGACGCCATCACCCGCTGTACGGAGCAGGCCGCGCGCGCGCTTGGACTGGTACATGGCCCACTCCACGCAGAACTGCGGATTAATCAGGAAGGGCCATGGATCCTGGAGGTCGCCGCCCGTGCTATCGGTGGCTTGTGAAGCCGCACGCTACGTTTTGGGACCGGGATGTCCCTCGCCGAGATCCTCATTCGACACGCCTGTGGCCTTGCCATTCCCTCGCTGGCCCGTGAACAGAACGCGGCTGGGGCGATGATGCTCCCCATCCCAGGCGCCGGCTTCTTGCAAAGGGTAGAGGGACTCGATAGGGCTCTCAGCGTCCCTGGCATTGAAGATATCGCTATCACCGCCAAACCCGCCGAAAAACTCCTGCCCTTCCCCGAGGGAGCGAGTTACCCAGGCTTTATCTTCGCGCGTGGTGCGACGCCGCAGGAGGTGGAACAGGCCCTGCGGATAGCGTATCGGCAGCTCCGTCTAATCATTGCGCCGGCGCTGGATCTGCTGTAGCCTCGGCTTGACACCACTCAGCAAGCGCTATAGCCTGGACAGCGGATGGCCGCGGACCGAGTATGTACGAGGTGACTAGACTTGCGAAGGGGGCGATGATGTATCCACTAGAAATCCGATCGGACATGATCCACTATCCGAGCCAAGATGGCACGCAGATCAACGCATATTTTAGCCGCCCGGCAGCGGCTGGACGCTACCCAGGCGTGGTCGTTATCATGGAAGCCTTTGGCTTGATCGAGCACATCAAAGATGTCGCCCGGCGCTTTGCCGAACAAGGATATCTCACCATTGCTCCGGATATGTACACACGTGAGGGGTCGCCTGACCCTACCGTCATGGACCAGGTGCTCAAGACTATGTTCTCGGTCCCTGACACGCAGGCGGTGGCCGATCTGGAAGGGGCTATTACCTATCTCAAGAGCCAGTCGGATTCCAATGGGAAGGTTGGTGCCATTGGCTTTTGCTCGGGCGGGAGGTACACGCTTATCTTAGGATGTAAAAGCAAGAATCTAGATGCCGCCGTCGATTCTGCTGGCGGCTTCATTATTCAGGAGCAGCATACCCCGCAGCGGCCGGTCTCGCCTATTGACATGGTCCCGACTCTCTCCTGTCCACTACTGGCCCTGTTCGGGGAGGAAGACCCCAACCCATCACCAGCGCATGCTGCCCGTTTGCAGGACGAACTCGACAAGCACGGGAAAACCTACGAATTTCGGATGTATCGTAACGCCGGCCACGCTTTCTTCGCGGACTATCGACCGAGCTACCGCGCGGCGGCGGCACAGGATATGTGGCATCGCGTCCTGGTATTCTACGAGAAATACCTTGCGGCATAACTCCAGAGCACACAAGGGCAGAAGACCAGGGCTGCCTACCACGGCTACCCTGGCTCCGGCCCTCGGTGTGAGCGCGTGTGGCTTACACGCGCGCCTCTTCCGTGTAGGAAATATCCTCGGCTCCGGCCTCCTCAAAGATCGTCTTGGCGCGATCCCGCTCAGTACTATCGTCTGCATGGACAGAAATGAGCAGGTTGCCCTCCTTGAGTTTCCCCTCGTACCGCTTGGCTTCATATTCTGGAATACCGAAGCCAATCAGGGCTCCTGTGACACCTCCCAGCGCCGCTCCGGCCGCAGCCCCACTGAGCGCCGCCATGATCGGTCCGGCGGCGATGAATGGCCCTAGGCCTGGAATGGCTAGGGCCCCAATCCCTACCAGCCAGCCCAGAGCGCCTCCCAGCACACCCCCGGTACCCGCGCCTGTGGCCGCGCCTTCTGGCGCTTTGGTGTGCTGTTCATGCGCAAAATCCTTTGTGCCGGCTTTGTCAGGACACAGGACTGAGATATCGTTATTGGAAAAACCTGCTGCCCTCAGCCGTTCTACAATAGTGATGGCCTGGGCTTCGGTACGTGCGATACAAAAAACGGCCTTTGCCATACTGTCCTCCTGAACTGTGATGAGTTACCGCCGGACAATCTCCAGCTGGCTATCTACGTTGTTCGCTCCCGCGATGCTCTGGGCTTTGGCCTCAATGGTTGCCTTCTCCTGTGGCGTGTTGACCGGGCCCCGCAGTGTGACGAAGCCATTGGCAGTGATAATTTTGACGTTCTTGGCGTTCGTCGACAGTGACTTGTCTGCCATAACCGCCTTACGGATCTGTTGGGTCAGATTCAGATCCGTTTTATTGTTAGATTGATCGCCTGGCGTGACGGTGTCCCCGCCACGGTCCCGGACATTGCGACCCGTATTGTCTGGGGCCGTCTGTGACGGAGTTGCTGCGGTTTTATCGGCCGCCCCCACAGTCCCGGTATAGTCACCGAGGACCAGCAGAGCGACAGCGCACAACAGCACCTTCTTTATCATTACTCTTCCTCCTCATATCTTCTTGGAATGCCTGAGCGCAACACCGGAAACTCCGGCGCTCGCGATCATGGCCTCCTAGAGAGACTTACGCTCGATTGCTGCTGTGCGGAAGCAGAGCAATTTCTATGCCACGAACTCTTAACTTGCTTATTGTGCTAGCTTTACAGAGCAATGGATACGCTCTCCGGTGCAAGAGGCGAAGACCTTCATGACACGCAGGCGGTTTCGAATTGAGAGAAATCTCTCAGACTGAGAGGGTCCTTGTCTTAGGGTCTCCACCCTAGGGCGACACTGCTTGCCATGGAAAGGCAGATAAAGAGCGCTCGAGACCGTCTGGGATGTCTGGCATACCTCTTGCTCTCTAACCTTGGTATAGACGTGCTCAGAAACATCTAAGCTCGTTAAAGATAGATATGGGGTCTAGAGATTATTAAGGAGCGAGGCTATGGAACCGAGCAAACGCAACGAATTAACCGATATTCTTTACGCGGAAGTCGCGCAAAAGCTCGAAGCCCTTGAGAAGACGCTGACCGCCCAGGGGATTACGAACAATGGGAATCCTCATACCCCACAGGGGGACCCCCTCACAATGGAGCAGCACGCTTTGCTGGCAGAGCGTGTCTGGTGGGAGAAGGCGCACAAGGGCCTTGCGGACGCCCGCGCCGCGATAGTAGAGGCCGAACAATATGAATACCAGCGAGGCGCAAGCTCAGCGCGTTAGTAGGCAAGGAGCGGCGCCATTGGATCAGTCTTTTGCCGGGCCAGCCGCCGGAAAATGGTCTTGAGATTGTAGCGCCGTGGATCCAGTGCAGGCGTCAGTTCTGGCCAGGTCAGTGGCGTCGAAATTGTTGCCGGCGAGACGGCCCGCAACACGTATGGCGGTACGGCGTGGTGACCTCGAGCATTTTGTAGGACGTCTACATACACCTTCTTCTGTCGTCTATCTTTACGCCGCTCCACAGTAGCTATGTCAGACAAGTCTGTCACCACCCGCAGAGCAATGCCCATCGCCCAGTCTCGCGCTGCGTCGTAGCCTTCGGCCTGGTGCCACGGCACCATGATATGCAAGCCCGTTTTGCCAGAAGTTTTGAGATACGAGGCGACCTTTTCAC
>Ga0209382_10011158_pt1 | contig 11168 bp, 9 predicted proteins | sample SoiMetdeltSBSDD5_FD_187599 | JGI IMG/M metagenome (GOLD analysis project Ga0209382, IMG submission 187599) | Bulk soil microbial communities from a Populus tree surrounding site in Tennessee, USA - Soil MetaG P. deltoides SBSDD5 (SPAdes) (version 2) | ecosystem: Environmental > Terrestrial >...
ATTTCGGGAAGAGTTGAGTAAATATTCACACGCACCATCGCAGAATCCATGCAACCGGTTTCGTTCGACACCCGCACTTTGTACATATAATACCCTTCTGCCGGCGCTGAACTGTATTGCGCAACCGGATCTGCAACATCAGTTGACGATAAACCGGCCCCCGGCAGCCACTCATAAATTTGTCCCCCGCTCGCGTGCAGGTGCAACGGCTGATTGATCACGATAGACGTGTCATTGCCCGCAAATGCCATGATCTCAGGATGAACGTTCACCGTTACACTGTCGATGCCCGGTTTTTCACATCCCTTTGTATCAAATGCATATACAACGTACGTCGTTGAATTCGCTGGCACCGCTAACGGATCAAGCGTCGATCCTTGCTGCAGGCTTACCATTGGTGTCCATACAAATGAGCTTCCATCTGTTGTTGCATGAAGCTGCGCTGTTGTATGGTAACATATCAGCGTATCGGGTCCCGCATCTACAACAGGATATGGGATAGGCGTTACCGTTATACTCTGTGTTGCAAAACAGCTGCTGATAAAAGCCGTGACCTGGTAGGTCGTCACCCCTACTGGTTTCGCCACTGCATTTTTAGCTGTTGGATCTCTAAGCGTTGCCGAAGGTGTCCACAAGAACCTGGTTCCGTCTGTAACGCTGTTAATATGAACGGTATCGCCCTCGCATGATTTAATATCACTACCCAGTTGCAGGCTCACATGATCCACTACCCTAACCGTTACGGAGTCTCGGTTTTTACAGCCGTCGTCATCAAGTTCAACATAGTACGTTGTGGTGCTGGCAGGACTTACAAACGGATTGGCTATTGAAGGATCGCTTACAGCAACCGCTGGCGACCAACTATAAATTCCATTACCCAACGCGGAAAGCTGAAGATTATCGGGTGGACAAATCAGCGTATCCCTGTAGGCGAGATTGATTGGAGGCTTGTCGAAAATATTCACAACTTTCGACACGGTATCAACGCATCCCATTGTGTTTGTTGTAATCAATGTTACTGTTTTATCGCCAGTCGATGTATACTGGAAAACAGGATTTCTGTCCGTCGACCTGTCATTGCCCGTTGACGCTTCACCAAATTCCCAATGCCATGAACTAACGATTCCGATTGCCGATGTTGTTGCGTCGTTGAATTGTGTTGATCTTACTATACACGGACCGGAAATGGTAAAATCAGGCGCAAATCCGGGATATACTCTCACAATTGAAGTAGTTGAATCGGCGCATGCCTGCTCGTTGTTGATGATCAGCTTTACCTGATACAATCCCGTGTCGGTAAAAGTATATGACGGTTCCTGCGATGTGGTTGTAAATAATGTGTTACCACTGTTATCAAGAAACTCCCAGCTGAATGTGCTTATCAATGGGCTTGTGGATAAATTTTTCGGATTAAGCGTTGTTGAAGTGCCGCACAACATATATTCAGGTGGCAATGCAGCACCGGTGATCGAGCATGTCGTAATATTTATCTGGAGGTCCTTGCGTTGCGTAGCTATAACTACACCATCGCGCAACTCCTCCACACATACGGTTACAACATATTTGCCCGCCGCGGGGGCTATTCCGGATACAAGTCCCGTTTGCGAATTGATCGTTACGTTGCTTCCGAGCGGACTGCTTCCATTGAACCCCTGTCCGTATGGAACGCTTTCATAAGGTGGAGGTGGTGCGGGTTGGTTTCTTCCTCCGAATCCTCCTGATCCAACTGTACGATACGCATCACAGAATGAGTAACGCAATTCGTCTCCGTCGGCATCTTCTGCACCAAAATCGTAGGTAAAAATATTGTTCGCGCATACGGTCACCAGGTCACTGCCCGTAAAATGTGCGCTGAAATTTTGCGTGGCGGCAATTTCACCTATATATGTTGCTCCAACCTGATCGTAATTGGGAGTAAGGTTACTAATGCCATCGATGCGGAACATCACCTGCGTTGCAATGACATAAGCAGCGGATCCGGGGAGTGAAACGCGAAACTGATAATATCCCACTTCGTAACATACAGTTGGCGGGTTGATGATGCAAGGATCATCGCTCGTTTCGCTTATAGTCTGGATATGATCAAGAAAAATGTCGTAGTCTCTGTAACGTGCCCCTGTACCTTTATGGAAAACAGAAAATGTCGCGGGATTCTGAAATCGCCTTCCTGAATTACACCGCATGAATATTCGAACCGTTACATCGTAATCGTATAAACCACCGCCATTGGTGCCTACTAACTTGTAATAAACTTCGCCGCCGGTAATGTGATCAGCAGTAGCAGTGGTTACGCAGCCCAGCAGTATCCCTATAATCAGCCCTATACGGTTCATGAAAAAGGTTCCCTTTCTAAATATACGTTTAATCATCAAAGAAGGTTGGAAACTTTAGCATTAAAAACGTTTGCCGTCCATACAATTCCAGTGAAGTTTACTGCCCGGATTTCGTAAATTGTTATCCTCTTGATAGTTCTCTTCTATGAATGAAAAGCTCACATTAAACGTCAATGGAAAATCGCATTCTTTAAAAGTCGATCCTTCCACGCCGTTGTTATATGTGCTTCGAAACCAGCTTGAGCTGAACGGTCCCAAATTTGGATGTGGACTCCAGCAATGCGGCGCATGTATGGTGTTGATCGATGGCAAGGCGCAGCCAAGCTGTATGATCACCACCAAATCGGCACAGGATCATACTATCATCACACTCGAAGGTATTGCGAAAGATAAAAATTCATTGCATCCTGTGCAGGAAGCTTTTGCGTTAGAACAGGCAGCGCAGTGTGGATACTGCCTTAATGGAATGGTAATCTCCACAGTATCACTGCTGAATGAAAATCCGAAACCAGACGACAAAGAGATCAGGGAAGGCTTGCAGCGTAACCTCTGCCGCTGTGGTACACACTCGCGAATAATCAAAGCAGTGAAAAGAGCGGCATACGGCTCAAACAAAAATTCGAAAACGTGAAAAGTACACGCAGGGATTTTCTAAAGCTTTCGGGTTGCCTGACGATCGGCTTCTCCATCGGTGGCATATCACCGGAACATTTTTCACCCCAGATAAATGAACTGCCCGAAAGCATTAAGCGGCATCCTAATATCAACGCATGGCTCGAAGTGCTTGCCAATGGAAATGTGCGGATTTACACCGGTAAATCGGAACTGGGACAAGGCATTCGCACTGCAATAGCACAGGTCGCCGCCGAGGAGCTGGAATTGGAAATGGAAAATGTAGAAGTGGAACTTGCTGAAACAGAACGCACACCCAATGAAGGATATACAGTCGGAAGCGGCTCTATCGAGCAAAGCGCAATGGCAGTGCGGTTTGCATGCGCAGCCGCAAAAGCAAAACTGATAGACCTGGCCGCCAAAAAACTCGGCGTTCCGGTTGAGGAAGTTATTATTTCTAACGGCAAGGCATACTCTAAATACGGCAGAAACCCGCTCACATTCGCCGATATACTCGAAGGCAAACAGATAAGCGACAATGTTCCGGCGAATGTTATACTGAAGCCTCGCAGTAAATATAAATTCGTTGGACGCGAAATTCCGCGCAGCGACATTACCGCTATGACGCTTGCAACTTACGCCTATGTGCAGGATCTGCGCTTCCCCGGGATGGTGCATGCGCGGGTTATCAGGCCAGCTTCCTATGGCGCCACACTTGAAAAATTTGATGACGATTACGTACGAAAAAAAGTACCGGGATTATTGAGAACAGTGAGAAATGGAAATTTTCTTGCTGTGATCGCTGAAGATGAATATGATGCGATCAGAGCGCAAAAATCAATGGCTCATAGTGCTTCATGGTCCGATGTAAAGTTGAATCACGACAGTGAAATCTCATTAAAAGAGTTCATCAAAAAACAAGCTACCGATACCGAAAAGGTTAATGAGCAGGGAAAACTATCAACCAACAATTTCACTCACACAGCGCAGTATTATAAACCTTATATTATCCACGGTTCAACTGGTCCATCCTGTTCTGTTGCCTATTGGGATAACAAAAAACTGCACGTTTGGTCGCACACTCAGGGAGTATACCCGTTACGGGACGCGTTGGCAGAAATGCTTCGCATGCCTGCAGAAAAAATTCATGTGAAAGGCGTGTCGGGCGCCGGATGTTATGGGCACAATGGTGCAGATGACGTTGCAGCGGATGCGGCTTTGATTGCAATGCAGCTTCCCGGAAGGCATGTACGCGTACAATGGTCGAGGGAAGAAGAGCACTCGTGGGAACCATATGGTAGCGCTATGATTATGGAGGCTGCGGCAGAGATCGACAAGACTGGCAAAATCATCAACTGGAAATACGACCTGTGGTCCGACACCCACAGCACGCGTCCCGGCGGTAAAGCGGAAAACCTGCTCGCAGCAAAATACATCAAAGATCCATTCACGGCATCTTCAAAAGGTTATGCTGGCGGCGCGGTGCGCAATTCAGAGCCATACTACAATATTCCTAACCGTCAGATAAATTCAAATTTCTTCAAAGGGCCTCTTCGGGTGTCTGCACTGCGCAGCCTCGGCGCTTATGCAAACATTTTCGCAATAGAATCTTTTATGGATGAACTGGCAGAGAAAGCTGGCAAAGATCCTTTTGACTTTCGCCTCGCTCATCTTGACGATAAACGTGCAATAGCGGTGGTAAATAAGGTTCGCGAAATGACGGGCAATGTAAAGCCGTCAAAAAATACGGGCCTTGGCCTCGGCTTCTCACGTTATAAAAATTCAGCAGCATATTGTGCAGTCGCTGCGCTTGTGACAATTTCTCCTGAAATACGCGTTCTAAAAATGTGGTCGGCTATAGATGCTGGCGAAGTGATCAATATTGATGGAATTAAAAATCAAACAGAAGGGGGAATGATACAGTCTGCCAGCTGGACAATTAAAGAGCAGGTAAAATTCAATAATAAATTTATCACCAGTTCCGACTGGGGTACTTATCCGATCCTTCGTTTTAATGATGTGCCCGATGTTGAAGTGGAAGTACTGAATCAACCTGATGAAGAAGCACTTGGCGCTGGCGAAGCCGCACAGGGTCCCGCATGCGCCGCGATCGTGAATGCAATTTACCGGGCAGGTGGTGGAAGAATCAGAGATCTGCCTGCTATAAAAACTTAATAATTATTTACCTTTCAAAAAAAAATCAAATGCCCAGCTACCAGCTCAAAATCAACGGTAAGTCCTATACAGCTGATGTTGCTGCAGACACTCCACTACTCTGGGTTCTCCGCGACCATCTCGGTTTGGTAGGCACCAAATACGGTTGCGGCATCGCATCTTGTGGAGCATGCACCGTACACATGAACGGCTCAGCAGTAAAATCATGTGTGTTACCGGTATCAGGACTTTCAAATGCAGAAATCACCACCATCGAAGGGCTGTCGGAAAATGGCGACCATCCCGTTCAGCAGGCGTGGGAAGAAGTGGACGTTGCACAATGCGGTTATTGCCAGGCCGGACAGATAATGACTGCATCTGCCCTGCTGAAGAAAAATCCAAATCCAACCGAGCAGGAGATAGCGCAGACCATGCACGGTAACATCTGCAGATGCGGAGCATACCACCGCATCCGCGAAGCAGTAAAATTAGCAAGCACTAAAATCTGATCATTATGACCCGTTCAATCAATAAAAGCAGAAGAGATTTTTTAAAGATCACTTCGCTAACTGCCGGAGGCTTTATGCTCGGCTTCAACTGGCTGGCTAACGAAGCAAAAGCATCTGCCGTAGTTACAAAAATCGCTGCAGGCACCGACATAGGCTTCAACAGCTATCTTTCTATTTCAACTGATGGACTCATTACGCTGTTTTCTCCTAATCCTGAACTCGGCCAAAACATCATGACATCATTCCCAATGGTGGTTGCCGAAGAACTTGATGCCGACTGGAGCAAGGTTAAAGTTGTCCAGGCTGCTCTCGACACCGCACGGTTCGACAGGCAATCAACCGGCGGCAGCGGTGCAGTTCCGCATTCGTGGAAACTCCTGAGAACCGCAGGCGCAACGGCACGTTATATGCTTGTTGCAGCAGCAGCAAAAAAATGGAACGTTGATGCCTCTGAGTGTTCAACAGAAAACAGTTTTGTAATTCATAAGGCTTCAGGAAAAAAATTGGGATACGGCGAACTGGCGCAGGATGCATGCAACATTCCCATCCCTGAAGAAGTGAAGCTGAAAGACAGGAAAGACTTCAAGCTCATCGGCACTGCCGTTAAAAACGTTGAGAACAGTAAGATTCACACGGGCAAACCTCTATTTGGTCTCGACTTCTATCGCGACGGTATGCTTCATGCCATGATACAGAGACCAAAGGCATTTGGATTAAAAGTAAAATCCGTTGACGCCGCCGAAGCCAAAAAAATGCCGGGTATCATCGACGTCGTTACTTTCGGAAACAATGTAGCCGTTGTTGGTAAATCGACCTGGGAAATAATGAAGGCAAGAAAAACCGTTAAGATTGAATACGAAAAAGACGGAAATCTTGAAAGCACTTCAGATCACGATAAATTATTCAAGACTTTACTTGATACAGGCACTCCAACTATTCAACGAAAGGATGGTGATGTGGATGCCGCGTTTAAAAATGCGGCCAAAGTTATAAAGAGCGAATACCAATGTCCCTTCCTGCCACATAGTCCAATGGAACCCATGAACTTTTTTGCCCATGTTCGTGCAGATGGCATCGAGCTGGTTGGACCTACACAAACTCCGGCCAATGCACGTGCAGCAGTTTCGAAACTGTTAAACGTTCCGGAAGAAAAAATATCACTGCAGATCACCAGGCTTGGCGGAGGATTCGGAAGAAGACTGAAAACCGATTATGTAACCGAAGCGGCGGAATTGTCCGGCATCATCAAAGCGCCTGTGAAAGTTACCTGGATGAAAGAAGACGACATGACCGGCGGCAGCTATAGGCCTGCTGTGAGATACAGGTTCGAAGCAGCTCTCGATTCTAAAAATAATCTTATCGGTTACAAGTTGCGTGGAGTAGGTATTAACGCCGGCAACTGTACACGTCAGGATAATTTCCCTTCCGGTGCGGTTGATAATCTGCTGATTGAATCCATCGAGCACATTTCGCCTATAACAACAGGTGCGTGGCGCGCCCCTATTACCAATTTCCTTGCATTTGCAGAACAGTCGTTCCTCGATGAAGTAGCATTTGCGGTTAAAAAAGATCCGGTTCAATTCCGTCTCGATCTGCTCGACAGGGCAAAGAACAATCCTGTAGGAGATATCAAGTACGATATCGACAGAATGGTAGGGGTAATAAAACTGGCCGCAGAAAAGGCGGAGTGGGGCAAGAAGAAAGGGGTGTCACAAGGGTTCAGTGTTTATTTTTCACACAGGTCGTATGTTGCCCAGGTATGTGAAGTGAAGATGGAAAAAGGAAAACCAGCGGTGAAAAAGATATATGCCGCTGCCGACTGTGGTGAGGTGATCAACCTGAGCGGTGCACGTCAGCAGGTTATGGGCGGAATTGTTGATGGATACGGACATGCGATGTTTGGGAAATTATCATTTACCGAAGGCGAAACAGATCAGAAGAATTATAATTCATACAGGCTGATAAGGATGAGAGAAATTCCTGAGATTGAACCACATTTTGTTGACAACGGTATCGATCCAACAGGCCTAGGTGAACCTGCCTTGCCTCCGACGGGTGGCGCGGTGGCTAATGCGATATTCAAGGCAACAGGGACAAGAATAAAGAATCAGCCTTTTAATGAACACAGCGTATTTACAGGTAAGAAGCTGCAGAGTAAGATGCAGGGTACCAAAGTGAACTAAACATATCCCCGTTGGCAGGGGTGGCGCGTAGCGCCGGGGGCGGATATGGCGGGGTGCACTAAAAACTTCTCCATCCATTCTTACCCATAAATCTTTCAGGGTTCGCTATTTCAGTGAACCCGAATTTTTTATACAACCCGTGCATGTCGCGCGTAGCGAGCAACCATTTTATATCTTTCAGCGACGGATAATCAAGAATGTATTCAATCAATACTCTTGAATACCCTTTACCCCTTTCACGTTCTTCAACAAAAACATCGGCCAGATAAGCGAAGGAAAAATAATCTGTGATAACCCTTGCAAAACCTTTCTGACTGCCATCAGCAAAAATCCCAAAGCATATACTGTTCCTCATTCTTCCGATTAGGTTTTCTCTTGTAAGATTCGTTGACCAATATTGCGTTTTAAGATTGTTATAGATGAAATCAATATCCATCATATCGCGATCGTCGGATACATATACGTTCTTTGAATTTCCAGGTACAGTGCTCATTTTATTTATTTCAGTAAAACAAATTTATAAGTAAATTGATACCCTCGTAAAATGAACACCCCACTCTCCCAGGAACTCATCAAAATGGCCAGAGAAGATATGGAGCTGCGAAACGTTCCAGTCTCCGACGGCACGCATTTCAATCGCTATCTTCCGGAAATGAAAGCTGTGTTCGACCGCAACGCAAAACGGCTTGAAAAAATAATTGAAAAGCACGGATGGCCCGCCAGGTCTAAAGTTGGAGAGGAAGCTGCCCGTGCTGCATGGCTCATTCTGCAGCACGCTGTGGCACATCCCGATTTACAGCGTAAATGTTTTCATTTGCTGGTCGAACAGGTTGACGCCGGCGAAATATCCCCAATGGATATGGCAATGCTGGAAGACCGCATACGCTGCTTCGAAGGCCGGCCGCAACGCTTCGGCACGCAGTTCGATTGGGACGAACATAATCAAATGAGCCCCTTGCCAATGGACGATGAGAACCTTGTTGAACAAAGAAGAAAGAAGATAGGATTGCGCAGCATGAGCGAAGAGATCATCGCGAAAAGGAAGGAAATAGCAGAAAGTAACGAGCAGCCGCCCCTAAACTACCGGTCGTACATAATTGAAAAAGAACTATGGTTTAAAGCGAATGGATGGCGATAAAACCACGCCTCACGTTTCACGCCTCACGCCTACTAATATTCATCAGAAATATAAGCCATCAGCTTACGGTTGCCCAGGTATACTATACTGTCCGAAATGTTCTGAAGAAAAAACATCTGGAATATATTTTTGTCGAGCATTTCCACATTCTTTTTTGAATCTTCGGTTAGCGTTTGCAACATCAGCGGATACGAATCCTTTCTGATAATGCCATAATACCGCGTCGAGGCATTCTGCATCTGGAAAAGACAGTAGCAACCCTTCGGAAGTACATCCTCCAGCTTCGACACCTCGTTAAGAGGGATATTGATAAAGAAATAGATCATATTTATTCGTTATTGGCCCCTTAATTGTCGCAACTACACATTTTCCGGTATCTAAATTAGCATCAACTTTGTCTCAGTCCAACATAAAAAAATCAGATTATGAGGAAAATTATCACAACCACTTTCGTCAGCATGGACGGAGTGCTGCAGGCCCCCGGTGGGCCGGATGAAGATCCAACCAACGGCTTTAAATGGGGCGGCTGGACATTCAATTACCAGGACGATATGTCTGGCAGGACCATGAATGAATTTATGTCGCAACCATTTGACCTTTTGCTTGGCCGCCGAACATACGAGATCTTTGCGGCTTACTGGCCATATGAGAAGAATGGAGCCATAGCGGAAAGATTCAACAACACTGCAAAATTTGTGGTTTCACACAACAATATCGACCTTACCTGGAAAAATTCAAACCTCATAACGGGTAACGTGGTCAGTGAATTAAAAAAGCTCAAAAAACAGGAAGGCAACGACCTTTGGGTGTACGGCAGCGGAAATCTGATCCAGACGCTGCTCAAAAATGAGCTTGTCGACAAAATGTACATGTGGATATTCCCGGTAGCCTTCGGAAGGGGTAAAAAACTGTTCGAGGAAGGAATTCCTGCAAAAGCCTGGAAGCTTACCGACTCAAAAACTACTTCTACCGGAGTGATTTTAACGTCGTATGAGCCAGCGGGAGAAATTAAACCCGGGTCTTTTGTACAACAAGAGCCTTCGAAAGAAGAATTAAAAAGAAGAGAAAAGTTGGCTAGAGAATCCAATTAAACGCCCCAAATTTTTCATTATAATTGTTTAATGAAAAACTTCTCCTTCTTTCTACTGGCATTTTTTCTTACGACAGCCGTTCAGGCGCAGGAAACAAAACTTCGGATAATCATGATCGGTGCACACCCCGATGATTGCGACCTCGACGGCGGTGGTACGGCGATACTATATGCTAAAATGGGACATGCAGTAAAATTCGTTTCGGTAACCAATGGCGATGCAGGTCACCAAAGCTCGCAGGGGGCTCCGCTTGCGAAGCGTCGGCTCGCAGAAGCGAAAGAGGCTGGAAGGCGTTTTGGTGTTGAATACGACGTCCTCGAAAACCATGATGGCCTGCTCGAACCAACCTTAAACGTTCGCCTTCAGGTAATAAAGAAGATCAGGGAATGGAACGCCGACATAGTGTTTGCTCCGCGTCCCAACGACTACCATCCCGACCATCGCTATACCGGCGTGCTTGTGCAGGATGCAGCATTCATGGTAACTGTACCAAACATAGCACCTGAAACGCCCGCGCTCAAAAAGAATCCTGTTTTTGTTTACACTCAAGACAGGTTCCAGAAACCAGCCCCCTTCAGACCCGACATCGCTGTTGACATTTCATCGGTGTACGACCAGAAGGTACACGCACTGGCTGCACATGTATCGCAGGTGTATGAGTGGCTTCCGTGGATCGGTCATTACACCGAAAAGGTGCCGGCAGATTCTGCTCAAAGAGAAAAATGGCTGCACTCATTCTCCGTTGTTCCTATCACTCCCGCTGTAAGAACTTCCCTTGAAAAATGGTATGGAAAAGATGCGGTCAGCAAAGTAAAATATGCTGAAGCGTTCGAAATATGTGAATATGGAGCACAACCAGATGAAGCAGAACAAAAACGACTTTTTCCTATGCTTGGTAAAAATATTGCTGTTACCCGCGGTGATAATACCAAAAAACAAATTTCACTTGTTTTTACGGGCGATGAATTTGCCGACGGCGGCGAGTACATAGCCCGCGAGCTTAAAAAAAAAATGTAAAGGCATCTTTCTTTCTCACAGGAAACTTCTTAAGGAACCCGGTATATAACAAACTGGTAAAGCAACTCGTCAACGATGGCCATTATCTTGGCTCACACTCCGATAAGCACTTATTGTATTGCGACTGGACA
>Ga0209382_10011159_pt1 | contig 11168 bp, 10 predicted proteins | sample SoiMetdeltSBSDD5_FD_187599 | JGI IMG/M metagenome (GOLD analysis project Ga0209382, IMG submission 187599) | Bulk soil microbial communities from a Populus tree surrounding site in Tennessee, USA - Soil MetaG P. deltoides SBSDD5 (SPAdes) (version 2) | ecosystem: Environmental > Terrestrial >...
GGCTTCTGATGATCGTGATTGCGGCGGGCCTGGCCTGGCTCCTCTTCGCCGTGCTCGTACCCGCGGCCGCGCGGCGAATGCAGAAAGAGGCGGCCACCGGCCCGCGCGAATAGATCCGATGACACCACGTCCCTGGAGGTGAACATGCGCACGAGGGCCGTCACGGCCATCGCACTCCTGCTTCTGGCGCCGGCCGCCGGACGGGCGCAGCCACCGACGCCGGCCGAAGGCGCGCCGGAGAAGGTCATCGCCTTCGTGCTCTTCCCCGAGATCACGCTCCTCGACCTGGTCGGGCCGTTGCAGGTGTTGAAGGGCCTGCCCGCGCCGTATCGGACCGTGGTCGTGGGCGAGCGCAAGGAGCCGATGACGACGGACGTCGGCCTGGTCCTGACCCCCGAGCGCACGTTCGCGGAGGTGCCGCGGCCGTATGCGATCGTCGTGCCCGGTGGTCCGGGGTCGGTGGCGGCGATGGGCAACGACGCCGTGCAGGGCTACCTCCGCTCGGCCGCGCCGCAGGCGGAGGCCGTCACCTCGGTCTGCACGGGCGGGCTCGTGCTGGCGGCGACGGGCCTGCTCGAAGGCCGGCGGGCGACCACGCACTGGGCCTACGCGCGCGAGCTCGACAAGCTCGGCGCGCATTACGTGCGGGAGCGCTGGGTGGAGGACGGCAAGTTCATCACCGCGGGCGGCGTGTCCGCGGGCATCGACATGGCGATCGCGCTGGCCGCCCGGCTCACCGACCGCGCCACCGCCCAGCGCCTCCAGCTCGGCATCGAATACGATCCCCACCCGCCGTGGGGCGGCATCGACTGGACGCTGGTGGGTGACAAGGAGCTGGCCCGCCAGCGGCAGGGCGGCACCGGGCGGCGCCTGGCGGACGCGCCCCGGCTGCTGGCCGGCCGGCCCGACCTCCTCAAGCGGCTCGGGCTCGCTCTGCCGGACGAAGGGAGGCCGAAGTGAAGTCCACGACGACGAGGCGGTCTTTCCTCCAGGGGATGGCGGGCGTAGGGTTGTGGGCGGTGCAGAAATTCGATCCGTCGCAGCCTCTACCCGCGAACCTGCCCGTGCCCGTCGACGACGGGGCCTGCAAGCATCTTCCCGGCCTGGCCGTGCCCAGGATCAAGCTTCGTTCGACCCGCGACCGTTGGGTCGACCTGTCCGCGGTGAACTCGTCTCGGATCGTCGTGTACTGCTACCCGCGGACGGGAGTGCCCGGCCAGCCCCTGCTCCCCGGATGGGACGCGATCCCGGGGGCCCGCGGGTGCACGCCGGAGACCTGCGGCTTCCGCGATCACCACAAGGATCTGCAGAAGCTCGGAGCCGAGGTATTCGGTTTCAGCACGCAGACGACCGCGTATCAAAAGGAGATGGCGGAGCGGCTGCACCTGCCCTTCGAGGTCCTGAGTGATGTCGATCTCGCGTTCGTGCACGCGCTGCGGCTGCCGACGTTCGACATCGAGGGCATGACCCTCGTGAAGCGCCTCACGCTGGTCCTCTCGCGGCAGCACGTCGAAAAGGTCTTCTACCCGGTGTTCCCGCCCGACACGCACGCGGCCGAAGTGATCGACTGGCTGCGGCGAAACCCGATCCGCAGCTCCTAGAGTCCCGCGGCCAGGTAGCGACCCAGCGCGGCCACCACGCGCTCGACCTCGGCGTGCGAGTTGTAGAAGTGCGGGGAGAAGCGCACGCCGCCGCGATCCGCGCCGGGGCGGGTCGCGCAGACGATGCGGTCCTTCTCGTAGAGGGCGTGCGTCAGCTTCACCGGATCGAGGGTGCCGGGCTGCAAGGACACCACGGCCAGGGAGCGCGCGGGGTCGGCGTGCGTCCACACCTTGACCTCGGGGAGCTTGCGGAGGCCGGCCATGAGGGCCTGGGCCAGCTCGCGGCCGCGCGCCTCGATGGCCTTGCGGCCGACCTTCGTCTGGAACTGGAGCGCTTCGCCCAGGGCCTGGATGGCCGGCTCGTCCCGCTGTCCGAAGCTCTCGAAGCTCTTCGAGATGCCGACCGCGCCCGGGTAGGCGCTGTAGATGCTCGGCCAGATGCGGCTGGCCGACCTCTGGTTGATGAACAGGACCCCGGCCTCCTTGGGCCCGCACGGCCACTTGTGTCCGCTGCCGGCGTAGAAGTCGGGGTCCATCTCGCGCAGGTCGACGTCGATGAGGCCGAACGACTGCGCGCCATCGACCAGGGTCAGGATGTCGCGCTCCCGGGCGAGGCGGCACAGCTCGCGCGCGGGGAAGAGGTCGCCGACCGTGCTCGTGAGGTGGGTGAAGCCCAGCACCTTCGTCTGCGGGGTCAGGGCCTTGGTGAAGGCGTCGAGGTAGTACTCCGCTCCCGGGTGGGGGCTGAGTACGGGAACCACGTCGACGCGATATCCGTGGCGCTTTGCCTTCTCCTTCCAGGCGACGAGGTTGCTCGGATGGTTGTCCGAGAACAGGAGCACCGCGTCGCCGGCTTTCAGGTCGAGGCCGCTGGAGACGAGGTTGCTGGACTCGCTGGTGTTCCGCGTGATGACGATCTCCTCCGGCGTGACGCGCAGGAACTCGGCGAGGGCTCGCCGCGTGACCTCCTTGGCGTGCTCCATCTGGCTGCGATAGCCGGGCGACGGCTCGCGGTCCATCTCGCGGGTGGCCTTGTACAGCGCGTCGAGCACGGGCGCGGAGGAGGGGCAGAGGTTGGCCGCGTTCATGACCGCCAGGTCGGGGGGCATGACGAACTGCTCGCGCACGGAGGCCCAGAAGCGCTCGTCGGGCACGGCCGGGGACGCCGCGAGGGGAGCGGGCATGGTCCAGGCCGCGCCGGAACGGGGGAGCCACAGCGCGGCCGCGCTGCCACCGAGGAGCCGCACAAGATCACGTCGAGATAGCTCGGGTCCCATGGCTTCCCTCCGTCGTTACAACTGCTGCTATGGCCTCAACGATCTCGTTGCCGGCTCCGCGGCATCGGCCTTCGCCGCGCCCAGGCTTCCGGATCGACATGCTCCATCTGCGCATCATCGGGGCACTGGCGGTAGGCGCGGGCCATCCGCCGCTCGGCTTCCGCATCGAGAGCCTGACGCAAGGCCCGGCGCACGAACTCCGAGCGCTTGCGGGTACGACTCGGTGCGATGCGCTCCAACTCGCGTGCGGTCGCGTCGTCCAATGCGACGATGATCTGGCGCGTCGGCGGCAAGTGCCTACTCTACACGCGCCTTCATCTCCACGACCATGACCTCGATCGGCTCCTTGCCCTCGTTGAGGTCGCCGTGCTTCTCGCCCGGGGGATCGGCGGCCAGCCAGTAGGCCTTCCCCTTCTCCCAGGTCACGGTCTTCGATTCGCCCGATTCCTTCACGATCCGCAGCGTGCCGTCCGTGAGCGCGACGATCACGCGGCCGTTCTCGTGGCGGTGCAGCGTGAGCGGCTGGCCCGGGGCGATCGACGTCTTCCAGACGCGGACGGAGTCGTTCTCGAACTGGGGCGTGCGCACCGTGGTTCTGGGCAGCTGCGGGCTCGCGGGGGTCGTCACCCCGAGGGCCAGGACGACGACGCACATGGTCCGGATCGACATCAGGAACTCCTTCTCGCGGTTCATCCGTCCCGGGACGGATAACGACGGGGCGCGGCAACTGTACTCGAGCGCTCCGCGCTAGACGTTGTTCATTATCGAGAGCGCCGTCCCGCTGAAGATCCGGTCCTTCTCGGCCTGGGGGATGGAGAGTGCCTCGATCGAGGTGACGGCCCGCTCGATCGAACCCAGCAGGTGCGGGTAGTCGCTGCCCATGACCAGGTGATCCGTGCCCACGAGATCGCGCGCCATGTTCAGGACGTAGGGGCTGAACGTGACCGTGTCGTAGTACAGGCGCTTGAGGTAGGTGCTCGGGAGCTGGTCGATCTTGGCCTTGCACTCCGCGAAGTCGCGGAACCCGTTGTCCATGCGCTCCATCAGGTACGGCACGGCGCCTCCGAGATGGGCGATGATCCAGCGGATGTCGGGGAAGTCCTTCAGGAGGCCGTCGTAGCACATCCGGGCCACGGCCAGCGTGGTGTCAGCGGGGAACCCGATGATCGGCCCCAGCACGTATTCGCCGTAGGCCTCAGGGTTCGCGGGCAGCATGGGATGGAGGAGGATGCAGAGCTTCCGGCGGTTCGCCTCCGCGAAGAACGGCCGGTAGACGGGCGCGGTCAGCGCGCGACCGCGGATGTTGCTCAGCAAGATGACGCCGTTGAGCTTGAGGGAGCCGAGCGCACGGTCCAGCTCGCGCAGGGCCTCGTCCGGCGCATCCATCGGTATCGACGCGAATCCCTTGAAGCGGCCGGGATGGCGCGCGACGAGCTCCGCGTAGGAGTCGTTCACCATGCGCGCCACCTCGGGCTGCGTCTTCTCGTCCGCGAAGAAGACGTTCGGGGTGGAGAGGGAGACCACCTCCACGTCGATGCCGACGCGGTCCATGTCCGCCAGGCGGCGGACGGGATCCGTCATGGGCGGCTGGATGCCGAAGAAGCGCGCCCCGCGGTACTTGATGATCGTGCGGCCGGTGGGGTCCTTGTCGAAGGAGAACTCGCCCGGCGTGTCGCGGATCTTCTGGAAGTAGGCCTCGGGGTAGTAGTGGGTGTGCAGGTCGAGCTTGAGCGTCTTCGCCGGCCCCTGGCCGCGCGCTTCCGGGGCCAGGACCGAAGACACGGCCCCCACGGCCCCGACCGTCTGGAGGAAGCCTCTCCTGTCCATCGGGCGCGGAGACCCTAGCCGCGAGGGCTCAAGCGGCCTTCGACGCCTTGACCCCGAGCACCTTGCCGAAGACCACCACCGCCCGCTTCATCTCGTCGAGCGTGCCGATCGAGATGCGGCAGTGGCTCTTCTCGAACGGCGGGAAGTCGCGCGCGACCAGGACGCCCTGCTCCTTGCAGGCGTCGCGGAACTCCTTGGCCGGCCGCTTGATCTCCACGAACACGAAGTTCGTCTGCGAGTCGACGGACGGCATACCGTTCTTCGCGAACCAGTCGATGGTGAAGCGGCGGGCCTCCGTGTTGCGGGCCTGCTCCCGGTCCAGCCGGGCCTGGTCCTTGATGGACGCGGTGGCGGCGGCGATGCCGGCCACGTTGAGCGCGTTCGGCCCCTCCCAGTCCAGCTTCTTGATGGTGTCCGGGTGGCCGATCGCGTAGCCCATGCGCATGCCGGCCATGCCGTGCGCCTTGGAGAAGGTCCGGGCCACGATCACCCGCGGGTCCTTGATCGCGCGCGCCACCTGCGTGCGGTGGGACGGGTCGGTCACGTAGTCGTGGTAGGCCTCGTCGATCATCACCACCACGTCCGGCGAGGCGGCGAGCACCTTCTCGATGAAGCGGTCCACCGCGGCCGCGGGCAGGAGCGCGCCCGTGGGGTTGTTCGGGTTGTTGAGGAAGACCATGCCCGCGCCCTTGGCCGCCTCCGCCATCGCGTCGAGGTCGAGCTGCAGCGACTTGTCGAGCGGGATCGCGCGGACCGGCGTGCCGATGAGGCTCGCGTACGAGGCGCACTCCTCGTAGGTGAGCTGGCCGGCCACCAGCGGCTTCACGGGCGAGGTGAAGAGCTGCACGCCCACGCGCAGGACCTGGGTGGAGCCGCAGCCGGTGATGACGTTCTCCGGAGCCACCCCGAACTTGTCGGCGATGGCCTGGTGGAGCTGCTTGACGTCGTCCCACGGGTACCGCCCCGCCGGCCCGCCGGAGGCGAGGGCGGAGCGCACGGCCTCGAGTACGGAATCGCCTGGGCCGAGCGGGTTCTCGTTGTTGTGGAGGAGCAGCGGCCGCGCCGCCGCCGCCGCGGGCGTCGCGGGCGCGCCCTCCAGCAATGACGCCCAGGCCCCTCGCGGAGTCGCGAGCAGCCCCGCCCCGCCGATCCCGACGGCCTCGATGAAGGAACGGCGCGTGAGAGCCATGACGGTCTCCTTCCGATGCACGCTCATCGCTCCCCTCGCGTGGACGTGCTGGCCCGCGCCGGCCCCTCGCCGCGCAGGACCTCGGCGATGACGGGACCGGCCTTCTGCATCTCTTCGATGGTCCCGATGGACACGCGCGCGAACCGCGTCTCCAGGGGCGGGAACGGCCGGCCGACCATCAGCCCGCGCTTGGCGCAGGCCTCCTTGAAGTCCTTCGCGTGGCGCCCCGTCTCCACGAACACGAAGTTGGCCTGCGAATCAAAGACCTTGTAGCCGAGGTCGGTGAAGAAGCGCGTGGTGAACGCGCGCGCCTCCGTGTTGCGGGCGCGCTCCGCTTCGATGTGGGCGGGATCGCCGAGGGCGGCGATGGCCGCGGCCACGGCCAGCGAGTTCTGGTTGAACGTGATGGCCCAGCGGTTGAAGTTCTCGATCGTGCGCGGCTGGCCGACGCCGTAGCCGACGCGCATCCCGGCCATGCCGTAGGCCTTGGAGAGCGTGCGCGCCACGATCACGTTCGGGTTCTCCAGCGCCAGCGGCACCGCCGTCGCGTAGGCGGGATCGGTCACGTAGTCGTGGTAGGCCTCGTCGATCAGGATCACGGTGTCCGGCGATTCCTTGTGGACCCGGGCCACGAACTCCGCCACCGCCTTCGCCGGGTGCAGCGTGCTTGTGGGATTGTTCGGGTTGCAGAAGAAGACGAGGCCCGCCCACTTCGCGGCCTGCGCCATCCCCTCGAGATCCAGGCGGCCGTTCTTGTCCACCGGCACCCTGCGCACGCCGACCCCGAGCTGCTCCGCCATCCTCTCCGGGTTCTCGAAGGAGGGGGCGGCGGTGACGAGGTGGCGCGAGGACGAGGTGAACAGGCGCACCGACGTGCGCAGGATCTCCCAGGAGCCCGCGCCCAGCGCGATGTTCTCGGGCGTCACCGAAACGCGCTTGGCGATCGCCGCCCGCAGGTCGGTCATGGAGGGGCGCGCGTTGCTCGGGTAGCGTCCGGCGTCCACGAACGCGCGGGTGAGCGCGTCCATGGCCGCGGGGCCGGGCCCGAGCGGGTTCTCGTTGCTGTCGAGCAGGATCGGAGAGGCGGTGTCCGGAGGCGGGTTCGTCACCCCCGCGGTGGCCGCCTCGCGGCCTCTCGCCGCGACGAGCACCGGGGAAAGGGCCGCCGTCCCAGGCTTGAGCGCGCCCAGGAATGAGCGTCGAGAGACCGGCATGGCAGTCCTCCTCGCGGCTAGGTTTGGGCCGATCCTACTCCGATTTCCCGGCGAGCGGCGAGGGAAATCGCGAGGTTCCCGACGATGGGGATCAGCGGCCCCGCAGATGCCGATCCGCGAAGGCCAGGTACTGCCGCCAGTCGGCGTCGGCGAGGTCGTGGCCGCCGGAGCGGACGTGGTAGCCGATGCGGCCGTGGACGGGCTGGTCGACGGCGGGCATGTCGCGGACGGGCAAGCCCTCCGTCCCGAGGAGCCGGTACACGGGATCGGCGCCGAGCGCGCCCAGGAACTCGCCCTTGGGGTCGGCCCACTGGTCGTCCACCGCGCTCGCGACGTAGAGGGGCCGCGGCGCGATGAGGGCCAGCAGCTCGTGTTGGTCCACGGGCAGGTCGGCCTCGCGGTCGGCGTAGCGCGCGAAGTTGGCGCAAAACCAGTGCGGGAACCGCTTGGTGATCGCGGCCACCGTCTCGCCGTAGATGCGCTTGCTGAGGGCGGCGCCCCCGCAGCCCGATTCGTTCGAGATGACCATCGCGAAGCGCGGATCCTGGGCACCGGCCCAGAGCGCCGCCTTGCCGATCCTCGAGTGTCCCAGCACGGCAACTCGCCGGGCGTCCACGGCGCGATCGGTCTCGAGGTAGTCGAGCGCGCGGCTCAGGGTCCAGGCCCACACGCCGATCGCGCCCCAGGCCTCCGGGCCCTGACGGGCGGGGAACAGGGTGAGCACGCTGTCGGCCGCGCCGTCCGCGCGGTCGGGGAAGAGATCCTGGTAGAAGGCCGAGGCCACGGCATAGCCGCGCTCGACGATCGTGGAGAGCGGCCACTTGATCTCGTCGTTGCGCTGGAAGTTCAAGCCGAGGAAAGCGGGAACGGGTCCGCGCGCGTCGTTGGGCACGTAGAGGACGAGGACGGTACGCCGTGCGGCGCCGTCGCCGAAGACGATCGCGACGTCCTTGCGCGTGGCCTTGCCGCCCAGGGCGGACGGATCGGTCTTGACCACTTCGAAGCGGGGCCGCGGTCCGCCGGCGGGTGTGCGCCCGTAGACGTGGGTCTCGAACAGGCGCAGCAGCTTGGGGCGGCGCGCGCTCGTCCAGGTCTTCGCGTCCGTCACCTTCTTGCCGCTGGCGAGGACCAGCGGATCGGGCAGCGTGTAGGCCGGGACCTTCGATTCGTCCTCGATCGCCTCCTGGGCCCATCCCGCGGGGACGATGGCCGCCAGCGCGGCCAGCGCGATCCCGAGGCACGCGCTCGCGCTCGCCGCCGGAGGTCTCATCGCTCCGTGTCGTGCGCGGCGGGCTTGGTCTCCGCGGGCAGGGCCAGCGCCACCAGCTCCGCCGGGTGCTCGGGCCCGGCCACGGAGAGCACGATGTACTGCCGCCCGTTGTGCATGTAGGTCATGGGCGCGGTGTTGGTCGTGGCCGGGATCTCGACGCGGGCCACTTCCTTGCCCGTCTTCTTGTCCAGGGCGTGGAGCCAGGGGTCGGCTCCGCGCCCCTCGCCGTAGAAGAGGAGCGACTTCGTGACCAGCACGTTCGCGTGGGTCTCCTTGCCGGTGACAGGCAGGGTCACGCCCTTCAGTGCCGGATGGTTCTTCACGCTGGCGGGAGTGTCCCCGTCGGGCACGCGCCACAGGTGCTCGCCGGTGTTGAGGTCGATGGCCACGATGCTGCCGAAGGGCGGCTTGAACAGGGGCAGGCCCTGCGGGCCGCGGATCCCCCCCGGGCCGCGCGAGACGTAGTGCATGTTCGAGTTCTCGCCCCCGATCGTCTTGCCGCGCTCGCTGCCGGGGATGAGGGAGAGCACGCTGTGCCCGCGCTCGGTGGCCACGTAGAGGATGCCCGTCTCCGGGTCCACCGCCGCGCCCCCGGGGATGTTCGCCCCTCCGTTCGCGCCGGGCACGTTGAAGGCGCCCTTGGTCCCGTCCGGCGCCGCCCACAGCGACGGCGGAAGGAACAGCGGGCCCATGCGGTACTGGTGCGCGATCTCGAGCGCCTGCTTCTTGATCTCGGGGGTGAAGTCGATGAGGTCGTCGTCGGTGATCCCCTGGATCTCGAAGGCCGGGGGCTTGGTGGGGAAGGGCTGGGTCGGCCAGGTCTTCTCGTAGGGCGTGTCCGATTGCGGGACCTTGCGCTCCTCGATGGGCCACACCGGCTCGCCCGTCTCGCGGTTGAAGACGTAGGTGAACCCTTGCTTGGTCACCGCGGCCACCGCCGGGATCTTGCGCCCGCCCACGGTGATGTCCACGAGGTGCGGCGCGTCGGGGTTGTCGTAGTTCCAGATGTCGTGGTGGACCATCTGGAAGTGCCAGACGCGCTTGCCCGTCTTGGCGTCGAGGGCGATGAGGCTCGTGCCGTACAGGTTCGCGCCGTGGCGGTGGCCGCCGTAGTAGTCGTTGGTCGGCGTGTCGGTGGGAATGAAGACGAGGCCACGCTTCGAGTCGGCGGACAGCGGGGCCCAGGCCGAGATGTTCCCCGTGTAGGTCCAGGAATCGCCTTCCCACGTGTCGTGGCCGGGCTCACCGGGCTGGGGCAGGACGTGGAACCGCCAGAGCATGCGTCCGGTCTTCACGTCGTAGCCGCGCACGTGCCCGGGAATGTTCTCCTTCCGCTCCGGGTAGTAGCCGCGATCGTGGGAGTTCCCGACCACGACCACGCCATTGACGACGATCGGGGGCGAGGAGGCGGTGATGTCGCCGGAGGCGAGCGTTCCCGTGTCCGCCTCGACCGGGTACTTCCCGAGCCCGAGATGGAGGTCCACGATGCCGTTGATCCCGAAGGAGGGGATGGGCTGGCCGGTGTCGGCGTCGAGCGCGACGAGGTAGTAGCCGGGCGTGATCAGGTAGAGGACGCCGCGCCCGTCCACGTCCGCGTAGGCCACGCCCTTGCCGTAGTTCTTGCGCGTCGAGGCCTGCCAGCGCGGCTCCTCCGCCATCCGCCACATCCAGAGCGTCTCGCCGGTGGCGGCGTCGAGGGCCACGACCGTCCGGCGCTGCCCGGCCACCGCGTAGAGCCGGTTACCGACCTTGATCGGCGTGCAGCGGTAGATGAAGTCCGGCTCCGGCCCGTAGTTGGCGGCGTACCAGCGCCAGGCCACCTCCAGCTTGCCCGCGTTCTTCGCGTCGATCTGGTCGAGGGGGGAGTAGCGGGTGCTGGCCTCGTCCCCGCCCCAGTAGCGCCACTCGCCCTTCTCCGTGCCCGCGTGCTGCGCGGAGGCGGGGGAGGCGGCGAGGACGGCGGCCACGGCGAGACATCGCGTCAGGCGAGAGCGGCGGCGTGTCGGCTCGGTCATCACTTCGTCCTCCACTTGATGACGATCCCTTTGAGTCCGGAGGCCTTGGTCGGCATGTCCTCTTCGCCCGCGGGCATGCCGTTGAGCGAGAGGATGTAGGCGAGCACGTCCACGTACTCCCTCCGCTTGAGGCTGCCCGGATTGTTCTGGGGCATCTTCGTGGCCACCACGTCGTACAGGCCGTCGAGGGTGGCCCCGTCCCACGGCTTCATGACGTCGCCCTTGTAGAAGTCGAGGGCGTGGCACTGCGAGCAGACGCGCTTGTAGATGTCCTTGCCGCGGTCGGCCTGCTCGGTCGTGTAGACGTGGTCGCGGGTCGTTCGCGTCGGCTCCTCGGCGCGCGCGGACGCGCACAGCGCCGCCGCCAGCGATACGGCCACGATGCCCCCGCGCCGCTTCAACGCGCCGGCCCTCTCTGCCGCACGCCTTCGAGAGCGCCCCGGATGAGGTTGTAGGCGGCCTGACGCGACCGGCCGTCCTGGTCGCGATCCCCCGAGGGCGTGGAGGCCACGCCGAACGCCGCCGCCTTCGGGTGCCGGAACATCTGGGTGAGGGCGGCGGCGAGCTCGGTGCTGGTCGGCCCGTTGGGCACGGTGAGCGGGTGCCCGCGCACCTCGGGCGGATCGAGCACGTCGATGTCCACGTGCACGTAGATGAGGTCGGCCAGGCTCGAGAGCCGGTCCATCTGGCGGTCGACGGCGGGCGAGCGCGCCTTGATGTCCTCGACGGACAGGCGCTCGACCGCGGAGCGGTCCAGCAGCTCCTTCTCGAGAGG